>Ga0164290_1002412_pt1 | contig 13257 bp, 13 predicted proteins | sample Micstemetagenome_FD_108782 | JGI IMG/M metagenome (GOLD analysis project Ga0164290, IMG submission 108782) | Contaminated culture microbial community from soil near Moab, Utah, USA - Microcoleus steenstrupii SON62 (Illumina Assembly) | ecosystem: Environmental > Terrestrial > Soil > Soil crust... | reverse complement strand
CCCTGGCTACAATAGGAACTTCAGTGCCATTCTTGTGCATCTTCTTCGACTCAATCATGAAACTGTATTTGTCGAGATCGCTATTGGTTTTATGAATAAACATAAGCGCCTTATCATTTACTTCATGCACAAAGGGTGCATAAGCAGGGGCAGTCATGTTTACAATCTTCAGCATGGTTATTTCGTCGTCTTTATAACCGAGCACTTCTTCCCATCCATGGGCATAAATCATTCTGCCTTTTGCAAATGAATAAATATAAATTCCTTCTTCAGGAAATTTGGGAATGGTTTCATTAAAATGTTTCACTTCCTCTGCAGAAAGGTCTGCAGGGATATCGGTGATAAACTTTTTTGAATAAGTACCTAATCCGGTGGGTGCTGTCTGGTTCATACTCGTTTACTAAAAACACTCATTTCCTGCACCTGCGTCTTTTCACAGTTGACTTGTATAATCAGTCGCTGTACTTTTGGATTCAGAAAAGAGGGGTTATTAAACCTCGTCCGTTTAACAGTTTAAAATTAGTAATCATATACTAATACACCAAGAAACTATAACTCCTCTTATCTCATTGATAATCAGGCATTAGCCTTTATCGAATAAACCTATCGGGGCTGTTACCGATCACGTCGGGGGGTGTGATCCTGTAACAGCCCTAGGGTTGAGCAAGCAATCATTAGTCCTATGGTAAGCCATTCCCCCATCTGAAAGGGTGGGCACAGACCCGGATAACCCTATCCGGGTCTTATTTTTTGGCATAGTTCAATAAGCAGGAAATCTTCTTTAAGCGGGATACCATATTCACTATAACATTTTCGATCAATCTAAATTATAAGCTCATGCCACTGGCGCAATTCAGGATTTTTTCGCCGGATGAATTTGATGTTTATCTCAACAGTTCTGTTTTTTCAAGAACGGTGAAGATTATTCAGAATCACCACACCTGGCGACCGGGTTATTCGCATCTTAGTTCTCAGCGGGGAGAAATGTATTGGCTCGAATCGATGCGATCGGTTCATATCAATGACCGAAAATGGAGTGATATTGGCCAGCACATCACCACTTTTCCATCAGGTAATATTGCATTATGTCGCCCGATTGACCTGGTTCCCGCAGGTATTCGCGGCGCAAATACAGGTGGTATATGCATCGAGCATTTTGGAAATTTTGATCTGGGTGCCGATCAAATGACCGATGCACACAGAAACTGTATTATCAGGCTGAATGCCTTGCTCTGTAAAAAATTCAAACTACAACCGAACGCTTCCACCATTGTATACCATCACTGGTATGATCAGCGGGGACAAAGATTTTCGGAAGAAAAAATAAATTCAGGGTTGGTAGGTAATGAACAGAAGAGTTGTCCGGGTACCGGATTTTTTGGTGGCAATACCATTACGGCTGCACAGAACAATTTTTTTCCACTGATTACAGAAGCAATGAAAGATCAGGCCACAACACCTGTTGTTCAGCCAAAGATGAAAAAAGTAAAAGCTTCTGCATTAAACGTACGTTCAGGTCCTGATAAAAATTCACCTGTTTTGAGGGTAGTTCCAAAAGAAACAGAATTGGCTGTGTACCAGGAAAGAGATGGCTGGAGCAAAATCAGCAATACTGCCAACGAATGGGTATTTAGTAACCTCTTAATCTGATCATCAAATCCAACATCAATCATGGAAAAAAATAATTTAGGATTCCTGCAGGCAAAAACATGGAGCGGAAGAGAATGGCTGCTGACACTTTGTTTATTACTGGGTATTACTGTTCTTGTATACGTGTCGACACATATAGCCTGGAAAGGAAATCAATATGTACAACTCGATAAAAAACAATTACAACTGGTGTATAAATACCTCGCGTACGACAGCAGTATGCAGGCAAAAGACAGCATAAAAACCAATCCCTACCTGCAACGTAATTTGTTCCTCGATCATTTTCTCAGAACCGAATTGCACCAGAAAATTAACCGGCAACAACTGAGTGAGACCATGGCTTTGCTGACGCAAATGAAGAACCAGGATATAACCGATTATTTGATCGATAAAAAATTTCTGGTAAGCAGTCCCTTTTGGTTAACGGGGAATAAAACATACCTGGAAGCTTTTTTCTGGAGCCTGATGGGCGTATTGGTGAGCCTTGTGTATTATGTAAGTATTGCCAATGCAAAAAGCCTGAATACTGCGGGTACGGAAGACAGTGGCAGTTTCGATCCGGCTGAAATATCGGGTCAGGTAGCCAAAATGTTTTACGCACCTGCCTGTACCATCGTGTTGGTATTGGGTTACCAGTATATTACAGACAGCAACGATAATATGATTGATATTTCCGTGAATAACGGGTTGATTGTATTTGCTTTTATCAGTGGTTTCTTTTCTGGCCGTGTGATGCGTTTTCTTGATCGCCTGAAAGAACTCATCCTTCCTTTTGGAACGGCTACCCAAACTACCATTACCCATACAGAAACCGGTAAAGCTGATATAACTGTTACACTTGATTTGACAGAAGCAGTTGAGAAAAGCAAAGAAGGAGCTTCCATTTCGGAGGCGGGTTTCAATGCAGCAACTGTAACTTTAAAACCATTGAATGGCAAAGAAATAATCACACTGGTAAATCCTGCCGATGACCAGTCGGATGATTTTATGGGGAAAGCAATTCCTTTTGGTAAGTATATATTATCTGCTCAACTGGCGTATAAAAAAGAAGAGGACGACAGTATCATCAATCTTTCAGTGGAAGAAGAAATTACGATCAACCAGCCATTGGTTACGAAAACAATGCTGCTGCAAAGAATGACGGAGGAAGGATAATTTATTTTAGTTTGGGTTTGTTCAGCAGGAACATACGCATCCGCACATCAGTGAGCGGTCTGTCGCTTTTTGTGGGTGTAACTGCTATAGAATCCAATATCTCGAAACCCTGTAATAGTTCACCAAAAACGGTATATCCACCATCAAGATGAGGGGTGCCGCCAACTGTAGTATATAGTTTTTTTTGCTCCTCAGTTAAAACTAATTTTCTGGCAGCAATGGTACTGTCCAGTTCTGTTTTTCGCCAGACGGGTCTTTGAACAATATAGAACTGACAATTGCTACTGGCTTTTTCGGGATTATCGGTGCGAGCGGCAGCTAATGCGCCACGCTGGTGATAAATTTTCTGATCGGTCCTGAATTCTGCAGGAATACGATCACCCGGGGCTGCTCCGCCTCCAATACGTTTTTCTGCTGTTGCATTTTTACTTTCAAGATCTCCGCCCTGTATCATGAAGCGATTGATAACACGGTGAAACAATAAACTATCGTAAAATCCTGCACTTACTTTTGAAAGAAAATTATCTCTGTGCAAAGGGGTTTGGTTATAGAGTTTAACTACCATATTTCCCTTACTGGTCATGATAAGCACATGCGCTTCCTTTTTGGAAACAGCTACCGATTTTTTACTTTCTTTTACAGCCCTTTTTTCTTCTTTATCAAGTTTCCTGAAATATTTAGTTCCGCTACAGGAGCTGATAAAGAGAGCAAGAACAAGTAATAATTTATTCATTAGGTAAGATTAATGTATAAGTAATAGTTTATAATTCGCCATTCCATTCGGCATAAAACTGCTGAAGATAATTCTCCATGAATACATGTCTTTGTAAAGCCAGTTGTTTCGCTGTAACTGTATTCATCCTGTTTTTCAGGAGTAATAGTTTTTCATAAAAATGGTTAATGGTGGGTGCCTGACTGTTTTTATACGCTTCTTTGGTCATATGCAAATCAGGAGCAATGGCAGGATCGTAGATTTCTCTGTTTTTGTAACCTCCATAATGAAAGGCCCTGGCTATACCAATGGCGCCAATGGCATCGAGGCGGTCGGCATCCTGCACAACAGCCAGTTCTGGTGAATAAAAACCCTTTTCATGATTACCACCTTTGAATGATATATGGGTCACTATATTCACTACATGTGTTGCAATGCCAGCATCTACCGGAAGTGTAGCTAAAAAAGTTTTTGCTGTTGAAGGACCAATGTTTTCATCGCCATCATGAAATTTTGAATCTGCAATATCATGCAACAAAGCAGCCAGTTCTACCACCAGTAAATCAACCTGTTCCGATGCGGCAATCAGTTTGGCATTTCTCCAGACCCGTTCTATATGAAACCAGTTGTGACCCGATTCGCTGCCAGAGAGGGTCTGCTTTACATAAATAACAGTTGTGTTTATAATATCCTGGTTCGTCATCATTGTTTTGGTTCAAGTAACTCTCGTTTTGTCCAGCACTCGTCCATAGCGCCACCTGTTGATTTCTGCCCCTTGTGCCTCCAGTCGCCATTTACAAAAGAGTAGTCAAAACTTAAACTCTTGCCAACGCTCTCTGCTGTTTTGGTAAAGAAATGAATAGTTTCTGTGTATTTACCATTTTCAGTCGTATAAGTGCCTCCGCCAGTATCAATAAACTGTTTGGTTACTACATTATACGCAATCCACTGAAAATGTTTGCCCGATAAAATCTTCATGGTTCTGCGTGGATAAAACGGACTGCGTCTTTTTGATACCTGATCATTGGTATAGCTGCCTGTAATGATCCAGGCTCCTGCCAGCTCACCGGGTGTTCCATCATCGAGCCGGTCTAATTTTTTGGGTAACCCGTTCAGGCTTAACTGATTTTTTGTAATACTAAAAGACGATACCCAGTCAGTGCCAACTTTAGCACTATCGGTGCTGTTCCACTCTGTTTTCAGTACAAGTTTATCGTCTTTTACAGACCATGTTCCGCCATAAGAGGAGATAAATTTCTTTTCACTGATATTATAAGTGGCAGATGAAAAAACCTGTGGTGTAATGATAATCACTGTTTGTTCCTTACCTGAAACATATTGCCAGGCACCCTGTACAGACTTAGGGTTGTCTTTTTTTACAGTAAAAGACAGGAGCGCCAAGGTGAAAAGTAAAATTATACTGCAGTAGCTACCGGTAATATTTTTTTTCATACGCTAAGCTTTCTATAAATATAAGCAGCAGATCTGAAAAATCGAACCAGATTCATTTTTCGTATCTAAAACAATTGGCAGGAGTTCTGTTCCATTAATTTATCTTTACCCTATTCCTATTATATATGACAATAACTCCACCCGTTCCCGAAAATGAAATGCAGCGAGTGATTGAGCTGTCTGAGTTTGATCTCGATTATTCTTCTCTGGATGAACAATTTAAAGAGCTAACCAAACTGGCGGCGAAAGTAGCGGGTACAGATATATCGCTGATAAACCTGATCGACTCTTTCACTCAATGGTCGGTTAGTAATTACGGACTGGATATACAGCAAATGCCCAGAGAAGATTCTGTTTGTCAGTATACGATTGTAACAGAAAATTTCTTTGAAGTAAAAGATCTTTCTGCTGTTGCAAGATTCAGGGATAAATTCTATGTAAAAGATGATCCCAATCTCCGGTATTATTTTGGTGTTCCAATACAGGCCGATAACGGCATTCAATTGGGATCTCTTTGTGTGCTTGATACGGTTGCAAAAGAAATCAGCCCCGAAAAAGTAGAAATGCTGAAGATCATTGCGGATGAAATTGTTAACCGACTAATGATAACCCGTGTTATTAACGGACTGAAAAACCGGGTAAAAGAAGCGAGAGAAACACAGAAAAAGGTAGCACACGATATACGCGGCCCTTTGTCGGGTATAGTTGGACTGGCTCAAATTATCAGCGAACAGGGTAACGACAATAAACTGGAGGAAGTACTGCAATTGGTGTCTATGATACAGAAAGGCGGGCATTCGTTACTGGAGCTGGCAGATGAAATATTGAGTTCAGAAAAGAAAAAGGAAAATGCAGCAGAGCCGGGTTTAAATGAATACAATCTCCTGACTTTTAAAGAAAAGATTGAAAAACTATTTGCACCACAGGCTGTCAATAAAAAGATTTTATTCTCTGTGCTGGCCGATGCTAAAACAGATGATATTCCTTTCTCAAAAAATAAATTATTGCAGATCACCGGAAACCTGATCTCTAATGCGATTAAGTTTACACCGCTTAACGGATGTGTAACAGTTGCATTGTCAATACAGATTACAAAAGTAAAACACCTTATTATTAAAGTGAAGGACACAGGTAGTGGAATGGACGCTGCTACTGTACATGAAATCCAGAAGGGAGAGGCAGAATCATCTGATGGTACAGGCGGTGAAAAAGGTTATGGGTTTGGTTTGAAACTGGTTAAGCATCTTGTTCATAAACTTAATGGCAGTATTACAATCGAATCTGAGCAAGAGAAAGGGTCATCATTTGAAATTCGTTTACCAATCAGCTAGTAATCACTGGTATTGTACAAATCCATCAACTTTATTAAATCGGTTTCTGTCTTCAGGTTTAATTGATGTTCCTGAACGAGTTTTGATAATTTACCTGCCTGTTGTGCATTAATAGCAACAGATATATCCTGTGGCGATTTGGGTAATTTAATCATGCCTCTACTATCATTGTAAATATAATAGGTTGGAGACTGTTCATATTTTCTTGTGGGAACCGCCTCATGATAAGCGCGTGACTCAGACCAGTAAAGGGTAATAACTTTTAGGAGATTGGTTTTGCCGGGATGCAGCAACTCATAATAACTTTTTTCTGTCTGTTTATCGATCGCAGGAAGACCCGATAAAACCGTTCTTTCCTGGCCCGTTGTTTCATCTTCAAAAACAACCCTGTACACCGGTACAGAAATAGCAAACAGTTTCTTTTTTTCATCCAGCACTACAATCTCATTATTTTCAAGATCCAGGTTTGCCGGAATATTGGCAATGGCTTTGTTGCGATCGAGGTAAATGGTAGCATTGACAAATTGCTTTAATAAAAAAGGAGAGCCTTCAGTTTTTCTATTGTTTCTGTTCCTTTCTGGTGACCATAATGGTAAATCACCAAGGTTGGGTGCTGTAATTGTGTTCTGTGCCTCGGTAATTAAAACAGAACCAAGCATCAGAAAAAAACAAAAGAACCTTTTCATATTGCTGATTTATACCTGTAATATACAACATTACAATGGTAAAACATGTTAAAATATCTGCATAAGACATTGTGCCTTTACAATGAATTGTAATAAGAAAAAAGCCTGGTTAAATCTGCTTCATTTCTTGATTTTAGCTGATTGGTGCGTATATAGCTATTGAGTTTGTCTTTCTTTTCTTTTTCAAATAAACCAGGAATATCGGAGATAGACCTTGGAATTTTTACAAGCCCCTGTGCAGGCAAAAACACATAATAAGCAGTGGTTTGTTCATATACCCTTGTAGGTATTGATTCAGAATAGCCCCTTGATTCTGAAAAATTACTTTGGTAAGATTTCAATAATAAAACTGTGGCTGAATCAAGTAATTGATAAAAACTGCGTTCAGTTAAACGATCTATGGGGCTGAAACCAGATAAAAAGACTTTCTTTTCATTTGTTTCACAATCCTTAAATACCACACGTGATACAGGAATGTTTACCGCCATTACCTGACTGTCTGGCGATTGGAAAATCAGTTCACTGGTTTCGAGATTAATATTGGCTGGTATATTGTTATAGCTTTTACCACGGGTTGAAACTATGCTTGCATTGCAGAAATCTTTCAGTAGTAACGGGCTTCCTTCCATTTTATAATTCTTGGTAAAACCATCAAGAATGCGGCCATTGGCATCGCGCATAAAAAAATTGATTTCACTGGGCCCCTGGGCATTTATAATACTGGGCGCTAAGAGCAGAATCAGGTAAATAGCAAATTTCATGTTACAGTTTTTATAGTAGGCAGATCAATTCATCATTAGATACACAAAAATGAAGCCAGATATGAGCAACCACCAGGCCATTGCAGTAAGAATAGCAAGTCCAAAGGATTTGACTTTACCCCTGGTGGTAAATTCACCCATAAAATGGTAATAGAAAATAGTTCGGTACAGTATTTCAAACAAAACAAAAATATAACTGGCAGATTTTAATCCCGGATGAATATGTAACAAAGCCAGTATTGGTGAATAAATCATACACCGGACGAGATTGGTAAAACCGATGAGGTAGAGGTTGGCTACAAGGTGTTCGGTAAAATTATAAGGTCCTTTCAGGTAAACCAGCCATATCAGCAAACTGATAAATGGTGCTGCAAACATGGCGACGAAATTCGAATACTTAGCAAAGAAGCGATTAATAGGGGCCATTTTGCGAGCCATATTTTGCTGTTCGGCCGAAATGGTAGTTTTGCTTTGCTGAGTGGTATAACTATTGGATTTGTTGCCTTGTCTTATTGCTGTATTTGAATAACTCAACACACTGTTCATAAATACATACAAGGCGGCAACGATGAGAAAAAAATTCAGTGGAGGAAAATATGTTTTTCTTTTGCCTGTTACGAATTCCCTGGCAACAGTTCCGGTTTTTGTAATCAATGCGCGGAGTAACTGGAAAATACCCTTATCAGCATGTGTGAAATAGTGTACTACATCATGCCATATATCATGCAGGTTAAGCCTTTTTAAAGCCGCTTTTTGTCCGCAGTTGGAACAGAAATGCTGTCCTTCGAGTAGCGGATGATTACAGTTTAAGCAGTTGTTCATGGTGTTTACGAATATAAATAAGAATGACTGTTTTTTCTATTCTTTATGATGAATTAATAGAACTGTAATTCACCTACCTTTCAAGAAAATTCTTATGGATCAGGGAAAAGCGGCTTTTATACGGGAAGGGTTTATAACCTTACTCGATCATTTATCACCAGACGCAGAAGCAGTATGGGGTAAAATGAATGCACAGCAAATGGTGGAACATGTAACGGGTTTCTTTATGGTATCAACAGCTCAGCTGCATTTTCCATTGGTAACACCCGAGGAACACCTGCCCAAATTAAAGGAGTTTTTATTAAGCGATAAACAATTTAGGGAGAATACAAAAGCCCCTGTTTTACCGGAAGAACCACTACCAACAATACAACCCGATCTGGCATCGGCCGTTCAACAACTCAGGAATACGATTGAAGCTTTCTTTGTCTATTTTGAAGCTGACCCTGCCAGAACAACTGCTCATCCGGTTTTTGGCTGGTTAAATTTTGAAGAATGGGTACTGCTGCATTATAAACATGTAACCCATCATGCCCGCCAGTTTGGGTTATTACCACGATGATTTTGTGTTGGAATAAAGCCACAGATTCACAGAGTATTGTTTTAAAATCTGTGAATCTGTGGCTTTAATTAATTACAATCTTCAACTAAAGCTATCAATCGTTAGCTTTGCCATCTAAACGATAGAAATGGCAAAACTTGAAAATTATATCCTTGGAAAATGGATCACTGGAGATGGTGAGGGACAGCCCCTTTTTAATGCAGTAACCGGTGAGCAGATTGCAACAGCATCAACAAAAGGAATTGATTTCAAAGCTATATTGGATTACGCAAGAACCACGGGTAATCCCGCCCTCCGGAAAATGAGTTTTCATGAACGTGGACTCATGTTAAGAAGTCTTGCCCTTCATTTAAGGAACCATCTCGATCGTTTTTACCAGGTAAGTTACCAGTCTGGCGCCACCAAAGCCGACAGTTGGGTTGACATTGAAGGCGGTATTGGTAATTTATTCTCCTATGCATCTTTACGCAGAAAATTCCCTGATGAAGCCTATTGTCTCGATGGAGAGCAACATATTTTAGGTAAGGGCAGCACTTTTATGGGACACCATTTACTGGTGCCCAAAGAAGGCGCAGCCATTCATATTAATGCATTTAACTTTCCGGTATGGGGTATGCTGGAAAAAATTGCGGTAAACCTTTTGGCCGGCGTACCTGCCATTGTTAAACCGGCAACTGTAACATCCTATCTTACAGAAAGTGTGGTAAAAGAAATTATTGCTTCCGGTATTCTTCCGAAAGGCGCACTGCAATTGATTTGCGGAAGTGCGGGTGATATATTACAACACGTAACAGAACAGGATGTGGTAACTTTTACCGGTTCTGCTAAACAGGATTAATGTTGAAATCAACACCCTCTATTCTGGGTAATAATGTTCCCTTTACGATGGAGGCCGATTCGCTTAATTGTATTGTATTGGGCGATGACGTAACACCCGATATGCCTGAGTGGGATATTTTTCTGAAAGAAGTACGAAAAGAAATGACCACTAAATGCGGACAAAAGTGTACTGCTATCAGGAGAATTTTTGTGCCGGAAAATAAAATTGAAGACATACAGATTGCATTGGGTAAAGCCCTCTCACAAACTACGATTGGTAATCCGCTGAATGAAAAAGTAAGAATGGGTTCACTGGCAGGCTTATCGCAAAAGGAAGAAGTAAAGGCACAGGTACAGAAATTGCTGGCTTCCTCACAAATTATTTATGGATCACTTGACAGTGTTGAATTGATTGATGCAGATGCAGCCAAAGGAGCATTTATAAGCCCGATATTATTACTGAATGAAAATCCTTTTCATTCAAAAGAAGTACATGAAGTTGAAGCATTTGGACCGGTTTCAACATTAATGCCATACAAGCATATAGATGATGCTATTGCACTGGCAAAAATGGGAAAGGGTTCATTGGTGAGTTCTGTAGTTACAGCCAACAGAAAAATAGCCAGACAATATGTATTGGGTGAGGGCCCATATCATGGGCGTATATTGGTACTGAACCAGGAATGTGCCAAAGAAAGTACTGGTCATGGTTCACCTTTACCATTACTGGTGCATGGCGGTCCGGGAAGGGCAGGTGGCGGTGAAGAGATGGGAGGTATTCGTGGTGTGAAACATTATATGCAACGGGTGGCTATTCAGGGCTCGCCTGAAATGATTACTGCTATCAGTAATGTATACCAGGCAGGTGCAAAAGGTAATACAAATGGCATCCATCCTTTCAAAAAATATTTTGATGAATTGCAGATTGGTGATCAGTTGCTGACTGAAAAAAGACTGATTACTGCTGAAGATATTGATCGGTTTGCAGACCTGAGTGGCGATCATTTCTATGCACACCTGCGTGATACTGATTTCTCTGGCACCATGTTTGAAAAACAAGTAGCCCACGGATATCTGATTATGAGCATAGCGGCTGGTTTGTTTGTAAGTAGCTATGAAAAAAATCCGGTTCTATTGAATTATGGTATTGACGAACTGCGTTTTACCAAACCCGTTTATCCGGGTGCAGAAGTACAGGTAAGATTTACCTGCAAAGAAAAAATAAGACAAGAGAAAAAAGAACCTGCAGATATTGATAAAGGTATTGTTAAGTGGCTGGTAGAAATTATGGATGAAACAGGTGAAATTACAGGTGTAGCCACCATTTTAACAATGGTGGAGCGGAAAGCATAAAAAGATTAATTAACTTTAAAATACAGTTGGGTTTATTGTATTTTATCAAGAGAACAGAGCGATTATGATCGAAGAAATTAAAGAAGGCTATGTAAAAGTAGAAAGAGAACATGGTATTGCCACGATTGAGTTTTATCATCCGCAACGCAATACTCTGCCCGGACAAATACTGGATGCCCTGGCGAAAGATATTCATAGTGAAGGATTGAATCCTGAAACAAAAGTGATCGTACTAAGGTCGGCTGGCGAGAAAGTTTTTTGTTCCGGTGCCTCATTCGATGAACTGGCATCTATTACCAATGAAACACAGGGATCGAAATTTTTTAATGGCTTTGCACAGGTTATAAATGCCATGCGTACAACTCCTCAACTCATTGTTGCCCGTATTCAGGGTAAATGTGTGGGTGGGGGTGTAGGTATTGCTGCTGCTGCCGATTATGCCATTGCTGCCGAAGGTGCTGATGTAAAACTCAGTGAACTGGCTGTAGGTATTGGTCCATTTGTAGTAGGACCTGCAGTTGAAAGAAAAATCGGTATTTCGGCTTTTTCGCAACTGGCTATTGATGCATCTATGTGGCGCCCGGCCGACTGGGCCCGCCGAAAAGGACTTTTTGCTGAACTGCATGCCGATGTGGCTGGTATGGACGATTCTATTAACCGGCTTACTACCACTTTATCGCAATCGAGTCCTGATGCAATACGTGAGATGAAAAAAATATTGTGGTCGGGTACAGAACATTGGGACGAACTGCTGAAAGAAAGAGCCAAAATAAGCGGCAGGCTTATACTCAGCGACTACAGTAAAAAAGCCATAGCCCGCTTCAAGGAAAAGCAGCCATGAGTGGGGTAAAAAGATTCGGAGAAGAGAATTTTATTTCACTTTGTGATGAACTGGCTGTTAGTGATAAGAGTTTTCAGCAAATCATTGATGAATATGGTTATGCTCCGTGTTGGAGCCGTAAGCCAACATTTTCTACACTCATTCACATCATACTGGAACAACAAGTGTCGCTGGCTTCAGCCAAAGCTGCATTTGATAAGTTGCAATTATATACAGGAGCCATCAATCCGGAAAATATTTTACGCCTTTCTGATGAAGAAATGAAAGCCTGTTATTTCAGCCGGCAAAAAACAACCTACGCACGCTGTTTGGCAGAAGCGGTGTTAAGTGGTAATCTTGATTTGGAAAGCCTGATATATAAAGATGATGATACCATTCGTGTAATACTCACAAAAATCAAAGGTATCGGTAACTGGACCGTTGATGTTTTTTTGATGATGTGTTTGCACAGTCCAGATATTTTTCCTTTCGGAGATATTGCTTTGGTAAACAGTCTTAAGCATGTAAAACAGCTTCCGTCGCATACAACAAAAGAAGAACTGCTATCCGTTATTGAACCATGGAAACCATACAGAACGATTGCTGCCTTTCTGTTATGGCATGCCTATATCTGCAGAAAAGGAATCGTTTTTAAGTCAGCGTAATAAACCAGCAGACCAGTCAACGGCATACCTGGCTTTCAAATATTTGATACGTAAGCTGATTAATTTTTCAGCCGTTTCAATCACTTTATTTTCTCTGGTATTAATGAGGAATAAAGAACTCTCTCCATTCCTGAATTTGAGGTATTCGGCTGTTAAGATGGTTTGAAAATTCTTGTAAGCCTGTTCACTGATTACTAATTGTTGTTGCAGTTGACTTGTTTCATTCAGGTATGATCTGAGTTTGTTTTCAGTTTCTCTTCTCTTGAGAGAAAGTTCATAAGAGATTTCCTTGATTTTAAGTATAGATTTCCTGTACTCGCCCCTGCCTTCTCTGATGAATAAAGGCAATTTAAAATCAATACCCCATACATAATTATTCTGAAAAAGAGCGCTGTTCCATCCCTTGAAAACGTTGTAACCCCTGTTAAGCAGGTTGGCCTTCAAATCGATGGAAGGTAAAATATTCTGT
>Ga0164290_1002411_pt1 | contig 13264 bp, 12 predicted proteins | sample Micstemetagenome_FD_108782 | JGI IMG/M metagenome (GOLD analysis project Ga0164290, IMG submission 108782) | Contaminated culture microbial community from soil near Moab, Utah, USA - Microcoleus steenstrupii SON62 (Illumina Assembly) | ecosystem: Environmental > Terrestrial > Soil > Soil crust... | reverse complement strand
GGGCCGATGGTGCCGCGCATCTTCGGACCCTATGAGCCGATCCGGCGCGACTACCCGATTGCGGAATACCGCGGCGAACTCGATGGTCTCGACGTCACCAAGGCGGTCTATGTGCAGACCAACTGGGCCAGGGCGGATTTTGAGAAAGAGGTCGCATGGGGCAGCCGGACCGCCGCCGAGACCGGCTGGCCGCACGCCATTGTCGGCTATGCAGATATGACCGTGGAAGACGTGCGCCCGCAGCTCGACCGCCTCAAGGCTTATCCGCTGCTGCGCGGCGTGCGCATGCAGCTCCACTGGCACGATGTTCCGGAATACCGCTTCGCGGCGAACGCGGACCAGGTGCTCGACCCGGCCGTCCGCCGCAATGTCGCGCGCCTCAAGGATTATGGTTATTCCTTCGACCTGCAGCTCTTCCCGGCCCAGATGCGGGCCGGCGCCGAGCTCGTTGCCGAAAACCCGGAGACTGATTTCATTCTCACCCATTGCGGCATGCTGACCGACGATAAACCCGAAACGGTCGCGGCATGGAAGGAGGGCCTGAGCCACTTCGCCAATCTGCAGAACCTCTCCGCCAAGCTTTCAGGCCTCGGCACCTTTGCCCACCGCAACGATCCTGCATTGATTTCGCTCGTGGTGGACGGCGGGATGGAAATCCTGGGAAGCGACCGGCTGATGTTCGGCTCGAACTTTCCGATCGAGAAGCTCTGGACCACCTATGCCGCCGTGCTTGCTGCCCATAGGGCCGCAGTCGAAAAACACGGACCAAAAGCCCTAGCGGACGTGTTTCACGACACGGCAGATCGCGTCTACCGTCCGGCCTGATTGCCGCGAGCGGGCGCCTACGCCACGGGGATCGTGCTCTCCCTGGACCAGGTCAGCGTTACCTGTTCGCCATCCCGCAATGTCTCAACGCCGGAATTCGGCACGACCACCCGGATCTCCGAGCCGAAGGCCTCAACGAAAAGCGTTGAATTCACGCCCGCAAACAGGCGCCGGATGATCCGTCCCTTGATCGTGTTGTCCGAGGGCGCCGCGCCGGCGCCGACAATCCGCATCCGTTCCGGGCGGACGGCACATTGAACCTTCTCGCCCGCCCGCATATTTGCGGCATGCGCAGTCTTCATCAGCGTGCCGTCTGCAAGTCCGACCGCGTCACCGTTCCAGACTCCGGAAAAGATATTCGCGTCGCCCAGAAAGGTTGCGGCGAACAGCGACCTGGGATGATTGTAGATTTCCTCGGGCACGCCCTCCTCCACCAGCCGGCCATCTCTGAGGATGCCGATACGGTCGGCCATCGTCAGAGCCTCTTCCTGGTCGTGCGTGACGAAGATGGTGATGATGCCGATCTCGCGCTGGATCCGCTTGAGCTCGATCTGCATATCCACTCGCAGCGCCTTGTCGAGCGCACCGAGCGGCTCATCGAGCAGCAGCACCCGTGGCTTGATCACAATGGCGCGGGCAAGTGCCACGCGCTGGCGCTGGCCGCCAGAAAGCTGGTGCGGACGACGCGCACCCAGCGTGCCGAGCTGCACGAGATCAAGCGCCGCCTGCACCCTGGCGGTGCTCTCGGCACCCTTGATGCCGCGGACGTCGAGCCCGAAAGCGACATTCTGCTCGACCGACATGTTGGGAAAAAGCGCATAGTTCTGGAACACCATCCCGATCTGACGTTTCTCCAGCGGCACGCGCTCGACGCTCTCGCCGTCCATTTCGATCCGGCCGGCATTGGGATAATCGAAGCCGGCGATCATCCTAAGCAATGTCGTCTTGCCGGAGCCCGATGGGCCGAGAAGCGCGTAGAAGCCACCATCATCGAACCGGACAGAAACGTCGTCCAGCGCCTTGTGAGCGCCGAATGTGCGGGAGAGGTTCTTGACCTCGACGCTCGCCATTATTTCTCTCCCCCGAATTTGTAGAAGCGCGCGGTGAACAGCATCAGCGCCATCGACAGCACGATGATGATCGTTGAAACCGCGTTGATCTCCGGCGTGAAGCCCTTGCGGATCGCGGCATAGATCTCGACCGGCAACGTCGTCTGGCCCGGTGTCGCCAGGAAATAGGACACGACGAACTGGTCGAAGGAGACCGCGAAGGCAAACAACCCGCCGGCGATGATGCCGGGCGCGATCCACGGCAGCGTCACGCGGCGCGTCACCTGCCACTGGCTTGCTCCGAGCGAGCGCGCGGCTTCTTCGAGTTCCGGCGCGAAGGTGTTGAGCCGGGCATTGACCACGATGATGACGTAGGGCAGCGCCAGCGCCACGTGGCCGAGGATGATCGCATGCAGGCCACGTCCGATTCCGACGCCGAAGAAGAAGATCAGCATCGCGGTGCCGGTGATCAGCCAGGGAATGGCGATCGGAGGCAGGAGCAACGCCTGCAGTACCTTCTTGCCGGTGAAGTCATAGCGAAACAGCGCCAGTGACGCCGCCGTACCGAGAACGGATGCGATGATAGTGGTCACGACGGCAATGAACAAGCTGTTCCAGGTGGCAGCGATCAGCTGGCTGTTGGCCAGCAAGGATTGGTACCACGTTGTCGTGAATTCGAGCGGCAGTTGATAGAACGGCGAAGCATTGAACGACATCAGCCCCATGATGATGATCGGCAGATAGAGGAAGACGAGCAGCAGCGCCACCCACAGCCGTCCCAGACCATTGAGAATGCGCGTGACCGGGTTCATTGCGCCCTCCGCAGGGCAGGAGAGGCGGCTGCCAGGATCACCAGAACCACGGCAAGCAGGATGAAGGAGAGTGCTGCGCCCAACGGCCAATTGAATACCGCCACGAACTGGTCCTCGATCACCGTGCCGTAGAATGTGCCGGTGCGGCCGCCGAGAATGCGCGGCTCCATGAAGGAGCCGACGACGGGCACGAAAACCAGCACGGCACCGGCGACAATGCCGGGCACCGCGAGCGGCAGTATCAGCCGACGCAGCACGGTCAGGCGCGAAGCACCCAATGAACGGGCGGCTTCGATGAGGCTGTCGTCAATCGCCTGCAGACTGAGATAACAGGTCAGCACGATGTAGGGTACATAGGAATGGACCAGGCCGATGATCACCGCCGGATAGGAATACATGAGATCGATGTTGATCTCGAACGGCAGGATGGCGTTGAGCCCCGTGTCGAGAATACCGCCTTCCCTGAGCACCATCGCCCAGGAAAAAATCCGCACCAACCCGTTGCTCCAGAAGGGCAGGATGACCAGCAGGAAGATTGCCTCGCGGCTGCGGCCCTTGAACACCTTGGCCAGCACATAGGCAGAGGGAAAGCCGAGCACGAGGCACCAGAAAGTCACCTCCAATCCAAGCCGAAGAGACGACAGCAACAGCGTGGCGTAGATGCCCGTGGTGAAGAAGGCTTCGTAATTGCCTGTTGTGAAGCTCCATTCCCGACCGGAAAGCGGCAGGTCGGTCATAAAGCTGAAGAAGACCATGGCCGAAAGCGGCAGGAAGATCGCCACGATCAGCGAGACATAGGCGGGCAGGAGCAGGGGCGCGGCCTTGCGCAATCCCGATCGTGATGGATTGAGCGCTGCCTCTGCCATGTCTCCCTCCCGCCTGGTTGCCCGTCAGATCCGCCGGATCACTTCACGTTGACCTTCAGTTCCTGCCAGATCGCGAGGTACTTCTCGCGCGTGGCATCATCGACCGGCGCCTGGAATTTGATCCGCTCGGCGACCTTGGGGTCGCCCATGACGACGCGGTTGAAGGCATCTTCAGGCAGCCCGGCGACCGCCTTGGTGTTGGCAGACACCGGCGCACCGACCTTGTTGTCCCATTCGACATAGAAGGACGGGTCAATCATGTAGTTGATGAAGGCCGCGCCGCCCTCGACATTCTTGGAATCCTTGGGGATCGAGAACGCATCGAGCCAGGCGACGGCACCCTCTTCCGGCACCACGAAAGTGACCGGCAGCTTGAAGTTCTTCTTGGCGCGCGCGGCCGAACCGCTCCAATAGGTGCCGACGTCGATCTGGTTGCCGGCGACCATCTGATTCCAGTCGTTCTCGGCGCTCCAAAAGGTGCGGATCTGCGGCATCAGCGAGGTCAGCTTGGCCTTCACCGCGTCGAGATCCTTGATGTCGTTGATGTCCTGGCCGGTGGCAATGGCGCCGAACTGCATGGCCTCGAGCGCATCGTCGCGCAGCACGACCTTGCCCTTGTGCGCCTCGTCCCACATGACCTGGATCGAGGTTGGCGTCTTTTCGAAGGCTTTGTCGTTGACGGCAATCGAAGTCAGGCCCCAGACCCACGGCACGCCATAGACCTTGCCGTCGCTATTGAGCATCGGCGACTTGGCCTTCTCGGCGCCGATATCGGCATAATTGGCGATCTTCGATGTATCGACGGGCTGGATCAGACCTTCCTTCAGCGCCTGTCCGGTAAAGGCAGCGTTGATCATGACAACGTCGTACAGACCCGGGTTGGTCCGGAGCTTGGTCAGCATCTCCTGTTCGGAGTTGAAATAGTCGTTGACCACCTTGTTGCCGGTGGCCTTTTCGAAGGCTTCAATGGCCCAGGGTTCGTCGGTTCCGTAGCCTTTCCAGTTCAGCACATGGACGTCGGCAGCAAGCGCCGTACCCATGGTCACGAATGTCAGTGCCGCGGTGGTCGTCATCTTCGCAATCATGCTCTTCATGCTCATGATCATTCCTCTCTTTTGCGTGTGCCTTGTTCCCATCATTCTCCGCTTCAGGCGGATTTCTCTTCCCGGGCACGTGTCAGGAATTCCGTGATCTCGTCTGCGGTCGGCGCTGTCGAACCGCCATGGCGCGTCGTGGAAATCGCAGCTGCCGCGTTGGCGTAGCGCAGCGCATCCACCGGCGTCTGCCCTCTGCAGAGCGCCGCGATGAAGGCGCCGACATGGGTATCGCCCGCGCCGTTGGTATCGACCGCATTCACTGTGAAGGCAGGCACGAAGACTGGCGTCGCACCGCGCATCGCAAGCAAGGCACCTGCGGAGCCGGCGCGGATGACCACGCCTTTCGCGTTTGGACAATGGTCGGCCAGCAGGCGTGCTGCAAGCTCGTGATCACTACCGGAACCGGCGATCACAGACGCTTCGCCTCTGTTGAGGCTGAGCCAATCCGTGCGCAGAAGCGCCGTTTGAAGGATGTCTCTCGGGATTTCGCCGACGATGCCGGTGGGATCGAAGGCAAAGATCGCATCAGATGGCAGCCCCTCTATGAACCGTGCCTGGCTGTCCCGGCTACCGGCGTAGGCGAGCGTATAGCCTGAGGTAAACACCCAGTCACCTGGCGCCGGCTGCATGAACGGATAGTCCTCGGGTGTGATCACACCCTCGGCGCCCGGTTTCGATATGAATGTGCGCTCGGCATCCGCTTCAGTGATCAGCACCACGCAGGTTCCGCTGTCGATGCCGCGACTGGCGGGTTGCAAGCAGTCGATACCCTCGGCCTCGAATGCCTGGGCGAGCATCGCGCCGCAAAGGCCATCGCCGATTTTTCCCGCATAGGCAGTCGCCATGCCGCTACGCCTGGCCGAGACCATCATGTTGAATCCGCCACCGGGCATCGCTGCAAAGGAGGATGCCGTCAGGTCGTCGCCCGGCGCCGGAAGGCGATCCAGCCGGTAGATGAAATCGATCACGGCGCTGCCGATATGGATGAGGCGCGGACTAGTCATGCAGCACCTCCCGCGTCGAAAGCGCTGCGGACCGCGCCGCGACCAGCGCCCGCGTCTGGCGCCTGATTTCCTCGAGATCGATGCCGACCAGCCGGGCGATCTTGTCCTGCGGCAGGCTGCCGTAGCCGGCGCAAGCGCCAGCCATCGAACCCGCGATCGCACCGATCGTATCGGTGTCGCCGCCGAGATTGGCCGCGATGATCGCCGCCTGCCAGGCGTCGCCTCTTGCGAGCTTCAACACTGCAAAGGCGGCTGGCACGGATTCCTGCGAGGCAACGCTTGTGCCGACGCGATCGAAAACCCGCGCAATCCCCTCGTCCAGGCTGCAGCCCTCGACGAGATCGAGCGCCCATTCGATGCGCGACGCGACACTGCCGCCCGCCACCCAATGACCTTCCCGTTCCCCTGCCCGCGCTGCTTCCACGGCAAAACCGAGCGCAGTCTCCCAATCCGCGCCATTGAGACCATAACTGATGACGGTGGCGACCGCAGCCGCAGCCGAAATGGCGATCGACGTATTATGCGTGGCACGGCAGGTCTCGGCGACCCGACCCACGAGATCGCCGGAAGGTTGCACCATAATGCCGACCGGCGCGATCCGCATCGCCGCGCCATTGGTATCGCCGTAGCGTCCCGCCTCCTCAGGCGTCTTGCCGCTGTTGATGGCATCGATCGCGCGCTTGGTGGACGGGCCGAGCAGGTCGTAGCCGCCACGCGCCTTGATGTCGTTTTCCCAGTCAATCAGCGCCCTAACCCAGGCGTGATGGTCGAAGCCGCCCTGCGAGCCAAGAAGAACCGACGACAGGAGCAAGGTCTGCTCCGTATCGTCGGTAATTGCGCCTGCTGACAGGCCTTGGGAGACGGGATGATCGGCGATCGGATCGACGAAATCATCGACAAAACCATAATTCTGCCTGATCTCGGCGGGCGACAGGAGCTGTGTCGGCATGCCCATCGCATCGCCAAGCGCCCCGCCGATAAGCGCGCCCAGCGCCCGATTGAACATGAACTCGGCGGGCGCGGTCATGGCTAGAACTCCAGGTGCAGGGCGAAAAAGGCGGGATTGAGCAGGCTCGTGACATATTCGATCGGCCGGGCGTCGGCCCCACGTGTCAGGCGCCGCGTGCGCAGGAAGGCGGCGCCGACGGCACAGCCCAGCAGGCTGGCATCGCCCTCATCAAGCATTTCGATGTCCGCCCACTCCTCGCCATGGCTAGGTACGAGCCCTGCCTCGCGGAGGGTTTCGCGCAGCGATCCGGAACGAAGGCCCCGTAGCGGCACGTCCTCCAGTTCGGGCAGGAGCGGCAGCCGGCTGCGCTCGATCGAGATCGGCTTGCCATCACGCACCAGCAGGCGCAGGCGGTCGATCGCGATGAAGGACGTATTGGTAAGCTTCAGCAGGCTCGCCAGTTCGGGGTCGTCCATCACTTCGATGCGCAACGTCCGTGTCTGGGTCTCCGCCCCGACATCGGCAAGCGCCTTGGACCAGCCGCTGGCGTCATCGATCGTCTGGCCGTTGAAGGTCACGAACGAGCCGATGCCGACCTTGGTGGTGATCAGGCCGCGGCTGTTGAGATCTTCCAGCCCTTTGCGCAGCGTATTGCGGCTGACCGAGAAGCGCTGCACCAGTTCGCTTTCGCTTTGCAGGCGGTCGCCGAAGGCCAGGACACCGGAACGGATCTCGTCCTCGAGCACCGACGCGATCTGCTCGGGTTTCGGCGCGCCCGGCTTCAACTGCGTCCTGAGATTTGCCCGCCTTGCCATATGAGACCTGTTCAGTGAACCTGTGCAATCCTGTTCATTAACATGGCAGAGTTTCTCCTCCTGTCAATCGGCAATCTCATCTTGCCGACGAGGGCTGTGTGGACAACCAATTCCACGGAGGCTACATGGGAGGCATGATTGACCCTTACGACACATTGGGCGTGAACCGCGACGCGGACGAAGCAGCGGTCAAGGCCGCCTACCGGAACTTGGCGAAATCGGCGCATCCGGATTCCGGTGGGGACGCCGATGCATTCGTGCTGGCCCAGAAGGCACAGGACCTGCTGCTCGACCCTTTGCGCCGCAAGGTCTTCGATGCCACCGGCTACGATCCCGAACTTGCCGACCCCCGCGATCTCCAGGGACTCATGTTGATCGAGAGACTGGTCAACGATATCGTGCTCGACGAACGCGAGCCCGGCACTTTTGATCCGCTCGAACGCATGCGTGCGACGCTCGCCAACGACATCCGCAAGGCGCGCTTTCATGCGGCAGAGATGGAAGGCCACGGTGCCCGCGTCGGCCGCCATCTCGACAGGATCGCCACGCGGCCGGCCACCGACATACTCGGCTATATGTTGAAGGCGCGCATCGAGGCCATTGCCAAGGCTGTGCAGGAAGCGAAGAAACAGATCGAAGCCACGGAACGGGCGCTCGAAATGCTCGAAGACTATAGCTATGAAACGGATATGGTCGAGGCTGTCCAACGGTTGGCGACAAGTTCCACCGGGCGATGACGCCGGACTTCACGCCTTGATCGGAATGTAATCCAGTCCGCCGTCTATGCTTTTCGGCCGTCCATCGAGGAAAAGTTCGCCGATGCGCGGCGCGGATCTGGCGATGACCTTGCCACTCTTGATGACCGCCAGCCGGGTCGGCTTCAACCTCAAAGCCTCGATCACATCCGACGCCTGGAGAATGACGAGATCGGCGTTGCAACCCTTTTCCAGGCCATAGCCCTCGAGACCCATGGTTTTGGCGGAATTGACCGTCAGCGCATCGAAAATCTTCCTCTTGTCCTCGATGCCGGCCATCTGCGCCACATGGATCGCCATGTGACCCACTTCCAGCATGTCGCCGGAGCCCATCGAATACCAGGGGTCCATGACGCAATCATGCCCGAAGGAGACATTGAGGCCGGCATCCATCAGTTCGCGTACCCGCGTCATGCCGCGCCGCTTGGGATAAGTATCGTGCCGGCCTTGCAGCATGATATTGATCAGCGGATTGGGGATAACATTGATCCGGGCCTCCGCCATCAGCGGAATAAGCTTCGAGACATAATAGTTATCCATCGAATGCATCGAGGTGAGGTGCGAGCCTGCCACCCTGCCCTGCAGCCCGAAGCGGATGGTCTCGGCAGCCAGAGTCTCGATATGACGCGACATCGGGTCATCGGTCTCGTCGCAATGCATGTCGACCGGCAATCCGCGATCGGCAGCGATGCGGCAGAGCGCCTCGACCGAGGCGGTCCCTTCACCCATCGTGCGCTCGAAATGCGGGATCCCACCGACAATATCGACACCCATGTCGAGCGCTCGATTGAGAGATGCCACGCCATCCGCAGCACGATAGTAGCCGTCCTGCGGGAACGCCACGAGTTGCAGATCGATATAGGGCTTCACCCGTTCGCGCACCTCGATCATCGCCTCGACCGTGACGAGCTTCGGATCGGAGGTATCGACATGGCTGCGGATGAAGAGCAGGGCTTGCGTGACCGCGAGATCGCAATAGCGTAACGCGCGCTCGACAAGTTCCTCTTTCGTCACGATCGGCCGGAGTTCGCCCCAGAGGGCGATGCCCTCAAGCAGCGTGCCCGAAACATTCATGCGCGGCAGGCCGAGCGACAGCGTCGCATCCATGTGGAAATGCGGATCGACGAACGGTGGCGTCGCAAGCCGGCCGGTCGCGGAGATTTCCTCCCCCGCCTGCCCCGCGATGCTCTTCTCGATGGCCGCGATCTTCCGGCCGGATATGCCGATATCCATGCCTGTCCGTCCGTCGGGAAGGTTTGCGTCGCGAATGATCAGGTCGAACATGGAACTCTCCTCGGAATTATCTCTCGCCGCGACGATAGGGCTGCATAAGCGCCTGCGGCACGCGGGCACGGCGCGCCATCAAGGCAAGCGCTGCTATGGACAGGATATACGGCGTCATCAGGAATATCTGGTAGGGCACGCCTTCAACGGCCGTCTGCAACCGCAGTTGGAACGCATCGAAGAAGGCGAACAGCAGTGCGCCGAACAGCGCACGACCCGGACGCCAGGATGCGAAGACGACGAGCGCGATGCAGATCCAGCCGCGCCCCTGCACCATGGTGGGGAAGAAGCTGTTGAACGCCGAGAGCGTCAGGAACGAGCCGCCTACCGCCATCAACGCACTGCCTGCGATCACCGCGCCATAACGAACCCTCACCGGATTGACGCCCTGCGCTTCAGCCGCATGCGGATTTTCGCCGGTCATCCGGATCGCCAGGCCGGCGGGCGTGCGGAAGATGACATAGGCCATGACCAGCGCCACCACGATCGCCAGATAGGTCGGCGCGGTCTGGGTGAACAACGCCGGCCCGAAGAAGGGCAGCGACGACAGGGCGGGAATGTCGATCGGCTGGAACGGTACGATGGTCGGCGGCGTGCCCGCGACCGGCACAATCAGCCGGAAGACATAATAGCTGAAGCTTGAGGCAAAGAGCGTTACGCCAAGACCCGCGACGTGCTGGGACAGACCGAGTGTCACCGTGAGGAGCGAATGCAGCGCGCCGAAAACACCGCCTGCGATCGCCGCGACCAGCAGCCCGGTCCAGAGATCCGCGCCGTGATAGACCGACAGCCAGCCGATCATCGCGCCGAATGTCATGATCCCTTCGATGCCGAGATTGAGCACGCCCGCCCGCTCGCAGAGCAGAGCGCCCAGCGTGCCGAAAATCAGCGGCGTGGCGATCCTGAGGATCGCGGCCCACAATCCGGCGGAAGCGAGGATGTCTGCTAACACGCTCATCGGCGGATCCTGTATTGCGTGAAGAACAGCGCCACCAGCATGGTCAGCAGTGAGAGCGCCACGGTGACGTCGGCGATGTAGGTCGGAATACCGAGGCTGCGGCTCATACCATCGGCTCCGACGAACATGATGGCGGTGAAGAGTGCCGCGAACACCACGCCGATCGGGTTGAGATTGGCGAGCATCGCAACGACGATGCCGGCATAGCCGAAGCCTGGCGAAAGATCGGTCGTGACGTAGCCCTTGACCCCCATGACCTCGATCGCGCCGGCGAGCCCGGCAAGACCGCCCGACAGGCACGCAACCTTCGCCAGCGTGCGCCCGAGCGGCACGCCGGCAAATACGGCGCCTTGTGGGTTAAGTCCCGCCGCGCGCGATTGCATGCCGAACACGGTCCGCGACTGGATGAGATAGACGACGACGGCAAGCACGACAGCGATGGCGAGCCCGATATGCAATCGCGATCGCACGATCAGCTTCGGCAGCATCGCGTGATCGGCGACCGGTTGCGATTGCGGCCAGCCGAAGGCCATCGGGTCTTTCAGCACGCCATCGATCAGCATCGACACAAACAGCACGGCGACAAAGTTCATCAGCAGGCTGGTCACGACCTCATCGACCGAAAACCGCAGGCGCAGCCAGAGCGGAATGAGGATCAGCACCATGCCGGCCATCGCGCCGATGATGAGCAGCAGCGGGATCAGGATCGGTCCCGGCAACCCGGCAAGCAACTTTGAGCCGAAGGCGGCGACCGCGATGGCGCCCAGATAGAACTGGCCTTCGGCGCCGATATTCCATAGCCGCGCCCTGAATGCGACAGCGGCGGCAAGGCCGGTCAGCATCAGCGGCGTGGCACGCGTCAGCGTCTCGGTCGCCGAGAGCCGGGATCCAAAGGCGCCGATCAGGATACGCCGATAGGCCTCGAACACGGGCGCGCCGGCAATGGCGATCAAGATGCCAGACAGCGCCAGCGCTGCAACAATCGCTAAAACCGGGGCGCCAATCATCAGCCAGAGGGGGCGCTGCTCGCGACGTTCAAGGCGCATGGGCGGCCTCCGTCGCATGGCTCCAGTCGCCCGACATCATCAAGCCCAGCCGGCGGGCATCGGCGTATCCGGCATCTATCGACGGCGAAAGCCTGCCGCCGACAATCGCCTGGATGCGGTCGGCGAGCGAAATGACCTCGTCCAGATCCTCCGAGATCAGCAGCACGGCGGTGCCCTGCCGCCGCGCTTCGAGAATCCGCGCATGGACGGCAGCGACCGCGCCCTCGTCCAATCCACGCGCCGACTGGGCAGCGATCAGGATACGTGGACGCTGCGACAGGTTGCGGCCCAGAATCAGCTTCTGCATATTGCCGCCCGAGAGCAGCCTGGTGCGGCTGGTTGCCGTGCCACCGCGCACATCGAACTGCGCGATGATTTCCTTGGCGACAGCGATGCCCGCTCTTCGATCCACCAGCCCGTGCTCGGAATAGGCGGCAAGCCGTTCGAGTACCACGTTTTCCCAGATTGCCATCTCACCGATCGCGCCCTCTCCATTGCGATCCTCGGGAATTCGGCCGATGCCGGCTGCGACCACCTCGGTCACCCCCAGATTTCCGATCGGCTGCCCATAGAGCATGAGGTCGCCCGATGTCCGCGACAGCGTGCCCGACAGCAACCGCGCCAACGGAGCCTGACCATTCCCCGAAACGCCGATGATGCCCAGCACCTCGCCTTCGCGAAGCTGAAAGCTGACATTCTTGAGCCGCTCGACGCCGTCGATGCGCAAGCCGACATCGGCCGCTTCCAGCACGATGGCGCCGGGTGTGGACGCTTCCCGCACCGGGCGGGTCACGCGGTGTCCGACCATCAATTCGGCGAGCTCGGCCTTGCTTGTCTCGGATGCCTTGCGCTCCGCCACCATCCTGCCGCCGCGCAGCACGACGATACGATCGGCCGCCGCCATGACCTCGTCGAGCTTGTGCGAAATGAAGATGAGCGACAGGCCTTGCCGCGCCATCTCCTGGAGCGTCGTGAACAGCCGTTCGGCTTCGATGTTGGTGAGCACCGCCGTTGGCTCGTCGAGGATCAGGATGCGGGCATCGTTGTAGAGCGCCTTCAGGATCTCCACCCGCTGCTGTTCGCCGACCGAAAGATCGCCAAGCCTGGCATCGGGATCAACCTTCAGCCCGAAGCGTTCGGCAATGCCGGTAAGCTTGCTGCGCGCCGCCGACGTGCCGGATCGCAGCTTCCAAAGCTTCTCGGTGCCGGTCATCACATTCTCGAGCACGGTCAGATTGGGCGCCAGCGAGAAATGCTGGTGCACCATGCCGATGCCGGCACCGATCGCCGCGCGCGGCCGGCCCGGCGGCAACTCCTCGCCATCAATCAAGATCCGCCCCGCATCCGGCACATAATGGCCGAACAGGATGCTCATCAGCGTCGTCTTGCCGGCGCCGTTTTCGCCGAGCAGCGCCACGATCTCGCCCTTGGCGAGCGACATCGAAATATCGTTGTTGGCGAGATTGTCGCCGAACCATTTGCTGACGCCTGAAACCTCGAGGACCGGTGTCGTCATGCGGCCAGCCCCGCGACTGGGAACCTGTGCCGCCAGCGTTCTTCCGATTCCAGCCATTCGGCGAGCGCGAAAAGCAACAGCTCATGGCTCATCGGCGCCATGATCTGGATCGGCAACGGCAGACCCCTGGCATCCGTTCCGAAAGGCAGCGTCATCGCCGGAAACCCCGAAATGTTGGCGAGCGCGGCCAGCGGTGCAAAGGCCGTCATGCGTTCGCGATGCAGGTCCACATCGCCGTGATCGGATGGGAACGAGCCGATCGGCAACGGCGCCGAGGACAGCATGGGC
>Ga0164290_1002410_pt1 | contig 13284 bp, 9 predicted proteins | sample Micstemetagenome_FD_108782 | JGI IMG/M metagenome (GOLD analysis project Ga0164290, IMG submission 108782) | Contaminated culture microbial community from soil near Moab, Utah, USA - Microcoleus steenstrupii SON62 (Illumina Assembly) | ecosystem: Environmental > Terrestrial > Soil > Soil crust... | reverse complement strand
GTTTAAGGGCCGATTCAATCATACCTGCAACAATACCTATAGCTCCCGGTATCGATACCAGCACGTATAGAAAATATTATACCCATCCATTTTTACCCTTAACACAAAAGCCATTGTTCATGATTTCCGATTTCAGGGAAAGAAGAACGCTGGATGATATGTTTTACCTGTTGATGGGTGTGGTATTGCTGCTGGCTTTTGTGCGAACCGTTTTTCCAAGATATTTTAAAAACCTGTTTATCCTCTTCCTGCAAACTTCATTGCGGCAAAAACAAACAAAAGATCAGTTGTTGCAGGATAACCTGGCATCCTTGTTTGTAAACCTCCTTTTTATTATTACCACAAGCATTTATGGTGCCCTCGTCATCCGAAATAAAGAATGGCTCGACTACCCGTTCTGGCATATAGTATTTTTTGGAGCCGGTTTGCTGACCATTGTATACTTCGGTAAATTTCTTTTCCTGCAGTTCGCGGGCTGGGTATTTAATTCGAGAGAAGCGGCTGTAAACTATACGTTTACCGTGTTCCTGGTAAACAAAGTACTGGGGGTGCTACTGGTGCCCTTTTTGTTCCTGATGGCCTTTGCCAGACCTGGTTTTAAGGAAGTTTCACTGACTGTTTCGGTTGGATTGGTGTTGCTGCTGCTGCTTTACAGGTATATAATATCCTTTGCCACAATAAGGAACACATTGAAAGTGAACGCTTTACATTTTTTTCTTTACCTTTGCGCCGTTGAAATACTTCCGCTATTGTTATTATATAAACTGATGGCGGATTATATCGGTGGAAGGTTTTAATTTTGCAAAATCTCAGACAGCAAGCTAGCATGGTAAAGAACGGAGCAAAACAAACGGGTACCCCTAAGACCTTAAAAAGAATATTGATCTCCCAGCCCAGACCCGAAAGCGATAAATCGCCTTATTTCGATCTGGAACGGAAGTATAAGGTAGAACTGGTATTTCATCCCTTTATTAAGCTGGATGGGATTCCCGCAAAAGATTTTCGCAAACAGAAAATTGATATCATGCATTATTCCGGGGTGATCTTCACCAGCAGAAATGCCATCGATCATTTTTTCCGTACCTGTGAAGAAATGAAAGTCACCATCGGACAGGATACAAAGTATTTCTGTATTACCGAAGCTGTGGCACTGTATCTCCAGAAATTTATTCTCTATCGCAAAAGAAAGGTATTCTATGGTGCCGATGGTACCAATAAGAGTATGTTCGATGTGATCAACAAACACAAGGAGAACGAGAAATTTCTTTACGTGTGTAGTGAGAACCAACAAGACAATGAAATCGTGAACTGGCTCAAATCGAATAACTGCGAGTTTCAACTGGCATTTATGTATCGTACCATCAGCAACGATATCAAAGAAGTGGTGGAAGGGAAAGAATACGATGTTATTTGCTTTTTTACACCCAGCGGCGTAAAGAGCCTTTTTGATAATATGCCCTCATTCAAACAAAACGGAACTGTCATCGGCGCATTTGGTAACAATACCTCGAAGGCAGTAGAAGATGCAGGATTGAAACTGGAAATTAAAGTGCCATCGCCTCAAAAACCAAGTATGGTATCGGCCCTTGATCAGTTTTTAGCTTCAATACAAACAAAAAAATAAATTCATCATCGCATGACAGATAAAAACCCCTTGCTAACGCAGGGGGTTTTATTTTAGTGGTCAAATTCAGCGCATGTCATCTACAGCCAAACATAATACCCGGTTGATACACGAAACAAGTCCGTATTTGTTGCAACATGCACACAATCCGGTAAACTGGTACCCCTGGGGTGAAGAAGCGTTATTGCTGGCAAAAAAAGAAGACAAACCCATCCTGATAAGCATTGGTTATGCAGCCTGTCACTGGTGTCATGTAATGGAGCGTGAGAGTTTTGAAGATGAAGCCACAGCTGCCATCATGAACGAGTATTTCATCAATATTAAAATTGACCGAGAAGAAAGACCCGATATTGATCATATATATATGGATGCGGTTCAGGCCATGACGGGTAGTGGGGGCTGGCCATTGAATGTTTTTCTTACACCTGATACCAAACCATTTTATGGCGGTACTTATTTTCCCCCGGTAAGGGCACATAACAGACCGTCATGGAAAGAAGTATTACTAGGTTTATACAAGGCATACACAGAAAAAAGAGATGAGATTGATCAACAGGCTGAGAAACTTACACAGCACCTGCAATCCTCCAATGCATTTGGACAGCAGGCCAATACAACGGGCTGGGTAATGGCAGCGGAAACCATTGAAGACATAGCAGCCAATATGCTGAAACAGGCCGATACAGAATGGGGCGGTTTTGGCCATGCGCCTAAGTTTCCGCAAACGCAAACCATCCGGTATTTATTAAGACATTTTCATTTTCATGGCGATGCGGTTGCAAAAAAACAGGCATTACTGAGTCTGGATAAAATGATCGACGGTGGTATCTACGACCAGTTGGGTGGAGGTTTTGCGAGGTACAGCACCGATACCGAATGGCTGGCACCTCACTTCGAAAAAATGCTCTACGATAATGCGTTGATTGTAATGGCTATGTGCGAAGCCTATGCAATAACAAAATCAAATAAATATGCAAGGGCTATTCACGAAACCCTGTCGTTTGTAGAACGCGAACTGATGCACACCGATGGTGGTTTCTACAGTGCACTCGATGCAGACAGCGAAGGGGTGGAAGGAAAATTTTATACATGGTCCTTGCAGGAAATTGAAGAAGTATTGGGAGAAGAAGCTGGATTATTCTGTGCCTATTACGATATAACTGAAGAGGGTAATTGGGAGGAAACAAATATTCTGCGGGTAAAAATGCAGCCGGCTGATTTTGCGGCGGCGAATGGCTTTACAGAAACGGCGTGGCTGGAAAAATTAGCAACATCAAAAACAATACTCAGGCAACGCCGCGACCAGCGGGTGCGTCCATTATTAGACGATAAGCATTTACTCGGTTGGAATGCTTTGATGAATTCAGCCTATGGACAGGCTTACGCCGTACTGGGAGATAACCGGTACAGGGTAATTGCCGAAAAAAATATACAGTTTTTAGAACAGTCATTCAGTAAAGCTGAGAATGGCAGGTGGTTCCATACCTGCAAAGAAGGCAAAGCCGGCATACCTGCTTTCCTGGACGATTATGCCTATTTGATACAGGCATACATACAGTTACAGGAAATAACCGGTAAGGGCAACTACCTGTTAAAGGCAAAAGAACTGCTTGAACTGGTGAACCTGTATTTCAGTGAAGAAAAAACAGGGTTTTACTTCTATACCATGGAAGGACAGGCCGATATTATAGTGCGGAAGAAAGAAGTGTACGATGGGGCCACCCCCAGTGGAAATGCGGTAATGGCCGCCAACCTGCAATACCTTGGAAGGGTGTTCGACAGGAAAGACTGGCTCGACAGGATGCACCAGGTACTGGCCGGACTGGGCCAGGCTGTAGTAAAGCATCCTACCTCTTTTGGGGTATGGGCCATGGTAATGCAGGCCGAACTGGCAGGGTGGAAGGAGGTTGCGCTGATGGGCCCCGGGGCCGGAATTTACCTGCCACAGGTATTGGAACGTTTTTCGCCCAATAAAATACTGCAGACGGAAGAAACTAAAGAATGGGAATTCCCGTTATTAGCAGGAAAAATGCCTAAAGACGGGAAAGTATTGTTTTACATATGCCAAAATTTCGCCTGTAGTGATTATACTACTGATAAAATAGTTGATTTTTTAGCAAATGTGTAACAAGAATTACGGTAATTTGCTGGCTGACAGTGGCTTCGCGCCTTTATCAGATAGTGAAAACAAAATCATAACATTACTGAGATCATCTTTACCCGCCTTGTGAAATTATTGGTTTTTCAATTTGAAAACTGTAGTTCGCTACAGTTCTAAACTTATATTTGTCACTGTCATAAATCACTTTGATCAGATGAAAGGTTTATTAACAACTATTACCCTGGCCGTATTCACGCTAAGCATGAGTTCATGTTTCCTGAATAAGGGCAAAAAGTCGAAGGGCTTACCAGATGACGGTCAGTTACACGGAGTTGCACCAACTGCCAGGCCAAGTATGAGCACACCAAGGAATATGGTGTATATCCCACCGGGAACCTTTCATATGGGGCCAAGTGATGAGGATATCAGTTTCAACTATACCAACCGTAACAGATCTATGTCTATACCCGGTTTCTGGATGGATGCAACAGAGATCACCAACGACCAGTATCGCCAGTTTGTAACCTGGGTACGCGATTCTCTTTCCTTCAAAATTTTATATGGTGGCGGTATCAATAAAGATGACGATACTTCTGCTGTTGACTGGAAAAAAGTACCCCAGATCAAATACGATAAAGCTACCATTGAAAAATTGAATGAGCTGAACCTGGCCCCCGATAACCGCCTGTTCGGAAGAAATGAAATTGATCCGGGTAAACTGAAATATAAAGTAGAATATTTTAACCTTGCAGAAGCAGCGAAGCGCGAAAATGCTGATAGACCCCGCAAAGATTTCATTGTAAAATATGATGAGAAAGTGTATCCCGATACACTGGTATGGATCAGAGATTTCTCATATTCATACAATGAGCCAATGACCAAACGTTATTTTGCTCACCCTTCCTATGGTAAATACCCTGTAGTAGGTGTAACCTGGAAACAGGCCGTAGCATTTTGTCATTGGAGAACACATATTCAGAATTCCTTTTTAGAGAAGAAAAAATTTGCAGTAGACGGCGACTATCGTTTACCAAGTGAAGCTGAATGGGAATATGCTGCCCGTGGCGGAAGAACCAACTCCATGTACCCCTGGGGTAACTATTACCTCAGAAACAAAAAAGGATGTCTGCTGGCCAATTTCAAACCTGGTCGTGGTAACTATCCTGAAGATGGTGGTTTCTATACCGTTAAAGCCGATGCCTACTGGGCCAATGAATATGGCTTATATAATATGTCTGGAAACGTAGCTGAGTGGACAGGTTCCTATTTCTATGAAGGCTCTTACAATTTTATGTCAGACCTGAGTCCGGATGTACGCATCGAAGCAGCTGATTCAGACCTGCCCCGTATGAAACGTAAAGTAGTACGTGGTGGTAGCTGGAAAGACATTGCCTATTATTTACAGGTAAGTACCCGTAATTATGAGTACCAGGATACAGCCAAATCCTATATCGGATTCCGTTGTGTAATTGACCTTGCTCCCAAATCAAAAAAATAAAATTATAAGATCTGGTCTTAAGCCAGAAAAAGCCAATACCTAACTATCAAAAACTAAATTCAACATTATGACCTCAGGTGTTTCTCCCGCAACGAACCGAATTGTAAATGTCATTGTATGTCTTGGTGCCTCAGTGGTAATTTTTGGTGCCATGGCTAAAATTCTTCACCTGTCATGGGCAGACTGGGGGCTGAAGATTGGTCTTACTACGGAAGCATTAATCTTCGTCGTATATGCTATTCTGCCTCCACCCGATATGGGAGCACCAGCTCCTGTAGCTGTTGCTGGTAACCCTGCATTGAAAAGTTTAGACGATATGTTACAGCAGGCCGACATTACGCCTGCCAACTTATCTAAACTGAGTGCCAATTTCCAGAAATTGGGTACTACCGTTGAGAACATGGGAGAGATCAGCAATGTGGTAAAAGCTACGGGTGATTTTTCTGCCAAAACACAGGAAGCTACTGCAGCTTTATCATCTGTGGCTGGTGCAGTAAACCAGGCTACACAATCATTGGCAGGTTTCAACAGCGCATCAGAAAATACCAAACAATTTCATGAGCAGGTGCAGGTATTAACCAAAAACCTGTCATCACTCAATACCATTTATGAACTGGAATTAAAGGAGAGCAATAATCACCTGAAAGCATTAAATCAGTTTTATGGTAAACTGGCACAGGCTTCTGCAGCAATGTCGAGCAGCGCAGATGATGCCTTGAAAGCAAAAGAACAAATTGCTGTATTGGCCAATAACCTGGGTAAACTGAACCAGGTATATGGTAATATGCTTACTGCCATGCAGGGTCGTGCATAATAAGCCGGCAACCGAACAACCAAAACCTATTGTAAAACAGCATTAGAAAATTTAAGATAAATGTCATTACCAAAGGAACCGCGGCAGAAGATGATCAACATGATGTACCTGGTGCTTACTGCACTGCTGGCATTGAATGTGTCATCTGAAATTCTGAACGCATTTAAAACGGTAGACAGGAGCCTGATGACTGCCAGCGGAATTGTAGAGAAAAAAAATGGAGAAGTGTTCAGGTCATTTCAGGAGAAAGTAGAAGACCCGAAAACCAGAGAAAAAGCACTAGAGTGGCTACCAAGAGCTCAACAGGCAAAGAAATTGTCTGATGATTTATATACTTATCTGGAGTCTTTGAAAAAAGAACTTAAGCAAGAATCTGGATTAACAATTGGAGAAGATGGTAAAGAATCTGTTAAAGAAGATAATCTTGATGCTGCTACTCGCATGTTTGTTTCAGAACCGCCAAATGGAAAAGGTAAAGGGAAAGAACTTTATCTCAAACTCTCGGATTATAAAAAGCAGTTGCTAAACATTAATCCCGACATGACAAAAGAGATTGGGCTGTCATTACCGCTTGATTTAACTGCATTTAATTTAGATCCTAAAGCAGCTGAAAAAATTGCAGAAAATGATAAATGGAGAGAATGGTCATATGGTTATTTCCACATGACACCAACTGTAGCAGCCATTACTATTCTGAGTAAATTTCAAAACGATATAAAAAATAGTGAATCGCAAGCTGTAGAGTTTTGCCATAAACAAGTAGGTCAGGTAAAACTTATTTATAATGAATTCCAGGCGTTTGCGGGCACCAACTCTCAATACCTGATGCCAGGTGAGGAACTGGTGATTACTGCAGGTATCGGTGCATTCAGTAAAGAGGCCAGACCCACTATTACTGTTGATGGATCAGCTGTGCCACTAAATGCAGAAGGTACCGCAGAATATAAAACAAGGGTAAGTAATTCAGGTGCCGGTGTAAAAAAAGTAAGGATATCGTACCTGAAACCCGATGGTACTTCAGCAGTGGTAGAAAAAGAAGTTCGTTATACCGTAGGTGTTCCATCCGGACTGGTGGTTTCTACTGATAAGACAAGGGTTTTCTATCAGGGACTTGATAACGTATTGAGTGTAACCGGTGGTGGTGGAGATGAAAAAGTAAAAGTAATTATTGAAGGTACCAATGTTACCATGCGTAAAGAAGGTGCCGGACAGTACATAGTTGTACCCCAGCAACTGGGAACAGTGGTGGTGAATGCAACAGACGGGAAAAATACACAGCGTATCACCATCCCTGTAAAACGTGTACCCGATCCGATAGCGATTGTAGGTGGAAGTGCGGGTGGTACCATGAACGCAAATGTGTTCCGTGTTCAGAAAGGGGTGATTGCCGACTTACGTGATTTCGTATTGAAGGGGTGAAATTTGAAGTATTGAACTATATGCTGATCTGTACCGGTAAAGGATTTGATGAACCAGAGTTTGCAGAAGTAAATGGCCCTTCATTCAGTGGAGATGCTATGAACCTCATCAGACGTTGTCAGCCAGGTACAACAGTAACCATTGGAGAGATTAAACTGAAGCAACCAGGTGGTGGAACGAGGAAATTAGACCAGAATATTACATTCATCTTGCAATAAAGCAGTGATTATGAAAAAGACATTCTTATTGTGTGTTACGGTCTCATTGCTGGCAGGTACTACTGCCATGGCACAGGGTTTTGGTAACCTACGGAATAACCGTAAGCCTGCAGCCGATTCGGCAAACAAAACCAATACGCCAGCTGTTGCCGGCCGCGATACGGTTAAACCCGTAACCAAACCTGCAGTTGATCCTGCTTCTGTAAAACCAACCAAAACCATTGATACCACCATCATCGGCGGTTTTGGGGAAGTGATTCCAAGAAGTTTGCGTAACGAAACTGCTGCCGACCGCAGTCAGACCCGTGAAAAACGACCCCTGGAATATGAACACCTGCGCGAAGATGATCAGTTATTCAGTGAATTTATCTGGAGAGAAATCGATGCCCGTGAAAAAGTAAACCAGGCATTTATGTATCCCGGAAAGGATGATATGGGCGATCAGCGCTTTTTCTCTATCATGCTGAGCGCTATTAAAAACGACAGCGTAATGGCTTTCTCTGCAGAAGGCGGTGATGATCGTTTTACCAAGCCCCTGACTTACGACGATATCATGAAAATGATGAAGGGACGTCTGGATACCCAATTGGTACAAAATGCCGACAACCCGAATGTGGTAGATACAGCGGTGATTTATGATACTAAATTTGCACCCAATCCAGACTCTATCTACACGTTCCGTGTAAAAGAGCAGTGGATATTCGATAAGGAAGCCAGCCGTTTGTTTGTACGTATACTGGGTATTGCACCTGTAGCTAAACTGGTGATCAACGGAAAATCAACACCCAGAACCCTGTTCTGGATCTATTACCCTGAAATGCGTAAAACACTTACCAAATTCAACGTATACAATCCCAAAAACTACGCTGGCCGTATGACATGGGAAGAGTTGTTCGAAAGCCGCTTTTTCTCCAGTTATATTGTAAAGACCAGCTCTAATAACCCCAGCGACCGTTTTCTCGCTGCCCTTATCAAAGATCCTTTATTCCGTCTCCTGGAAGGCGAAAACATCAAGGAGCGCCTGTTTAATTACGAACAGGATGTATGGCAATACTAATCAGAAAAGAATCATATAATACCCAAAAAAAGGAGCTGAAAAGCTCCTTTTTCGATTAAAAAAACCTTATATTATATTTTTTGAACAAGGATTATTGGTTAATTCAATGGAATCCTTAACTTTACTCCGGTTTTTCATAGGATATTGGATTTTAAAAACGGGGTTGGATTTCTATCCTGACCCCTTTTTTTATTTTAACCCTACCCTTTCTCTTCTGCAAAGAACGCCAGCAACAAGTCGGTTTTTTTGCTGCCTATCACTTTCACCAGCATATCCTTATCCGCTTCCTTTATATTTTTTACCGATCTGAAAGTCTTTAACAAAGCAGCCGCTGTTTGCTGACCGATGCCTTTAATATTTTCCAGTTCATTTTTAAATGTGCCTCTGGATCGCTGATTGCGGTGGAACGTAATGCCAAAACGATGTACTTCATCACGAATACGTCTTACCAGTTTTAAACTGTCGCTGTCCCAGGGTAACTTGATGGAAGCCGTATCACCCGCAAAGAAAATTTCTTCCTCATTTTTTGCAAGCCCCACCAATGTCAGTTGACCGGATAGCCCCAATTCATGTATACTTTCCATGGCGGCACTCAGTTGGCCTTTACCGCCATCAATAATCACCAGTTGAGGGAGTGGGGCCAATTCGGCCTGCAAGCGTTTATACCTCCTGTACACCACTTCTTTCATCGTGGCAAAATCGTTGATGCCCTGCACCGTTTTAACATTGTAATGCCGATAGTCCTTTTTACTCGGCAAACCATCCCTGAAACAAACCATAGCCGATACCGGGTATGCTCCCTGAAAATTGGAATTATCAAAACACTCAATATGCAGGGGTACTTCCTGCAGGTGCAGATAAGATTGTAATTCATACAATACTTTTTTCTTTTCCAGATCGGAGCTGCCCTCTAAGTGTAATGTTTTTTTCCGCCTGAGTTCTTCTTTAAAATAGTTCACGTTTTTCAATGCCAGGTCGAGTAGTTTCTTTTTGTCGCCTGCTTTCGGAACAGTAATGGTGATACCGGCATCGGGGTATTCAATATTAAAGGGCAGGATGATTTCTTTGGCAATGCTGTTGAAATCGGTCCTGATACGGTTTACGGCAAAACTGAGTACTTCTTCTTCTGTTTCTTCGAGTTTGGGTTCAAGCGGAACAGTATGTTTTTGTACGATGGTGCCATTAGAAACCATCAGGTAACTTACATAGGCAAGCTCATCGTCTTTCAGTATGGCAAATACATCTACACTGTTCAAATGCCTGCTCACAATAACAGAACGGGCCTGATAGCTTTCCAGGTGCTCAATTTTTTTGCGCGTCAGTTCTGCTTTTTCAAATTCCAGTTGTACCGCCTGTTCCTGCATCTGGGTCTTAAAATGTGCAATAACAGAACCCAGGTTACCCTTCAGCATATTTCTTACCTGCTGCAGGCTCTCTGCATACGAAACGGCATCCTGCAAGCCTTCACAGGGACCCTTGCAGTTACCCAGGTGATATTCAAGGCATACTTTAAACTTACCCTTCTGAATATTATGATCTGAAAGATTGAGCTTGCAGGTACGTAAGGGAATATACTGCCTGATAAAAGCAATCAGCTCACGTACTCTTCCCGCAGAAGTAAACGGGCCGAGGTATTCGGAACCATCATTTATTTTTTTCCGGGTGAGAAAAATCCTTGGGAAAGGTTCTTTTTTTATGACGATATAAGGATAAGTCTTATCGTCTTTGAGGTTGATGTTAAATCGTGGCTGGTATTCTTTGATCAGTGAGTTCTCTAATAAAAAAGCATCCTGTTCAGAATCTACAATGGTGAACTCAATTCTCCTGATGCGCTGAACCAGTTCATGGGTTTTATAAGTGGTAAAGGTTTTGGAGAAATAGGAACTCACCCTTTTACGCAGGTCTTTTGCCTTGCCTACATATAATAACACATCCTCTGCATCGAAATATTTATAGATGCCGGGTTGATGTGGAATGGTATGAGCGCGTTGCTGAAATTCCTGTTGTGTCATGCTGTATTATTCATTCATCATCTGAAGTACTGCCCCATTTTACTTCGGTTAGTTCCTGCCGATGGTAACCATTTCCGGTAGAGAGCGACCTGTTGATCTGAAAGCCCTTAAATGCCCGCCAGTTATGTTGTTCCTGGATACTGGTATCGCCCCGTTGGGTAAATGACCGGATGAAAATACGTTTTACCTGGTTGCTTTGTTCATCCAGCAAAATATCAACCCCCTGTACACGCACTTCACGGTTAACTGCCGTATAATTCAACGTATAGCTATTTGTGCCTGCATCCTGGAAAACGGTTTCACGGTAATTTTTTTTATCCCTGGCATTACTGATGTCTTTAGTTATAAACTCCTGCGCCAGTTGTATAAACTGCATACTGTCTAAAACAGCTGAATCCTTCATACCATTCATGGTGCGATATACATAAATGGGTTTCCTTAAAAGGATTACCTGATTAACCTGCTCCTCAAAAAAAAGTCCCGTAGTAAAAAACTGAGTGCTGTCTGGGGAGGGTTGTAATTGCGTTTCGGGTGCGGTGGGTTCGCCACAGGATATTATAGTGATAATGGTGATCAGGGAAAAAGAAATCAACTGTATTCTCATGCCGTAAAATTATTCAAACTGAATGTAAAAAAGCCACCCGCTTCAGGCGGATGGCTTTAATAAGAAAGCTAGTTTGGGTTTATTGTAACGCCTTGGTAAGGCCGATACGCATTCCATAGTCTAACAGGTACTCCTTAATCGGATACTTGTTAGAGAAAGTGGGCAGGTGCTGGTAACGAATCTGTGGTCCGAGCTGCCAGCTTGTTTTGCCCGATGTATAAGTGAGGTTAAAACCAACACTGGTATTGATATTCCATTTACGCACAAAATCGTTTCCATCGGCATAATGCCTGTAATCGGTAGATAAGAGATACACGTTTTTATTCAGGTTCAGTGTGGGCTGAACAGAAGCTTCTGCATTCAATCCTACATGTCTGCCCTTCAACACATCCCACTGCAGACCAACCGGAATAGAGAGCTGGTACACTTTATTGGCCAGTTCGGTTTGTTTATACCCTACATTATTATTGTAAGGAGAATAGCGGGTAATATTTTCAACACCATTAAAATTAATCAGCGAAATAGTAGCACGGTCAAAAGTGCTCGACTGGAAGGTTTCTATCTGATAATGACGGATATTAAGTTGTAAACCCGTTTTCAGTTTCAAACGGTCGCTGATCGTGTACAGCATGGCAAAACCCATTTCCAAACCCACGGCCGGACGATGACGTACCACCTGGTTTACATTGGCTGGCTGATTCAAAGGTGCATTTACCGGTAAAGCAGCAGAACTGGCCGGCTGAACAAGGTCTTTTACTTTTTCATCAGATAACCTGCGATAGCTGGTAGAAGGAGTGATATAAAACTGGAAACCGAATTTTGAAAATTTCCTTGGTGCTGTTTTTTTAGAAGCTGAAGTCTTGAATATTTTCAGGTTCTCGTTAATAAGCGGATATTTTTCTTCTGTGGGTATAACAGCTACTTCATTATTAACCGATTCATTATTTGCAGGAATACTATTGCCATTATCGGTTGCTGTTACTGTTTCTTCCGTGGCAGTGAGTGTATTGTTGATACTGTTTACCGGAGTAGCATTCAATGAATGCGCTTTATTGATATTGGTTACAGCTACATTCCCTGTTTTGTAAGGCTGGTTATTCATGGTGATGGTAGAGCCCGGTGTAATATTATCAACCGTATAATTTACAGTACTGGCAGCATCCAGCTCTGCAATGGTATTGGTATTGATGGAAGAAGGGGCAAGTGTGTTAAAATAACGCCTGCTTTTTTCGGTAGCGGCATTATTGGCTGCAAGGGCTTCCTGCTGACTCGTAATTACATTGGGTACCGATGGTGGCTGTAAGTGTACATTTTGCTGCTGTGTACTTAAAACGGTGCTCAGGGTAAGTGCAGTAATAATAAAAACAGCAATAAAAGTAAGTGCGGGCCATGAACGGTAGCCATGCAACTCCGTACGTATATTATTCCATACATGATCCGATGGATACATACGGTGCTGTTTTACTTCATCGTGTAAAAACTGCTCAAACTCGTCCTGGTACATCTTCTTATCCATAACAAACAGCGGCTACGATTTATTAAAAGCGGCAAGCCACTGAAAATCCTTTTTTGGTCCTTCGATGATCTTTTTACGGATCAAAATATTTTCAAGCATCGCTTTGGCACGGGTGTACTGGCTGCGGCTGGTACTTTCCTCTATGTCGAGCATAATGCCTATTTCTTTATGACTATACCCTTCCAATGCATAGAGGTTTAAAACCGTTCTGTAACCTACAGGTAATAAACGTATGCATTCAATGATCTGACGGGCCTGCATAATAGATGGTACTGTTTCTTCCCTCACATGTACCGTATTGGCATAACTGATATCCAGACTTTCATTGAACTTTTTATGTTTCTTCAGAAAGTTGATACAGGTATGAACAATGATACGCCTGATCCATCCTTCAAATGCGCCTTTGTTCTGAAACGTATGT
>Ga0164290_1002406_pt1 | contig 13345 bp, 8 predicted proteins | sample Micstemetagenome_FD_108782 | JGI IMG/M metagenome (GOLD analysis project Ga0164290, IMG submission 108782) | Contaminated culture microbial community from soil near Moab, Utah, USA - Microcoleus steenstrupii SON62 (Illumina Assembly) | ecosystem: Environmental > Terrestrial > Soil > Soil crust... | reverse complement strand
GCCGACGTTCTCGTTCACCTGACACTCCGTACCCACCGGGATGCCGTCGATCGTCACCGTCGGCGACGCCTTCGTCACCGTCACCGACACCTGCGGCGACCCCTGCGGACCACACCGATACAGGAACGTGAACTCCGCCCCAGCCGGCACATCCGCCCCAGCAGCACCCGCGACCACCTTCGTGATCGAGAACGAACCGACCGGCGGAGCGTCGACGGTGTTCGTCACCTGGACCTGCACGCGTGGCGTGAGGCCGACCTGCGCCGTGACCGACCCCGGCGCGAACACCGGGTCGCCGAGCCACTGGCCGGTGGGCGACGGCGTCGCCGGGCGGGTCTCGGTGAAGTTGCCGCACTCGGCACCGGCCGGCAGCCCGCTGATCACGGTCGGGGTGCCGGGGACCACCTGCACGGGCGCCGTGATGCCGAGCGTGCTGAGCGTCAGGACGCCGCCGTTCAGGCGGCACTCGAAGTCCACCGCGTACACGTTGGCGGGATCGGCAGCGCCGGCGACGACCTTGGTGATCTCGAACTCCGCGTTCTCCTGGCGGAAGAACCCGAAGTCGTTCGTGTGGTTGTTCAGGAACCAGTTCGCCTGCGTCACGGCCACGACCCCGGGCCACGGTCCGGTGAGGATGTTCAGCGGCGAGTTCTCGACCTGCCCATCGCTGTCGTTCTGGTCGGGGAACGGCTGCTCCCCGAGGTCCGGTCGCGTCGCCTTCCAGCCGTCGAGGGGGGCACCGGGCGCGTAGTCGGCCGGGTTGTCCATCGAGAGCACGTACCGTCCGGCGTCGAACGGCTCGATGCGCCGCCCCGCGGGTCCCGCAGCTGCGGTCCACTGGACCGGGATGTTGCCACCGGCGCCGTCCGAGGCGCCGACGTCGCTGTTCGAGCGGAAGTAGTACTCGCCCTCTGCGTTCGTGGTGGTGGTGCCGATCAGCACACCACCCGCGGCCGCGTCGTACAGCCTGACGGTGACCCCGCCGACCTTCGGCTCGGCTGCGTCCTGCACGCCGTCGTGATCGACGTCGTACCAGACGAGGTTGCCGAGCTCGAGCTCCTGCGGGATCGTCGTCAACACCGACAGCGAGCCGAGACCGTTCGACTTCCCGAACCGGTTGACGAACGTGTCGAGGGGCGACTGGTACAGCTTGATGGCGTTGTTGGTGAACTGGCCGTCGGATGGGCGGACGTTCTGGACCCCGGCCGATGCCGCGGCGCTGCCGACGTGGACGCCGGTCGTCGTGAGACCGTCCGCCCGGTTCGGCAGGTACGCGACGGATCCCATGAAGTTCTCCGTGTAGTAGTCACCGAACCAGTTCGATGCGAGGAACTCGCCACCACCGGGCCCGTTCCCGTTCGCCAGGCCGGCGCCCGCCCGCCCGCCGCACTGTCCGTTGGTCTCCACGGTGAACCCCCCGGCGCCAGATGCGCACGCGACGAGGACGTCGCCCTGGCCGAGCCCGAGGAACAGGCCGTTGTGCCCGGAGCCTGCGGTCTCGCCGGGCTGCAGGAGGGGCGTGTACGTGGGAGTCGGCGCCGCGGCCTGGTGGCCCCAGCGGTCGGCCGTCCGGTCGCGGATGCCGATCGCGAGGTCGCCGCCGATCACGGTGACGTCGGTGACCATCGGCGACGGGCGGAAGATCTGTGTTGCGTTCCCGAGGCTTGGATCCGCCGCGAAGATCTGGGTCCCCTTGTCGTCGCGGAAGTTCGGGCTCCACGGGTGCCACAGGAAGCTGAAGTCGTCGTAGTCCAACGGCGTCGATTCCCCGCGGTCGTAGTCGAGACGCTGATCGACGACCTTCGTGAAGCTCGCCGCCGACGGCGAGAACCGGTAGACGAGCGCCTTCAGCTCCGGTGCGGCGGCCGGGCCGCCGGTGAGGTTCCGGACCCGGCCGGTCTGGTTCAGGCCCGTCGCGGCGGCGGCGGTGAACGTCGTCTCGCCGGTGCACGTCGCGGTCAGGTACATCTCGCCGGTCAGGACGTCGCTCGCCAGCCCGAAGGGGCGCCAGTCGCCCAGGGCGCCGTTCGCGCAGTCGGCGAACAGGGAGCTGAGGTCGGTGAGGGTCACGTCGGCGGCGGTCGGCGCGACGTTGGGGTCGTCCAGCGCGACCCGCACGAGCTGGCGCGTCGCGAGGTTGACGGTGTAGAGCGCGTCGCCCGTGGGGCTGAGCTGCAGGTCGCCGAGGCCGAGCTTGCCGACCTGGTCGAAGGCCTGCTGGTCGATGCTCCAGCACCAGAAGTTGTCGGGCGCACCGCTCGCCGGGTACACGATCGGCGGGTCCGAGTTGAACTGCGCCGTGTAGGTGCAGGTGTCCGTGGCGCTCGGGTGCGGGTTCGCGCCCGTGCCGCCCGGGATCAGCTCGTTGAGGTCGGCCCACAGCGTCGCGGTGGCCGAACCGTCGGGGTTCGGGTCAAGGCGCCAGATGCCGCCCGTCGTCGGCTGACCGGTGGCCGGGTTGATCCCGAGGCCCGCATGCCGCTTGACGTACGACGAGACGAACACCGACGTACCCGTCGAGCCCCTGAAGAGCGCGCTGCCGTACACCGTGCCGACCTGGTTGAAGGGCACCTTGAACGTCGCGTCCGCCGGCGGCGTCTCCTGGTAGCCGCTGGACGGGGATTCGAACGCGTAGCCGGCGACGGTGTCCGCGGGATACGCCGGGTTCGTCCCGTCGTACCAGCGAGGGTCGCCGAACGTCATCACCGGCACGAAGAGCTGGTCGTCGGTCTCGGCGAGGATGTTGTTGGGGTCGTGAAGGCCGACCTCGACGCTGCCACCGCCCTGCACGAACTGGACCGTGGTGCCGTTGTCGGGTCCTTCGGCCGTCGCCCAGTAGCCGGGCGGTGCCTGGACGTCGACGCGGTAGCGCTCCGCGTCGTCCGTGGCGAACTCAGCGACGCCGTTGGCGTCCGTCGGCTGCTGGGCCGCGCCGACGAGCGCACCACCGGAATCCCGCACCGTCACGAGTGCGTTGGCGAGGCCCACCTCGTTCAGCGCCGCCTCACGGACGCCGTCGTTGTCCGTGTCCCGCCACACCTCGACCCTGGTGGTGGCCGGCGCCGCGGTCGCGGGTCGCACCTCGCTCAGCGGGACCGCCAGCGCCCCGCCGAGCACGGCCGTCGCAACGGCCGCTCGGGCGAGACCTCGGGCTCCGGGCACTCGCCCGAGCACTCTCCTACAGAAGCTCTTCACGCGTTGACTCCACTCCTCGTCGTCGGTGCCGAGCGCGTGAGGTCTCGACACGAGACCTGGACCACCCAGCGGCACGGGAGATGAGCTCCACGGGAGGTGCGTGACGCCGCAGGACGACAATCAGGAGAACTTGACGAGACGGAGCCACTTCGACACCCCATCGCACGGACCGTGGTGGCGTGACCACGAGCCGGCGCCTCGAACCCTCGACCTCAGGTGGAGGGTGAAGCTGCTCCTGCGGTGTCTGCGGCCGGCGGCAACGCCAGCAGCTGCGGCCACAACGCCTCGACCTGGCGCTCGAGCGACTCCACGTCGCGTGAGTTGTCGAGGACGAAGGTCGCTGCGGCCAGGCGCTGCTCGCGCGTCGCCTGTCGAGCGATGCGTGCCCGAGCATCCGCCTCGTCCACCCCGCGCGAGCCGACCAGGCGCGCGACCTGCACCTCGACCGGGACGTCGACGACGATCACGGCCCCCAGCCCCGGGCGCGGGTTCTCCACGAGGAGCGGGATGTCGAGCACGACCAGCCGATCGGTCCGGCGGTGGGCGTCCACGCGTGCGTCCATCTCGCGGCGCACCGCCGGATGCACGATCGCGTTCAGCGCCTGCACCGCCTCCGGGTCGCCGAACACGACGCTCGCGAGCTTCGCGCGATCGAGGGCACCACCCGCGTCCAGCACGTCGGCACCGAAGCGGGCCGCGAGCTGCTCGAGCACGGGTGAGCCCGGCTCCTGCACCTCACGCACGATCGCATCCGCGTCGACGATCACGGCACCCCGCGCGGCGAGCATGCTGCTCACGGTCGACTTCCCCGAACCCATGCCACCCGTGAGGCCGACCAGGATCACGCCGGCACCGTAGCAACCGGCACTCGCTCCGCCAGGTTCGTCAGGCCGGACGAGCGGCCCCGCTCGAGGGGAGCGTCAGGCCTCGGCGTCGACCGCGACGGGGGGCTCGCCCTCCGGCGCCTCTCCGCCCTCGGTGAAGTACTCCGCCCACGCCGCTTCGCGCTCGGCGTCGTCGGTGCCGGCGGTCCAGTTGCCGTGCTCGTCGACCTCGAAGTGCTGCCGGTACTCCTCGGCGAGCTCGCCGCCCTCGGCGGCCTGCTTGATCGACAGGCTGATCCGCCGACGGGCGAGGTCGAGGTCGATGATCTTGACCCACAGCTCCTCGCCGGGGGTGACGACCTGCTCGGGCGAGTCGACGTGGTGCGTCGACATCTCGGAGATGTGCACCAGGCCCTCGATGCCGTCGCCGACCTGGACGAAGCCACCGAACTGGACGAGCTTGGTGACCCGGCCGTAGACCAGCTGCCCCACCTCGTGCGTGCCGGCGAACTCCTGCCACGGATCCTGCTGCGTCGCCTTGAGCGACAGGCTGATCCGCTCGCGCTCGAAGTCGACGTCGAGCACCTGCACGGTGACGGGGTCGCCCACCGAGACGACCGCACCCGGGTGGTCGACGTGCTTCCACGACAGCTCACTGACGTGGATCAGGCCGTCCATCCCGCCGAGGTCGACGAAGGCGCCGAACGACACGACGCTGCTGACCGTGCCCTCGCGGATCTCGCCGGGGCGCAGGTTCGTGAGGAAGCTGTCGCGCGACTCCTTCTGCGTCTCCTCGAGGTAGGCCCGCCGGCTGAGGACCACGTTGTTGCGGTTCTTGTCGAGCTCGATGATCTTCGCCTGCACGACCTTGCCGACGTACGGCGCGAGGTCGCGGACCCGGCGCAGCTCGACGAGCGACGCCGGGAGGAACCCCCGCAGGCCGATGTCGACGATGAGGCCGCCCTTGACGACCTCGATCACCGGACCCTCGACCATGCCCTCGGCTTCCTTGATCTTCTCGATCGTGCCCCAGGCGCGCTCGTACTGGGCGCGCTTCTTGGACAGCAGGAGGCGACCCTCCTTGTCCTCCTTCGACAGCACGAGCGCCTCGACCTGCTCGCCGAGCGTGACGATCTCACTGGGGTTGACGTCGTTGCGGATGCTGAGCTCACGCGACGGGATCACGCCCTCGCTCTTGTAGCCGATGTCGAGCAGGACCTCGTCCCGGTCGATCTTCACCACCACGCCGTTGACCAGCTGGCCGTCCTCGACGGAGACCATCGTGCCGTCGATCGCGTCCGCGAACGACATGCCGAGGTCGTCGTCGGTGATCTGGCGGGGGGTGTAGTTGCCCTCGTCGTCGAACGAGCCCATGGCTTCGGTGCCGGGGGCGGCGGTGACGGGCGAGGGAGTAGCGGTGTCGGACAAGGGATCAGGGCTTTCGAACGGGAGACGGGAGGCGCGAGGCAGTAGCCTCGACCCGCCGAGGATATCAGCGGACCTCCGCTCCCACCACGGGCGGTGGCGCATCACCCGGGCCCAGGCGTCGCGCGAGCACCAGGTGCTCGGGGTGCTCCGTGCTCGGCGGGTCGTCACCGTAGCGGCCGGGTTCGACGCCGCTGATGCGGTCCGCGACGAGCCCGTGGGCGCGCAGCAGGAGGCGCAGCTCGCGGGGCGTGTAGCACCCGGTCCACAGGTCGACCTCGCGAGCGGCACCGGCGGGGTCGCGGACCTCCGTGCGCTCGTGGGACACGCCGGCGTCGGCGTCGAACGTCGCCGCCTCGTGGTACTTGACGGCGAAGTAGGCGTTGAACGCGCTCAGCGCCAGCCGACCGCCGGGGCGCAGCGCTCGTGCCATCCCGGCGAGCACCACCTCGTCCTCGCCGTCGGCGGTCATCAACCCGAAGGCACCCTGGCAGAGGCAGACGACGGCGTCGAAGTCCTCCCGGAACGGGAGGCGGCGCGCGTCGAGGCGCTCGAACGTCGCCCCCGGCGGCGCGTCGCGCTGCGCCAGGTCGACGAACGGCTGCGACACGTCGATCCCGTGCACGGCGAACCCGCGGCGGGCGAGCTCGTGGGCGTGGCGGCCCGGCCCGCAGCCGACGTCGAGCACCCGCTCCCCCGCCCTCAGCCCGAGCGCACCGACGAGGTGGTCGACCTCCTGCACCGTCCCCTTGGTGAACGAGTAGCGCAGGTACGCCTCTCGCAGGTGGTCCGCCACCGGCTCGAACCAGTGCTGGTGGTCGGGACTGGGCTCCGCTCCGCTTCGCCCGCTCCCTCCCGGCGCCTCGTCGCTGGCGCTCCCCACGGCGCGCCGCCGGTGGTCGGGACCGGGATCCGGGGGCACGTCAGCTCTTGGCGTCGGCCCAGGTGGTGCCCCAGCTGACGTTCACCTCGAGGGGGACGTCGAGCTGGGCCGCCTGGCGCATCAACCCGACCACGAGCGGGCCCACCACCTCGCGCTCGTCCTCCGGCGCCTCGACCAGCACCTCGTCGTGCACCTGCAGCACGAGCCGGCTGCGGTGCCCGCCGGCGGAGAGCGCGTCGTCGATGCGGACCAGCGCGATCTTGAAGATGTCGGCGGCGAGGCCCTGGATGCCGGCGTTCATCGCCTGGCGCTCCCCCGCCTGCCGGATGCGGAAGTTCGAGTTCGACAGCTCCGGGATGGGCCGGCGCCGCCCGAAGAGCGTCTCGGTGTACCCGCGCATCCGCGCCTCGACCACCGTGCGCTCCATGTAGGCCTTCACGTTCGGGAAGGCGTGGAAGTACGCATCGAGGATCAGCGCCGCCTCCTCGGTCGGGATGCCGAGCCGCTGGCCGAGGCCGTACGACTCCATCCCGTACGCGAGGCCGTACGACACCATCTTCGCCTTCGACCGCATGTCCAGCGTGACCGCGGTCGGCTCGACGGAGAACACCCGCGAGGCCGTCGCGTTGTGGATGTCCTGCCCGCTGGCGAACGCCTCGATCAGGCCCGGGTCCTGCGCGAGGTGGGCGATGCAGCGCAGCTCGATCTGGTTGTAGTCCGCGACGAGCAGCACGCAGCCGGGCGCCGGCACGAAGGCGCGGCGGAACAGCCGGCCCTCGTCGCTGCGCACCGGGATGTTGTGCAGGTTCGGCTGATCGCTGCTGAGCCGGCCGGTGCGGGCGACGGTCTGGTTGAACGTCGCGTGGATCCGCCCGTCGGCCCCGACCTCGGCCAGGAGCCCCACGCCGTAGGTGCTGCGGAGCTTCTCCGCCTCCCGGAACTGCAGGAGCGGCTCGATGAACTCGGGCCACTGGTCGCGCAGCTTCTCGAGGGTCGCCGCGTCGGTCGAGTAGCCGGTCTTCGTCCGCTTCTGCGGCGCGAGGCCGCGCTCGGTGTAGAGGATGTCGCGCAGCTGGATCGGCGAGTTGATGTTGAACGGGCGCCCGACCACCCGCTGGAGCTCGGTGCCGAGCCGCTCGACGTCGGCGGTCAGGCGCTCGTTCAGGGCGCGCAGCTCGCCGCCGTCGACGGCGATGCCGACGTGCTCCATCTTCGCCAGCACCCGCACGAGCGGGTTCTCCATCGTCGCGTACAGCTCCGCCATGCCCTGCTTGTCGAGCGCCGACGTCAGCGCCTCGGCGAGGTGGTGCACGGCGAGCGCCTCCGCACCCGCCCGGTCGCGGCGATCACCGACCTCACCGAAGTCGAGTTGGCCGCTGACCGCCGGGTCGTCCGGCGACAGCTGGAGGTCGGTGTACCGGAGCAACAGATCGGCGACCGAGTACCGCGTCTCGGCGGGGTCGATGAGGTACGCCGCGATCGCGGTGTCGAGTCCGAGTCCGACGAGCTCGACGCCACGGTCGAGCAGGCGGCGCATCAGCGCCTTCGCGTGGTGCGCCCGCACGTTGCCGTGGCCGCCGAGCGCGGAGAGGACGGCGTCGGCCTCGACGAGGGTCGCGGGGATCCACACCACCTCGGCCCGCTCGGGATCGGCGACGACGGCGAGGCCCGTGAGCGCCGACCGCCCCGGCTCGCCCGCCCAGGTCGGCGCCACGGCGAGCGGCGCGGCGACGCCGAGCGCGGCGACCGCGTCGTCGACGGACTCGACCGCCCGCACCTCGGCCACGAGCACCTGAGCGGACGACGACGCCGAGCGGGGCTCTGCACCCGCGCCCGCGAGGGCCTCCGACAGGCGGTCGTGGAGCGTGCGGAACTCGAGGAACTCGAACAGCCGCTTGACCTCGGCGTCGTCGGGATCGACGGTGAGCGCCGACAGGTCGCACTCGACCGGGGCGTCGCGGCGCAGCACCATCAGCTGCTTGTTGGTCCTCGCCCGCTCCTCGTGCTCCGCGAGCGACTGGCGCAGCTTCGGCGTCTGCGCGTCGAGGTTGGCGAAGATCCCGTCGAGGCCGCCGTAGGTGGTCACGAGCTTGGCGGCCGTCTTCTCGCCGACCCCGGGGATGCCCGGCAGGTTGTCGCTCGGGTCGCCGCGCAGGGCGGCGTAGTCCACGTACTGCGCCGGGGTGACGCCCGTACGTGCGGCGATACCCGCCTCGTCGTAGAGCGCGTAGTCGCTGACGCCGCGGCGGTTGTAGAGCACGCGGACGTGCGGGTCCTCGACCAGCTGGTAGGTGTCGCGATCGCCCGTCACGATCAGCACGTCGTGCCCGTCGGCCTTCGCGCGCTCGGCGATGGTCGCGAGCACGTCGTCGGCCTCCCAGCCGGGCAGCTCGACGGTGGTGATCCGCAGCGCCTCGAGCACCTGGCGGACCAGGCCCATCTGCTGGCGCAGGATGTCGGGGGCCGCCTCGCGCTGCGCCTTGTACGCCGGGTGCGCCTCGTGGCGGAAGGTCGGCTCGGGCCGGTCGAACGCCACCATGATCCCGTCGGGACGGTGGTCCTTCAGCAGGTTGATCAGCATCGACGTGAAGCCGAAGACGGCGTTCGTCACCTGGCCGCTGGCCGTGGCCATGTCCGTCGGCAGCGCGAAGAAGGCGCGGTAGGTCAGCGAGTTGCCGTCCAGCAGCAACAGGTTCACGGGCGCAGCGATCCGTCGAGCACGCGGTGCGCGACGGCGCTCATCTTCGACCGCTCGCTCATCGCGGTGCGCTGGATGAACGCGAAGGCGTCCTGCTCACGCATCCCGCACTCGTCGATCAGGAGCCCCTTCGCCCGCTCGACCACCTTTCTCGACTCGAGCTGCTCCGCGAGCGCGTCGACCTCACCCGTCAGCGCCTGCAGCTCACGGAACCGGCCCATCGCGACCTCGATCGCAGGGATCAGATCGCTCTTCTGGAACGGCTTGAGGAGGTACGCGAGCGCCCCCGCGTCACGAGCCTCCTCGATGATGTCGCGCTGGCTGAACGCGGTGAGCATGAGCACTCCGCAGATCCGCTCGGACGAGATCGCGCGGGCCGCCTCGAGCCCGTCCATCCCCGGCATCTTGATGTCGAGGATGGCGAGGTCCGGCCGCAGCTCACGCACGAGCTCGACCGCCTGGTCGCCGCGGCCCGTCTCGCCGACGACCTCGTAGCCCTCCTCCTCGAGGGTCTCGCGCAGGTCCAGGCGGATGATGGCTTCGTCTTCGGCGATGACCACGCGGATCGTCACTGGTGGCGTCCTTTCTCGCACGGCCGGGGGAGGGAGACCCGGCCGACATCTAAGCAGGCGCGTCAGCCCATCCGGTCGAGCAGCTCGTCCTGGCGGGCCTCGAGCTCGGCGATGGACGCGACGACGTGAGCCCGGTGCTTCGCCATCGCCTCCGCGTGCTCGCGCGCGCGGCGGTGCTCGGCACCCGCACCCGGCGTCTCGGACACGAGCGAGCGGATGCCCAGGTCGTCCGCATCGTCGGTGAGGTGGGCGAGCTGGTCGTCGATCACCCGCAGCTCGTCGCGCAGCGTCCGCAACCGGGAGCTCACCTGCCGCAGCCGACGCTCGACCAACCACCTGCTCACGTGGCGCGAGTGTAGGACCGCGCCGGCACGGGGAGACTGAGCGCCGTGCACGACGAGTGGGGCATCTGCGACGGCTACCACGACGTGGCCGGCCGATGGCACGCCACGTCGGACGAGACGCGGCGCGCGCTGCGCGACGCGATGGGCGAGCCGCAGCCGGCGCCGCCGATGTGGTTCGTCGTCGGCGGCGAGCGCCACGAGCTCCGGGGGGCCTGCGACCTGGTCCTCGAGGACGGCGACGTGCGCCGCGAGGTCGCCGCGCTGGACGCCGACGTGCCGCTCGGCTACCACGAGCTCGTGCCGCTCGACGGCGGTCCGACGACGCGCCTCGTCGTCCACCCGCGGGCATGCCCGCCCCTGCCCCGTGCGTGGGGCGTCGCCGTGCAGACGTACGCGCTGTGGAGCGAGGGGTCGTGGGGCATCGGCGACCTGCGCGACGTACGCCTCCTGGCCGAGCGCCTCGTGGCGGCGGGCGGTGGCGCGATGCTGCTCAGCCCGCTCCACCAGCCGGCGCCGGTGCAGCCGATCCAGCCCAGCCCCTACTACCCCAGCACGCGCCGGGCGTGGAACCCGCTGCTCGTCGCCATGGACGCACCGCCGCCCCCGGAGCTGCGTTGCCGACCCGGCGAGCTGATCGACCGCGACGCGGCGTGGTCCGCGAAGCTCGGGTCGCTCCGCGCCGAGTTCGACGCCCGGTCCGACTGGTCGCCGGCGCCCGGCCCGGTCGAGACGTGGAACGCCCGGCGTGCGCTCGGCGCCCAGGCGCCGCCGGCGCAGCTCGAGCGGGAGGCGGCGTTCCATGCGTGGGTGCAGGCGCGCATCGGCGAGCAGCTCGACGCCGTGCGCGCGTCGGGCGTGGCCCTGATCGGCGACCTGGCGGTCGGGTTCGATCCCGCGGGCGCCGACGGCGACGAGTGGCGCGAGCTCCTCGCGGGCGACGTGCGCCTCGGGGCGCCGCCGGACCCGTTCAACGAGGGGGGCCAGGACTGGGGGATCTCGCCGTTCGTCCCCTGGCGGCTGCGGGCGGCCGGGTACGCGCCGTTCGTCGAGACGGTGCGGGCCTGCCTGCACGGCGTGGACGGCCTCCGGATCGATCACGTCATGGGGTTGTTCCGCCAGTTCTGGGTCCCGCCCGACGGGTCGGCGGCGGAGGGGACGTACGTGGAGTTCCCCGCCGAGGAGCTCCTCGCGATCCTGGCGCTGGAGGCCACGCGCGCCGGCGCCTTCGTGATCGGCGAGGACCTGGGCACGGTGGAGCCGGACGTGCGCCGGGCCCTGGCCGAGGCGAACGTGGCGGGGACGAAGGTGCTGTGGTTCGAGGACGAGCCACCGGCGCGCTGGGCCGAGGCGTCGCTCGCGACCGTCACGACCCACGACCTGCCGACCATCGCCGCCGTGTTCGCAGGCGACGCGGGCGACGAGGAGATGCGCTCGCGGCTCGAGCGCGTCGCTCCTGCCGCGCCTCGCCCCGCCGACGCGGTGCGGCTCGCCCACGACGCCCTGCTCGCGTCGCCGGCCGCGCTGCGCCTGGTGACCACCGACGACCTCACGGTGTCGACCGAGCAGCCGAACCGACCCGGGCGCGACGACCACCCGAACTGGCGCCTGCGCCTGAGCGTGCCCGTCCAGGAGATCCCGCTGCCGGTCGCCTCGAAGGACTGGGACGGGTGGCCGTAGCGTCGCCCGGGTGACGCCGGAGCAGTCGACCTTCCTCGCGAGGCACCGGTGGGCGATGCTCGCCACCACCCGCGCCGACGGCGCGCCGCAGGTGTCGATGCTCGCCTACCACTGGGACGGGCGCGACGTGGTGATGTCCACGCGGTCGTCGTCGGCCAAGTGGGCCAACGTCGGCCGCCGGGCCCAGGTGGTCGTGACCGTGCAGGGCACGAGCGGCGACGACGACCACCGCCACCTCGCGCTCGCCGGGCGCGCCGAGCGGATCGACCGCGACCCGCGGCGGCGCGACCTCACGATCCGGCTGCTGGAGAGCCTCCTGCCCGTCGACCGCGCCGTCCTGCAGGCGGACGTCGACGCCGGGCTGGACGCCCGCCGGCGGGTGGTGATCCGGCTGGTGCCCGAGCGGGTCACCGGTCGCGCCTGATCGCCGTGTCCTGACCGAGGTGCCCGAGGTGGGACTCGAACCCACACGCCCTTTCGGACAACGGATTTTGAGTCCGTCGCGTCTGCCGTTCCGCCACTCGGGCGAGTGACGCGGACACGGTAGCGCCGCCGTCAGGTCATGTGCCCGGCGACGTCGACCACGACGTGGGTCTGCGAGTACGTGTGGGCGCGGATGGTGCCGTCGGCGGGGACCAGGAACGCGTTGGACAGGACGCCGCCCGGGCCCGGCGTGTTGATGTTCGCCGTGGCACCGGGCACGAGCCCGCTGCCCGGCGCCAGCTGCACCCACCCCGGCGCGGCCGGGTCCGTCACCGCGATGTTGCCGACCGCCGCGCTGCCCGCCACCGGCACGGAGATCTCCCCGCCCGCGTGCAGCGGGGCACCCAGCTGTCGCGTGTCGAGCACCCGCGTCACCCGCTCGTTCGGGACGAACAGACCGCGCGTCGAGGGCTGCGCCGTCGCGTCCGTGAACCAGCCGGTCACGTCGACGACGACGTTGGCGCCGCGCTGGGTGTAGATCGCGATCCGGCCGTCCGCGTCGACGGGCACGACGGCCGCGCTCGACACGGTCTGGCCGGCGGCGTCGACGTTGAGGGTCGCGGTCCGCCCGGGTCGCAGCGTGCTCGCGGGGCCGGCCTGGACGAACCCGGGACCCTCCGTGTCGGTGGCGGCGATGTTGACGACCACCGCGGTGACGCCGCTCGCCGGCACCCCGGCCCGCCCGGTGACGTCGAGGGTGATCGTGCCCCCGGTGACCGCCTTGGATCTCGTGGGATCGACGCGGGTGTCGAGCAGTCGGGTCGCCGTCTCGTTGCTCTCGAAGCGGCCCGCGGAGACCGCCTCGACGACGGGTGACCACCAACCGACGAGGTCGACGACGACGTGTGTCGGCGCGTGCGTGAACACCTCGATCGACCCGTCGTGCCCGAGGGGCACGACCGCCAGGTTGGAGATCTCCTCACCCGGGACGTCGACGTTCACGTTCGCGCTCTGGCCCGGTGTCGACCCGCTCGGCATCACCGCGAGCCACCCCGTGCCGGTCCCCTCGGCGGCGGTGACCTGGACGGCGACGGCCGTCGCGCTGGCGGGAACGCCGTGGTCGCCGCGCACCGGGATCCTCAGCGTCGTCCCGGACCCGGGGATCGGGCCGTCCCCGTTCCGGCCGCGCGTGTCGAGCATGCGGATCGCCGTGGCGGCCGTGAAGGCAGAGGCACCAGCTCGCGGCGTCGGGCGCACCGTCGTGGGGGGCGGCAGCGTCGTCGGCGTGGTCGTCGGCGAGACCG
>Ga0164290_1002405_pt1 | contig 13353 bp, 11 predicted proteins | sample Micstemetagenome_FD_108782 | JGI IMG/M metagenome (GOLD analysis project Ga0164290, IMG submission 108782) | Contaminated culture microbial community from soil near Moab, Utah, USA - Microcoleus steenstrupii SON62 (Illumina Assembly) | ecosystem: Environmental > Terrestrial > Soil > Soil crust... | reverse complement strand
TCGGCCACGTTGTCGGTCAGACCCTTCTGGCTCTTGATGCGAGCGATTTCCTGCTGCTCGGGCGTTAGCGACCGCATCAGCTTCAGTCCGAGATTGAGCTCCTCTTGCAGCACGGCCGTGCCCTTGTACTTGCCGGATTGAGCGATCGTCGGCTCGGCACCCATGAACGCGGGCGTCATCACTACCTGGTCTCCGAGCACGAAGTAATTCACGTTCAGGTGGTGGCCATCGACCTGCCAGCCCCAAGGCTCGGTCGCGCTCGGCGTACCCAGGATGCTGACTCGGTATCGCCACTCGCCGTAGTTCGGTCGGCCCGTGAGCTCCCGCAGCGTTTCGTCCAGCCGCATGATGTCGCGGCTCTGCTTGAACCCTTTCGCGCTCAGACTCTTTTCGATGAGCTCAAGCGCCTTCGTGCGTTGCTCCGGCGAGAGATCGTACAGGCTTACTCCGCCCCGTGCCATCCCGGTGCGGTTGTCCCAAGTCCTCCATTCCTCATCGTCGACCCGGTAGAGCGTGGCGCTCCTCTGCTCGGGGGTGAGCGCGGCCAGGAAAGCGTCCGCGGCTGACTTGACCGACGCGGTTGAGACGCCGGTCTTCGCTAACCGGAAGAGGTTCGGCACGACCTTGCCGTCCGTCGTCACACCCCGGAACGGCTCCGTCCCTTGCGGAACGGCCGCGATGACAAGCGGGAGGAGGAGTCGAGCGAACTTCACGGCTCCATCATAACCGTCGTCGACCCCGCGACCAACTTCGTTGGTAAGGTCGTTGGAGAGACCGCGGCCCGATGCTCGTCCTGGGGTCGCTTAGGGTCACCCAGTCCCACGGCGGACTGAAAGGCGACATCGGGGTCCAACCGCCGACTGCCGGTGCCTTCAACCCGGCGCGCGGCGGAGCCGTATGATGATCGAGGGGCGAGATGACCAAACGCAACAAACGAATTCGCCGTTGGTCGTCGATTCTTCTTGGAGTTCTGGTGACCTGGATAATCGGCGTAGCCATCGCCGTGGTCCGCTCTGGCGCGCCGAATCCACAGGCTCGCGCCGACGTCGCGATCGTTCTAGGCGCCGCCGTCTGGGACGACGCTCCCTCACCAGTGTTTGCGGCACGGATCGATCACGCCGTCTGGCTCTTTCACCGTGGTCAAGTTAAGTGGCTCGTCTTCACCGGCGGTCGGGCCGAGGGAGACCGGCTTTCCGAGGCCGAGGCGGCCCGGGACTACGCCGTAGACAAGGGCGTTCCCCGGCGAGCGATCCATCTTGAGACGACCTCGACAAGCACCCGCGAGAACCTGGTGAACGCCTCCCGAATCGTGGCCCGTCTCCCTGCCCGCACTGCGGTCATCGTAAGCGACCCCCACCATTTGCTGCGCGCGTGAATGCTAGCCGCTCGATCAAAGATCGAGCACGAGTTGTCAGCGACACCAGCCTCGCGCTACACCGGGGTCCGCGCCAAAGCCACCCAATGGGCGAGAGAGACTTTCTACATCACTCGGCTCCTCCTCACGGGACGCTGACCATGCCGGTGCTTGGAAAGTCGGCCCGGCCGATGAAAAGAGCGATCGCCGAGGCTTTGAACTGACCTGATAGGCCGAGGATCGCTCACGAGTGGAAGGCGGGAGTACAGTGATGGATCATGCCCGGCGTGACCCTCCGAGATTCAGCCACCACCATCCGTGTCAGCTCGCGCGCCTTGGCGGATGGCTTGGTTCCCCTCCCCGACGACGTACGCGGCGGGATCGCCACGTCCGGTGAGGTCATGATCGAAGGAACGATCGGGGGCTTTCCCTTCCGGTCTCCGGCCGTTACCCACGAGGAAGGCTTCTGCCTGGCGCTGACGCCAGCCCAGCAGAAGGCCGGCGGCGTTCAGAGCGGTCATACGGTGAGTCTGGAGATCACGAGGATTGGCGACTTGCCCGAGGTGCGGGTGCCGGCTGATCTGCTCGAAGCGCTCGACGCGTCGCCGGAGGCGGCGGCTCTCTGGGTCGTGATCACGCCCATGGCGCGGCGCGAGTGGGTCCGCTGGATCGCCTCGGCAAAGCAAGACGAGACGAGGGCGAGACGCATCGAGGTCGGGATCGACAAGCTGACGGGCGGGATGCGCCGCCCTTGCTGCTTCCCGGGTCTCAACTGGGTCACCAAGGATCTCGTCCCACCCGAGGAGACCTGGGCGCAGTTGCCGGGTGGCAAACGAGCGCCCGCCTAGTGACGCGACACACCTCGATCCCACCGACTCAGAGCAACATCGCGCTCAGCGAAGCTCTTGGGCGAGACCGATGAGAATCCTCTCCGGCCCTCGGATGTAGCAGAGCCGGTACACGTCCTCGTACTGAACCACTTCCCCGACGAGCTGCGCTCCTCGCTTGCGGAGTCGCTCCAGCGTCCCGTCGATGTCGTCCACCGCGAACATGACTCGGAGGTAGCCGAGGGCGTTCACCGGGGCAGCGCGGTGATCCGCGACCACCGGCGGGGTGAGAAAGCGGGAGAGCTCGAGCCGGCCGTGGCCGTCCGGCGTGCGCAGCATGGCGATCTCGACCCGCTGATCGCCAAGGCCGGTGACCTGGCCCGCCCACTCTCCTTCGATCGTGGCCCGTCCTTCGAGCTCAAGGCCGAGCTCGCGAAAGAACTCGATCGCCGCATCCAGATCCGCGACGACGATCCCCACGTTGTCCATCCGCTTGACAGCCATGGGTCCATTCTGCGCCGTAGAAGAACGTGGAGCTGCGTTCCGGCTACTTGCGCGCCGCCGACACTTTCATCACCCGCTCACCCTTTGGCGACGGCAGCGACATGCCGCCGCGCTTGTCGTAGGCGACGGCGGTGATTTGCACCTCTTCGCCATCCTTCAACTCGGTCTGCGAAGGGTCCCAGACGAAGGCGAATCCCGACGCCCGGTTTGTGGACTCACCGATTAAGCGCCAGTCGGCGTAGTATTCGACGCGCTCGGTGGAGTCGCTCGCGGTTGCGGTGAGCCGCATCGGGCGCGCCGAATCGATCCCCTGATCCGCGAGCTTCAGCGCGACGGTGGGCCGAGTGAACGGGGGCAGCGGCCGACTGTCGGACGGCAGGAGGTACCCGGTCGCGAGGACGTACCACGGGTGGTTCTGATGAATGGTCCACTCGCTGCCGGCGATCGAGTAGCGGCTGCGCATCCGCTGTTCGCCACTCGGCCACCGGTCGACGACGGGGAGAGCGCTGGAGCGCGCCCACGTCTCGCTTCCGGGTCCGCCGACGTCCCAGCCGGAGAGGAGTCCGTACGCGGAGAGCCCCGGAAAGATCGGGTTTCGGTAGACCTGGTGCTTGAGGTCCAACAGATACCAGGCGTCTGGGACGAACGCGTCCTGTTCGGACTCGTGTCCGACGCCGCTGAGTCGCGAGCGCCCCTCTTGGTTGCCACCGAGGACGTAGGCGAGCGTGGTGTGGATCGAGCGCCGGTACTTCTCCGCCCCGGTCAGCTCGTGGGCCACGATCTGGAAGAAGACCCGGGGGACGGTGATGAAGTTCATCATCACCGCTTGGTGGTTCTCCAGTCCCCCGACTCGGAAGCCGACTTGCTCGTTGTTGTCGGTGATGTTGTCGGCCCGTAGGAGCATGTTCGCGCGGACCTCGGCGTGGAACTCCTTGTCCAGCCCCGGCTTAGCCGCGCCCGAGATGAGGTAGATGGCCGACGCCAAGCCGTTCGGGTTCTGATTCAGCCACGCGCCGTCGGTCCGGGTTCGGTCCCACCGCCAATCCTCCTTGAAGATCGTTTGGAACTCCGGTTCGGACGTGGCCACGTACAGGCAGGCGGCGGCAAGCTGGCGCATGCGGCGGACGTCGTCGCTCTCCTCTTTGCGCGACTGTCCCCATCGAAAAGCGTCTCGGGCCTCCGCCAGCCAGGCTGCGCTGTCCAGATGGGCCTTCCCATTGGCCTTGTTCAGGTTGTGAGCGTAGTACGCGGCGGCGCCGGCGTAGGCGAACGCCATATCGACGCGCTCCTCGCTGACGTACTGCAGTCGGTCGTCGTTCCAAGAAGGCTGGGCCTCGGCGCCGGCGTCGCGGCCGACGTACCCCGGCACGCCGCCGGTGCCAAGCCCTTGCCGCTTCAGCTCGTGGCGCGCGCGCCGGTAGAAGTCGATCAGCCAACGCGCTTCGTCGAGGATGTCGGGGAGCCCCGACTTCCCTTCGTCGATCCACGGCCCCTTCACATCCGCCCGCCAGGAGTTGTTGTAGTCGCCGTCACGGAAGTGCTTCGGACGCAGGTCGTGGGTGAGCAGCAGAACGTAGGGCACCGCGTAGTGGCTCGAGTAGGCGTCCCAGTCGCCGGCGTCCCCATACCAGCCCCAAATGTCGGTCACCGGCTTGGGATCGTCGATCTTCGCGCCCTCGCCGTGAACCTTGCCGTACACGAACTTGTTCTGCTCGGGATGGTGCGAGCGCGGGTAGACACGGTCGAACTCGTAGACCTTCTTCTCGATTCCACGTCGCTGGAAGAAGAGCGAGCGAAGGGTCGCTCGGTGGGCGTCCTCGTAGACATGGTTGCCGATCTCGAAGGGCCAGGAGGAACCGATATCTTTCGCGACCACGACGTATCGGCCCGGCGTTCGGAAGTCGGAGAAATCGAGCGAGTAGACATCGGCCCCCGTTAGGTTCGCGACGGCCAAGTCTCGGTCCGCGCGGCTCTTCTGCAGCCGCATCCCCGGATACGTTTTGAGGATCTTGCCGGTAGCGGCATCGGCGATGTGGATCGGCGTCTTGGCGAACGGCGCGAGGTTCAGTGCCCCGTCCGGATGCTCGGGCGAGCTGAAGTTGCCCATCCACTGCGAGAAGTAGGCGTACTTCGGCGCATCCGGCGTGTACCCGACGTGGCTGACGTGGACGGTGGGGCTGCGTAGCGCCTTCTCGTCGAACTTGAATCGGAAGCGCTTCAGGTTGCCCGCGATCGATCCGAGCTCGATCGTGTAGGTCCGCCCGGTCTTCAGCGGCGCGGGAAGCTCGGCGTAGACCCAGTAGTCGCGCAGGAACTGCGGCACGGTGTATGGGTTGTTGAAGTCGTTGCCTTTTGCTTTGTATCCGAGGCGCAGCGGGCGTGCCGGTTTGGCGTAGGCGGGATCGTCGGCGCTCGTGATTTGGTAACGCGAGGCATCCATGGCCGCCTTGATGTCCATCGGCGCGTAGTGGACGGTGTTCTCGCCCTGCGGCGCGAACTTGCCGTCTGGCTTGATTCCGCCGTACTGCACGAAGCCTTCGCGGAAGTGCAGCATCAGGACGCGGTTGGTCACCGGAAGGACGCGACGTAGGTCGGGTTTGCCGGGATACGTCTTGCGCAGCTCTTCCTCCGCTCGTTGGGCAGCGGCCGCCGCTTCGGCTTCTCGCTGCGCACTGGCGGCACGCGCGGTCCGGATCGCCGCGTCGGGTGGCACGGCAACGATCGCCTCGATCTCGGCATCGAGGGGCACAGTGCTCCAGTCGCCGATGATCTGCCACTCGCGGATTCGCTTCAGGTTCAGCGTGCGATCCGGATCGCTCCTTCGGTTGGGATTGGAAAGCGGCGCTCCCTCCTGAGGTGCGACGAGGATCGGCTCGCTTCCCGCGGGTGGCACGGCGAAATCCCACTCACCGGTGACCCCCGCCTCATCCTTGACCATCAGCCGGAGCGTCTTGACGGCGTTCTTGGGCCCAACGCGAAGACGGAGGCCCGGACTGTCGTCGGCGAGGGGGCTGAGATCCACGGGCGACGTGCCGATGCCCGCGCCGCCCTGTCCGGTCATTCCCTCACCGCGAAGAACGATGCGCCCATTCTCGATACGGGCACGCTTTTCCCAGGTCACGTAGGCGAACAGAAACGGCTGGTCGAGAGCGAAGAGCGGCTTCGCGGACGGCGTCTGCGCGTGAAGCGCGTACGCCATGCTGCCAAATGCTGCGATCAGGACTGACGCCGACTTGAGAACCGTCTTCATGTTCGAACCTTCTGCGACCGGTCTCGAAAGCCATGAGGTTGCCTTCGAAGCGAACAAGGCGATCCGCATCTCGCGCCCTTGCCCGTCCTACTCTACAACCGTACGGACAATCGTAGGGGCCGCGCCGGACGGCGACAGAGCCATCTGCCGGTTCGGCAGGCGTTCGCGAACAAAGTAGATCGAGTCGGGTGAACTCGTGGGCGTCGCGAACGTATCCCCGTCTATGCTCCTCGCGCTCGCACTTGCCGCCGTGTTGCCGCAGTCGGCGCTCGACGTCAGCCAGGCGAGCTTGATCTCGTCGGTGCGGCGCTACCAGCCGGGCCGACCGTTCATGGTCGGAATACGCTTCACCATGAAGCCGAACTGGCACGTGTACTGGCGCAATCCGGGAGACTCTGGTCAAGAAGCGCGAGTGAAGTGGAAGCTGCCGAAAGGCTGGAGGGCGTCGGCCATCTACTGGCCCCGGCCGGAGCGGCACACAGCCAGCGGCATGACCACCTACATCTATCCGAGGGAGGTTGTGCTGCCGGTTCAGATCACGCCGTCCGGCCCGACGAGAGACGCCACGATCGGCGCCGACGTTCAGTGGTTGGTTTGCGAAGAGGCTTGCATCGCCGGATCGAAAAAAATGTCGTTGCGCATTCCGACCGGCGCGGCCGCTCTGCCGGATCGTGCTGCGGCGGCAAAGATCGCGAAGGCGATGGCGCGAACCCCGGGAGGCAAGGCGACGGGAACGGCGACCAAAGCAGGAAAGCTGATCACCCTGCGAATGGCGCGGAGCCCCGGGACGAACGCGATTTTTCTGCCTTACGAACCGGGCGTGCTCGACCACAGCGGAAAGCAGAGTTTCGCGGCCGACGGCACGGTCAAGCTCGTGGCGAGCCAGTATTTTAACGCGAAGGTAACGAAACGCCTGCGCGGCATCGTAGTGCTGGAAAGCAGCGCTTCCTCGCGGCCCGTCGAGGTCGACGTGCCGCTTCATTCAATCGGAGAAAAATCATGATCGTTCGCCATGTCACTCTCGCCGCGTTGGCGGCCACTTCACTCGTCAGCGCCTGTGACTTCCGCACCGCCGAGGCCAAAACGGAGAAAGCGGACGTCGAACTGGGTAACGCGGCCCCGGCATTTTCCCTGCCGGCCACCAACGGCAAGACGGTCGACCTCAGCCAGTTCAAGGGCAAGTACGTGGTGCTGGAGTGGACCAACAACGGCTGCCCTTACGTGAAGCGGCACTACGGAACCGGCAACATGCAGGCGATGCAGAGCTGGGCCAAGGATAAGGGCGTCGTTTGGCTCTCCATCGTCTCTTCGGGTCCCGGTAAGCAGGGATTCGTCACCGCCGAGCAGGGCGCCGAGCTCGTGAAGGCGCAGAAGATCAACTCCGCATTCTATCTGCTCGACGCCGATGGCAAGGTTGGCAAGACTTACGGCGCCAAGACTTCGCCGCACATGTTCGTGATCGATCCGAAGGGATCGATCATCTACAACGGTGCGATCGACGACACTCCGATGGGCGACGCCAAGACCGCCAAGAACTACGTCAAGGCGGCACTTGAGGAGGCCATGGCCGGCAAGGCCGTCTCGGTGGCCACCAGCCAGCCCTACGGCTGCGGCATCAAGTACTGACCGCCTAGTCGCCCCCATGCATGGGGAGCGCTCAAGATCACACCGGCTCGATCAAGCTCAACCGGCCACCCGAGGGTGGCCGGTTTTGCGTTCGACTGCCTGACTTAGCCGGTTCGCCGCTTCAAGCTTGGCAAGTAGACTCTCCTCGTGACGAAGGCCGAGGTCATCGCATTGCTCGAGGCGAACCGCGATCCGCGGGGGGAGGCTCACTGGCAGAAATTGGGCGCTCGTACCGGAGGATTGACGAGTTACGGCATCGGCCTGACGCGTCTTCGCGCGATGGCCAAGAAGATTGGCCGCGACCACCAGCTCGCCCGCGAGCTTTGGCACGAGGACAACTACGATGCCAAGGTGGTCGGCCTTCTCGTCGACGATCCGAAGAGCCTCACGCGCGAGCAGATCGAAGAGCAAGTCAGCGGAGCGGGCGCCGGAATGCTTTGCCATGTGCTCACCTCCTGCGGAGCCGTGCTGCCCAAGTCGCCCATCGCCTTTGAGATCGCCCGCGACTGGATGCGGAGCGACGACCCGGTCCGCCGGAGCAGCGGCTACGGCCTCGTGTACGAACTCGCCAAGGACACCCGCGATAAGCGGCTTACGGACGAGTTCTTCCTCGGCTGCATCGACACGATTCGCACGCACATCGCCGCCGAGTCCAACTGGGTACGCGTCGCCATGGGCGGGGCCTTGATGAGCATCGGAAAGCGGAACGTGAAGCTGAATGCCGCCGCCATCGAGGCCGCCAAGGCGATCGGTCCGATCGATTTCAGCGACGGCGACAGGAAGTGTGAGCCGATGGACGTGCTCAAGCACCTCACCAGCGATTACCTGCAAACCAAGCTCGGCAAGTGACGCCGGAATGAGGCCGTTCGGCTTGATCGACGCACCCACGGGACAAGTGCTTGGCGGTCGATGCCGGTCTTAAGCCGCTCTTAATTTTCCCTCGGGTACCGTTCGGCGGCTGATGAATCGACGCGAGTTCCTCCGCAGCTCCGGCGCCTTGTTTGCCGGCCTTGCCCTGGCGCCACTATCCCGCGCGCTTTCCCTCGACAGCCTCCCGCGCGACGCCCAAGGCGTGCGCTACGCGGAGGGGTACGTGTTCCACGATCGCAATGGCAGCGGCCGACGGGATGCCGGCGACCCTGGCGTCGAAGGCATCTGTGTGTCCAACGGCCGCGAGGTGGTGAAGACCGACCGAAACGGAAAGTGGCGGCTTCCGGTGGACGAGGACACCATCCTCTTCGTCATCAAGCCGTCTGGATGGAGCGTCCCGGTCGACGCGAACCAGCTTCCGCGCTACTACTACATCCACAAGCCCAACGGCTCCCCGAAGTACCGGTACGAGGGCGTCGCCCCCACCGGACCGCTTCCCACCTCGATCGATTTCCCGCTGCGTCCGCAACGGGAGCCGAACAAGTTCCGCATGGTCCTCTTTGGCGACCCTCAGCCCCGGAACCAGGCCGAAATCGACTACATGGCGCACGACGTGATCGAGCAGGTGGTTCGGGATGCCGCCGCGATGGACGCCAAGTTCGGTTTGAGCCTGGGCGACGAGATGTTCGACATCCTGTCGCTATTCGAGAGCCTAAACCGCACCATCGGCACCATTGGGCTGCCTTGGTACAACACCGTCGGCAACCACGACATGAATTACGACGCTCCGGACGACGCCACGTCGACCGAGACGTTCCAGCGCGTGTTCGGGCCCACGTACTACTCGTTCAACTACGGCCCGGTCCACTTCATCGTGCTGGACGACGTGATTTGGCATGGGGCGCAGACGCTCGGCTACCACGGGGAGATCGCGCAGCGGCAGCTCGACTTCGTCAAGAACGACCTGGCCCATGTTCCAAAGGACCGGCTGGTCGTGATCGCGATGCACATCCCGATCGTTGACGTCACTAATCGCGAGGCGCTGTACCGGCTGATCGAAGACCGACCGCACACGCTGTCGTTCTCGGCCCACACGCACGTCCAAGCGCACCACTTCCTCGACGCGGCCGACGGGTGGCGGGGCAAGACGCCGCATCACCACCTGAACCACGCGACCGTCTGTGGCTCCTGGTGGGGTGGCGCGCTCGACGAGCGGGGCATTCCTCACGCGACGATGAGCGACGGAGCGCCGAACGGCTACTCCATCGTGGAGTTCGACGGCACGAAGTACAAGGTCACGTTCCGAGCCGCCAGCCGGCCGGAGTGGGATCAGATGAACGTCTACCTGCCCGAGCAAGTCGCCGCCGCCGAGACCGGCTCGGCCGACGTCGTCGTGAACGTCTTCGCCGGCTCCGAGCGGTCGGTCGTGGAGATGCGCGTCGGCAACGGCCGCTGGACGCGGATGGAGAACTTCGAGGGGCAGGACCCCCTGTACCTCAAGATGAAGGAGCTCGAGACGAGCACCAAACCGCCGACTGGGCGCAACTTGCCGAACCCGTCCAACACTCGCCACCTCTGGCGAGCCAAGCTCCCGACGGGGCTGGGCGCCGGCACCCACGCCGTCGAAGTCCGCACGACCGACATGTTCGGGCAAACGTACACCGACCGGCGAATCGTCCGCGTCGTCTGACGGCGAGGAAATCTCCCGCCCGGGCTAAATCGTTCCGGGCGGGGCTCACCCTAGTGGAACGGGCGAACTTCGACCGGCACTCGGCACGCGACGGTCGCCTTACGTCCCCACTCGATCGCCTCTTCCTCGCTGGCGCACTCCAGCACCCAGAGGCCGCCGACGTGCTCCTTGGTCGGCAGGTACGGCCCGTCGGAGACGGTGACCCGGCCGTCGGAACCGGCCCGCAACGACTTCGCGCGGCCAACCGGATACAAGCCGCCTACGAAGACCCGCACCCCTGCCGCCACCATCTCGTCGTTGAGCACATCGATGTCACGCGTCATCGCTTCTTCCTCAATGGACGGATCGTAGTCGTCGGGGTGGTGAATGGCAACCAGGTACTTCACGGCGTCTATTGTAGTGATTAAGGATCACCCGGTACCGATCCGGCAGGTTGTTCTTAGAATTCCCAACGGTCACGGGCGAGGGTCAACTCGCCCGTACCGGTTGAGGCCTTAGCGACTCAAAGCCAGTGGCAATCGATGGAATACACGAAGCTCGGAAACACCGGACTCGACGTTTCTCGCGTCTGCCTCGGCTGCATGGGATTCGGTGACCCGGATCGTTGGATTCACAAGTGGGTGCTGAACGAAGAAGGAAGTCTGCCGATCATTCAGAAGGCGATCGAGTTGGGAATCAACTTCTTCGACACGGCAAACGTTTACTCCCTCGGCGCGAGTGAGGAGATCCTGGGACGTGCCCTGAAGGACTTTGCGAACCGCGACGAGGTCGTGGTCGCCACGAAGCTTCATGGTCGAATGCACGATGGCCCGAACGGTGCGGGACTGTCTCGCAAGGCGATCTTCCACGAAATCGATCAGAGCCTTCGGCGGCTGCAGATGGATTACGTGGACCTCTATCAAATCCATCGGTGGGACTCCGAGACCCCGATTGAGGAGACGATGGAAGCGCTTCACGACGTGGTGAAGGCCGGAAAGGCACGCTACCTCGGGGCCTCAGCCATGTGGGCGTGGCAGTTTCAGCGGGCGTTGCACGTCGCCGAGCGACACAGTTGGACTCGGTTCGTGTCGATGCAGAATCACCTCAATCTCATCTACCGCGAGGAAGAACGGGAGATGCTTCCGCTCTGCCGAGCCGAGAAGATCGGGGTGATTCCGTATAGTCCTCTCGCTTCAGGAAGGCTCACCCGGGATTGGTCGGCCAGCAGTTCCCTGCGGGCCGAGACGGACAAGATCGCGGTCGTGAAGTACGCCTCGACGGCCGACGCCGATGGTCAAGTCGTCTCGCGGGTCGCGGAAGTGGCGGAGCGGATGGGGGTTCCGCGCGTGCACGTCGCCCTCGCGTGGCTCCTACAGAAGGAACCGGTGGTCGCCCCCATTGTCGGTGCCACAAAGCTCTCTCACCTTGAGGACGCCGTCAATGCCCTCTCGCTCAAGCTCTCGCCCGAGGACGTCGCGTACTTGGAAGAGCCTTACGCTCCGCACGCCGTCGTCGGCCACGAGTAGCCTTAGGGGGGTTGGGCAACGAACGTCCCCAACCCCCGATGTTCCGATTAAGCGGCGATGACGTCGAGGTTCACACTCTGCGAGACGACCAACTGCCCCGTCGACGTGGTTCCTCGTGCGTGGACCGCGTGAAACCCTATCGTCGCCGCGTTCCAAGTCCACGGTTCGCCATCACCCGCGCTCTCGCCGACCTTGAGGTCACCGGAGAAGAACTCGATTTTTGAGAACGTTTCGTGCGCCGCCACGCGGAACGGTATAGGCGAACCGGAGGCAAACGGCCCCGTCTGAGCTAGGGTCAGGGCCAACCGCACTGGGCGCTCCGGCGGACCTTCGAGGGTGGGCACCATGGGAGTGATGCGGCCCTCCTCGTCGAAGCTCATGCGGTCGATGAAGATGCGTCGATCGGCATCGCCGGGATGACAGTGGTAGACGCACCACCACTCGTCCGTTCCCGGGATTCGGATCACGCCGTGGTGCCCTGGGCCAACCACCCCGATCTCTGGCCGCGACTGTAGGATAGGGCCGCCGGTGGCGAGGTGCCAGGGACCGAGTGGGGACATGGCGGTGGCGTAATTCACCCGGTAGCTTCGTTCCAGGTCGGGTGAGCTGAAGCTTCCCTCGGACCACTGGAGATAGTAGGTTCCCTTTCGCTTGATCACGTGCGACGCCTCGATGTGATCGAGGTCGTGCCAGTCGTCGCGTAGCCGACGCGTGAAGATCGTCGGCATCTCTTCGCCCACGAACGAGACCATGTCGGGCGCGAGCTTGCGCACCGACAGGTGCATCCGCACGTACTCGATCTTGCTCTCGAGCCAGAAACCGGGCACCGCGCCCCAGTACAGGTACGCCTGGCCATCGTCGTCGGTGAAGACCATGGGATCGATGGCGGAGAGGTCGTCTCGGTACTCGACCAACGGCTCACCCTTGGCGTCGACGAAGGGGCCCGTCGGTGAGTCGGAGACCGCCACACCGATGCGGCTGTCGGCACAGAAGTAGAAGTAGTACCGGCCATTCCGCTCGGCCAGGCAGGGAGCCCAGGCGTGGGGGAGATCGCGCGCCCACTCCACGTCCGCGAACCGCAGGATCGGCCCTTCGCTCTGCCAGGATCGCAGGTCCGCCGAGCTCCACAGGGAGAAGCCGTGCCCGACGTCGGGCGACTCTCCGTTTACGAACGTCTCCTTGTCCGGGTAGAAGCCGGCGTTGGTGGCGTACACGTAATATCGGTCACCGATGAGGTGCGCGTCCGGGTCCGCGGCGTAGACCGGGAGCACCGGATTTCCTGGAGCGTCGTGCGGGTTGGTCATGGGCAGGCCCTTACTCTACGGCCCTGTGTCAAGTCGAACCATCGATGCTGCGGCACCTATCCCTGCCGATCGGCGAGTTCCGCCTCAAGCCGATCCAGGTTCTGCTCGTTAGCCGGCACGCAGATGGGGCGCATTCGCTCGGCCATCTCTTCGCTCTCAAACTCTTGGTCCCAGCTCACGGTCGTCTCCTCGCCGAGATCGGTGAGGGATACCGTAAGCCGAAACCACGGCTTGACCACGTGCTCGATCACGATCCTGCGATCCGGCTCGATCACGCGGAAGACGCTCTCGTTCGCGTAGCTGCCTCCGTTTGGGCCATGCATCACGAACACCCAACGGCCGCCCGGGATAAAGTCGAAGCTCTCAAAGGAGTTCGTGAAGCCGTTCGGCCCCCACCACCGAGCGAGACGCTCCGGATCCTCG
>Ga0164290_1002404_pt1 | contig 13357 bp, 10 predicted proteins | sample Micstemetagenome_FD_108782 | JGI IMG/M metagenome (GOLD analysis project Ga0164290, IMG submission 108782) | Contaminated culture microbial community from soil near Moab, Utah, USA - Microcoleus steenstrupii SON62 (Illumina Assembly) | ecosystem: Environmental > Terrestrial > Soil > Soil crust... | reverse complement strand
TTGCCCCTGGCGTCGCCCTTGAGGCGGGTGGTCAGCGCGAAGTCGGCGGGCCAGTCCAGCGGCAGTTCACGGCGCATGACGGCGTAGCCGGAGACGCCCGCGAAGTCGTAGTCGAGGCAGAGGCTGTCGTCGCGGGCGTCGGAGCGGAGGCTGGCTTTCACCTGGTCGGAGGCGGAGGCCTTCCAGTGGGAGGCGTCGCGCATGTCGTCGAGGACGGCCGAATGTGAGTGCGCCGCAGCCAGAAGCGCCATCACCACGAGGAGGTGCTTCATGCCGATCCTCCCTTTCGCCAGCAGTGGCGCCGGGAGTTCGCCCCGGCGGGCCTGGGCACCAAGCCAAAGCAGCGCGAAGCCCACGAGATCACTTCACGCTCCCCATCAACAACCCCTGCATGTAATACCGCTGCAGCGCCACGAACAACAACAGCACCGGCAACACCGTGATGACCGCCCCGGCCATCATCAGTTCGCTGTCCTGCACATGCTCCCGCGACAACGCGGCCAGGGCGACCGGCAGCGTGTGCATCTCGCCGTCGGTCAGCACGATCAACGGCCACATGAAGTCGTTCCAGCTGCCCAGGAAGGCAAACACCGCCAGCGTGACGAGCACCGGCTTCAGCGTCGGCAGCACGATGTTCCAGAAGATCCGCCACTCGCCGGCACCGTCCAGCCGCGCCGCCTCCAGCAGCTCGTCCGGCACGCCGCGCGCGTACTGCCTCACGAGGAAGATGCCGAAGATGCCGGCCATGCTGGGGATGAGCACGCCCATCCAGGTGTTGACCAGCCCCATGCCCTTGAGCATCAGGAACAGCGGCAGCATGGCCACCTGCCCCGGAATCACCAACGCCGCGATCAGCAGGCCGAAGACGCGCTCGCGGTGGCGGAAGCGCAGCTTGGCGAAGGCATAGCCGGCCAGGGTGTTGAAGCTGACCGACACCAGCGTGCTCACCACCGCCAGCCCCAGGCTGTTGACGAAGGCGCGCTTGAGACCGCCGTCGCCGAGCAGCACGCGGTAATGCTCCAAGGTCGGCTCGCGCGGGATCAGCGGCGGGGGCAGGCTCTGGGCGGTGCCGGCCGGCATCAGCGATACGCAGACCATCCACACGAGCGGAAAGGCCGCCAGCGCGGCAAAGCCCCACAGCAGCGCATTGACGAGGATGCGTTTCATGCGCCCTCCCCCGTCCAGCGCCGCTGCAGCGCGATCAGGCCCTTGCTGACGACGACGATGACGACGAAGAGGACAAAGGCCACGGCCGAGGCCAGGCCCAGGTTCCACCACTTGAAGCCCTCCTCGTACATCAGATAGAGCACGCTGACCGTGCTCTGCAGCGGCCCGCCCTGCGTCATCACATAGGGCTCGGCGAAGAGCTGGAAATAGCCGGCGGTGGTCAGGATGCTGACCATCAGCAGCGTCGGCGCGATGCCAGGCAGCGTGATGAAGCGGAACTGCGCCCAGCTGCGCGCGCCGTCCAGCCGCGCGGCTTCGTACAGCTCATGCGGCACGGCCTGCAGCGCGGCGATGAAGATGATCATGTTGCCGCCGAAGTTCTTCCACGCGGCGAACAGGATGATGGTGGGCATGGACCAGTGCGGGTCGCCCAGCCAGTCGACGGGGTCCAGGCCCAGCGACTGCAGCGTGTGGTTGACCAGGCCGTACTTGACGTGGAAGAGGTAGCGCCAGATGACGGCCACGGCGACCAGCGTCGTCACCACCGGCGCGAACAGCGCCGTGCGCAGCAGCGGCTTGAAGCGCACCAGCCTGATCTGCAGCAGCACGGCCGCGGCCAGCGACACGCCGATGGACAGCGGCACGCCGAGCACGACGAAATAGACCGTGTTGCCCAGGGCCTTCCAGAACAGCGGCAGGCTGAGCACGTGCAGATAGTTGTCCAGGCCCTGCCAGCGCAGGTTGCGCAGGTCGGCCAGGGCGTAGATGTCGAAGTCGGTCAGGCTGAGGGCCAGGCCGGCGATCACGGGGACGCCGAAGAACAGCGCGATGACGACCAGGGCCGGGGCGGCGAAGGCCCAGGCGGCGAGGGATTCGCGGCCGCGGTGTCTCACGAGGTCTTCCTGTCCAGCATCCAGCGGCGCTTTTCCAGGATGCGGTCGACCAGGGCATCCAGGCCCTTGACCGTGGCATCGAGGTCGGTCACGCCATGCACCGCGCGCGTGGCGGCCAGTTGCATCTCCTTCTCGATGCGCTCCCACTCCGGCACGGCCGGCGCCGCGCGCACGCGCTGCAGCTGGCGGTGGAAGGCGGCGGCGTGGCGGTCCTCGGCCAGGGTGGCGCCGTTCAGCGGCAGGGCCCAGGCGCTGCGCCGCGCCGGCAGGTCGCCGGTGAGGCGGTAGAACTCGAGCTGCACCTCGGGCCGGCTCAGGTAGCTGATCAGGGCCCAGGCCTCGGCCTTGTGGCGCGAGCGCTTGAAGATGGCGAGGCTGGCACCGCCGGCGGTCGACATGCCGGGGCCCTCCGGGCCGGGCAGCTCGGCGGTGATCCAGGCGTTCGCCAGCTCGGGCGGCAGGCGGCGCTTGAACTCGCCGATGTCCCAGGGCCCCGACATGTAGAAGGCGAAGCTGCCGCGGCCGAACTCCTGCCACAGGTTGCCGATCTGCACCTCGCTCACGCCCGGCGCCTCGCCGCGCTGGAAGCGCTCCAGGTAGAAGCCCAGGGCCTTGCGGAAGCCAGGGCCGGAGAAGTTGCCATAGCGGCCGCCGTCGCGCAGCACCTCGCCGGGCTGTTGCAGGGCCAGGGCCAACAGGGGCGCGGACTCGTTGGTGGGCAGCAGCAGGGGCTTGTCCATGCCGTGCTGACGCAGCCGGGCCAGCGTCGCGCGCCAGTCGTCCCAGCTCGCGGGCATGGACGGTATGCCGGCGCGGGCGAGCAGGTCCTGGCGCACGAACAGCAGCCGCGTGTCCACATACCAGGGCAGGCCGACGCGCTGGCCGGCGGGTGCATTGGTGGCCCAGATGCCTTGGAAGTAGTCCCCCGGAACCACAGCCGGTGTGCGAGCCAGCCAGGGCTCCAGCGGCTCCAGCGCGCCCAGGGCCTGCATCTCGGGCAGCCAGGTGTTGCCGACCTGGGCGAGGTCGGGTGTCGCATCGCCGGCAAAGGCGGTCAGCAGCTTCTCGTGGGCTGCCGTCCAGGGCAGCTGCTCGACCTTGACGCGCACGCCGGGATGCTCGCGCTCGAAGCCCGGCATCAGCTCGGCGACGACCTCGCTCTCGCGGCCCATGGCCCAGAAGCGCAGCGTGGTCGTGCCGCTGTCACGGGCGCAGCCCGTCAGGGCGACGGTGGATGCGGCGAGCAGGCTGCGGCGGCGCATGGTCATCAGCCCAGCCAGCCCCCGGTGAAGCCGGCGCGCTTGAGGCCGTTGACGAGGTGGGCGTTCCTGCGCATCACCTGCCAGATCAACTCGCCGCGGTGGTTGCCCATCATGGCCAGCAGCGGGCCCTGGTCGATGCCCAGCATGTCGGTGTCGACCCAGCCCTTGCCCGGCTCGATGCGGCCGTGGGTGAGCCTGACGTCGGGGTAGTTGAAGCTGGGGTTGAAGGCGTCCCAGAAGCCGTAGCGGCCCCAGGTGTGCGGATGGCGCTGCTTGATCGCCATCAGGGCCGGCACGACGATCTCGGGCGCGAAGGCAATGGAGGAGCCGGCCGCATAGGGCGCCAGCGTGCCGTCGTCGTGCAGGCCCATGCCGCGGCCGGCATAGCTGATGAAGCGGCGCTTCTCGGTCTTGCCCCTCGTCGTCGTGTAGTTCAGCGTGATGTCGGCCGGCCCGTCGCTGGCGCTGACGCCCCAGACCTCGGCGCTGTAGCCCTGCCAGCCCAGCGGGTTGGCGGCGGCATAGTCGCGCTGGGCATAGGTGGCGCGGCGCGAGTTCTCGAAGTAGTCGAAGCCCTTGGCGCGCATGTAGGCGTCGCGGATGCCGCGGAAGTCCACCCAGCAGTGGGTGAACTGGTGGCCGAACAGCGGCGGGAAGCGCAGGAAGGTCCGGCCGTGGCTCTCGCCCCAGCTGTCGCGGTCATAGGTGCTCAGCCAGGCGTCGTAGGCCTCGGCCTTCACAGGCCGCGTGGGCGAGCCGAGGGCCAGCAGATAGACCATCATGGCCTCGTTGTAGCCCTTCCAGTCGTGCGGCAGATGGCCTTGCTCGGGCGTCCAGCCATGGCCGATCGAGGGCGGGCGCACCTGGGCCCAGGCCCAGTCGACGCGGCCGTAGAGCTCGTCCACGAGGCTGCGGATGCTGGCCTCCTCGGGCTGGTCGCCGTCGAAGTAGCTCTGCGCATGCAGGGCGCCCATCAGCAGCAGGGCCGTGTCGACCGTCGACAGCTCGCACTGGCCGAAGCGCAGGCCTTCCTTCATGTCGAGGAAGTGATAGAAGAAGCCCTGGTGGCCGGCCACGCCGCGGCGGCCCGGTCCCTGGGGCAGCTGGGCCAGGAAGCGCAGCGTGGTCAGCGTGCGGTCGCGCGCCTGCTGACGGGTGATGTAGCCGCGCGCGACGCCGACCGGGTAGGCGCTCAGCGCGAAGCCGACGGCCGCGATGCTGGCGAAGGACGGCGTGGGCCAGCGGTCGGGCGCCAGGCCGGTGCGGGCATCCGTCGTCTCCCAGAAGAAGTCGAAGGTGCGGCGTTCGAGGTCGGCGAGGAAGGCCTCGGCCTCGGGCGCGTGGCCCCAAGCCGGCAGCGCAGAGGCCAGGGCCAGGCCGGCGCCCTGGGCGAGCAGGGCGCGTCGTGTCAGCAGATCCATGATGCGAGGAAGAGGTGGGAGCCGGCGGTGGCCGGCCCCCGTTTCAGGCCGGGGTCAGAACTTGTAGCTCAGGACCAGGCGCACGGTGCGGTTGTCGCCGCGGATGGCGTTGGGCTTGCCCACGTTGAGGTTGTCGCCGCCGTACTGGTTGGCATTGCCGCCGGGGGCCACCGGGCCGCCACCCCAGTCGTCGAAGCCGCCGTAGTTGCGCACGCCGAAGACATTGAGCACGTCGCCGCGCAGGGTGAGGCGGTGTTCGCCGAAGCCGAACTCCTTGCCCAGGCTGAGGTCGACCTGGCGGAAGCTGGGCGCGTCGCCCTCGACGTAGACGCACTGGTTCCAGCCGGCGGCGCAGGAGGTCACGCGGCGCGGCATGCCGCTGGCCCAGGTGGCCTTGGTCGAGAAGGTCATGCCCCAGGGCAGCAGCTTGTCGGTCATGAAGGCGCCGACGATGCGGTGCTTGTCGACCAGGGTGCTGGGGTTGAAGCCGCGGCCGGGCTTGCCCACCGTCCAGTCGAAGATGTCGTTGGTCCACTCCTTGTTGGTGGTCTTGGCGTCGCTGAAGGTGTAGGCGATGGTCGCCGTCCAGCCCGAGGCGGCGCTGTAGGGCTTCTCGAGCTTGCCGTAGATCGAGTCGGTGCGCGTCTCGCCGACGAAGTCGCCCAGGATCAGCGTGCCGAATCCGTTCGGCCCGCCCCACAGCGGGTCGATGGGACTCTGGTTGGCCCAGCCGCCGTTGGCGTCGCGGTTGCCGCCGAACCAGGTGAACTGGTTCTTGGCATGCACGCGGCCCACGGCGACCTCGCCGTTCCACTCGCCCAGGGCCTGGCGCAGGCCGAGCGTCATCTGGTCGGCGAAGGGCATCTTGAAGTCGTTCTTGATGAGCCAGATCTCGCCGCCGGGCTGGCGGTTCTTCTGCAGCTCGTCCAGGGCATGGTTGGCCATGGTGCGGTCATAGCTGCGGCCCCAGCCACCGAAGACCACCGAGTTGCGGTCCTTGAAGAGGTCGTAGGAGAAGCCCAGGCGCGGCGCGAACGCGCCCTTGTAGGCGCTGCGCGAGCCGCCGGTGGCGATGTAGTCGTCGATGTTGATGCCGCCCCTGGCCAGCGACTGGGCATAGGTCTGGCCGGCCGGCGGCGTGATGCCGTAACGCTGCACGTCCGCGGCCCTGAGCGCGGCGACGCGGTCGGCCGGCGTCACATAGCCGTTGTTCAGCATGTTGTCCTCGTAGTCGTAGCGCACGCCGAGGTTGAGCTCCAGCTGCGGCGTGACGGTCCAGTCGTCCTGCAGGTAGAAGCCGTACTGCTTGTTGCTGAAGTTGACGTCGGCCGGCGCCAGGGCACGGTCGATCTTGCACTGGTCGCTGTTGGCGCCGTTGTTGGTGATGCCGGTGCCGGTGCAGTTGCCGCCGCTGTAGTAGGGGACGCCCGTGGTGCGGTCGATCAGCACCTCGACGACGTCGACCGACCGCGAGGTGCCGCCGAGCTCGTAGCGCATGTCCTTGAACTTGGCGCCGGCCTTGATCACATGGCCCCTCAGGCCGGTGTAGCTGAGGTCCTCGGAGACGAAGACGCCCTTCTGGCGGCGGTCCTGGGCATCGGGCGAGCCGCCCATGAAGATGACGTCCTGGGAGGCGCTCAGGCGCTGCGGATCGGCGGTCGAGACCTTGTACTTGAAGAAGGGCTCGGTGGAGGCCGAGCGCGGATTCCAGTGGTAGTCCTCGTAGCCGACGCGGGTCTCGGCCAGCCAGTCGCCGCGCGACCACTCGTGCTTCAGGTCGACGCGGGTCTCGTCGTTCTTGCGGTCCTTGTCGTTGCCCGGGGCGCTGAGGTTGCGGTCCTCGGCGAGGTGGTCGGATTCGCGGCGCAGCCGCATGGACAGGGTGAGGTGCTGCTCGTCGCCCAGCTGGAAGTCGAGCTTGCCGAACAGCAGGTGCTCGGTGAAGCTGTCGACCGTGCTGCCCTTGGCGGCGAGCACGGCGGGCATGATGCCGCCGCTGGTGGGCAGCTTGTCGAGCTCGCGCGGCAGGACCTGGCGCGAGTCGTCGATCTTCTTGCCGTCGTAGGCGAAGAAGAAGTGCATCTGGTCCTTGACGATGGGGCCGCCGACGCTGAGGCCGTACTCGTATTTCTCGGACGGCGGCAGGGACACGCCACCGGCCTCGCGCTCCTTCTCGAAGGGCGACTTGGCGCGCCAGTTGGTGCCGGTGCGATCGACGTAGGCGCCGGTCTGGAAGGTGTTGCTGCCGGAGCGCGTCACCGCCGTGATGGCGGCGCTGCTGACCTGGTCGAACTCGGCCTTGTAGTTCTGCGTCAGCACCTTGTATTCGGCGATGGCCGACTGCGGGAAGGGGTTGCCGCGCGACACATCCTGTCCGCTGACGCCGCCGCGCAGGATGTTGTTCTTCTGGCCGACGCCGTCGATGAAGACGTTTACATGGTCAAAGTTCTGCGAGCCCGACTGGATCTTGGTGTTGCCGTTGCCGTCGGTCGAGAAAGCCACGCCGGGCGCGAGGTCGGCGCTGGAGAGGAAGTTGCGCGTCGTCTGCGGCAGGCTCTCGATCATGCGGCTGGACACGGCCGTGCCGACCTGGGAGTCGCGCACGCCCTGGCGCTGGGCGCTGCCGACGACGGTGACGCGGCCGAGCTGGTCGGCGGCGCCGAGCTGCAGGTCGACCGCCGCGGTCTCGCCGACGGACAGGGTGATGCGCTCGGTCCTGGCGTTGCCGACGCGGATCTCGTAGCTGCCGGGCTGCAGACCGAGCAGGGTGTAGCTGCCGTCGGCCTGGGTGGTCGTGCGGTAGCTCGCGCCGTTGGCGACATTGACGGCGACGACCGTCAGGCCGGCGCGCTGCTCGGCGCCCTGCACGGCGCCCTTGACGGTGGCGGTGCTGACCTGGGCCGAAGCAGCGCCGGCCAGAGCGATGCAGACGGCGGTGGCCAGCGCATGGCGGCGCCAGGGTTTGCTGTGGTTTCGCGTGCTCATGTCGATGTCTCCTGTTGTGCTGTGGTTCGGACGGGATTCAGGCCGGGGTGCCGCCGCAGGAGCGGCGCACGACGAGTTGCACCGGCATCACGGTGGTGGCGGCCTCGGTCGCCTCGCTGTCGAGGGCGGCCGCGAGTGCCTCCAGGGCCTGGCCGCCCATGGCGGCAATCGGCACGCGCATGGTCGTCAGCGCGGGCGACACATAGCGCGCCACCGGGATGTCGTCGAAGCCGGCCAGGGCGATGTCCTCGGGGACGCGCAGGCCGCCGGCAAGCAGGCTGCCCAGCAGGCCGATGGCCATGATGTCGTTGGCGGCGAAGACGGCGTCGGGCCGCTCGGCCGCCGGCAGGGCCAGCAGGGCCGCACCGGCGCGCTGGCCGCCGCCTTCGGAGAAGTCGCCCTGCAGCAGCCGCGGCTCGATGCCGGCCGGCAGGCCGGCGCGGTAGCCGCGCTCGCGCTCGCGCGCCTCGAAGTTGGCCGCGGGGCCGCCGAGGAAGGCGATGCGGCGACGGCCGGTGGCGACGAGGTGCTCGGTCATGGTGCGTGCGCCGCCGAAGTTGTCGACGGCGAAGACCCGCTGCGTCGGCTCGCGCACGCCGGAGTTCAGCAGCACCGCCGGCAGATTGGGCGGCAGGTTCTGCGACAGGAAGTCGTCGTCGGCATGGGGCGACATGACGAGCAGGCCGTCGACGCGGCCGTTCATCGCGCGCAAGGCGGCGGCGGCCTCGTCGGCGTCGTCGTGGGAGCTGGACAGCAGCAGGTGCAGGCCACGCGCGCGGGCGGCCTGGTCGATGCCGCGGATCAGCTCGGAGAAGAACTCGCCGTGCAGGTCGGGCAGCAGGGCGCCGACGGTGTCGGTGCGCCGCGTGATGAGGCTGCGCGCCGCGCCGGACGGGCTGTAGCGCAGCTCGCGGGCGACGTCGAGGATGCGCTGGCGGGTGTCCGGCAGCACGTTCTCCGCGCCGTTCAACGCGCGCGACACCGTGGCCACCGACACGCCGGCGACGCGGGCGACATCCTTGATCGTGGCGGCGGTGGTGCTCATGGGGCGGCGTCCAGGTCGGCGCCATGGCTGGCGATGACGCGAGCGTAGTAGCGTGCGCTGGACTTGGGGGTGCGCTGCTGGGTCTGGAAGTCCACATGCACGAGGCCGAAGCGCTTGGCATAGCCCAGGGCCCATTCGAGGTTGTCGAACAGCGACCAGGCGAAGTAGCCGCGCAGGTCGGCGCCGCGCGCCATCGCGTCACGCACGGCCGCGATGTGGGTGCGCAGGTAGTGCACGCGCAGCGGGTCGTCGATGCGGCCGGCTATGGCCGTGGGCGGGTCGTAGAACGCGGCGCCGTTCTCGGTCACGTAAAGAGGCAGTCCGCCATAGCGCTCGTGCATCCACACCAGGGTGTCGGCCAGGCTTTGCGGATGCAGTTCCCAGCCGGTCTCGGTGTAGATGCCGCCGGGCTGGCGCTGCGGCGCGGCCGGCACCGGCCAGCCCTTGGCGTCATGGCGGACGACGGCGCGGGTGTAGTAGTTCAGGCCGAGGAAGTCGACCGGCGTTTTCAGCGCCTCGACCTCGGCGGCCGGCCAGTCGGGCCAGGCCGGGCCGAAGACCTCGCGCAGCTCCTCGGGGTAGCTGCCGAGCAGGGCCGGATCGAGGTACTGCCGGTTCATGTAGGCATCGGCCAGGCGGGCGGCGTGGCGGTCGGCCTCGGTCGCGTCTTCGGCCAAGTGCTTGGGCTCGATGTTGACGACCAGGCCGATGCGGTTGCGGCCCATGGAGCGATAGGCCTGCACGCCCTTGGCATGCGCCTGCATCAGGCGGTGGGCGGCGATGGCCGCCTCGAAGGCGCTCTTGTGGCCCGGCGCCAGGGCGCCATGCATGAAGCCGCCGTCGGCAATCACCCAGGGCTCGTTCAGCGTCACCCACAGCGGCACGCGGTCGTCCAGGGCCTTGAAGCAGACCTGGGCGTAGTCGGCGAACCAGTCCGGCATGTCGGGATTGAGCCAGCCGCCGCGGTCGTCCAGCGCGGCCGGCAGGTCCCAGTGGTGCAGGGTCACCATGGGCTGGATGCCGGCGCCCAGCAGCGCGTCGACGAGGCGTTCGTAGAAGCCCAGGCCGGCGGGATTCACCCGGCCGCGCCCCTCGGGAAGCACACGGTTCCAGGCGATGCTGAAGCGGTAGGCGGTGAGGCCGAGCTCGCGCATCAGCGCCACGTCGTCCTGCATGCGGCGGTAGTGGTCGCAGGCCACGTCACCGGTGTCGCCACCGAGCACACGGCCGGGCGTACGCACGAAGCGATGCCAGTTGCTGACGCCGGCGCCATCGGCCAGCGGCGAGCCTTCGATCTGGTAGGCAGAAGTCGCGCAGCCCCAGAGGAAGCCGGGCGGGAACGGTTGTCTCATTCCGCGGCGCCGGCTCAGGGCCGGTCGTGTAAACGTTTACACGCGATTCTGGAGAGTCAACCGGGTGTCGTCAACAGCGTGTTTACCCGGCGCCACCCGCGCGGCCGGCGACGCCAAGAAAAACAGGGGCCGCGGCCCCTGTGATGAGTCGGACTGAAGCGCCGCGTGCTCAGTCGGCGTACTGCCCGGCCGCCTTGATGATGGGCGTGAGCTTGTTGATCTCGGCCTCGACGAACTTCTTGTGCTCGGCCGGTGCAACGCGGGCGTCGGTGACGATGACGGCACCCAGCGCCTCCTGGCGCTTGTGGAAGTCGGCGTCCTTCAGAGCGGCGCGCAAGGCGGTGTTGACCTTGTCGATGACGGCCTTGGGCGTGCCCTTGGGCGCGTACAGGCCGTGCCAGATGGTCAGGTTGAAGCCCTTCAGGCCGGACTCGTCCGCGGTCGGCAGCTTGGCCAGGGCGCCGCTGGTCAGCCGCTTGCTCGACATCACCGCATAGGCCTTGACCTTGCCGGCCTCGATCTGGCCAGTGGTGTTGGTGGTCTGGTCGCACATGATGTCGACCTGGCCGCCGAGCAGGTCGTTCATGGCCGGCGCCGTGCCCTTGTAAGGCACGGTGGTCATGTCGATCTTGACGGCGGACTGGAACATCAGGCCGCACAGGTGCGAGGCCGAGCCGATGCCCGCGTTGGCGAGGTTGACCTTGCCCTTGTTGGCTTCCAACCATTTGGACAGGTCCGCATAGCTGTTGGCCGGCAGGTCGGGGCGGCCGATCAGCGTCATCGGCACCTCGTTGACCATGCCGAGGAATTCGAAGTCTTCCAGCGTCTTGTAGGGCAGGGTGCGGTACAGCGCCGGGGCCGTGGCGATGCCGATGTGGTGCAGCAGCAGCGTGTGGCCGTCCGGCGCGGCCTTCGCGACCTTGTTGGCGCCCAGCGTGCCGCCGACACCGCCGACGTTCTCGATGATGAGGGTGGCGTTCAGCGGCTTGCGCAGGGCCTCCGCCAAGTCCCGAGCGACCTTGTCGGTTGGGCCGCCGGCCGCGAAGGGCACGACGATGGTGACCGGCTTCTCGGGGTATTGGGCGAAGGCAGGCAGGCAGGCCAGCAGGCCAGCAGCAAACAGCAGGGAAGTGCGCATCGGGATGTCTCCAACGGTTAACGACGGTCTTCGATAACCTTGCCGTCGTTGGGCAGGCTGCCGGGTGGCAGCGGTTCTACCTCAATCCGCAATTTGGTGAGGTCACGTGCCGTGAGCATCAGGCTTTCCAAGCGGCCGGCGGCTGTGGGTTCCCACATTTCGACTTGCAACACGACCTGGTCCTGGGCCAGCTCGCCGCTGACGACGAGCCGGGCGCGCTGCACTTCCGGGTGGCGCTGCAGCAGCTGGGCCACCTGGCCGGCATGCACGAACATGCCGCGCACCTTGGCCGACTGGTCGGCCCGGCCCAGCCAGCCGCGCAAGCGCTGGTTGGTGCGGCCGCAGGGGCTGGGGCCCGGCATGACGGCGGAGAGGTCGCCGGTGGCAAACCGGATCAGCGGATAGCCGGGCGACAGCGTCGTCACGACGACCTCGCCCACTTCGCCCTCGGGCAGCGGATCGCCGGAGCCCGGCCGCACGATCTCGACGATGACGCCCTCGTCGACGACCAGGCCCTCGCGCGCCCGCGTCTGGTACGCGATCAGGCCGAGGTCGGCCGTCGCATAGCACTGGTAGACGTTGACGCCGCGCTCGGCGAACCAGTCCACCAGGGCCGGCGGGCATGCCTCGCCGCTGACGAGGGCACGCTGCAGAAAGGGCAAGGCATTCCCGCCCTCGGCCGCCTTCTCCAGCAGGATGCGCAGCAAGCTCGGCGTACCCGCATAGGCCTCGGGTTGCAGGTCCAGCAAGGCCTGCAGCTGCAGCTCGGTGTTGCCGACGCCGCCCGGGAAGCTGGCAGCGCCGATGGCCCGCAGGCCGCCTTCCATCATGGCGCCCGCGGGCGTCAGGTGATAGCTGAAGCCGACATGGGCCAGCTGGCCGGCGCGGATGCCCGCGGCATGCAGGGCGCGGGCGATGCGCCAGGGGTCGGCACCGTCGGCATCCGGCTCAGGCTCGTACAGCGGCCCCGGCGACTGGAAGACGCGCCGCGGCGCGCCTGCCGCGAAGCCGCCCAGGCGCAGCGCGCGCCGGGCGGCCTGGGCGACGGCCAGGCTGCTCTTGCGGGTCAGCGGCAGCGCGGCGAGCGACTCGCGCGACGCGACGCTGGCGGCATCGATGCCGGCGAGCAGCTCGGTGTAGGCCGGGCAGCTCGATTGGGCATGGGCGATCTGCTGCGGCAATGCCGCCATCAGCATCGCCTCGCGCTCCGCGGGGTCGCGGGTCTCCAGCGCGTCGAAGAACTCGTCACTGCTCACTCGTCGTCCTTCCAGCGTGTGAGCCGGTGCTTGATCTCGTCCTGCACCTTGCGCAGTTCCGTCGCCGACTTCAGCGTGAAGCTGTCCCACTCGGGCGCGCGTGCCGGCCGCTTGGCGAGCTGCACCTTGACGGTGGCGCCGTCGACCGCGAGCTTGAGCACCACGTCGGCGCCGAGCATCCAGCCTTCGCTGCGTTCGGCCAGCACCCGCTGGTCGCGCGCGAAGCGTTTCATCGTCTGCAGCGCCGAGTCGGCGTTGAAGGGCGGCGGGGCGATGTCCCAGCTGTCATCCATGGTGGCCCTCACGTCGCTTTGCTGCTGCCCCCCGAGGGGGCGCTCGCCGGCTTGGGACGGCCCTGCGCACGGCGTTCATGCCAGCCACCTCTTGCGGCGTTTGTAGCTCTTCACATCCTTGAAGCTGCGCCGCCCTTCCCCGCCGACGCCGAGGTAGAACTCCTTGACGTCTTCGTTCTCGCGCAGCTCCGCGGCGGCGCCGTCCATGACCACGCGGCCGTTCTCCAGGATGTAGCCGTAGTCGGCACAGCGCAGCGCCATGTTGGTGTTCTGCTCGGCGAGCAGGAAGGTCGTGCCCTCCTTGGTGTTCAGGTCGCGCACGATCTCGAACACCTCTTCGACGATCTGCGGCGCCAGGCCCATGCTGGGCTCGTCCAGCAGCACCATCTTCGGGTTGGCCATCAGCGCGCGGCCGATGGCGCACATCTGCTGCTCGCCGCCCGAGGTGTAGGCCGCCTGGCTGGAGCGGCGTGTCTTCAGGCGCGGGAAGTAGGCGTAGACCTTGTCCAGCGTGTCGCGCACCGCCGCCTTGCCGTCCTTGCGCG
>Ga0164290_1002403_pt1 | contig 13375 bp, 14 predicted proteins | sample Micstemetagenome_FD_108782 | JGI IMG/M metagenome (GOLD analysis project Ga0164290, IMG submission 108782) | Contaminated culture microbial community from soil near Moab, Utah, USA - Microcoleus steenstrupii SON62 (Illumina Assembly) | ecosystem: Environmental > Terrestrial > Soil > Soil crust... | reverse complement strand
GGTCGTCGAAGTCGCTGTTTGGGTGAGCGAAGCCGCGCTGTGCATCCAGGTCAAGGATTATGGGCGCGGGATCCCGGTTGAAGAGCGTGATCGGGTGTTCGATCCCTTTTACCGGATCGCCGGCAGTCGCGGCCAGGGAACTGGCCTCGGTCTTTCCATCGTGAAGACCGTCGTCGAACGGCTTGGGGCCAGCATCGACCTCGACTGGAGCACCCGGACTCCCGAGAAGGGATTGAAGGTCGAGATCCGTATCCCCTTGAGGCTCGGGCTGCTGGAGCAGTGCGCCAGGCCACTTGTGCCACAACTCGCCTCTAAGGCGGCGCTAAGTCGGGCGTAACAAGCTCCGGACGCACAGCGGCCGCGCGCCGAGCGATCGCGTGCCTAATGAGATGGCGCTCGTACACATGCCGGAAATCACCATGCGATGTGTGATTGAGCAAGGAACTTGGTGAGGCCCTGCGATGAGTTTCGCCTACACGTTCGTGCTGCATGCACTCGCTCTTTGGGGCCTGCTCGACATCCTTGGCCGTTTGCATCCTGGAAATTGGCCTTTGTAAGCGCGGCCACGGCAATCGCCCTTTGGCGAGCCGACGCGCGCGTCTTGGGCGGGCGATGTTTGGGCTCGATTTCGCAGGCGGATGTGCGCTGCATTCAGAACGCGTCCTCGGCTGCGTGATTTGCATTGAATTGCACGCGTGCTCATAGAAGGACGACATCAGATGGCGGAGCCGCAGGACAGGTGTCCAATTTCCAGGGGGCGGCTGGTCCTAAGTTTGAGCTAAGGCGCACCTTCTAGGGTGATTGCCAGCCGATGGGTCGGCCAAGAGCAGCGCTCAAATGCTCAAGCTACCGCAGGCGAGGTTTCAATGTGACGTGAACGCTCCTGGAAAGTGGCACTGATCTCGACAGTTTGCAGGTTGACCGGAGCGCCGGGGCTTAAGGCACACCTTCGGCGCTCCAACCGCCCCTCAGTCTGCAAGCAGGGAATGGACATCCTCCCAAGTTTGTCGGTTCCCTGCGCCACTCCTTCCACGGCCATGTGGAGATACACCGGCAAGCGTTCCCTCTTGGCCTTTCGGGTCAACCTTGCAAGCGACGGCACGACGCTCGAGGAGTCAATCTCTTAGAAGCACTAGCGGGTGCAAACGCCTTTTCCCATCGAAAGCTTTTCGATGCCCGCTCACTGCAATCAATGATGACCGGCGAGGAGCTGTTCGCAGTGTGTGCAAGGATTGATTGATGCCCGATCACTACTTTGACGTGGATGACTTTAGGCGCTTCTTGGAGCGTTACCCTACCTACGGCGATCCGGAGAATAGGCCGCTGTACCTTTTGTTTGGTATGGACCGCGAGCATGCAGTCGTTGAGGTCACTCAAGCAAAGGTCAAATATATCGACCGAATCTACACTGCGAATATCGGGGCGGGCGTTGGCAAGAGCGGCGCCGATACCGAGGGTTTGCAAGGCGTCTACTGGCTGGCTCGGAAGCTCCACGATGACGAAGGGTTTCGTGAGCTGATGTCGGATGCCCAATTGCTAGACGGGCTGAACTCTAAAAACGTTAACGAAGCGATCACTCACGTGCATCGATTCGGAAAAATCATAAATAGCAAGCTTCCGAAGTATAGGGAGACACGGTCATTTTGCTCCAAGTACCTTTATTTTCATTCCCTCGCCCATCCCATCTACGACAGCAACACATCAACAGCCCTTCCTTTGATGCTGAATAGATCTGACTGGCGCTCCCTTCTCCAAGATCCTGCTCGAAAAAAGGAACGCGACAAGCTCGCTGGCGACATGAGCTATGCGGAGTTGTGTGTGAAGGAATTTGAGCTGCTGAGGTGGATATTCCCCGACCGGGAAGCATTTCAAAGCGAGGTCAAACAGCTCGACCACTATCTGATCGCCCTGTATCGTCGAGAGTGGCCCCTGTAAGTCCTCTTGATCTTGCACACTACTTCCATCTGACGCCGTTCTGTTTCCCCTGATTCTCGCCGCTTTCATCCGCGCTGCCGGCTTCCGCGTCGGGCTCAAGCGCCGTGCCGACTTCGGACGACGTCTTCTCCGCCGGCGCGACCGCTTCATTGTCCTTGGGGATCCGCGCGCTTCGTTCTCAGATAAATGGTTCGTGCAGGGGCACGGATTTTTGCACAGAGATTACGATGCGCCGATCGACTGTTTCGTCATCACTTCCCCGAACCTCGCTTTCTGCCCCGACCGCCGCTCTCAGGCGACGGCCGGATCTCTGCGTTCATAGAGCGCGCCCGGCTTCGTGATGATCACCCACGCCGTGCGAGCGATCTTCGCTGCGAGCGCAACGGTATCCGGGATCACCCGACTGCGCGGTGCTCACCCTGGCAGAATGGCCATGCGGAGAGGGTGATCGGCTCGATCCGCCGGGAGTGCCTGGATCACATCGTGATCCTGGGCGAGGACCACTTGCGCCGGATCCTCGAGGGCTACGCCGCCTACTACAACAATGTCCGGCCCCATCTTGCTTTGGCCAAAGATGCGCCGCTGGCTCGTCCAGTCCAACGGTTCGGCCAGGTCACTGTAAGACCTGTCCTCGGCGGACTTCATCACCAATACTGTCGGGCATAGCGGTCCGTAGGCTGGCTATCGGCTCGAATGGCGTTTTCGGTAAGGACAACCGGCGCGATATGGGCGGGAGGCCCACTCAACGCGCGTTACACTCTTCCCATGGCGTCCAAGCGCGATTTAGAGCTCGCGGCACGCTTCGTCGCAGCACTTCACCATGCCACAGCCGGCTGTCCTGGCCGGTTCGCGAGCAGTGGTGTGGGACACTGCGGCCAGCCCAAAGGGGAAAGCCACCCGCCTCGCCCTAAGGGCACAGCTCTTGCCTCCAGAAGGCAATGCGCGATGCCATATAACTTCAGGAAGGAACCGGCTACTTCTTCCTGGCCTTCGAAACAACAAACCAGACGACCCCAATCGGTATCCCAATCATCAACAGTACGATGATCCAGTGCCATATCGCAAACGAGCCCATTTCAATGCTCCTCGGTTCACTGTGGGCAGCGGCAGCAGCGTTGATTTAGACACCGGGGAACAAAATCCTTCGGGTGTCCACGAAACCGGGCATCTTCAATCTTCGATCGTAAGGTTGCCTTGGTAGTTGCCCAAAAGGGAGGCGTAAGCAAGGGCCTTTGTGCCGCCGTGTCTCGGGTCGGTAGAGACGACCCCTAGAAATTGCAACGCGCCGCTATGGTTTGCATCTATCAGGTCGGCAATGTTAACGCCCATTTCGGCAGCCAATTGCTCAGCATCAAAGCCGACCGCACAGCTACCGTCTTTGAACTCAATGTACATCGGTAGACGTGCTGAAACGGGACCTTGCCCAATCGAGGAGTGGTAGAAAAAGACTGCTGGTTTTTCGATCCATTCGCCATTGCACTGCGTGAATTCGGGTAGTTTTTGTCCTTGTGCTCTCTGCATTGGGTATCCTCCAAATCAGGATAGCGGCCGCATCGCTTTGGAGCCTAATTGCGCACCAGCCAGTAGCCGCCAAGTTGCGTTGTGCGCGTAGAGCCGGTCCGAATGGTTCGGACGGTCAGGACCAAGGCGACGGCGCCGACAACGGTCAAAGTCATTCGATACCCCCTTCTTCGTAAGGAAGACGAGACGCGAACTGGGGGCTTTGGCCAATTGATACCGCGTTAGCGCGCCATCAGACGTGACTTTCCGCACAAGGCCACGCCGCCCCGATGCCGACACCTGTGCCTGCTCAAAACTCTGAAATGGCGAGAAATCCTAGATAACATCGATATTTCATCACTGCATCAATGGCTCATCAGCGACGGGACACACAGGTGTGCTTACCAAAAACCTCATCCGTGCGTGCGTAACCAAGGCTTGGAGGACTACGTTCGACAGTATTCGTGATGAAGTCCGCCGAGGATAGGTCGTTCAGCGAGATCAGGCGATGCCGCTCATGCCGCAGGATCACCAAGACTGACAGCAGCCGAAAGTTGATCGTCGGGACCACAAGGAAGTCCATGGCCGCAATGCCGGCCATGTGGTTCCGCAGGAACGTATTCCACATCTGGGCGGACCCTCTGGGCCGACGCTTGGCCATATACTTGGCGACGGTCGACTGAGCGACCTCGATCCCGAGCTTCAGCAGCTCACCGTGAATGCGGGGCGCGCTCCACAGCGGGTTCTCCACGCTTATCCGTCGGATCAGGCTGCGCACTTCGATCGGAACCTTGGGCCGCCCACCGCGAGAACGCGACTTCCAGCGCCAATACAGTCGAAAGCCGGCCCGATGCCATCGAATGACGGTCTCCGGTTGGACAATCATCACAGCGTTCAACACCGACGGAAACAGGCGATAGAGCCAGACGAAGAGCAGCCGATCGGCTACCACCAACCGGGGTTTCGAGGGAACGCGCCGACGCAGCACGTTCAACTGATGTCGCAGCATATGATCTCAGCTTCCAGCCGGGCCCTCGTTTTGAGCGGCGAGACCACGACGTGGAGAACCATAATCAGGAACGCGATCATTGCGCTTCAGCTTACTTGATCTTTTTCCTCATGCCAGCGCGGATGAAGTATTCGGTATCGACAGCGGCGCAGCTCTTCCAAACCTGCCGCATACAACTCGCCTAGCTGCTCGCCGCTCATCGCACACAGCAACAGGTCCGTCCGCACTGGATTGTTGATGCTGCCGGCCAACATCTTCGCTAGCCGTTCAATGGACACCCGGCGAGGTTGGGAGGGCGCTCGGCCATGATCTTCTCCAACTTCGACACGCGCTTATCGAGCTGACTCATCACTTCGCTTCTGTTCGAGGGCTGCAATTCGGAAACTACAACTTGGCCTATAGCTTCAGGATCCAGGCCTCGACGCTGCCCTTGCCCTTGACCTCGATGAGGCCGCGCGGCTCGAAGTCGAAGTCGTCCTTGAGCTCCTCGTAGACCGGGCGCGTCACCTGAATGGTGTCGGGCAGTCCCGTCGATTCCATGCGGCTTGCCACGTTCACCGTGTCGCCCCACAGATCGTAGATGTATTTGCTCTTGCCTATGACACCCGCTACGACCGGGCCGCTGTTTATGCCCACCCGCAGCTTTAGGGCAACCTTGTGTTCGAGGGCTTGCTCGCGCGTGATGAGAACCATCCGAATGGCCATGCGCACGACGCGGCGCATATGGTCGGGCACGGGGACCGGCAATCCGCACACGAGCATGTAGGCGTCGCCCACGGTCTTTATCTTTTCGACGCCGAGTTCGATCGCGGCTTCGTCGAAGCGGCTGAACAGGGCGTTGAGCAGCTCGACCAGGCGAGCCGGCGGCATGCCCGACGATAGATGCGTGAAATCGACGATGTCAGCGAACGCCACAGTGATATTGTCGAATCCGTCCGCGATATTCTGTTCGCCGCCGCGTAATCGGCTAGCGATCGGCGCCGGCAAGACGTTGAGCAGGAGCTGCTCATTCTCCCGGTTCTTGGTGTCGATGACGACGCTCTTTTCCCGCAGCTCGTCGACCATGCCGTTGAACGCCGAGCAGAGCTGCCCGATCTCGTCCTCGGTGCGCACCCTGACACTGGCAGCGTAGTCGCCGGCGGCGAAGCGCTGCACGCCTGCCGTTAGATCGCGAAGCGGCCCGAGCAGCGAGCGCGACAGCCAAGCACCTGTCGAGAGCACCACCAGAAGCGCGATCGCACCTACAATGATCAGGCGACGCTGCAGGAGGTGCACCGGCGCAAACGCTTCCGCGTCGTCTATCTTGGCGATCATGCCCCACTGCAGGCCTGGCACGCTCACTGGTCCCCATGAGGCCAGCGTCACCTGGCCGCCCGTGCCGGGAATGGCGCCAATGCCCTCAAGGCCGCTCAGCGCGGCGCGTGTAGCCTTGTTATCGACGTGTTGCTGCAGCACAGGCGAGCCGTAGCGATGAGTGTCTTCGATGTCGTTCTTCGGCGTCGTGCCGCCGCGCTCCAACTCCTCGAAGTATTGATCTCGGTTCTCGAAGAACAGCCGCGGCGCCGAGCGGATAAGGAAGTCGGGCCCGACCAGGTAGGCCTCGCCCGTCATCCCGAAGCCTTCATGGCTCCACTGGCGGCGGCCAGAGACGATGTTGTCCAATTCGTTGATCGACAGCCTGGCGACCAGCACGCCGATGACCACGCCTTTTTCGATGAGAGGTGCCGCCATAAACGCCGCGGGAGCGCCATCTGCCGGCAAATAGTCGGCGAAATCTCCGAGACAGGTTTTCGACGCGTCCGCCGACTCGCTGCACGCTGCCACGGCGACCGCCAAGTTGGAGTGGCTGTAAGGTGCGGCCTTAATCGACGAGGCGAAATCCGTCTCTTTCGTGACCGAGTATACGATGCGGCCGTCGCGCGGGTCGATCATCATGAGGTCGTAGAGATTTAGGGTAGCAGTCGCGTGGCGCAGGATCGGGTGGTAACGCGCATGCAATCGGCTGTAGGCGCTACCGTCGCCTGCGTCGGCCAGGGCCCGCCGCTGCCCGGTCCGGTTTGGATTGGCGATAATGTAGTGGTCCTGGAGGAAATATGCCGCTGATGCTATCGGAAGATAATCCCTGACCTGGGCGTCGGCCCCGAGCTGGCGCCGGATCATCGGCATAAAATGTGTGTCGTACCAGCTCTCGACGCGATTGCGTACATCGTCAGGCACCTTCGTCCGATCGAGTTCGTCGACGGCGTTGCGGAAATCGTGCATGGCTTCGACGACCATCTGGGTATTTGCCAGCAACCTGATTTCGTTGGAGGTCGACCGAAAATAGTTCTCGACCTGGTGCGTCTTAGTTTCCCGTGCCGCGGTCAACTGGTTGTAGATGGACTGCTCGAGCGCATCGCGCGCGCTAATGTAGCCCAACCCGCCGGAAATAAGGACGGCGATGGCGCCCAGCAGAAGCAGGACCGCAAAGAGTCTCGCCGAGAGACCCAATCGCAACGGCGAAAGACGGGTGACCATGGGTGTGCCGGATCCTACCCGGCGGCGCGATGGCGCGCATCCGGATACAACCGCTTCCAGTCATTCCGGTGCCAACGGCTTGGCAGATAGCGACCAAGTGGCCGTAACGTCGACCAGGTGATGGACGCGCTGCAGTGCCTTGCATCAGTCGAAGTTTGGGGAAGGAAAAGCCGACTAAGAGGCATCGCAAGGCCGTTCACTTCGGCCCAGCGCATAGCCGCCGTGAAACGCAGGTTCATCGGCAAAGGATCGGCGGTTGCTGCGAGTTCGGGCGCGTCGATGCCCCATGGGCGATAGGTGAGGCCGCCCTGCTTTAAAACCTAACAATTGCGCCATTTTGTTTGGTTCCACGCCCAAATTGCCGGTAGCTAAGAATTCCATTCGGATGTGCTAGGCTTGCTTAGGGAGAACATTTCTTGTCGCTCGATCAGCGTAAACTCGCCGCAATCCTTGTGGCCGACGTCGTCGGCTATTCTAAGCTTGTCGGAAGCGATGAGGCGGGAACGCTCGCCAAGTTGGCTGCACTTCGGCGCGAACTGATCGAGCCTACAATCGCGAAGCACTCAGGCCGGTTGTTCAAGTCAGTAGGCGACGGTTTCCTGGTCGAGTTCGCCAGTGCCGTGCAGGCGGTCACAGCGGCCATGTCTATCCAGAAAGCCGGCCCATCTTTGACGCTGCGTATTGGCATTCACCTCGGTGACGTGGTGGTGCAAGGCGACGACCTGATGGGCGACGGCGTCAACATCGCCGCTCGAATTGAAGGCGTCGCCGAACCGGGCGGCATCGCGATCTCACGAGCGGTGCATGAGCAGGTACGCGACAAGCTGAACGCTGGCTTTATCGACAAGGGCGAGGTCGAGCTGAAGAATATCACTAGGCCAGTGCGGGTATTTACAGTCGGAAGCGGCGGCGCCCCCGAGCGGGCCCCGGCACTCGCCTTGCCCGATAAGCCGTCGATCGCGGTCCTGCCGTTCCAGAACATGTCGGGCGATCCCGATCAGGAATACTTCGCCGACGGCATGGTCGAGGACATCATCACGGCGCTGTCGCGCTTCAAGTCGCTGTTCGTGATCGCACGCAATTCAAGCTTCACCTACAAGGGACGCGCCGTCGACATCAAGAAGGTCGGGCAGGAACTCGGGGTACGCTACGTTCTGGAAGGCAGCGTTCGGAAGGCCGGCGGCCAGGTGCGCATCACCGGGCAGTTGATTGATAGCGAGACGGGGGCTCATCTGTGGGCCGACCGCTTCGATGGTTCCGTGGAAGATGTCTTCGAACTCCAAGATCGAGTGACGGCTAGTGTCGCCGCGCAAATAGCGCCCGCAATGGATTGGGCTGAGATCGACCGCGCCAAGCGCAAAGTGGCCAGGAACTTCGACGCCTATGACGTGTTTCTCCGAGGCATGGAAAAAAGAAGAGAGGGCATAAGAGACACTAAGGATTGGGATGAAGCACTGCGCCTGTTTTACAGGGCAATCGAGCTTGATCCGGGTTTCGCCACCGCTTACGCGATGGCGGCGTTTTGCTACCAGCTACTCAGAATTCGACGCGGGGTCGTCGATGGAGAACGCGAAGAAAGTGAGGTCAGGCGGTTATCCTTGCGAGCTGCCGCTCTCGGTGAGGACGATGCAGTCGCCCTCTGTTTCGCTGCCTATCCGCTCATGATGGTGTGCCGCGATTACGAGGCCGGCATGCTACTGGCGGAGCGCGCGCTCTCGCTGAATCCGAACCTGGCTGACGGCTGGTCAATTTATGGAAATATAAGTGTCTGGAATGGACAGCACGAAAAGGGGATTGCGCAGCTCGAACATGCCCTGCGACTTAATCCCAAAGACCAAAGGACTTTCGCAACAGAACGAGCGCTAGTCACGGCGAATATATGTCTGCGCCGCTTTGATGAGGCTCTGAAGTGGGCAAAACAATCTTTCGCACGTACTCCTGAGGATCCGCTCTCGATGAGAACTCTGGCCTCCGCGTACGCGCGGGCTGGTCAACTTGACGAAGCAAGAAGGTTGATGAGCCGGGCGCTTCAAAAGGCACCCGAGATGACTCTGGGTGCAGTACAGCGACTAATTGCTTTGCGCAGACCGGAAGACCGCGAGCAATATCTGGAAGGGGCTCGGCTTGCCGGGCTGCCGGAATGAGATCATCGGCACTGATGCCCGTTTGTCTCAAGACGTAAGCCGAATATGACTGGGTCATCTCTCAATTCGCATCTGCCTCGGAGCTTTGAAGAGAGGAATACACGGCCTCTATTCGCCCAAAGCGGACATGCCCTGATTGCCTGCCGAAGTCTGCTTTTGAATTTGGAGCGGACGTGGAATGCCGAGAGCTTTGCTGAGGTTTTGCCGAGGTCTTGGGCCGCAATCGGCTATCCGATGTTAGCGAGAAGCGTCGGTGGGACGCGCTGGCTAACGTGACAGTGCTTGAACTGCCAGCGTTATGAGAAAATCCCTTATTTTTAGGACATCAGTTTGTCCATGACCGATTGTGCCTAACATCTGCCTAACAATCAGAAGGGGCTTTCACTCGATCACCTCGTCGGCGCGAGCGAGGATCGACGGCGGGATGGTGAGCCCGAGTGCTTTCGCGGCCTTCATGTTGACCACCAACTCGAACGTTGTGGGCTGCAAGACCGGTAGGTCGGCGGGCTTCGCACCCTTGAGGATTTTCCCGGTGTAAACACCGGCTTGACGAAAGACGACTGCGAGGTTCGATCCATAGCTGATCAGCCCGCCGGCTATGGCGCATTCTCGGAAGCCGTAAATCACTGGAACGGCATGTCGAGCAGCGAGTGCCGCCACTTGGTCGCGTCGGTCGAAGAAGAGCGGATCGGTCGAGACGAGGAGGGCCCCGGGTGGCTGGTTGACGAAAGCAGAGAAGGCGTCGCCAATCTCCCTTTCAGTGCTCGCCTTGAGGATGCGAAGCTGTGTCCCAGTCGGGCGCGCGGCGTCCTGCGCGTCTCGCATCTCGCGCGCGGTATTCGCACTATTCGGGTTCACAAGGAAGGAGATCACTTCTCCTTGGGGAACCAACTCCCGCAGCAATTCGACACGCTTGGGGATTAGTTCGACGTTGAGGAAGATGACGCCCGTCAGATTGCCGCCCGGTCGGGCCAAGCTGGTAACCAGGCCATCGCCGACGGGATCGCTACCCGAGCTGAAAACAATTGGTATGGTGGATGTCGAGGTTTTCGCCGCGCGCGCTGGAAGGTAGCCGCCTCTGGTAACGAGTACATCGACTTTGCGGCCCACAAGTTCGTTCGCCAATGTGGGCAGTCGATCATAGTGACCCTCTGCCCAACGGTACTCGAATGCCACGTTTTGCCCCTCGACATAGCCGGCCTCCCCAAGGCCTTGATGAAACGCCGCTAGTCCGGGGGCAGACGGGCCATGCGAGGCGGCGCTGAGGTGGCCGATCAACGGCATTGCCTTCTGTTGTGCGCCGCCGCGAAACGGCCATGCAGCCGACACGGCCGCTGCGTGGCCCAGAAGAGTGTTGAACTCGCGACGCTTCATCACCCGATCACCTCGTCGGCGCGGGCGAGCAACCCAGGCGGAATGACGAGGCCGATAGCCTTGTCCGTGCGGAGGTTGATCGTGAGCTCGACCTCGGTCGGCCCCTGCACGGGAAGATTGGCCGGCGCTTCGCCCTTCAGGATGCGGTCGATGTAGTCCTCCGCGGCGACATCGGCAACAAGAATGGCGGCAAGCTTGCGTTGCTCGGTCACGCTATCGCTTCCGTGGCACGTGCCGGAACAGCTGGCCAAGGTCGAGACGCGGCGCACTGAGCAGCGATGATGCCCGTGCTCGAACCGATGACGTGTCGGCACCCTCTGTGCGCATGGTCCCGCTGCTGTGCGGTTCTGATAAGAAGACACCCCCCTCGTTCGTCGCTATTGCGCGGGATTTGCGACCGCCGACATCGCAAACATCTTCCAGCCTGCGCTCGTTCTTGTGAAGGCGTAGAAGCCGGAGACCGTTTCGATCAGCGAGCCGTCCCGGCGTATGCGGTCCGCCCTTCTCAGGATGACATGCGCGTTCCGCTCGGACACGGCGACGACCTCGTGCTCGACGTTGATGGTGGTGTGGCATTGCTTGGTGCGCTTGAGCTCGGCGGGATCGAAGGGGAAGGCATCGCAAAGCCGTACGCCTGCCTGCCCGATCAACGCAAAGGGATAGCAGACGACGGCATTGATGCCGGCGAGATCGTTCGCGATGAACGCACCATAGTACGCGAGGTAGGCCGCGTTGACCTCGGCTTTCAGCCGGTCGTTGTCCATGCTTGCCCTGAGAGTCTGTTGAGGGTTAGGGCCAAGAACGGAAGTCGCGCGCGTGTCATTCGATCACCTCGTCGGCTTGAGCGAGAAGCGAATTCGGTATTGCGATACTCAGCGCCTTGGCCGTCTTGGTGTTGATGACAAGCTCGAACTTGCTCGGCAACTGGATGGGTAGTTCGCCCGGCTTGTCGCCCCTGAGGATGCGATCGATGTACCCCGCGGCTTTGCGAAACAGCTCAGTGTATTCCACCCCATAGCCGATCAAGCCGCCTGATTGCGCAAAATAGCGATTGAAATACACCGCGGGGAGGCGGCGGTGGGCCGTCAGCTCGATGATGAGATCACGGTGCGTAGTGTTGAACCCATCCGGCATGACAATCAGGCCCGCGTCCGAACGTGCTGCTTGTGCGGCGATGACGTGCCCAAACTGGTCTCTCGCGCGAACGGGGGTCTCGATCACATCGACCCCCAGCTGCGAGGCGGCGGAATGAATGCTTGGTAGATAGAATTTGACCGGCGGCGCGGTGGCGGGATTGAAGAGCAGCGCTGCGCTCTGAGTGTTCGGCGCAAGTTCCTTCAAGATTTGGACCCACTTGCCGCCCATCGCAGGTTCAGCATCGGTGAAGCCGGTGACGTTCCCGCCGGGACGCGTGACGCTCGTCGCCCAACCACCGCCAATCGGATCGGACACCACGACGAAAATGATGGGGATGTCGCTGGTCTCCGAGGCCAGGGCGCGGAGCACCGGTGTTATCTGACCCAGGAGTGCATCCGGTCGCAAGGCGACCAGTTCTTTTGTGTATGTTTTGATCTTCTCCGGATCGCCAGCCGCCCAGCGAAGTTCGATCCTTAGATTGCCACCCTCTACCCAGCCGAGCCCTGCGAGCCCAGTCCGCAATGCGGCGACCAACCCCTGTGCGTTGGGATCGTTCTCCGCAAAACCCATCAGCACCCCGATCACCTTCACCTTGTCGCGTTGCTGTGCATGCGCGGCAAGTGGCCAGATCGACATTCCAGCTAGGAGACCGACGAGATCCCGACGCCTCATTTGGCCCCCAGTGCTACGTGCGGCTGAGCAGAGCCCAGAAACCCACTCAATCAAAGTACCAACCAGCGGTGTGCGAAATCAAACGCATTGGCCCACCGCCCTGGGTCCCTGAGCCGGCTTCTGGCGCGTCGAAGAGGCCGACCCCGCTCAGGGTCAATCGCGTCGTTCTGAGGACGCGTCCATGGCTTCCGGTCTACCCAGATGAACAGACATCCTTGTGGTTTGTCAGCAGGTCTCGAAAGGGCCATAAGCGGACATCCGCTGCCAATATCTGTGTCACGTCCGGCTTTTACCACACAGCCGCGGAAAGGCGGACATTCCGATTCAACCCGATGCGATAGCGCGACAAATCCTTACGAGGACTAGCGCGGATCCGACCGCGACGCCCCATTTAGTCGTAGGCAAGTCTGCTACTTGAGCATCAGCACAACCTGACCCGCAATTGGGTCGGTCACACCGAGACCGCCGCCAAGGTCTTCTAACGTGTCCCGGAACGAATCTAGCGTCGCAATCATGTTTGGACGTGCTTTCGCGAGCGTTTCCATGTCGGACCATTCGGCGATGACGCTATAAGTGCGGTCGCCGGTCTTTATCATGTAAGCGTGCCTGAGGCCGGGCCAGCTGATGTTCTTGTGGGCGTCGCTAAATTTTTGATCATGTCCAGACCTTACCCGGAAACGCACCACATTAAATGCAGTTATGGTCTGCCCCTCTCGGTGATCCGGCGCGAACCCGCAAGGTCCGCGCCACAGTGAAGTGTAGTGGCCGCTAGCATTATTCGTCCCAGACCTGCACCGCCGTCTGCCTGGCGATCTTGCCGTCCTTCAAATCAAGCATGGCATGACAAAGCACCTTGCCGCCCTCCGGATAGTCGCAAGCCTGCGTGAAGGCGAGCTTGTCGCCGACGGCAACGGCCGCCTCAACCTTGTGGGTCATCGTGCGACCGCACACGTCATCCCAGTAGGCAGCGATGGCCGTCTTGCCCCTGATCTCGCGCGGCTTACTCGGTGGGTTGTCCCGGTCGACGATGCGCAACACCGCATCGTCGGCATACATGCTGGCGAGCCGGCGCCCGTCGCGGTTCTCG
>Ga0164290_1002402_pt1:0-7500 | contig 13383 bp, 6 predicted proteins | sample Micstemetagenome_FD_108782 | JGI IMG/M metagenome (GOLD analysis project Ga0164290, IMG submission 108782) | Contaminated culture microbial community from soil near Moab, Utah, USA - Microcoleus steenstrupii SON62 (Illumina Assembly) | ecosystem: Environmental > Terrestrial > Soil > Soil... | reverse complement strand
GCACGCTCACCCCGTCCCGGGCTCGACCCGGGACATCCACTTCCCGGGACCGGAGGCCCCGGCGCAAGGCCGGGGCGCGCCAATCTCAGGCAAAGCCCTCCGCGGCATAGGTCACCCGCCCCCCGGCCACCGTCATCGCGATTCCCATCGCGCCGATGGTCATCGGATCCGCCGCCTCGATATCGCCTTGCAGCAGCACCATGTCCGCCGCCATCCCGGCGCGCAGCGTCCCGGTCAGGTCATCCCAATGCCCGGCCCAGGCCCCGCCCGCCGTATAGGCGTGCAGCGTCTCCATCAGGTCCAGCCGCTCATCCCCTGCCCCGTCATAGGGCACCCGCGTCACCGCCGCCTGTATCCCCCGCATCACCGACACATCCGTCACCGGCCAGTCGCTGGCATAGGCCACCGGCGCCCCGGCCGATTTCAGCGTCTTCCACAGATAGGCATCACGCCACCGCTCCCGATGAAAGACGTGGTCCATGGTGGACATCGGGAAATCCATCACCCCCGGCGGATGCGGCGGCTGCACGCTTGCCGTGATCCCCAGCGCGCCCAGCCTCGGGACATCGGCGCGGTCGATCAGCTCGATATGCTCGATCCGGTGGCGCATGTCGCGGAAGCCGTTCGCCCGCCCCGCCGCCTCATAGCCGTCGATGGTCTGGCGCACCGCCGCATCCCCGATGGCATGGACCGCGATCTGCAATCCGCGCCGGTCGATCTCGGCGCAGATCGCGTTGAACCGATCCGGCGGGAACAACGGATTCGCCCGATGCCCCGGCACCCCCGGATAGTCATTCAACATATAGGCCGTTCGGCTGTCCACCACGCCATCCATGAACATCTTCACGAAACCCGACCGTACCCAGTCGCCGCGATATTCCGCCGCCATCGCGCTCGCCCGCTCCAGCTCGGCCAGTTCCATATGCGGCTTCATGTGGAAGGGCACCCTGACCCGCGCCGTCAGCCGCCCCTGTTCCTCCAGCGCCGCCAGCAGCGCGCAGGTATAGCGGTTGCCATCCATGTTCACCATCGTGGTGATCCCATGCGCCGCGCAATGGGCTAGCCCCGCCACCACCTTTTCAAGGTCCGCCGCAAAGGTCGCCGCATCCGGCCAGGGGTCCGGCTCTCCCCCCGTGGCGATGCCCAATTGCAGATGCGCCTCGCCCCCCAGTGCCAGCACGGGACCAAAGGCCTCGAACTCCCGCAACTCGCCCGTGGCGGTGCCATCCGCCGCCATCACCACCTCATGCCCATGCGGCATCTGCGCGCCATGCAGCAGCCCGGCCTTCTGCAATGCCAAGGTATTCGCCCAGACCGTATGATGATCCGGCGCCATCATCGCGATGGGCCGATCCGCGATCACCCGGTCCAGATCCTGCCGCGTCACAGGCGCGCCCAGAATCTCATAGGCCGCCCCCTGCGCCATCAGCAGCGCGCGATCCGGGTTCTTCGCCGCATAGCCCAGAAACGCCTCCCGCAGCGCCTCGAACCCCATGACCCCGCCGATCTGCAACTGCACCAGTTCCGCCCCGCCAAGCACCAGATGCAGATGGCTCTCCACGAACCCCGGCAGCAGCGTCCGCCCCCCGGCATCCACCACCCGCGTCGCAGGACCAGCCAGCGCCGCCACCTCCGGCCCGCCCACCGCCGCGATCCGCCCGCCCCGCACCGCCACGGCGCTGGCAAAAGGCCGCCCCGCATCCATCGTGATCACCCGCGCATTCGTCACGATCAGGTCGATATCCATCGCCGATCCCTCCTCTTCCTGCCGTCTTCATCTCGGTGAAAATACTCTGGGGGGAGCGTCGCCGAAGGCGGCGCGGGGGGCAAGGCCCCCTACCCCCGTTTCGACACGCGCTCCGCCATCACGCAAAGCAATTCGAACATCAGCGAAATCCCCAGCCAGGCCGTCCCGCCCGACGGGTCGAAGGGCGGGCTGACCTCCACCAGATCAGCCCCCACCACGTCCAGGCCCCGCAACCCCCGCACCACCTCCAGCGCCTGCCAGCTGTTGGGCCCCCCCACCTCGGGCGTCCCGGTCCCCGGCGCAAAGGTCGGGTCGACGAAATCGATGTCATAGGTGATGTAGGTCGGCCCCGCGCCGACGATCCCGCGCGCCTCTTCCATCACATCCTCGACCCCGCGCCGGTGGAACTCGCCGATGGGGATGATGCGGATGCCGTTGGCTTCCGCGAAATCCCAATCCTCCCGCCCATAGGCCGTGCCCCGAATGCCGATCAGCACATAGCGTTTCGGGTCGATCAGCCCCTCCTCCACCGCGCGGCGGAAGGGCGTGCCATGCGTATAGCGGCCGGTCCCGAAATAGACGTCGTTCAGGTCGGTATGGCTGTCGAACTGGATCATCCCCACGGGTCGCGCCTTGGCGACCGACCGCAGGATCGGCAGCGTGCACAGATGATCCCCGCCCCCGGTCAAGGGCAGGATGCCCGCCGCCACCACACGGTCATAAAACGCCTCCATCCGCGCCAGGCTGTCCATCAGATCGCCCGGATTGGGCGGCACATCCCCCAGATCGGCACACCGCGCCAACTCGAAAGGCGCCACCCAGGTCGCGCCATTCTGCGCCCGGATCATGGTGGACAGGTCGCGCAACTGGCGCGGCCCGTGGCGCGGGCCGGGGCGGTTCGTCGTGCCGCCATCCCAGGGCGCGCCGATCAGCCCGATCTGCACCTCCGCCAGCCGCGCATCGTCCAGCCCCACATGGGGCAGCCGCATGAAGGTGGGTATCCCCGCGAATCGCGGCAGGTCGAACCCCGAGACCGGCGTGAAAAACCCCTGATCCGCCATCGCATCCCCCGTGACCCAAGCGTGATTCCCGCGCCCATCCAACCGTCCCCTGCCCCACTTGTCAGGTCAGGAACCGACATCACGAAAAATCGCAGCCCTCCCGCAGGCAGAAATCCCGCCGCCGCGCGACCGACCCCGCCTCGGGTCTTGACCGCCGCGCCCGCTTCCCCCCTTATCGGCCTGACATTCGGAGGACCAGATGTTCAGCAAGACCGACCCCGCCCCGCCGCCCGCCGCCAGCCCGGCCCGCGCCCCGAACCCGAATGCCGGGAAATCGGTCCTCGCCTCCGACCTGAAGATCAGCGGCGACATCACCTCCACCGGCACGGTCGAGGTGTTTGGCGAAATCGACGGCAACCTCAGCGCCCGCACCCTGATGATCGGCGCCGAAGGCAGCGTCAAAGGCACGCTCTCTGCCGAAACGATCGAGGTGAAGGGCGCGCTGGATGGCCGCGTCTCCACCCAGTCCTTCACCCTGCGCGGCTCCGCCAAGGTCGAGGCGGATGTGAACTACACCTCGCTCATCATCGAATCCGGCGCCCAGATCGAAGGCCGCTTCACCCGTCCGAAATCCTGATCCGCGCCGCTCCGGCAAGATGAAGGCCCCCGACCGGGGGCCTTTTTCATTCGTCCGGGTTCATCGCGCGGTGCAAAAGGCCCTCAACTCCCCGGCGGAATCGAATAGGTCATGCTCGCCCGCGCCACCGGCTCGGCCATGCCTTCCGAAAACAGCATCGCCTCCCCCACCGCCAGCACCCGGCCCAGCTTCAACAGCCGCGCCTCGGCCAGCACATCCCGCCCCGCCACCGGTTTCCGCATGAAGTCCATCGAGGCATTCACCGTCACCGCCAATGCCACCGGCCCCAACCGGCTCAGGATCGCCAGATAGAGCGCCACATCCGCAAGGCCGAACATCGACGGCCCCGACACGGTGCCGCCGGGCCGCAGATGCCGCTCCGCAACGCGCAGCCGCAGGGTCACGCCCTCGTTTCCCGCATGGTCCACGACGAAATCCCCGGCCACCTGTCCGAAATCCCGCGCGAGGAAGGCCGTCAGAGCCGCGCGGTCCATCTTCAACTCCATAGGCTTCCCTCTCCCATCGCCTCCCCCTATCGTCTGGCGCAGAGCCAAGGGGGATGCAATGACCGAAGACCTGATCCAGCGCACAGATGACGGCCATATCGCCACCCTCACCCTCAACGCACCCGGCAGCCTGAACGCCCTTTCGCAGGCCATGATCGCCCGTCTCACCACGGAACTCGATCGCCTCGCCGCCGACCGCACCACCCGCGTCATCATCCTGCGCGGTGCCGGCCGTGCCTTCTGCGCGGGCCATGACCTGAAGGAGATGCAGGCCGCCCGCCAATCGCCCGACAAGGGCGCCGCCTTCTTCCGCCACCTCTTCGACGCCTGCGCCGCCATGATGCAGCGCCTGCCCGCCCTGCCCCAACCGGTCATCGCCGAAGTCCAGGGCATCGCCACGGCGGCCGGGTGCCAGCTGGCCGCCACCTGCGACATGGTGGTGGCCGCCGAAGATGCCCGCTTCGGCGTGAACGGCGTCAATATCGGCCTCTTCTGTTCTACCCCCATGGTGGCGCTCACCCGCAAGGTCCCCCCTGCCATAGCCTTCGAGATGCTGACGACCGGTGACTTCCTCCCCGCCCCCCGCGCGCGCGAAGTCGGTCTGGTCAACCGCCTGGCCCCGCCCGATCAACTCGGCGCGGAAACCCGCAAACTCGCCGAAACGCTCGCGACCAAGCTCACGGCCGCCGTCCATATCGGCAAGCGCAGCTTCTACGACCAGCAGGGGCTGTCCTTTGCGGACGCCTATGCCCTGACCGGGGACCGCATGACCGAAAACATGCTCTGGCGCGACACGGACGAAGGCATCAGCGCATTCCTTGAAAAGCGCAAACCCGACTGGGCGTGACGCCCTTCGCGCAACGATCCGTCATCGCCCCCGACCGTCGCTCGAAACCCGCGGCCCCGCCCGGCGCCCCCTCTCCCCACCGGCGAAAGGGCCGGGCTAACGGTGTCAATCCCGCGCCATCGCACCGCTGAAGAAATCCTTCCCTGACCGCCCTCCGCGTGCTGACAGTTTGCGGCACAGATTCCGGCACAGGATGCGGACACTCCCTCTCATCGCCTGGCCGCCAGCGCCCCGGCCGCCGCCAGCGCCAGCGCAAACCCCACCCCGATCATCAACCAGACCCCACCCATCGCCTCCAGACCCGTGCCGATCAGCGGCGCCACCGCCATCGAGGCAAGGCCCGGAATGGCCATCATCCCCGCCACCGCGCCATAGCGTTCCTGCCCCAGGGTCTCGGCCACCAGCACCGGCCGCAGGATCGTCACCACCCCCATCGCAATCCCCTGACAGGCTGCAAATCCGACCGCTGCCCCGCTCCATCCCAAGGCGCCCAACAGGCCCAGCGGGGCCAATACCAGCGCCCCCACTGTCGCCCAGGAGGCCGCCCCCGTCCCCGCCCGCGGCCCCAGCGCGGCAAGGATCAACCGCCCCAGAACCTGCGCCGGCCCGATCACCGAAGCGGCAAGAATCGCCGTGCCATCAGGTACTTGCAAGGCTTCCAGCATGGGCCGGATATGGTTCACCAGCATCCAGTGGTTCAGGTTCACCAGCGAAAAGAACGCGGCCAGCCCCAGGAAACCCGGCATCCGCAGCACCTCGGCCCACCGCAGGCGCGGCACGTCCCGCGCCACCACCGCCGCCTCTGTCCCCCGCAGCAGAACCCGCGCCGCCCAGACCTGCAGGGGCAGCATCACGCACAGCACCACCCCCACCGCCACCCAGATCGCGCTGCGCCAGCCCCAACCCTCGGCCAGCATCGCCCCGGCCGGAAAGGCCAGGGTCGAGGCCAGCCCCGCCACCAGCGTCACCCGCGTGATCGCCCCCCGTGCCTGTGTCCCATAGCGGCGGATCAGCAACCCGAAACAGACATCATACAGGCACAGCGCCTGTGCCATCCCCAGCCCCGCCCAGGCCAGGAACCAGCCGAATTTGCCCTCGGACAAAGCCAGCAAGATCAAGGCCATAGCCCCGATCGCCGGCCCCGCGGCCATCATCCCGACCGCGCGCCCCCGATCCACCGCCCGCCCGATGCCCGGCGCCACGACCGCCGACACGAAGGTCGCAAGTAACGGCCCCGCCGCCAGCACCGCGTCGGACAGCCCGGTCTCGCGCTGCCAATACAGGATCAGGGCCGCGAAAACATAGAAGAAACAGGCATATCCCAGCGCCTGTGTCAGGGCGAGCGTCCAGACCGCCGCCCCCTCGCGTCCCGCCGGTTTCATGGCTCACAGGCCATAGATCGCCGCGAATTTCGCCTCGATGTAATCCAGAAGCGGCCCCTCCGACGGCTCGAACCCGCAGGCATGGGCAATGGTGGCCCGCGGCTCGCGCAACCCGCCATGGCGTTGCAACGACTCGCGCAGCCAAGCCGTCGCCGGCGCGGCATCGCCCCGCGCCAGGTGATCGTCCAGATCCGGCACCGCCTCGCGCAGCGCACGGTGCAGACAGCCCGCGTAAACATTGCCAAGGGTATAGGTCGGGAAATAGCCGAACAGACCGACAGACCAATGCACATCCTGCAACATGCCATGCGACGGACGATCCACAGCCACCCCGAAATCGGCGGCGAACCGGTCATTCCACGCGGCCTCCAGATCGCCCACCGCCAGATCGCCCCGGATCAGCGCCCGCTCCAGATCAAAGCGCATCATGATATGCAGGTTGTAATGCACTTCATCGGCCTCGGTGCGGATATAGCCCGGCTGCACGCGGTTGACCGCCGCATGGAAGGCCTCCGCGTCGTTAACGCCAAATTCACCAAACCGCTCGCGCATCTGCCCGAACATCCAGCCAGTAAAGGCCCGGCTGCGGCCCAACTGGTTTTCATAGATGCGGCTTTGGCTCTCATGCACACCCATAGAAACACCCGATCCCATCGGGGTAAGGCGATAATCGGGATCTATGCCAAGCTCATAGCAAGCATGGCCAACCTCATGAATTGTCGAATAGAAACAGTTGAACGGGTCCGTTTCGGCCACCCGCGTCGTGATCCGCGCATCATCTCCGGACCCGGAAGAAAACGGATGCACGGCCAGATCCAGCCGCCCCCGGTTCCAGTCATAGCCAAAGGCCGTTGCCAGATCGCGGGCAAAACGCATCTGCGCCTCCGCCCCGAAAGAGCCTGAAATCGGCGCAACCTGCCGCGTCGCCCCCAGCACCTTGCCGCGCAGGGTCACCAGCCGTGGCCGCATCCGGTCGAACATCGCGCCGATGCTCTCGGCCGTCGCGCCGGGTTCATAATCATCGATCAGCGCGTCATAGGGGTCCCCTCCCTGCGCCAGCGCCGCCCCTTCCTCCTGCCTGAGCCGGATCACCTCAGCCAGCACCGGCAGGAACCCCGGCACATCTTCCTTGGCCCGCGCCTCTGCCCAGATGCCCTGCGCCATGCTCGTGACCCGCGCAATCTCCTGCGCCAGCCGCCCCGGAACCTTCGTCGCCCGGTCATAGCTCCGCCGGATCAACCGCAACTGCCCGGCCGAGACATCATCCACCGCAACGGCCTGCCCCAGCCAATCGGCGATGCGCGGATCGGTGCGCCGCGCATGCAGCACCCCCTCCATCGCGGCCATCTCCTCGGCCCGCTGCTCAGCCGCGCCGCGCGG
>Ga0164290_1002401_pt1 | contig 13399 bp, 11 predicted proteins | sample Micstemetagenome_FD_108782 | JGI IMG/M metagenome (GOLD analysis project Ga0164290, IMG submission 108782) | Contaminated culture microbial community from soil near Moab, Utah, USA - Microcoleus steenstrupii SON62 (Illumina Assembly) | ecosystem: Environmental > Terrestrial > Soil > Soil crust... | reverse complement strand
TCGATCCGAGCGTCGCCTCAAAGGCGGTGACCCGGATTTTCGGATTGGGAAACAGCGCTTCCGATTGCGCGATGCGCTCGGCCAGCGGTGCCAGCACGCGTTTGGTTTTCAGGGGGTTTCCGGGTGTCACCATCCACCAGAGCTGGTCGAGATCGAGCGCCCTGAGCGCGATTTCGGCAACCAGCCGGTGGCCGTCATGCGGCGGGTTGAACGACCCGCCGAACAGCCCGACCTTCATGCCGGCTTCGACATACGGCATGACCAGATATTTGCGATCAATTCCCCCCGGCTTCAAGTCTTACGGCCTTGTCTGGCCGTCGCCGCGGACCCTGTACTTGAACGATGTGAGCTGTTCGACGCCGACCGGTCCCCGCGCATGCATCTTGCCGGTAGCAATGCCGATCTCCGCACCCATGCCGAACTCGCCGCCATCGGCAAACTGGGTCGAGGCATTGTGCAGCAGGATGGCCGAATCGATCTCGTTGAAGAAGCGCGCGACGGAAGCCGCATCTTCGGAAATGATCGCCTCGGTGTGATGCGAGGAATATCTGTTGATATGCGAAATCGCCCCACCGATACCATCGACGATCGCAACCGAAATGATGGCGTCGAGATATTCCGTCGACCAGTCCTCATCGTTAGCCGGCTTGAAACCTGGAAAGACCTTGAGCACGGTGGCCGAGGCGCGGATTTCGCATCCGGCTTCGGTCAGCGCTACGAGCAAGGGCATCAGATGCGTGCCGAGTGCGGCGCTATCGACCAGCAGCGTCTCGGCCGCGCCGCAGATGCCGGTGCGCCGCATCTTGGAATTGACAACCAGGTTCTTCGCCATGTCGAGATCGGCACTGGCATCGACATAGATGTGGCAGATGCCTTCGAGATGGGCGAAAACAGGCACGCGCGCATCGTTCTGCACCCGCGCCACAAGGCTCTTGCCGCCGCGCGGCACGATGACATCGATCGCGCCGTCGAGCCCGGTGAGCATTTCGCCGACAGCGGCGCGGTCTGAAACCGGCACCATCTGGATCGCATGTTCCGGCAGGCCGGCGTCGCGCAGGCCCTTGACCAGGCATTCGTGAATGGCCTGCGATGAATGCAGCGAATCCGACCCCCCGCGCAGGATCACGGCATTGCCCGCCTTCAGGCACAGCGCACCGGCGTCGGCCGTAACGTTCGGACGGCTTTCATAGATCACACCGATGACGCCGAGCGGCGTACGCACGCGCTCGATATGCAGCCCGTTCGGCCTGTCCCATTCGGCAATCACCTCGCCGATGGGATCCTTGAGTTCGGCAATCGCGCGGATGCCATCGGCCATGGCGCTAATGCGCCCCTCGTCGAGTGTCAGGCGGTCGATGAAGGACGGCGCCATATCGGAGGCGCGGGCAGTTTCGAGATCGATCGCATTGGCGTCGAGAATGGCATCCGTTCGGTTTAAAATCTCCTGCGCCATCGAAACGAGCGCGGCATGTTTGCGTTGGGTCGAGGCTATGGCGAGCGGATGGGCAGCAGCGCGGGCGTTGCGACCGATCTGCAGCATCAGGGCTCTTATATCGTCCTTGGCAACATCAAGCATCGGCGCTTTCCTTGCTCTTCGCCTTGGTCTTGCGCGCTGCGGTCATCACCATATCGTCGCGATGCACCATGGCGGCGCGGCCGGAATAACCGAGAATAGCCTCGATGTCAGCGGACTTCTTGCCGGATATGAGCCTTGCTTCCTGCCCGTCATAGCTCGCGAGACCACGCGCGATCTCGTGTCCGTCGAGCGAGATGACGGCGATCGTGTCGCCGCGCGCGAAATCCCCATCCACGACGCGAACACCGGCGGGCAGCAGGCTCTTGCCGCTCATCAGGGCGCGCTCCGCACCTTCGTCGATCGTCAGCCGTCCGGCGGGTGCCAGCTTGCCCGCGATCCATGTCTTCCAGGCGGTCACCGGCTTAGAAGATGGCGCAAACCAGCTGTGCCGGGCACCATCCATGATCGCGCGCAGGGGATGCTCGACTTTGCCCGAGGCGATGATCATCGCGCATCCCGCGGAGGTCGCGATCTTGCCGGCATCGATCTTGGTGCGCATGCCGCCGCGCGAGAGTTCGGACGCCGCGCCACCCGCCATCGTCTCGATCTCCGGTGTGATCGCCTGGACCACGGGCAGGAACTCTGCCTTGGGATCGAGATGTGGCGGGGCGGTGTAGAGACCGTCAATGTCGGAAAGCAGAACCAGCAGATCTGCACCGACCATGGTCGCCACCCGTGCCGCCAGCCGGTCATTGTCGCCATATCGGATTTCGGATGTCGCGACCGTGTCGTTCTCGTTGATTACCGGCACGGCCTTGAGCCGCATCAGTTGCGAAATCGTTGCGCGCGCATTGAGATAGCGGCGCCGCTCCTCCGTATCGCCCAATGTCAGCAGGATCTGGCCTGCGACGATCTCGTGCCGGGAAAGACCCTCGGACCAGGCACGCGCCAGCGCGATCTGACCCACGGCCGCAGCCGCCTGGCTCTCCTCGAGCCTCAGCGCCCCTGCCCCAATGCCCAGCACAGTTCTGCCCATGGCGATTGCGCCGGACGACACGACCAACACCTCCGTGCCCCTTGCGGTGAGTGCGGCGATATCCGCGCACATTGCATCGAGCCATGTCTTTTTCAGCCCCGATGCGCGATCGACCAGCAGCGCCGAGCCGATCTTGATCACGATGCGGCGGCAGGACGTTAGAGCCTTGCGGTCAGTCGTCATCGTCCCAATCGTCCTCGTCGTCATCATTCATCGGCGCCATCTTGACCTTCTGGTTCAGAATGACACCGCTCTCGGCCTTGGGCAGGTTCGGATCCTGGGCCTTGCTCGACTCTATGATACCAGCCAGTTCGCGCAGCACTTCCGGCATGCCCTTGCCGCCCGCAGCGGCGGAGATCGCGAATGGCGTCTGGCCGCAGGCGCGCTTCAGCGCCGCCTTCTTCTTCTTCAGCGTTTCGGCATCCACGGTGTCGATCTGCGACAGAGCGACGATCTCGGGCTTGTCTTCAAGACCCGCGCCATAGGCGTCGAGTTCGGCGCGCACGGTCTTGTAGGCCTGTCCCACATTCTCTTCCTGGGCGGAAACCAGATGCAGAAGGACCCGGGTGCGCTCGACATGGCCGAGGAAACGGTCGCCGAGGCCGATGCCCTCATGGGCACCCTCGATCAGGCCCGGAATGTCGGCCAGCACATATTCCTTGCCATCCACAGTTGCCACGCCGAGGTTCGGATGCAGCGTCGTGAAGGGATAGTTGGCGATCTTCGGCCGCGCGCGCGTGCAGGTGGCAAGAAAGGTCGACTTGCCGGCATTCGGCAATCCGACGAGCCCGGCATCGGCGATCAGCTTCAGCCGCAGCCAGACCGTCTTTTCCTCGCCTTCCTGGCCCGGATTGGCCCAGTCCGGCGCCTGGTTGGTGGAACTGCGGAAATAGGCATTGCCGAAGCCGCCATTGCCGCCCTTGGCGATACGATATTTCTGCCCGACCTCGGTCAGGTCGCAGATCAGCGTCTCGCCGTCTTCCTCGAAAATCTGGGTGCCGGCCGGCACCTTCATGATCACGCTTCCACCCTTGGCGCCATGGCGGTTGCGGCCCATTCCGTGGACGCCGGTCTCTGCCTTGAAATGCTGCTGGTAGCGATAGTCGATCAGTGTGTTGAGACCGTTGACAGCCTCCACCCACACGTCGCCGCCACGACCGCCGTCGCCGCCATCAGGACCGCCGAACTCGACGAATTTCTCGCGCCGGAACGACACCGATCCGGCGCCGCCGTCACCGGCCTTCACATATACTTTGGTCTGGTCGAGGAATTTCATCTCAGCTTACGGGGCCTTGCCATCTCTAGAGTTGCGTGTTCGATATAGCGGCAGCCTTGAAAGGTCAAAGAATAACATGAAATTCGTGAGCTTTAACATCCAATACGGCGTCGGGTTGGACGGAAATTTCAATCCCCAGCGCGTAGCCGATGCCATAGGGGATGCCGACATCATCGCCTTGCAGGAGGTTACGCGCAATCTCCCCAAAAATAGTCGGGCGGATTTGCCGGAGGTCATCGCCGAACTCCTGCCGGAGTTCTTCCACGCGTTCGGCGCGGGCACCGTCACCGATGCCGGATCCGGAATCATCGATGGCAAGGTCCGCATGCGGCAGATCGAATTCGGCAATATGATCCTGTCGCGCCACCCGATCCTGGCCACCCGCAACATCCTCCTCCCGCGCACCCGAACCTTCGACCGCCTCAACCTGCAGCGCTCCGCGCTCGAAGCGCTGATTGATACGCCCACAGGCGCGATCAGGATCTATTCGGTGCATCTCGATCATCGCAGCCCCCAAGAGCGCATCAGCCAGATCGCCTTCCTCAAGGACCGGATCGTCAACTACACACGCGAGGGCGGCGCGGTGAGCGGCGGCTCCGAATTCGACTTTCCGGAACTGCCCTGTCCCGAGGACTATGTGATCATGGGCGATTTCAACATGCAGCCCGAACAGCCGGAATATATCGCGATGGCGGGCGGGCGCGACTTCTATTACGGACGCACGCCGAACTCCTCCAACCCGACGGACGCGCTTGACCGGCTGGGCAAGCGGGGCGACGGCGCCTATACTTGGGAAGAACCGGGAAAGCCCAACATCCGCCAGTATCTTGACTATTGCTTCCTGAGCGCGTCGCTTCTGCCGCGCCTGAAGGACGGCTGGATCGACGCCGCCTGCACCGCGTCCGATCACAAGCCAGTCTGGGTGGAATTGGCTTAGACTGCGCGCGGAGCGCAGGGGCGGATTGCTCCGCCCCCTTATTCACATCGGCATATAGCCGCCGAATGTCAACTCCGTCGTAATCAGCCGTACGCCTTCAGCCCGGGACGGGGCATAGACATCCTCGACGCCGGTCACATCGAAGCCCAATTTGCCCTGGATCCTAAGCGATCCCGGATTGTCCGCCATGACGGACGAGTAAAGCGTCTCGCCCATCATGACCGAGAAGAAGCGCGCGACGACGGCATTGACGGCATCGGTCATGATGCCCTTGCCCCAATGTGCTTCCTCCAGCCAGTAGCCGAGATGCCAGCCCGTTCGGCTGCCCGCCTCGCGCCACTCGATCGAAATCACGCCGATCAGACGGTCGGAGACATTGCCGTTGGCCGCTTCCAGCTCGGGCGACAGGATGGCGCGGACCCCGCCGAGGGTGACCGCGAAAATCCATGCCTCATGCTCCAGCTCGCCAAGCGAGGCAAGCCACTCCTCCGCATCCTCAAGATGATAGGGCTGGGGGACGCGAGTCAGCATCTTCGCCACGCGGTAGTTGGCGAGCGCCGCCGTGATTGCCTCGGCATCCCTGGCCTCGGGTCGGCGCAGCGTCAGCCGGCCCGTCCGGATGAGAGGCTGGCGCGGCAACGCACGGCTCCGGAGTTCAATCTCCGGAGCCTGCGGCAGTTGAGGTGCCAGCGAGGGCGTATCCGGGAAAATCGCCCGATGTTCGACCAGAGCACTCATCTCGACCCTCCCCAGCTTCTCAGCGAACCCCAGGTCTTGCGGTCGAGCCGGAACCACTCGACGGCGACCATGCCACCGAGGGCCAGCGATCCGGCCATGCCGGTGCCTTGGAACTGGAAGCCGCACTTCTGGATGACCCGGCGTGAGCTGATGTTCATCACGCGTACGCGGGCATCGATGAAGTCCACGTCGAAGTGGCGGAAGCCGAAATCGATCAGGGTCTGCGCGGCTTCCGTGGCAAGACCCCTGTTCCACCAGTTCTCGCCAAGCCAGTAGCCCAGTTCGAGTCCGCGGCCAGTATCATGCGCTTCAAGCCCGCAGGCACCGATGAATTCATGCGTATCGCCAAGGGTGACCGCATAAACGCATTTGCCCATCGCGCCGGCAGCGACGCGGGCGACGAAGTTTTCGGCGTCCTTGATCGTATAGGGGTGCGGCATGCGCGACACTTTGGACGCGACATTCATGTTGTTGGCGAGATGGGCAATTGCGTTGGTGTCCGCCATCTCCGGCGCGCGCAGAATAAGGCGCTCCGACACGAGAACTGGCGTGACGAACTCCTGCGGCAACGAGCCTATCGACTCTGGCCGCATCTCACTTCTGAAGCCGGCTTGGCTTTGGCTTTCCTTCAGTTGAGTTTGCATTTTTTCCTCCTGGGGTGAGCGCAAACGAAAGGGAAGATGGATTTCACCCCATCTTCCCTTTTGAACCCTGGAGGTCGCGTGACCTGAAGTGCCAGCCGGGCCGATGAGGCGCCGGCTGTTTAGAGAGCTCCGGCTTACTCTGCTGCTTCCGCCGTTTTCGGCATTACGGACACGTATACTCGGCCGTTAGCCTTCGAGCGGTAATTCACGTTGCCTGCGGTGAGTGCAAAAATAGTGTGGTCTTTGCCGAGGCCAACATTGGCGCCGGGATGCCACTGGGTGCCGCGCTGGCGAACGATAATGTTGCCTGCGATCACGTTCTCGCCACCAAACTTCTTCACGCCGAGGCGTTTGGAATTGGAATCGCGACCGTTGCGCGATGAGCCGCCAGCTTTTTTGTGTGCCATGGTCTTACTCCTTGTCCTCTAACCTATTAAGCCGCGATCTCGAGAATGCGGACCTTGGTGAAGTGTTGGCGGTGGCCCTTCTTACGCTTGGAATTCTGACGGCGGCGCTTGACGAAAGAAATGGTCTTCCGCGTGCGGCCCTGCTCGACGACTTCCGCAGTCACGACAGCGCCGGCGACAAACGGCGCGCCGATCTTGGCGCTGGCACCCTCGCCAACAACGAGGACTTCTGTGAATTCGATCTTCGCACCGGCTTCGCCTTCCAGCTTTTCGATCTGGATGACGTCGTTGGCAGCAACCTGGTATTGCTTACCGCCGGTCTTGATGACTGCGAACATTTTTTATCCTTTCATGTTCTGTGAACACGCCTCGGGCAAAACCTGGTGAAGGCCTCGGACGGGCGGTCTTTTTGTTCAGTCGGTTGGTCTTTGGCGGAGAAACTCCGCCGGTGAGATATGCCGCGATTCCTGCCTCTTGGCAAACACCAAAGCATGCCGCGAACGTAATCTTTCGCAGTTTTCCGCTCATGCGTGTACGCGAGGCTCCAAATGCTGTCAAGGCAATCTGAGGAAAAGAAACGACGATCGGCGCTTTTTCTATCTTGCGTCAGCCATTTTTCATCGCTATATCGCGGCCCACACGCTCGGAGCCGATGCTGGCTCCCGGTGCCCCGCGGAGAGGTGGCAGAGTGGTTGAATGTACCGCACTCGAAATGCGGCGTACCCGCAAGGGTACCGTGGGTTCAAATCCCACCCTCTCCGCCAAGTTGCATTTGACTCTCCGTCAATTTTCCTCAAGGCCTTGGCTTTCTTAGCAAAACCCTGACCGAACTGCCCCAACGCGGGAGTTTGATCGTGAGTAAACCAGAAAAAGTACCAACGCAGGTACAATCTGAGATACATACAGAAGTACAGCCCGAATCGGAAATCATTTCCGCTTCGAAACCGAAAAGCAAGAATCGCCAGTCATCCTTAGGCCGCTACCTGACGCGGAGCCGCAACTCCTATGTCTTTCAGATGCGCCTCCCGAAACGAGGGCATGAGTCGGGACTCATCCGCCTGACGCTCGGTCCGATGCCATTTCACGAGGCTCGTCGGCTTGCGGATGAACTGGCAGGGATTGCGTGGAAATTGTTGAGGACGATCGAGAAGCGGATGGAAGACGACGACGACGGGCCGATAAACCCGGCGCTCCTACTAGGGGCCGTTGGGGACGAGAACGATCTGCTTTCCGTCAAGTTCATCACGATGCTGATGAAATCAGCCCTCTATGATATCCAGCAACCAGACGTCCCGCCTACCCCGCAAGAGGCGCGCGGGCATGAGCTCGTTAGGCAGCTCATGTCGATTTCCAACGAGCAGAAAGCGAGGCAGGAGGGCCGATCGCACAATACGATCATCGCCGACCATGGTGAATTGCTGGCAACAACCTATGCGCAGAACTGGGTCAAGGAGCTCAAGGGGGAACTGCGGCCTCCGTCTATGGAGGCAAACCCGGACGCGGCCATGCCCGTGTTGCAGCAGACAGCTGTAGAAGAAGCACCGCCTGCTCCGATTGCTGCGGCAGAGCTTTTCGACCAGATGCCCAAGGTGGCGCTGGCTGGTGGCGACGAGACAACGCCCGCTCCGATCTCGGCAAATGAAACTGTCGCTCCGAATTCAGACTTTGCCGCGCATACATCCGGCAAAGTCTCCATTAGCCTCGGACTTGAAACGCTTGCGGATAAGGGAGAAGGCGAACTTCCGGATCGGCGTTACATCGAGCGGCCAGCCTCTCGGCAACCACTTTTCAGCGCCGCCGCATCGGAATATCTGGGCAAACGCGCCAAAACCAAATCTGCTGACGATCCAGACCTCCGGACCGCGGAGATGCGGCTCAATCTCTTTATCGAACTTGTCGGCGATCATCCGGTAGATACCTACACAGTGGCCGATGTTCAGGCGTTCATTGATCTCATGCGGTACTGGCCCGCAAAGGTGAAGGAGCGTCTAGAAAACGCCACTGCTTGGGAAATCATCGAAGACAATCAGGAGCTCAAATACCAGCCGATGGCCCGGAAGACGCTGCAAGACGGCTTCCTCGCCACAATCCGCTCGGCGCTGCTCTTTGCGGCGAAGGAGAAGAAGTTCGTCTCGCCGATCCTTGGCGGTGTCTACGAATTCCCCGCGACCGCTCGGCGTGTCGTGCCGGCTGAACCGCTCTCGGCTTCAAAAATCTCCACCATGCTGGCGATGGGCATCAAAGGGGGCATGCTCGATGAGGCCATGCTTCCGCTCCTTGCGCTTCTGACTGGGCGACGCATTGGTCTCCTAGTGCACTTGAAGGGCAAAGACTTCCGACAGAAATTCGACGACATCTGGGTCGCGCAGACTGAGGAAATCGTCAACATCGGCGGCAATTGGAAACGTGTTCCCATTAAGGGCGAGGCCAGCATGACCTATTTCGTGCTGCATCGCTTTCTGGAGGAAATCGGCTTCATTGATTGGGCAGTGTCGGTGGGCGACGACTTCATTTTTGCCGAACTCATGCGCCTCAAGGACCCCGCCAAATCGGCATCGAGCTACATGGGCCGGTTGATGAGGAGGGCTGGAGTGAAAGATGCCAAGGGCGAAGTGTTCCACTCCTTCCGCGCAGGCTATATTTCCAATACTCGCAAGGAAAAGATTTCAGATCGTGACAGCAAGCTGCAGGTCGGACACGCCCTTGGCGACGACGAACACGAGCTCTATGGCTTTCGAAATCTGACCGAAGAAGTTGCATTGGAATTGGCCACTCTGCAGCTTAACCCGAAAATTGACTTGTCGGGCTATCGGGGGCTGGATTTCAAGAAGCTGGCGGCGACGAAACGGGGGCCTGGGCGTCGGTTGAAATGAGATCGGACTCGCTTGGCCGCGAAGCCTGGATTCCCAGCTAAGAAAATCCGCCTCTTTCAAGCCTTTGAAAAGGCTTTGCTATCAGGAAAGCCTGAAATGCAGGTAAGACAGTCAGGTAAGACAGTCAAGCAGACAATTTTCTGCCCAGCGTCGAGCGCTCCACTGTGTCCAACTGATTTCAGTCGGCCGATGGTTATTCGTAGCTGACCCGCAGAGATAGTGTCGGAACCGGAAATGATTTCCGCTTTGTGCCCCAACATCGGTCATTGATATAGCTTCGCGGACTTCGAAAGCAGACTTGATGCAGATTGCGAAGCGACGCTTTGCGCCAACTGTGGGCCTTGGCAGCTTCGCGCCAACAACTCTCAGGAATGTGATTTTGCCGCGGTATCACGGCCTTTCACTTCCAATTTCTCCCGATGGTCGTCGATGAAAATTAAAAGTAGGACTTGCAAAGCGGGTCCGCGCAACTACATTTATGCGGCGTCTCCCTGGGAGGCGTTATTCAGTCACAGTGATCGTCACAGGGGGCTGAAGCACTTGTTGATACTGTCAAGGCCTACGGCCCCGGCAATGATACCGATGATTTCTACGAGGAACATTATTTTCTCCTGAATGAGGTGACTTGCCAGACCGTGCCGCTGTGACGCCACGACGACCACAATCGTCAGAGCTACAGCTACAGTATAGCACATCAAGTCGATGTAAGTGCCTTCTAACTGAAACGGTGCGGGGCGGAGAATTGACCAGAAAGGCACTTGGTTTTTCCGCCCCCTCTCGCACGGCGGTCGAGTGGCAATTTAAGCCCAAACGTTACCCGCATTTCGATGCCCCAATGACCAAGGCGCAAGTATATGCTTTGGTCTCTTCTCCCGAGCGCGTGGCAGCGCACGCATTCTTCCCCTTTCTCCGATACGTGTCGCGCTGGACGAAGTTCGCGAAACCCGGAGAGGCTGCCAAAATCAAGGAGCGGCCTATCCGCTACGCTTGCCGTGCCGACTCGTACATCTTTTCTTATTATCGGTCGATCCTTGCAGAGAAATACGAAGAACTTTTGTCGGAGCTTGGTTTGGACGGCAGCGTTTTGGCGTATAGGCGAGTGGTCGACGAAAATGACGTTGGAAAATGCAACATACACTTCGCACGCGACGCGTTTCAAGCGATCAGGGGCATGGAGGACTGCTACGCGATCGCGTTGGACATTAGCAGTTTCTTCGAGTCACTGGATCACGGGCTTCTGAGGAAGGCATGGTGTGGACTGCTGGACGTCACGCATCTCCCGCCCGATCATTTCAATGTGTTTCGCGCGATCACTCAGTACGCCGTTGCAGACCGTGACGCTGTCTACGAAGCGTTGGGATTTCTTGGTCCAAAATACACCGCGAAAGACGGTTCCGTCATCAAAGGGCTCTTGACGTCAGCTTCCAGCATTCCCACTCGGCTCTGCGATCCCAGTACTTTTCGGGCCAAGATCACTCCTCCTGGGGGCTCCCTAATAAGAAAAAACCGGAAACCTTATGGAATTCCGCAAGGGTCACCAATCTCAGACCTTCTTGCGAACATCTACCTTCTGGATTTTGACTGCGCAGTTAAGAGCTACATCGAAGCGCTGGGCGGCCAGTACTTTAGGTATTCCGATGACATCCTTGTGCTTATTCCGTCGATTTCTAACGATGTGGAATTGATCGAAAAGTGGGTGCGTGACCAAATAACCCGTTTCGGGAACAAACTCAAAATCAAGAGGGAGAAGTCTGCGATTTTCGAATACCGTTCGTTTGCATGGGGCTTGGGTTGGTCTCAGTGCGCGGGGTCCCAGGCGAAGAACGGCTTGGAGTATCTGGGCTTTCGGTTTGACGGAAACGTTATGTATTTGCGGGACAGCACCTTGAGCAATTTCCAACGAAAGGCATCGATGAGCGCGAAACGCTACGCCCGTGACTTGGCGAAAAAACATCCCATGAAGAGTTCCTCGACGATATTGAAGGATTTGAATCTGAGCATGTTCCTGCAGCGGTATGGGAGGGTGAGGGATTTTGAAGAGAAAGCCGATGATGTTCACAATTGGACATTTTGGACCTACGCCACGAGGGCGTCCAAGATTACGGGGCAAATGGGAACGCCTATCTTCCGTCAACTGCGAAACTACCGCAGGACGTTGCGGGCTCATGTAGCACGGCATCTAAAGAAGGTGGTTGGTATCTAATCAGGGTCGTTTTCGCCCTACATGGCGTCGTTCAGACGTCGCTATGACCACTACCCCGAAAGGGCACCATGAACTACCAGCAGCTTATTCAAAGGACTTCAGATCATTGCGGAATAGAGTTCTCAATCCTCGATGAGATCATTACAACATTGCTCACGCTGGCCGCTGACCAGTTTCAGGAAATGTCACACCCGACCTCCAGAATGACTCTCGAAATCAGGGAGCCTGATGGAAGCGGAAATGATTTCCGCTTCGCGCAATCGAACAGGAGCTGAGTCGCTGCGACAACCGCATGCGTTCCGCCTGTCGACGATGGGCATGGCCCTCAACATAGACGGTTAGAAGCGATCTCCTTCAGCAACAGCTCAGCTTGAGCCAGCACTGTCTGCACCGCTTCCTGCTCCAAGTCCGGCGGATAGCCGAACCGTTTCAGAACGCGCTTTACCAGAATGCGCATTTTCGCACGGGCACTTGCCTTGTGCTGCCAATCGACCGTGACCGAGCCGCGCATCTGCTCCACGAGTTCGTGGGCAATTATGCGGAGCTGCTCGCTGCCCATTGCTTCGACGGCACTCTCGTTGCCCGCGAGGGCATCATAGAAGGCGATTTCCTCCGGCGTCAGTCCAAGCTCTTCGCCGCGGGCAGATGCAGCTTGCATCTCCTTTGCTAGGGCGATCAGTTCCTGGATCATCTCCACAGTGGAGATGGCATTTGCATGGTAACGGGCAACGGCCTCCTCGAGCCTCCGGGAGAAGGTTTTCGCCTCCACCACATTCGATTTCGACCGGCTCTTGATCTCGCCGTTCAGCAGCTTCTTCAACGCCTCGAGTGCGAGGTTCTTCTTCTCCATCTTCTGGATGTCGGCAAGGAACTGATCGGACAGAACGGAGATATCCGGACTCTCGAGGCCCGCTGCTTTCAGAATATCGACAATCTCGGCATTTGCCACGGCCTGATTGAGAAGTTGCTCCACGGCCAACGATTTCGCTCTGTCAGATATCTTCCCGGTGGCGGTGGTCTTAACCAGTGCTGCCCTGACTGCTTGGAAGAATCCCACTTCATCCCTGATCTCGCCGGCCTCATCACTGGCCGAGGCAAGTGCATAGGCCTTGCTGAGTTCCAGAACGGCATCCTGATATCTACGATGCGCCTGTTTTTTGGCCTCCGGACTTTCTACTTTCGCGGCTTCCGCCTGCTGCCACTTCAGAATCCAGTCAATGCCATCCGCGAGTGCTCTGAGGCGCTCGAAGGGTTTACCCGATATGCCGAGACTGTAGTCGTGACCGGCAAACATTCCTCGCACGATCTCGTACTTCTCCAAGAGAAGTGCCACGGCCTCCTCCTCGTCGATCCCTGTCTTGTCACGGTCGGACTGGGAATATTGGGCGAGCGCCTTTTTCAGATTGGTAGCGATGCCGATGTAATCTACGACGAGGCCGCCGGGCTTTTCCTTGAATACGCGATTGACGCGGGCGATCGCCTGCATGAGCCCGTGTCCTCGCATCGGCTTGTCGACATACATCGTGTGCATGCAGGGCGCATCGAACCCGGTCAGCCACATGTCGCGCACGATCACGAGCTTCAGTGGGTCCTCGACCTTCCTTGCCCGCTTGGCGAGATCGTCTCGCCTACGCTTGTTGCCGATGTGCGGCTGCCAATCCAGCGGGTCGGAGGCCGAGCCGGTCATGACAATCTTGATTGCGCCTTTGTCGTCATCATCGGAATGCCATTCTGGTCGAAGGGCAACAATCTCCTTGTAGAGATCAACG
>Ga0164290_1002400_pt1 | contig 13403 bp, 9 predicted proteins | sample Micstemetagenome_FD_108782 | JGI IMG/M metagenome (GOLD analysis project Ga0164290, IMG submission 108782) | Contaminated culture microbial community from soil near Moab, Utah, USA - Microcoleus steenstrupii SON62 (Illumina Assembly) | ecosystem: Environmental > Terrestrial > Soil > Soil crust... | reverse complement strand
TTGCGCCACGCAGTTCGACATCAGCAGTTCGTGTTGGTAGCGCAGGTCAGGTTCGAAGCCGTGCTTGGCGATCATGAATTCGACCGGGATGATATCGGTGCCCTGGTGCAGAAGCTGGAAAAAGGCATGCTGGCCATTGGTGCCGGGCTCGCCCCAGACGACCGGGCCAGACGAACCCTTCACAGGCGAGCCATCCATCACCACGCCCTTGCCGTTCGATTCCATGTCGAGCTGCTGGAGATAGGCGGGGAAGCGCGACAGCCGCTGGTCGTAGGGGATCACCGCGCGGGACGTGTAGCCCAGAACATTCCGCTGGTAGAAGCCGATCAGGCCGAGCAGCATGGGGATGTTCTTGTTGAATGGCGCCGAGCGGAAATGGTTGTCCATGGCATGCGCACCGTCCAGGAATTTCCCGAAGTTCTCCGGCCCGACCGCGAGCATCAGCGGCAGGCCGATGGCCGACCAGATCGAATAGCGGCCGCCAACCCAATCCCAGAAGCCGAAGACACGGACCGGATCGATGCCGAAGGCGTTGACCTTTTCCAGCGCGGTCGACACGGCTGCGAAATGATTCATCACCGCGTCTTCGCCCAGCGCATCGACGATGAAGCGCCGCGCCGTCTGGGCATTGGTCATCGTCTCGATCGTGGTGAAGGTCTTCGATGCCACGATGAAGAGGGTAGTTTCCGCCGCCACCATCTTCAGTGTGTCGGCTATATGGGCGGGATCGATATTGGAGACGTAATGCAGGCGCGGCCCATCGTGATAGGGCGCCAGCGCCAGTGTCGTCATGACAGGGCCGAGATCGGAGCCGCCGATGCCGATATTGACGACATCGGTGATCTTCTTGCCGGTCGCACCCTTGAGGCGGCCGTCGCGGATGTGGTCGGCGAACTTGGCCATCGCCGTGAGAACGGCGTTCACGTCAGGCATCACATCCTTGCCATCGACCATGACAGGCGTGTTGGAACGGTGGCGAAGGGCAGTGTGCAGTACGGCGCGCTTTTCGGTGATGTTGATGATCTCGCCCTTGAACATCGCCTCGCGCTTGGCCGCGACGCCGGCCTCTGCTGCCAACTGTTCGAGCAGGCCGAGAATCGTGTCGTTCACCGCCGTCTTGGAGTAGTCCATCAGCAGATCTTCGAACCAGGCATGGTATTGCTCGAACCGCTGTGGATCTGCGGCGAACGCCTCGCGGATCTCTGTGGCCTTGGTGGAAAGAGCGGCTTCCTTGAGCTGTTCGACGGTCGCGGACATGGCGTTTCTCCTTCATGGATATCGCCGGGACGCTACTCATTTCGATGGGGCGGAACAAGGTCTCCGGATGGAGCTTTCTTGGAAAGTTACCCCCGCAATTCCTTTCGCAGAATCTTGCCCACATTCGTCTTGGGCAAGCTGTCGCGGAACTCCACAAGATGCGGGCGCTTGTAGTTGGTCAGCCCCTGGGCGCAGAATTCCTTGACCATTTCGGCGGTCAGCGCCGGGTCCTTGCGGACGATGAAGAGCTTGACCGCCTCGCCGGTTCGTTCATCCGGCACGCCGATCGCGGCGGCTTCCAGCACGCCGGGATGGGTGGCGGCGACCTCCTCGACCTCGTTTGGATAGACGTTGAAGCCCGAGACGAGGATCATGTCCTTCTTGCGGTCGACGATCTTGACGTAGCCGCGATCGTCCATGAAGCCCATGTCGCCGGAGCGGAAATAACCGTCCTGCGTCATCACGTTGGCGGTCTCCTGCGGCCGGTTCCAGTAGCCGGCCATGACCTGCGGGCCACGGATGCAGATCTCGCCGACCTGGCCGAGCGGCACGCTTTTGCCTTCGTCGTCACGGATGTCGAATTCGGTCGAGGGGATCGGCAGGCCGATCGTGCCGGAGAAGGTGGTGGAGCCCGGCGGGTTGACGGCGGCGACGGGCGAGGTCTCCGACAGGCCGTAGCCCTCGAGGATGACATTGCCGGTCACGGCCTCCCATTTGTCGGCGACGGGACGCTGGCAGGCCATGCCGCCGGCGACAGTGAGCATGAGGCTGGAGAAATCGAGTTTCTTGAAATCCTCGTTGTTGGCCAGCGCATTGAACAGCGTGTTGAGACCCGGGAAGAAATTGACCTTGTACTTCCCGAGTTCCTTGACGAAGCCGGGGATATCGCGCGGATTGGGGATCAGCAGGTTGGCCGCGCCCTCGCTCATGCCCATCACCATGTTCACCGTCAGCGCGAAGATATGATAGAGCGGCAGTGGGCATACATAGAGAATGTTGGATGTATCGGCGCCCTTCATCTTATAGGCGGCGGTCAGCCAGATCTGGCTCTGCGCGGCGTTCGCAACTACATTGCGGTTGGAGAGGATTGCGCCCTTGGAAACGCCCGTCGTGCCGCCGGTATATTGCAGGAAGGCCACATCATCGAGGCCGAGGTTCGGTCGCTTGAAAGCACCGCTATTGGCCATGATCGCCTTGAACGGCACATGGCCCGGCAGCGACCATGCCGGCACCAGCTTCTTGACCGTGCGAACCACGAAATTGACGATATACCCCTTTATACCCAGCATGTCGCCCATCGTAGCGACAACCACGGTCTTCAAGGACGTCTTCTCGATCACCTGCTGCACCGTGCGGGCGAAATTCTCCAGCACGAATATGGCTGTCGCGCCAGAGTCCTTCAGCTGGTATTCGAGTTCGCGCGGAGTGTAGAGCGGGTTGACATTCACGACAATGAGACCCGCGCGCAGGATGCCCATCGTCACGACGGGATATTGCAGCACGTTGGGCAGCATGACGGCGATGCGGTCGCCCTTCACATGGCCGCGTGCCTGCAGCCACGCGGCGACCTTGGCGGAATCGCGGTCGAGATCCGCATAGGTCATCGACTTGCCCATGCAGATAAACGCAGTCTTGGGACCGAATTTCCTGCAGCTGTCCTCGAGGAGCCCGGCCACCGAGACGTGTTCGAGCGGGCCGATCTCGGCCGGAATGCCTGCCGGATACGACTTGAGCCAATGTCTGCCGGCCAGCCGGTCTTCCGTCGCGGGATTTGCGCCCATCATGATTTTCTCCTCCACGTCGCCGGGCGGCTCCCCGACCGCGCCGTTCATCCAAGATGGGCAATGTCGCTTGATCCTGCAAGGGAAATCGGCGGTTGGAGAGGGCGCTGGATCGGGTTACCACTGCATGGGATAGACAGAGGTCGAGATTCGAAACGGTAGGCGCACATGCAGTTTGCAACGGCATCGGCAAAGGGCAAGGACAGGCGCGGCAGGGCGGCCAAGGCGGCGGTCGCGCTGTATATGGACCATGAAGGAGCCATGTCTCAGCCGATTTTCGTCTCGCACGCCGTGCCCGATCCCTCCTATCTCGCCGTATCGAGCCTGCACAGGGTACTCTACGTCGCCTCCGAAAACAGCGCAGAGGGCAGGATCAGCGCGCTCAGGCTCGATGCCGGCGGTCTCACCCTGCTGGGCAGCGTTGCGACCGGCGGCCATGCGGCGGTGCATCTCGCCATCGACCAGACCGGACGCTGGCTTGCGGTTGCCAATTATCGCGGCGAAGCGAAGGGCCAGGATCTCTCGGTTGCCGTGTTTCCGATTCGTGTCGATGGCATGCTCGGCGATCTGGCCGCGTCCGGCCGGCATGAGGGAAGCGGTCCCGATCCGGATAGGCAGGCGACGCCCCACACCCATTGCGTCGCATTCAGCCCGGATAACAGGCTGTTGGCCGCCGTCGATCTCGGCACCGACGGGTTGTGGCTTTATCGTTTCGATGCCGCGTCCGGCGCCCTCGACCTGGCCTCGCAGGCGAAACTGCCGGCAGGTTCGGGGCCGCGCCACTGCGTTTTTCACCCGAGGGAGCCGCTGGTCTATGTCTGCGGCGAACTCGACTCGACCCTGGTGACGCTCCGCTACGACCCGGCAGGCACGGCCGGTATCGTGGATTCCGATGCCGCGACCAAGGTGCCCGGCATGAGTGCGGCCAACAAGGCGCAGCGCAAGGAGGTCAACTACCCCTCGGGATTGGCGATCTCGCCTGATGGCCGCTACCTGATGCTCGGCAACCGCGGCGCCGATACGATCGCCATCTTCTGGATCGATCCGGAAACGGGCATGGCGAAGCTTCGCGAGGAAGTGCCCTGCGGCGGCAAATTTCCCCGTGCGATCCGGCTCGACAGTACGGGCCGGGTGCTGGCAGTCGCCAACAGCAGATCAGGCAATATCGCGCTCTTTACCCGCGATTTCGAGAGCGGCGAACTTACTGTCATGCCATATGGGGAACTTGAACTGCCGTCGGCGATGGATGCGATCTTTCTCGATTGAGCAGGATTTTTTTCGCACCGATGTCGGGAGGGGTCGAATTCAAGCGTCCTTCTGGCAGGGAACACGATCCCTTCAGGTTTATACAGGAGAAGTTCAATGCGCGTGATGGTTATCGTAAAGGCGACTACGGATAGCGAAGCGGGCGCCATGCCCTCGACGGAACTGCTCGAAGCCATGGGCAAGTACAATGAGGAACTGGTCAATGCGGGCATCATGCTGTCGGGCGACGGCCTGCATCCCTCGTCAAAAGGCAAACGGATCGCCTTCGACGGCACCAGCCGCATTGTGACCGACGGCCCCTTCGCCGAAACCAAGGAACTGATCGCAGGCTTCTGGATCTGGCAGGTCAAAGACATGGCCGAGGCGGTTGAATGGGCCAAGCGCTGCCCGAACCCGATGCCCGGACCGAGCGAACTCGAGCTCCGTCAGGTGTTCGATGCCGCCGATTTCGGTGAGGCGATGACGCCGGAGCTTCACGCACAGGAAGAGCGGCTGCGTGAGAAACTGGCCAATCAGTAGATTCCTTCACTCCAAAATCTTCTCCCCTTGAGCGGGGAGAAGATTCCGGCAGGGCAGGCGCACCTTTGTGCGCCAGTGATGATGGGCGTTAGTAACCCGCGTCCCTTGCCACGAGATTCTCCAGCGGCTGACCCGCCTCATAACGCGCGATCTGGCGCTCGACATGTGCAAACAGTGCCCGGACATCGGAATCGGCTGCCGAATGCGGGGTCATCTCGACATTGTCCATCGTCCAGAAGGGCGAACTGGATGGCAGTGGTTCGGTCTCGAAGACATCGAGCGAAGCACCCTTCAGTACGCCGGTCTGCAGCGCCTTGAGGAGATCGGCTTCGACCTGGCTGCCGCCGCGGCCGGCATTGATGAACACAGGCGCACCGAGCGCGCCACCCTTGCGGAGTTTCGAGAACAGGTCGGCATTGAAGATGCCGCGCGTCTCGTCGGTCAGCGGCAGCAGGCCGACCAGAATGTCCGTCTTGTCCAGGAACGCATCGAGTTCGGGGCCGGCGAAGGTCTCCACGCCCTCGATGTTCTTCTTCGACTTCGACCAGCCCACCACGTTGAAGCCCATGATCTTGAGCTTCTTGGCGGCGTCGGCGCCAAGCACGCCGAGGCCCATAATGCCGACCGTGAGTTCGGACGCTTCGGGCTGGGTAAGCGGCGCCCAGAGTTTCTTGGCGCGCTGGCGTTGGTAGGTGGCGTGCTGGCGCAGATGCAGCAGGCACTGCATGACCACCCATTCGCTCATCCGCGTGGTCAGGGTGTGATCGACGAACCGCACGAGAGGCAGATCCGGCAGCCCAGGCAATTGCAGCACGTGATCGACACCTGCACCGCCGGAGAACAGCACCTTCAAATCCTTCGCGCGCAGGAAAAGGTCGTCGAGCGGCTTCCAGAGCAGCGCATAGTGAACGCCTGAGAGATCGCGGTCGCGGCTAGACGGATCGGCGCGGTTGATCACCTCACGGCCGGGAAAGGCGTTTCTCAGGCCTTCCCGGACCTGCTCGGGATGGAATCGAAGATCGACGATGACGGGACTCTTGGCAGACATAAGCGAACCTGTATTCAAGCGGGGGGAACCGGCGCGGTTTCGATGTTGAAGGCGGCGGCGAGGAGAGCCTTTGTATAGTCCTCCTTCGGATCGGCGAAAAGGCCTTTGGCGGCGCCGTGCTCCACCACCTTGCCGTTGCGCATCACGATGATGTCATTGGCGAGCGCGCGCACGACCTTGAGATCGTGCGAAATAAAGAGGTAGGCGAGATCGTGCCTGGCCTGCAGGTCGCGAAGCAGTTCCACCACCTGTGCCTGCACGCTCATGTCGAGCGCCGAGGTCGGCTCGTCGAGCATCACGAATTTCGGCTTCAGCACCATGGCCCGTGCAATGGCGATGCGCTGCCGCTGGCCGCCGGAGAATTCATGCGGGTAGCGATGCCGCGTCTCTGGATCGAGGCCGGTCTCCGCGAGCGCCTCGGCGACACGCGTGTCGCGTGCATCGCTGCTGAGGCCCGGCTCATGGACCGACAGCCCCTCGCCGACGATATCGCCGACCGACATGCGCGGCGAGAGCGAGCCATAGGGATCCTGGAAGACGATCTGCATTTCACGCCTGAGCGGCCGCATGTCGGAAAAGCTGTAGCCCTGAATATCCTTGCCGACAAAGGTCACCCGGCCTTCCGACGAAATGAGCCGCGTCATGGCGAGGCCAAGCGTGGTTTTGCCCGATCCGGACTCGCCGACAATGCCGAGCGTATGGCCGGCCTTCAGCGTGAGATCGACGCCATCGACCGCCTTCACATAATCGGTGGTCCGGCGCAGGAAGCCGGTCTTGATCGGAAACCAGACCTTGAGATTGTCGGTCTCGATGATGATCGGCTTGGAGGCGTCCGATTCGGGCGGCTCGCCCCTGGGCTCGGCCGCCAGCAGATGCCTGGTATATTCGTGCTGCGGATTGGCGAAGATCTCGGCCGTCGGACCGGCCTCCACGATCTTTCCCTTGGTCATCACGCAGACGCGATCGGCGAATTTGCGCACGATGCCGAGATCGTGGGTGATGAACAGCATCGACATGCCGTGATCGGCCTTGAGCTTGGCGAGTAGCTCAAGAATGCGTGCCTGCACGGTGACGTCGAGCGCGGTGGTCGGTTCGTCGGCGATCAGCAGTTCGGGCCGGTTGGCGAGCGCCATGGCAATCATCACGCGCTGGCGCTGGCCACCGGAGAGTTCGTGCGGGAAGGCGCCGAGCCGTTTCTCGGGCTCGCGGATGCCGACTTCGCCGAGCAGTTCGATGACCCGCTTGCGGCCATTTTCCCGCGAGATATCCTGGTGCAGATGGATGATCTCGCCGACCTGTCGCTCAATGTCGTGCAGCGGATTGAGCGAGGTCATCGGCTCCTGGAAGATCATGGTGATATCGTTGCCGCGCACATGCCGCAATTCTTCCGCCCGTGCCTTGAGGAGATCCTTGCCCTTGAAGAAGATCTCGCCCGATGGGTGGCTGGCCGATGGATAAGGCAGCAACTTCAGCACCGAATTGGCGGTGACCGATTTGCCGGAACCCGACTCGCCCACAAGCGCCACGATCTCGCCCTTGGCGATATCGAAGGAGACGTGATCGACAGCGATCGACGTCTTGCCGCCCTGGTGGAAGGCGACCGAGAGATCGCGGACAGAGAGAAGTGGTTCGGTCATTGAAACGTCTTTCGCGGATCGAAGGCATCGCGAACCGCCTCGCCGATGAAGATCAAGAGTGACAGCATGATTGCCAGCGTGAAGAAGGCGGTAAAACCGAGCCAGGGCGACTGGATATTGGCCTTGGCTTGGCCCACCAGTTCGCCGAGCGAAGGCGAACCCGGGGGCATGCCGAACCCCAGGAAGTCCAGGGCGGTCAGCGTCGTAATAGAACCCGAAAGGATGAACGGCAGAAAAGTCAGAGTCGCGACCATGGCATTGGGCAGCATGTGCCGCCAGATGATGGTCGTATTGCCGACGCCCAGCGCCCGTGCCGCCCGGATATATTCGAAATTCCGCGCGCGCAGGAATTCCGCCCGCACGATGCCGACAAATCCCGTCCACGAAAAGAGCAGCAATATTCCGAGCAGCACCATGAATCCGGGTGGCAGGACGGCCGCCAGGATCATCAGGATATAGAGAACCGGCATCGATGACCAGATTTCGATGAAGCGCTGCATGAAGAGATCGACCCGGCCGCCGAAATAGCCTTGAATCGCGCCCGCTGCCACGCCGATCACGGCAGAGAGAATCGTGAGCGAGAGGCCGAACAGGACCGAGATACGGAAACCGTAGATCACCCGCGCCAGCACGTCACGGGCACCGTCGTCGGTGCCGAGCCAATTGAGATTGCCGAGATTGCAGTTCGGGTCCGCGTCGCCCTGCGGATAGCCGGCGCAGCGCTCCTTGGCATCCATCATCCACCAGGGTTCGGTGGGGGCGGAACGCGGAAGGTTATTGCTTGTGGTGTTGTAGGAATAGCGGATTGGCGGCCAGATCATCCAGCCATTGGCATTGATCTCGTCGGCGATGACGTCGCTGCGATAATCGGTAAGCGCAAGGAAGCCACCGAACTTCTCTTCGGGATAGTCGACGAGAACGGGGAACAGGATCTCGCCCTTGTACGATGCGATCAACGGCTTTTCGTTGGCGATCAACTCGGCGAACAGCGTTAGCACGAACAGGACCAGGAAGATCCACATCGACCAGTAGCCGCGCCTGTTGGCCTTGAAATTCGCAAGGCGGCGCTGGTTGATCGGGCTGAGCCGGGGCTTGGGAACAGTCGCGACCATGTCAGACCTCCCGCTTGTCGAAGTCGATGCGCGGATCGACCCAGGTATAGATCAGGTCCGAAAGAAGCGCGACGACCAGGGTCATCAGCGAAAAGATATAGAGCGTGCCGAAGACGATCGGATAATCGCGCGTCAGGACCGCCTGATAGCCCATGCGGCCCAGGCCATCGAGCGTGAAGATGTTCTCGATGAGCAGCGCGCCGGTGAAGAAGGCGCTGATGAAGGCGCCCGGAATGCCGGCTATGACGATCAGCATCGCATTGCGGAAGACATGGCCATAAAGAACCCTGCGTTCCGTCAGCCCCTTGGCGCGCGCGGTCACCACATACTGCTTCTTGATCTCGTCGATGAAGGAATTCTTGGTGAGCAGCGTCGTCGTCGCGAAGGACGAGAGGACGAGTGTGACAATGGGCAGCGTCATGTGCCAGATGTAATCGACAATCTTTTCGGGCCAGGAAAGATCATCGAAATTGTCGGACACGATGCCGCGCAGCGGAAACCAGTCCAGGAACGAACCGCCGGCGAACAGCACGATCAGGAGGATGCCGAACAGGAAACCGGGCACGGCATAACCGACGATCACGATGCCCGACGTCCAGACATCGAATGTGGACCCGTCGCTGACAGCCTTGCGGATGCCGAGCGGGATCGAAATGGCATAGGAAATCAGCAAAATCCACACGCCAAGCGACACCGAAACCGGCAGTTTCTCCAGGATGAGGTTGAGCACCGTCTCGCTGCGGAAGAAGCTCTCGCCGAAATCGAAGCGGGCATAGTTCCACAGCATCTCGCCGAAGCGCTGATAGGCAGGTTTGTCGAAGCCGAACTGTTTTTCAAGTTTCTTGATCAGTTCCGGATCGAGGCCCTGTGAGCCGCGATACTGGCTCGAACCGTCGCCGCCCGTATCGAAGTTGCTGAGTTCGTTGCTGCTGCCGCTCAGCCGGTCGCCGCTCGAATCCTGGCCGGTAAGCTGGGCGATGACCTGTTCCACAGGCCCGCCGGGCGCGAATTGCACGACGATGAAGGACAACAGCATGATGCCGAAGAGGGTGGGGACGATCAGCGCCAGGCGCCGGAGTATATAGGCGCCCAAGTCAGGTCTCCGTCTTGCCGGCTATGTGTTCGATCAAGGGCTGCTGCCTCCGGGCTCGCTGATTCGCTTTTCCGTAAAGAATGCTCGAAATCCCTAGAGTGCAAGCCCTTCGCGAGGCTCGCGCGCTATTTAGCCCACCAAACACCAGGGAAACCGAGACTGTAGTACGGCAGCTCCTTTGGACGGGCAAGCCGATCCCAGTAGGCGATCTGCTGCGCCTTGGAATAGAACATCGGCACCACGTAGTGATGAGCGAGCAGCACGCGGTCGAGCGCCCTGGTGGTCGCCACGAGCTCGTCGCGGTTTGGCGCGAAGATGATCCTGCGGATCAATTCGTCGATCGCCGGATCGGCGATGCCTGCATAGTTCCTCGAGCCGTTCTGGTTGGCGGACGCGGAACCCCAATAGTCGAACTGCTCGTTGCCGGGCACCAGAGACTGCGCCCAGATGCCGTAGATCACGTCGTAATCGAAGCTTCTCAGGCGGTTGATATACTGCGACGAATCCACCGTGCGAACGCGGGCGTCGACGCCGATAGCGGACAGGCTCTTGGCGTATGGCAGGACTGTTCGTTCCTGTCCCGGATTGGACAGAAGGATCTCGAAACTGAACGGCTGGCCGGTCTTGGCGTTTACCAGCTTGCTGTTCTTCAGCTCGTAGCCTGCCTCCTTGAAGAGCATCAAAGCCTTGCGCAGATTTTCCCGGGTCTTCTTGGGATCACCAGCGACGGGATTGGTGTAGGGCGTGGTGAAAACCGGTGGCGGCACCTTGTCCTTCAGCCCTTCCAGGATTTCCTTCTCGCGTCCCTCCGGCAGGCCCGACGAGGCAAGCTCGGTGCCCCAGAAGTAGCTGTCGATGCGATTGAGCCGACCGAAGGAAAGTGTGCGATTGAGGGTTTCGAAATCATAGGCGTAGTTCAACGCCTCGCGTACCCGCTGATCCTTGAACTTGTCGCGACGCAGGTTTGGCACATAGGCCTGCATGATTCCGACGGCGCGCAGCGGATTCGCGATTTCCTCGCGGATGATGCGGCCATCCTTGACAGCGGGAATATCGTAGGCGGTCATCCAGTGACTGGAACTGTTGTCCCGGAAGAAATCGACATTGCCGGCGCGAAAGGCCTCGAACTCCACATTCTGGTCGCCGAAGAAGGCGTAGCTGATCACGCGGAAATTGTCCTGGCCCACATTGACGTTGAGGTCCTTGCCCCAATAGTCGTCGCGCAGCTCGAACCGGATGGAGTCGCCCGCCTTGAATGCTGCGATCTTGTAAGGCCCCGAGCCCATGACCGGCTCAAGCGTCGTGCGGCTGATATCGCGCTTGTTGCCCTTTGCGTCCACGCCCTCCCACCAATGCTTCGGCACGACGAGGACCTGCCCGAGAATGTTGGGGAGCTCCTGGTTGTTCTTCTCGTCGAACCGGAAGGTTATGTCCCGTTCTCCGGTCTTTTCCGCGGATATCACGTGTTTATAGTAATTGGCCTGCAGTGGATTATGTTCTTTCGCCTTCTCGAAGGAGAAGATCACGTCCTCGGGCGTCACGGGTTGACCGTCCGCCCACTTCGCTTCCGGGCGCAGGCGAAAGGTCGCGGAGGAAATGTCAGCGGGATACGACAGGCTCTCGGCTAGAAGGCCGTAGGATGTGGAGATTTCGTCTTCGGAGGATTTCAACAGAGTATCGAAGACGAGCGAAGCGATGCCAACGGGGGTTTCGCCTTTGGCAAGAAGGGGGTTGAATGTATCATAGGTGCCGGTTTCGGACAGCTTCAGTTCGCCGCCTTTCGGTGCTTGCGGGTTTACATAGTCGAAATGCTTGAAATCCGGCGCATATTTTAGTTTGCCGACCATGGAGATGCCGTGGCGCCAGGGGCCGTCTTGTGCGGCGACCGGCCATGCCAGGCAGAAGGCGGCAAGAGCCAGCACAAATCCCCCGCGCAACCCCGAAACTGTCAAACGCATCTATACCGTCCTTCCGATCTCATTGCCGATTTGCGGCAACATTCGCATAGAAAAAGCGATCATGGCAAATTTAGCGCCTGCCAATCGTCTCTTTTCGCATTCACCATGGATTCACCAGAATCATGGAATTGGTTAGACTGCGAGGCAAATCACGTTCCCGTGGGCGGGAACTCACGATCAGGGATAACGATGTGAAATCATTTTGTTTCCGTTTGCTGGCATTGACGATGTCTCTCGTGGCGGTTCCTTTCGCCGTGCTCGCCGAGGAGGCGGTGCCGGCAAAGCAACTGTTCGGCAAGCACAACCTGCCTTCGAAGCAGCCGACCCAGTCGCTCGGCTTCTATGCCAAGGGCTGCCTCGCTGGCGGTATTGCCATTCCCGTCGATGGACCGGCGTGGCAGGTCATCCATCTCTCGCGCAACCGGCGCTGGGGCAATCCCGAAATGATCGCGCTCGTCGAACGTCTTGCCCGCGAATCCAAGGCCGAAGATGGCTGGAACGGCCTGATGATCGGCGACATTTCCCAGCCGCGCGGCGGCCCGATGCTGTCCGGCCATGCCTCGCACCAGATCGGTCTCGATGCCGATATCTGGCTGACCCCAATGCCGTCCCACACCATGAGTTATGAGGAGCGCGAGGGCATTCCGAGGGCCTCGGTCCTTAGAAAGGACATGCTGACGGTCGATCCCCGCAAATGGACCAAGGCGCATGAGCGCCTCATCGTCCGCGCGGCAAGCTACCCCCAGGTCGAACGCGTCTTCGTGCATCCCGGTATCAAGAAGAAGATGTGCGATACGCTTGAGGGCCGCGACCGCGCGTTGCTCTCCAAGATGCGGCCGATCTACGGCCACCACTATCATTTCCATATCCGCATGAAGTGCCCGGCCGGTTCGGTGAACTGCGAGGATCAGGTCGATCCGGGGCCGGACAGCGGTTGCGGCAAGCAGGTGACCGAGTGGCTCAATCGCGTGAAGCCGCGGCCCGTGGTCACGCCCACCAAGCCGGCCAAGGTCGTCAAGCCGAAACACCTGATGCTGTCTGCATTGCCGGATGCCTGCAGGGTGGTGCTCAATGCAGCACCGGTGCCGTCGATGGCAGAAGCCGAATATCGTAGCGGCAATACCGTGAAGGTCTCCGTCACGGCCTATGCGGCGGAGGACCCCGTCGCCAAGTTGATTGCGGTGACCGGCGATGATTTCTCGGTGTTTATTCCGCCGATGGGATCTGTGCCCCAGCCACTGGTGCGGCCGTCGATGCAATAGACACGAACCGGTGCCGGGTTGAAATTAGTCCGGCACCACACAGCTGTGAAAATGCGCCGCCGCAGCCATTCCGGATTTTCATTGAAAATTCATGCTTGGGCCTGTTCCCTTCGGCGTTTCTTCGTGTTACCAGCCCGCGTCATCTTCCGATAGATTTTTCGCCCGCCAGCGGTCTCCCAAGCCGTTCCCGGGTTGTATTCAAGGAGCATGGCATGGCACGTCTCATAGAAACAGCGACCGGGTTGGAAGCACTCACATTTGACGATGTGCTGCTGCAGCCGGGCCATTCCGAGGTCATGCCGGGGCAGACCAACATCGCGACGAAGATCGCGGCGGACATCGAGCTCAACCTCCCCATTCTCTCGGCGGCGATGGATACCGTCACCGAGGCGAAGCTGGCGATCGCCATGGCCCAGGCCGGCGGCATCGGCGTCATCCACCGCAACCTCACCCCGATTGAGCAGGCCGAG
>Ga0164290_1002399_pt1 | contig 13417 bp, 17 predicted proteins | sample Micstemetagenome_FD_108782 | JGI IMG/M metagenome (GOLD analysis project Ga0164290, IMG submission 108782) | Contaminated culture microbial community from soil near Moab, Utah, USA - Microcoleus steenstrupii SON62 (Illumina Assembly) | ecosystem: Environmental > Terrestrial > Soil > Soil crust... | reverse complement strand
CTGGTGTCATTTAATTTGGGTTCGGTGTCAATCAATTTGAGTTCGGCACCACTTCCAGTGGCAGTTAATTCGAGAGAGAAAGTGCCGATGATGTCACGCCGAACGATTTATGATGTCACGCCGAACGATTTATGATGTCACGCCGCTACTGCAGGCGAATTGCCTCAATTAAGAATCAAACCATTACAACCTTGTTGCCTCATTTACGATCTTACTAGTTCCCGGCAATTTTGATACCACATTCAATGCCTCTTCGAAGATAGTTATCTTCAGATCTAGTCGGTCGATTTTTTCTACGTTGTCGAGTTTCTCGGCATGTTCGTGTCTCCAGGTTTTAAGGCGGTTCACGATGGAGGTCCTGTGACACGGCTTCGCGAGGTCAGGGAAGCGTTCCATTAAAGTGCGATGTAATCCTCTGTTTGACATGTTCGGCTGCACTTCTAGAATATCCAGTGCGAGAAGCCAGACTTCGTCGATGTTGCTCTTTCTGCCGGGTTGTAGTTTTTCGAACTCGGTTGGCATTGAATGTTCGTGTCGCCACCGCCGCATCTTGTCCGTTATCGTGCTGAGCTGTGAATGTCTAAATCTGCCCGGATGGCGCTCATCGAGCAGTCTCAATACCTCACGTGGAACCATCCAGGGATTGGCTTCCAATGCAATGCAAACCTCATCCCAAACAGCGTCAAGATTGGTCTTCTTGCCTTTTTTCCTGCCAGCGTAGGACGCTGTCGGCGTCCAGTCATCCCTTCGACGTCGTCGCGGTCGGTTGAGAATCCTGGTTGGAGCAGCAACATTTTTGGTTGCCAACTTAGTTTCTTTTATGAATTTCGCCACCACTTTTCTGTCGGCGTCATATTCATTTTTTACGGCGGTGGACCAGAATTCTATCTGGAGCCTCTCCATCTCAGTCAGCAAAGAAAGTGGATCTAGGGATTTGAACTGTCGTTCCAAAGTTCTTTTAGTCTTTTGCGGAATGTTTTCACTAGCGAGCAGTCGTTGACATGGCGTCAATGCCTTTCCGTAAATACGTTTTACATGGCCGCCGTCGCGCTCTTTGTCCAACAGTTTCAACGACGGCTGGAAGAAGTTCACGTACAGTCGAGAGACTTCATACAGAGCGCCTAGCAGGCGCCACGACTCTTCGCCTTCGAATCGATCGTAGCCGATTAGTCTTCGAACAACAGAGCCGTTCTTTTCTTCAACGTGCGCCTGGTCATTTTTCTTGTACTCACGCGATCGGGTAAATGTGATAGCTTGTTCTTCGCACCACTTCAAAACGGCATGATTGATGAACTCGCTTCCGTTGTCGGTGTCGAGACCTAGCAGCGGAAATGGCAGCGCCGCCTTTACCAAAGTGAACGCTCGCAATACCGATACTTCTGATTTCCCTAGAAGTGATGAGCATTCCGTCCAGCCAGATGCGATGTCGGTCATCGTCAAAGTATGCAAAAATTGACCACTCGCACTCCGTCCGCCATGAGCAACCAAATCCGCTTCGAAGAAGCCGGGGACAACGTTATCCCAATCCGCAAAGGTTCTGATTGGAATATGCTTTTTCAACAAATATCCTGGTTTTGTGGTGCTCTTTCGTCTGGCGTATTTTTTCCTTTCTTGCTGAAGAAGTCGATCAGCGGTCGCTTGACTCAGACAGAACAGTTTTTGTTTGACGGTATCAGAGATATTGAGATGTCCAAATTTTTCGAGCGAGCTAATGATTGTCGGCAGAAAGGGAATGAGCCGTTTGGAACAGATTCGATTGCTAGCCTTCCAGACCTGAATGAGTGCATCACGCACGTCTTCATCGTATTTGCTCCTTCGAGAGCGCGTCCCTTCCTTGAGAAGCTTTTTTCCATTTAGAAGAACGATTGCATGCTTTCTGTTATATCCAGTCGCAGCGACGAATCCATCTAGGACTTGCTGCTTCTCTTTCCAGCTGACCCTTGCATACATGGGGCGAAGTGCTGCTAGCAACTCTTTTCTTGTCGGAATACTCATTTTTAGCCTCATATGATTCCCCTTTGCTAGGGGTTTGATTCTAGTTGAGGCAATGGTTGGCCGATAGTTAGGTTTTTAGCGAGTCAATGCGATCGCCGGCCATTTTGGGCGAGAATCTGCACTACAGCTAGGGCACAGCACTCAGCAATATCTGAGCGGTTTTTTTGGCAACTGCTGCAGCGTTTGGATTTTGCGATACTTGAGCTGTGACAATGGAGCCTTCTAGAAGCAGCGCCAATTGTTCAGAAAGGTCTTTTGGATGCTCAATTCCAGTTTGAGCACACAAAGACTCAATGTATTGTCGCATTTTTTCTTTAAAGCCTTTGCAGGCATCTCTAATAGAAGAATCAGTATGTGAGTATTCACCGATGGCATTTATGAACATACAACCGTAAAAATGTTTGTCTGAAAACCATTCATGCGCGACATCAAAAATTGCCAGAAGTCTGTCTTTAGGATTGTCCGCTAACTGATTGACCTTCCGGTCTACCATGACGCTGAATTGTTCGTCATATCGCTTCAACACTTCGACTATCAAATCTTCTTTCGATTGGAAATGATAGTAAAGAGTCTTCTTTGCCACACCGGATTCCTTAAGTATCATATCGATGCCTGTACCGTGATACCCGTTCCGTGAAAAAAGTCGCTGGGCTGTCTCAATGAGATGTTCACGTTTCGCTTGGTTTGTCATAGGCTTGTCGCCGTTTTTCTAATGTTGGGCTGTTGACTTGGTAGACAGATCGGTCTACTCTGATTGTAGACAGGTTGGTCTACCAATCCTAATGTAAACCTTTCAATGGAGTTTTAGCAATGCAAAACATAGCCGCTGTAGAAAAAGAAAACGTATCGCCGGAGGCAAAGGAACTTTTAGCTGCCGTCGAAAAGCAACTCGGTATGGTTCCAAATATCTTTCTCACCCTAGCTCACTCTCCAGCAGCCCTCAAGGCTTATCTGCAATTTAGTGGAGCTCTCGCTGCAGGCAAACTATCTCCTAAAATACGAGAGCAAGTCGCATTAGCAACAGCAGGTAAAAATCACTGTGATTACTGCGCATCGGCGCACACACTTCTTGGTGGCAAGGCCGGAATCAGCAAAGAAGAGCTTGAGCTGAATCTAACCGGTCGCTCTGGCGATGCTAAAACTTCGAGCGCTCTCGAGTTTGTGACGGAAGTTGTCGAAAAAAGGGGAGAGATTGATAAGCCTGCTGTAGCGGCTCTTGCTGCAGCAGGATTTTCGAATGAAGAAGTTGTAGAAATCATTGCCCATGTAGGAATGAATATTTTCACCAATTACTTCAATCATATTGCTGCTACGGCAATCGACTTTCCTCGCGTGAGTACAAGGGCAGCCAGCACCTGCTCCTAAGGCACGAAAGTGAAGCTATCCGTGATGCTTTCAACTTTTGAAGGCATCATGGATAACTTCTAAAGAAACAAAGTTGCGACAAAGCCACGCGAGAAAGGATAAATGACAAACGCACATAAGCTGCTCCTTGAAATCAAATCTTGCACAATTTGTCTCGATCAACTGCCATTAGGTCCGCGTCCTATTTTGCAGGCAAGTGACTCAGCAAAGATATTAATTGCCGGCCAAGCTCCTGGCAAAAGAGTTCACCAAAGCGGAGTACCGTTCGACGATCAAAGCGGAGACCGCCTACGAAACTGGCTTGGTATGACCAAAGAACAATTTTACGACGCAGGGATAGTAGCAATTCTACCGATGGGTTTTTGCTATCCGGGTTCCGGCAAGTCTGGCGACGCGCCACCTAGGCCAGAATGCGCAAAAGAATGGAGAGAAAGACTTCTAAATGTTCTGCCGCACTTGGAGCTAACGCTTTTGATTGGTAAGTATGCAATTGATTACCATCTGGCCGGAGTACAAAAGGATAACCTCACTAATACAGTCAAGGCTTGGCGCGACTACTGGCCAAGCAAAATTCCGATGCCCCACCCGAGCCCCAGAAACAATATTTGGTTTAGACAAAATCCTTGGTTCGAAAAGGAAGTACTTCCAGTAGTAAAGCAGCGCGTGCGGATTATTACACAAAACAATTAAGGTAGTTCAGGGAATAAACCCCGCAGTCGGCCGTTTTAGCTTGTAGACAAAGACAAGCGCATGCGGAGGCAAAATGGTTTTCTATAAACACTTGGTTGCTCTGGTTTCTGTACTCATCGCATCTATTTTTGTATCGGCTGATGCGGTGGAAATAAGGGACTTCAAACAAGCCGCCATATTTGGTGGCGGTTGATTTTGGGGAGTGCAGGATGAGTTCGACAATATCCCCGGAGTCTTATCGACGGAAGTTGGCTACACCGGTGGATACAAAGATCATCCTACTTACGAGCAGGTCTGCTCGGGTATGACAGGACACACCGAGGCCGTGAAGGTTTTGTTCGATTCTAGAAAGATCAGCTACCAAGCTTTGGTCGGCAAATTTCTTATCAATCATGCTCCAACCGTAGATTTGTCACATGTGCGCGGAGGTCAATACAGCACGATTGTCTTTTTTATTGACGCCAAGCAGAAGAGCGACGCCGAAAAGGTAATTGCGGTGAAGGAGAAAACGCTTCGGCAAGCTCTAAACGTCGATGTGAGAGGTGCTGGTAAATTCTGGACTGCAGAAGATTACCATCAGCACTACTACCGGAAGAACGGCTTGGGATCTTGCTCCAGGTAGGAGCGTGTCCAAAGAACGGAATAACAACGCACATGAGGTCTGACACACAATGAAAGTTTTTCGCAACACGATAGAGCGGCGCTTAGGTCTTAAACTAGCCATTCCGCTCGTTCTCACTATTTGTTCCAACATCGGTCTTGCCGGTCATTCGAGTCAAGTAAATGCCAAGACCGCTACGCCACAAGGAGCGGATAGAGTTGTAGAAATAAATGAGTCAAACTTTCAGACGCTTGTTTTGAAAGCGCAAAAACCTGTCCTGGTCGACTTTTACGCTACTTGGTGCTCACCTTGCAAAAAATTAGCACCAGTGATTTCCGACTTGTCGAGCAAGTACTCGGACCGGGTCGACTTCTACCGAGTAGACGTGGATAAGAATCAGAATCTCTCTTCCAGGTATGGAATAAGTGGAATTCCGGCATTGAAGGTATTCAAGAGTGGGAAGGCAGTGGCCGGCACAGTGGGAATGCAATCAAGTACTGAGATCACTTCGCTTTTGGAGTCAGCGCTTAAGTCGTCAGAACTGAGCGTAGATCCAAAGAAAATGACCGATGAACAGTGGAAGGCAAAGCTAACACCAATTCAATATGAAGTTACACGTCAGAAAGGGACCGAGCGCGCTTTTTCCGGTAAATACTGGGATAACCACAAAGAAGGCATGTACAAGTGTTCAAACTGCGGCGAGACACTTTTCGCTTCAAACAACAAATTCGATTCCGGAACAGGTTGGCCGAGCTTTGACAGACCTGCCGATAAGCGAGGTGTGACAGTAAACAAGGACAATTCCTTCGGCATGGAACGTGATGAGGTTGTTTGCTCTAAGTGTGGAGCCCATCTTGGTCATGTATTCGATGACGGGCCAGCGACGACTGGCAAGCGTTACTGCATTAACTCTGCGTCCCTGGATTTCAAAGCCGCTGGCGATTCAGGCAAGAACAAAAGCAGCAAATGAAACTTCTCAAGTTTTTCAAGATGACGGGAATAATTTGGCAAGACTCCCGTTTTAGCTAATAGGAAAGCGCACGGGAGTTTGTATCAAAAGTGAAAATAGTTCGAGTACTTCTTCCTTTACTTTTTCTGCTCCCCGGATGCTCTACCAGCTCCACGACGGCAGTAGCAGAAAGTGGCGTGAAACAGCAATATCTATCTCAATATTCAAAAGTTCAAGACGATAAAGAGAGAATGCGTCACTTAGATGTCGGATATTTCGCAGGTGGTTGTTTCTGGGGCGTGCAAGATGAGTTCAACAGAGCACCAGGAGTAGTGTCAACTATTGTTGGATATTGCGGAGGAATTACCAGAGCGCCAACATATGAATCTGTCTGCCGGCATGGCACAAAACATGCTGAAACTGTTCGTGTGGTGTACGACCCTGGCAAAACAACGTTTAAGGCTCTTACGAGCTACTTCCTTGATATACACGACCCGACCACCGTCAACAGACAAGGTCCAGATATAGGCGATCAGTACCGCTCGGCGATTTTCTTTGAAGGTGAAAAGCAGAAAGAAGAAGCTTTGCAAGCTATTGAAAGCAAAAACGCAAGTCTTCCAAAAAACTCTTCAGTCGTTACAGCTTTGGATAAGTTTGTTGTCTTTTACACCGCTGAAGATTATCACCAGAACTACATTAGTAGAACTGGCGATGCAAGTTGCCACGTACGTTAGGACTCCGAAAAAGATATGCGCTTAGTCGAACTTTTCAAAAAGAAGCACGCGAAGAACCATAAGGTGGCTGTCTGGGTCAAAACATACTCCTCAGAATTCTATCGATATGCCTATGTGAGAGTGCATAACCATGAAGAAGCTGAAGACATTGTGCAACGTTGTTTTGTCAAAGCCTATCAGGCTTTTGATAGCTTCACTCCTGGGAGCAACGAGAAAGCATGGTTGTACACGATACTGATTAATCTGATAAGGGACCATCTCTCAAAGTTGTCCAACCGCAGCATCAATCTGTCTCTGCAGGATTCACAACTACTCGAAACACTGGTTGATTTGAAATCGAATCCCGAAGCACAACTTTCTCGAAAGATGGACTTAGTAGAGCTGGAAGAGGCTCTCTCCAAGCTTCCCGAGCTTTTCGCAGTACCTTTGCTTCTGCATGAAGTAAGCGACATGAAGTACGAAGACATCGCCAAAATGCTTTCTATTCCGATCGGTACAGTCATGTCCCGCCTGCACAGGGCTCGCAAAGCCCTTTATGAAATGCTGCCAGGCGACAGTCAGAATACCAGAGGGGGAACTATACCCCAAGTTACGAAGAACAAGAATCAAGAGGGAGGTGAGAAGGATGGACTGCGCTAAAGCCTTAGTTTTCATGTGTCCAGAAATAGACGACGAGTTACCCGTAACCGATTCGGCGATTCTGCAGGAACACCTCTCAGCGTGCAGTAGTTGCAGTGACGAGTGGGAGGCACTTCTCATGGTCGACCGCAGTGTCAAAGCTGTAGTCGATAGAGTTAAAGTACCAGCTGGCCTCGAGGCTAGAGTTTTAGATTCCGTTTTGAAAGAGCACAGCGAACATGCGAGAGCCGGTCGGAAAATAAAAATTTGGGGCTTTTCGAGCCTAGCACTCGCGGCTTGTGTGTGTTTATTTTTTTTCTCCCCAAATCTTGTCGGTGAAGGAGCCATCAGTGCCGAGACATTGGTCAATGAGACGGCTGACGGCTCGCCAACAGCATCCCAGAGGAATTTCAGACACATCGATGGTTTCAAGGTTGCAAGCAAACCCGAAAAAAGCAAACTAGCTGCTGTGATTTCGCGCGCGAACATGAAACAAATCACGGGTCTCAGGATAGTTGGCTTTGACCAGTATCAAGATAACTCTGGTAGAAAAATTTTACGAGCATGCTATCAAAGCAGCACTGACAAAAGCTTTTGCATTGATTGTTATTTCGCCCCTACAGGCTATTTGTCATTCGTGCAATCCCAAGAAGTTCGGATAGCTGGCAAGGTCGGGCGTTTAGGAAAGGCCGGAAACCACAATGTGGTTATTCTTTCAGAAAACGGTTCGGATTACGTATTCGCTAGCCCGCTAGACAAGAACAGATTGCTAGCGATGATTTCGAAAAGTTCTTGAGTTAATGAAAGTCAACGAGGCACCGATACAATGAATGGACCTAACTACTCAAAATTGCTCGCCGCATCAATGTTTGCGGCTATCGTCACCACGCCTCTCATGGCTGAGCAAGCCTCATCTTCGGATGCAACTCAGCCAGTTGTTGTCGAACTGTTCACATCAGAAGGCTGTTCCAGCTGTCCGCCAGCTGACCGTGTAGCAATAGATCTCCAAAAAGATCTTGGGTCTGACGTGATTGTCCTCAGTGAACATGTTGATTATTGGAACTACCTGGGCTGGCAAGATCCATATTCCGCGCCGCTGTTCACAAGCAGACAGCATGATTACGCAAAAAAGCTAGGGCAGCAATCAGTTTATACCCCGGAAGCTATTGTTGACGGCACTTTTGGTATGGTCGGCAGTGGACGTGGGAACTTAAAAAATGCCATTGAAAAAGCGTCGCGTGTCCCAAAAGTCAGGGTCAGCATAAGCTCCAGCAATGCTGCAGACGATGCGTCAAAAAAAGAGTTGGGCATCAGTGCCATTGCGCCTTCAGGTTCGTCTGGTACGAACGCTCAACTTTTCATCGCTGTCACAGAGAACAATCTGAGGTCAAACGTACGCTCAGGTGAAAATGGTGGGTCTGTGCTTGAACACACTGGTGTCGTGAGATATCTTCACAAAGTTGGTGAGTCCGTAAAACTTGAAGACAACAAGCAAATCACGCTCAACACCGAGGTGAGGCTAGATCCGCGTTGGAAAAAACAAGATCTCCGGATTGTCGCTTTCTTTCAAGATGTCTCCAGCAGAGCGATTAGGGGCGCAAATCAAATTAAGGTCAATTAGTTTGCCTCAATTAGACTTGATTGGCTAAAGGCCTAGTTTTCAAAAAAGTTTGACGATGAACATCAGCTACAACAACAAACACAACGGAGAAAAAAATGAACAATAAAAATGACTTGCTATTTCGCTCAGCACTTGCTGCATTAGGCATTGCCGGTTCGATCTGAGCAGGCTTCGCCCAAGCCGACACGCCTTTTAATCACGTCGACAGAACTGGAGACAGGATTTTAATTGCAGCAGACAATGGCTGTGGCAAAGGATCTTGCGGCAAGGACGAGAAGGGCGCCGACGCGGCAAAAAAAGCATCGAAGAAAAAAGGCAAGGAATCTTCTTGTAAAACAGCCGAAGGTGGCAAAGATGCATCATGCAGTACGCATGACAAAGCTGCTATGGGCAAAGGGGCAGACAAAGGCAAATAACGAACTACAGGAGTAGCGTAGCGGGAGTAGTTCAACTCTACTCCCGCCACCAAAAACATCCAATGAATCATCTGCAGTCATTACCTGAGTTAGGCATCGGGTTAGGATTTCGAAGACAACTAAGCGATTCTATCTTTGCTGCGCAAGACCAAATCGATTGGTTGGAAATTATCTCAGAGAATTATCTGGGCATAGGCGGCGCTGCCAGAATCAGCCTGGAGCGGGCAATTCAGCAATACCAGTTACTTCCTCACGGAGTCAACTTGTCCATTGGTGGTGTTGATCCAATCAACTACAGGTATCTAGAGCTGCTCAAAAAACTGATCACTGACACAAAGTGTCCTTGGGTCAGCGACCACCTATGTTTCTCCAGCAATCAAGGTCGATACACGCACCAGTTACTGCCTCTTCCTCGCACAAAAGAGACTGTTAAGCATGTGGCTGAGCGGGCTAAACTAGTTCAGGAGTACCTTGAAGTACCGCTTTTGCTGGAAAACATAACGTATTACATGACTTTCGGCGAATCCAAAATGACTGAGTCACAGTTCTTATCTGAAATCTGTGAAAAAGCTGACTGCGGAATCCTTTTAGACTTGAACAATATTGTCGTCAATGCCAGGAATTTTGACTTAGACGAACACGATTTCATTGGTGAAACGAATACCGAGCGAGTGGTGCAGATGCATATCGCCGGACATAAAAACGGCAAGCAATGGATTTTAGATACGCATGGAGAACCGATCTCGAAGCGAGTCTACAATTTGCTTGACTACACTCTAGCAAGAACAAGACCAAAAGCCATTCTTCTTGAACGTGACGATAACTTTCCTGAATTTAGTGAAATTCTATCTGAGTTACGTATAATTCGGAAACACTGCAAGCAATTCAAAACCTTCACCAGAACCAGTTTAGACGACAGGAAGAAACTCCATGCAGTTAGCTGACGTGCAAACTTCAATAGTTGATTTTTTGACAGGAAAAAAGGAACAGCCACCCGATTCAGTATCACAGAAGGGACTTGAACTCTACAAGTCTCTCGTATTTTCTGAATACCAGAGCTTGCTTGAATCTATTTATCCCGGCACGCAATCTGCTCTAGCTCAGCGCTGGGACGAGATCTGCCTTGATTTCGTTCGTGAGTTGCCCAACACCGACTTCAACATGAATCGCAGTGCCAAAGGTTTCAGCCGCTTCCTTGAGCACTTCTGTCATCCTACCTGGATTATTGAGCTATCCGAGTACGAGTATCTGCTTCATTCCGTGGCAGAAAGAGATGTTTCTTTCATTCCACTTGCTCTAGGTGAGCGGGGTGACGAGTTGTTTTTAGAGGTTCTTGGTGAGAGACCATGCGTAAATCCAACGCTGGAGGCAGTTGATTACCAGAATGATACTCCTGCGCTACTGTCTTCTGCTCTTAATGACGATGAGATTGAACTAGGGTCGAACGAAAAAAGAACAAGGCTGGCGATCTTTCGTGATAACCGAGGTGTTCGCAGCCTCGAGCTTAATGACGTAAGTTGGCAGCTACTTGCTACCCTTCAGACTGCAGAATCTTTCAGGGCAGTGATATCAAATGTCGCTCTGAAATTTGATCAGTCGGTAGAATTCGCAGCAATTCCGGTCTTAAAAGAACTCCGACGCTATTTCGCTGAAGAGTTGCTTGTTCGCAGCATTCAAACGAATTCCCTTACCTAACCAACAAAAAAGGAGTGTATGACCGATGATTTGTCTTACAAGAAGAGGCTTAGCGCTGGTAGTTCTACTCTTATCTTCTTCACCTTTGCCTCCAATGCCTGCAAGGGCCAGCCAATCTTTTGTTGTAAAACCGAGTAAAAACGCAGTCATTTTCAACTCTAACGCGCCTATTGAACTTATAGAAGGACACACGGACAAGCTCAAAGGCAGTATTTCGATAGACGAGGACTTAAACTTCAACAAAGACTTTTCTGCAGAATTCAATGTTGATTTAGCTTCAATCGACACTGGCATCGCTCTTCGCAACGAGCATATGCGAGATAACTTCCTCCAGACAGCGAAATTTCCAGAGGCAGTTTTCAAAGTGTCAAAAGTTACGGGTGACCATGAGGCTTTTGCCCAAGGCAAGCCGGTTTCAGTGATTGCAGACGGATCGGTTACTATTCACGGTGTGACGCTTGAACAAAAAATTCCCGTCACTGTAACACTCAAGCGCAAAAACTCCAAACCCTCACTTACATTCACAGGGAAGTTTCCTGTGAAACTTGAAGACTACAAAATACAGAGACCTGAAGTTGTTTTTCAAAAGCTCGCAGACACTGTATTTGTAACCGTTTCTGCTACAGCTATCAACAACTAGAATGATTCCAACCGTCGGTCTAGAGAACAGAAGTGGTGCAAATTTGAATAAGCGTCTTTCTGAAAAAATAGTTGTTGCGGCAGGTATTGTATGTCTAAGCGGCAGCAGTTCATCTGCTGAGGAGCATAAAATGAGTGCCGAATGTTATTTAATCGAGGCCGCGACCGAAAGAAAAGCGACTGGCACGCATACGAAACTAGACGTGAAAGATGTACCGGCGAATTGCCTGAAAGTTGGCGATTTTGCTACCAATTTTGATTTGCCAAACGCTAAGGGCACGTTCATCAAATTAACAGATCTTCTCACTGAAGGCCCAGTGGTGCTTGCTTTCTACAGAGGTAGTTGGTGCCCCTTTTGCAATCGAGAGCTGCACGACTTGCAAGAAATTTTGCCTCAAATTAAGGCAAGCGGCGCTTCTTTGGTTGCAATTTCACCACAGTTACCAACGTCTAGTGCTGCAACTGTTCTGAAAAATGGATTGTCGTTTGAGGTTCTCAGTGATGTGGGTAACCACACAGGTAAAGGCTATGGGCTGGTCTATTCCGTGCCAAAATTGGAAAGACCCTTTTATGCTTTGTTCGGGGCAGACCTGCCAAAATACAACGGCGACGAAAGCTTTGAAATCCCTCTGCCCGCAACATATATCATCGATAAAAGTATGAAAATAAGATACGCATTTGTGGACATCGACTACAAAAAGAGGCTGTCGCCTGCAGAAATACTCAAGCAGTTAAATCTGATAAGCAAAGAGAAAAGCAGTTTTGATAAGCAGACACGAGTAGATGTTCACTCCAAAATTTAGAATTTGTGAGCACCACTATCGGTCTCGAATATGGGCGTAAAAAAATCACACAAAACCTGGGTAGTTCGAGAGGTAAGGCATCATGATTTAGCCGGACTGGAGGCAGTCATAGACGCGAGCGGTCTTTTTCCATCCACGATGCTTGATTCAATGATTGCCCCTTTCTTGGCTCAGGGATAGCGAAGCTGTCACCAGGGGCAATGGTTTCAACCTGGCTTTAAGTGCCACAGGGAGAGCGATAGCGGACCTTACTGTGAGTCAAATGTACTACCAGAGCCGAAAGTAATAAAGTTCCGACTTTTATTATGGTAACGGAAAGCGACGGTTTTTAGAAGCAAACTTTGGGCGTTTCCAGGTTTGTGGTACTCTCTTTTTGACCAATAAGTTCCTACTCTGTATGTTCTAGGAACTTCGCTTAAAAATATGCCCCATGAAAGAGAGTAGTCATGAAACGTGATTGGGAAATCTCCGAATTGCAGGAATACTGGACACTTCAGCCATTGGAATTACAATTACTCGAAAACAGAAATGATGAAAACGGGCTTGGGTTCGCACTTTTACTCAAGTTCTTTCAAATAGAGGACCAAGGAGGCATGGGTTCCGGGTGCTAACAAATTCAGAAATCCAGACGAAGACTTACCGGCCGATTTTGAAGAAAGGCGTGCTGAATACTATGCAGACTTGGAGATGCCACTCGATCCGGTGCAACTGATCCAGGGGCTCCAAGCCGAAATGGTAGGCGCTCTGACAGAGCTGAATGAGACTATCAAGACGAATGACCAAGTCAAAATAACTGCCACCGGCAAAATAAAGCTCACGCCTCTGAAGCCCCAGGTAACTCCCGCAAACCTGGACAAACTGGGCGATGAACTGGAACAGCGCTGGCCTCAGACAACCATCCTGGATGTTTTCAAAGAGGCTGAACTTAGAACCGGATTCACCGATGAATTTTCCAGCGTAGGCACTCGCGAGGTACTAGACCGGGCAACTGTGCGCAAGAGGCTTATTCTTTCACTTCATGGTATCGGCACCAATGCCGGTATCAAACGCGCACGGGCTGACGAAAAATATGCTGATCTGAAGTACATAACTCGCCGATATGTCACTCGCGATGCTGTCCGTAATGCTATCCGTCGGCTGGTGAATGAAATTTTCAAAGTGCGCCAAACGGCTCTGTTGCAAAGATTGGCCGAAAAATTTGAGACGAGTTATGACACGTGTTTCTCCGTCCGGTTTTCTGATTATGCAGCCTCAAATTCATCCATGAGTGATTTCCAAAACTCGCCGTAGG
>Ga0164290_1002395_pt1 | contig 13451 bp, 13 predicted proteins | sample Micstemetagenome_FD_108782 | JGI IMG/M metagenome (GOLD analysis project Ga0164290, IMG submission 108782) | Contaminated culture microbial community from soil near Moab, Utah, USA - Microcoleus steenstrupii SON62 (Illumina Assembly) | ecosystem: Environmental > Terrestrial > Soil > Soil crust... | reverse complement strand
CGCCGCTGGACCCGGCGGCGGCCGATGTGTCCATCGGCTTCAGCATCGCCGCCAGCTATCTGGAAGGCGACGACGGCACCGCCGTCAGCTACGGCGCCGGCAGTGCCAGCCTGGACAGCATCGAATTCATCGTCAGCGTGTCGACCGTGCCGGAGCCGGCGCCCGCGGCCCTGCTCGCCAGCGGCGCCACGCTGCTGGCCTGGCTGGCGCGGCGCCGCAGGCCGACCTGAGCCAGAACAGGCCGTGCAACTCGACAAGAATGCCCTGGCGGCGGCGTTCTGCGGAATGCCGCCGAAGCGGCGGTTGCCCGGCCCGCAGCCGAACGAAAGCGATGGGCGTGCACTCCTAGCCTGTGGCGCACCTTGTCGTCCCGCGGCGCGCCGGTTTAGCCCCAGGATCGGGCGCCCGGATGAGGTTCAGAACGCCAGCGTCAGGCCCAGCACCACACCGCGGCGGCGCATCGAGCCTGTCCCGGTGTAGGGGCCGCCGCGGCTGGCCGCCACCCAGGCGAGCTGCAACTCGCCGCTCTCGCCGAGGGCGTGCGACAGGCCCACACGCACGTCGCGACGCGAGCCGCGCTGCTGCCGCGCATAGGGCAAGGCCCATCCCCCGGAGACATCCAGCAGGCCGGCGTGCGCAACCAGGGCCCAGCCCGCGGCAAGCGGCCGGCGCAGGTTCAGCTCTGCATAGGCGCTGCGCTGGCCGGTGCCGTAGTAGTCCGGCGACAGGTAGAACCGAAGAGTCCAGCCCTCGCCGAGCAGGCCGGCATAGGCTTCCTGGAAGTCGTCGTGCGAGAGGTTCTCGACGGCATGGGCGATGAGGCCGACCTCGCCGTCCAGGCCGGGTGCGAGCTCGAAGACGCGCCCGCCGTAGACCTGCAGCGCGGCACCGCGGCGCCCGGCGTCGAAGCGCACATAGGCCAGCTGGGCGCCGGCATACCAGCCGCCTTGGCCGTCCCAGGCCAGGCCAAGCTGGGCACTGGGCCGGCCGCCGCTGTAGGACATGCCGCGGTCGCGCGCGTCGGTCTGCAGCGAGAGGGTGCCGCCCACGTCGGCGCGCGCGACGACGGCGCCGGCCAGCAGCATGGCGATCAACGTCGTCAGTCGGGCCAGGCGCGCGGGGGGCATCAATCGGCAGTGTGCCCCAGCCGCGTGCAGCCCGGGTTGCGCGTGCCGGCATGGCGGGCCAGCGTCGCGCAGCTGTCGATGCGGCCCTGGGCCGCGGTAACGAGGGCCGTCTTCAGCGCCAGGGCGCCGTGGCTGCCGTCCAGCTCCCTCACCAGGGCCAGCAGGCCCGCGGCATGCGCGGCGGCGAAGGACGATCCCGATACCAATGACCAGCCGCCGCCCGGCGCGGCGCTCGGCACGTCGCGACCCGGCGCGATGACGGCGCCTGCCGGCAGCGGTGGCGCGCCGGCGACGACGAGGACGCCGGGATGGCTGGCGGGGAACCGGTGCTCGGGCCCGCCGCTGCTGGGCAGCGCGGCCACGAGGCTGGCGCCGCGCGCCTGGGCCTGGTCCAGCAGCAGGGCCAGCAGGCGGTCGTCGGGCCCGCCCAGGCTCATGTTGATGATGTGGGCGCCCTGCTGGATGGCGGCGTAAAGCGCCCGGGCCAGGCTGAGGCCGGTGCACAGGGTCCGGTCCTGCGCGGCCTGCCAGCAGGCGCGCAGCGCCAGCAGCCGGGCCTGCGGCGCGATGCCGGCAATGCCGGCGCCGTTGTCGGCCCGCGCCGCGATGATGCCGGCCACGGCCGTGCCATGGTTCTCGGCCGGGGGCGGCCGGTCGTCGACGAAGTTCTGGTTGAACACGACCTGGCCGGCCAGGTCGGGATGCCCGGCCTCGACGCCGCTGTCGACGACGGCGATGCGCACGCCGCGCCCCGTGGCCAGCTGGTGCAGCGCCGCCAGCTGCCACTGGCTCGCCGCCGGCTGGGCCGCGTACAGCGGCTCCTGCTGGCTGGACTGGACCCGATACAGGCCCACCGGCTGGGCCCAGGCGACGCGGCGGTCACCGGACACGGCCTGGGCCGCCTCGGCGGCGCTGCGCGCGTCGCCGTCGGGCAGGCGCATGACGAAGCAGTCCACGCCGGCCAGCGGCATCGGCCATTCGCTGCGCATCTCCAGCCGGTGGGCGCGGGCCAGGGCCTGGGCCAGCTGCCGGCGCGACTGTCGGCCCACGCCCTCGCCATAGGTGCCGGCATAGCTGCCGTCGGGCCGGTAATGGGCCTTGGGCAGGTTCAGCATGACGAGGACCTGGCGCTCGGCCTCCTCGGCCTGGGCACGAGCCGCCCCGCCCCAGCCGCACAGCAACAGGGCCAGCACGCCAAGCAGCAGCCTCATCGCCCCAGCCCCGGCTGCAACGGCTCGGCCAGTTGCACGATGGGGGCGGCGCGCAGCGCGGCCAGTCCGCGGGCGTCGACGCGCAGCAGCCAGGCGCCGGTCTCGGTCGGCCCGGCGACGATGCCGGCTCCTTCGGCCTGCAGCAGCTCGCGCAGGGCCTGCTCGCTGGTCCCCGGCTTGAAGATGACCAGGGCGTCGGCCACGACCGGCGCGCTGCCGGCCGCCGCCTGGCCCTGGTAGTCGGCCGCGTCCTGGCGCGTCACCAGCAGCAGGCACAACAGCAGGACGACGGCCACACCCTGCACGCCCAGCGCCCAGGCCGTCCAGCGCGGCGCGGCGCGCCCGGGAGCCTCCTGCCGCATGCGCGCATGCAGCCTGGCCAGCCCGGCCTCCACGTCGCCGCCCTGGGCGGGCGCGCCGGCGACGCTGAGCAGGGTCTGCATCGGCTGCTCGGCGGCCAGCTCGCCGCGGCAGGCCGGGCAGTGCAGCAGGTGGCGCTGCACCCGCGCCGTCTCCTCGCCGTCCAGCTGGCCCCGCGCGTACCAGGGCAGCAGGGCCTGCACCGCCACGTGCTCGTCGTGTTCCATCGGGACGACCACACTCATGTCAAGTCTCCAGACTGCCCGGCGAGGTCGTCGAGCAACAGGCGCAGCCGCCGCCGCGCATAGAACATCCGCGTCTTGACGGTCTCGGCCGGGCAGCCGACGACCTCGGCGATCTCGCCATGCGCCATGTCGTGGAAATAGCAGAGCTCCACGACGGCGCGGTGCTCGGGCGACAGCTCCGCCATGGCCGCGCGCAGCCGGCCGCGCAGCTGAGCCAGGTCCAGGCGCTGATCCGGCCCCGGGGCCGCGTCGGCCGCCTCGGTGGCGGCGGCTTCAGCATCCAGCGGCAGGTCCTGGCGGCTCAGGGCCTTCAGCGCCTTGCGGTAGGCGATGCCGAAGATCCAGGTCGACAGCCGGCTGCGCCCGTCGAAGCCGTCGGCGCGCTGCCAGACCACCATCATGCAGTCGTTCAGCACCTCCTCGATGGCCTCGGGCTGGCGCAGCATGTGCGTCAGAAAGCGCCACAGCCGCGGGTGGTAGAGGCGGTAGAGGGCATCGAAGTCGGCACGCCGGCCTTGCCTGACGCCCTCCAGCAGGGCCAGTTCCAGCCGTTCGGCCGACGGCCCGCGCCCGTTTTCGGGCACGTCCTCGCGCTTTTTTCCGACGTTGAGCCACTTCAGCATGGGCGTGAGTACCCGCAGCGGGTGACAAGGTTCAAAACTATCGCATCCAGGGGCGCTATCGTTGGGGCATGAGCGACGCTGGCGCCCTGCCCCTGCCCCTCCCGGCCTCCGGCCCGGCCGAAGCGCCGGCCGACGCGGCGCCGCTGCTGGAGGCCGGCGGCGCGCGCGAATGGCGGGTCGGCGGCGACTGGACGGTGCTGGCCCTGCGCGGCCGCTACGAGGAATTCCGCCAGCGCGTCGCCGCCGCCGTCGCCGAGACGCCCGATGCGCTGTGGGATCTGCGCGAGCTGGGCCGCCTGGACACCGCCGGCGCGCTGACGCTGTGGCAAGGCTGGGGCAGCAAGCCGCCCGGCCGGCTGCTGTGGCAGCCCGAGCACGTGACGCTGTTCGCCCAGTTCATGCAGCCCGGCGCGCTGCCCAAGCGCAAGCGCAGTCTCGGCCCGGGGCTGGAGCTGGCCAGCCTGAAGACCCTGGACTTCGCCCGCCACGGCGTGGACATCGTCGCCCTCATCGGCCGCCTGCTGCTGGACTTCATCCACGTGCTGCGCCGTCCCTCGCTGATCGGCTGGCGCGAGATCTCGGCCAATGTCTTTCGCACCGGCGCGCAGGCCCTGCCGATCACGGCGCTGGTCGGCTTCCTGGTCGGGCTGACCCTGTCCTATCTGATCTCCAAGCAGCTCAAGACCTATGGCGCCGACATCTTCGTCATCAACATCCTCGGCCTGGCCGTGATCCGCGAGCTCGGCCCGCTGCTGGCCGCCATCATCGTGGCCGGCCGATCGGGCTCGGCGATGACGGCGCAGATCGGCGTCATGCGCGTCACCCAGGAGCTGGACGCCCTGTCCGTCATGGGCATCTCCCATACCGTGCGCCTGGTGCTGCCCAAGGTGCTGGCCCTGGCCGTCTCGCTGCCGCTGGTGGCGCTGTGGACCAGCGGCCTGATGCTGCTCGGCGGCATGGCCGCTGCCAACGCCCAGCTCGGCGTCGGCCCGTCCAGCTTCCTGCACACCCTGCCCAGCGTCGTCGAGCCGGCCAATCTGTGGCTGGGCTGGGCCAAGTCGGTCATCTTCGGCGGGCTGATCGCCCTGCTGGCCTGCCACTTCGGCCTGCGCGTCAAGCCGAACACCGAGAGCCTGGGCCAGAGCGTCACGCAGTCGGTCGTCACGGCCATCACCCTGGTCATCGTCGTCGACGCGATCTTCGCGGTGCTGTTCTCGGATGTCGGCATATAGCAATGACAGCCCCCACGTTCGCTCCGCTCTCTGCCCCCCAAGGGGGCGCGTCAGCGCCTCCGGGCGGCCGGGCGCCGCTGACGGCCGAACCCATCATCGAAGTCGACAACGTGACGACGGCCTATGGCGGCCATGTCATCCACCGCCATCTCAACCTGACGGTGCACCGCGGCGAGGTGGTGGCGCTGATCGGCGGCTCGGGTTCGGGCAAGACGACGCTGCTGCGCCTGCTGCTCGGCCTGGAGGTGCCGCAGGCCGGCACGGTGAAGATCTTCGGCCACCCGCTGGGCCGCTGCGCCGTGCGCGACCTGGAGCGGGTGCGCTACCGCTGGGGCGTGCTCTTCCAGGCCGGCGCGCTGTTCTCGGCACTCGATGTGTTCGACAACATCGCCCTGCCGCTGCGCGAGTTGAAGAGCGTGCCGCCGGACATGGTCAAGCCTCTCGTCATGCTCAAGCTGGCCCAGGTCGGCCTCAAGCCCGAGGACGCGCTGAAGCGGCCGGCCGAGCTGTCCGGCGGCATGATCAAGCGCGTGTCGCTGGCGCGGGCCCTCATCCTCGACCCGCAGCTGCTCTTCCTGGACGAGCCCACCGCCGGCCTGGACCCCGACAGCGCCAAGCAGTTCGTCAAGCTGCTGCGGCGCCTGCGCCAGGAGCTGGACCTGACCGTCGTCATGGTCACGCACGACGTCGACACCCTGTTCGCCGTCGTCGACCGCGTCGCCGTGCTGGCCGACCAGCACATCATCGCCTGCGGCCCGCTCGCCGAGGTCGCCCGCCTGCCGCATCCCTTCGTGCGCAACTTCTTCCTCGGCCACCTGGAGCGCTGCGCCGAGGAGGACGTGCGGCGCTTCCGCCTCAGCCTGGACGACACCAGCGAGGAAGGCGGCGTGCCCGCCGTGCTCCGCGAAGAAAACACCGTCTGATCCCAAGCCATGGAAAACAAAGCCCACGCCCTGGCCGCCGGCCTTTTTCTGCTGCTGCTCGGCCTGGCCCTGGCGGCCAGCGTCGCCTGGTTCCAGGGCGACCGCACCGAGCGCGTGCACTACACCGTCGTCGCACGCAGCGGCGTGCTGGGGCTGAACCTGAAGGCGCCGGTCAAGCTGCGCGGCGTCGAGGTCGGCCATGTCGAGAGCATCGCCTTCGACCCCGTCGACCCGCGCCAGATCCTCGTCGGCATCGCCGTCGACGCCAGCGCGCCGGTGTCCACCGCCACCTATGCCCAGCTCGGCCTGCAGGGCGTCACCGGCCTGTCCTTCGTCGGCCTGGAAGATGCCGAGACGACCGGCCCGCTGCGTCGCGCAGCGCCCGGTGCGCGACTGGCCCTGCGCCCGACGCTGCTGGACCGGCTGGCCGAGAGCGGCCCCGGCCTGGTCGCCGGCTTCGGCGAGGCCGCGGCGCGGCTCAACGCCCTGCTCAGCGACGACAACCGCGCCCAGCTCGGCCGCACCCTGGCCGAGCTGCAGCAGGCCGCCGGCGACACCGGCCGGCTGATGGCCGCGCTGCAGCCCAGCGCCCGCCAGCTGCCGACCCTGCTGAAGGACGCCGACGCCACCGCCCTGCGCGCCCAGGCCGCCCTGGCCCGCATCGAGGCCCTGGCCGCCGACGGCCAGCAGCTGGCCCAGGAACTCAGAACCCGCGCCGCCGCCCTGGACCGGCTGGAGGCCGCCGCCGCCCAGGTGCAGGCCACCAGCCGCAACCTCGAACTGGCCCTGGTGGGCGACACGCCGCCGCGCAGCCGCCCGCTGCTGGCCGACATCTCGGCCGCCACGCGCAGCATCGAGCGCGCTGCCACCGACCTCGGCGAGCAGCCGCAGAGCCTGCTGTTCGGCCGCGACGGCCGCCCCCCCGGGCCGGGCGAGGCCGGCTTTGTGGAACGGCTGAAGGCGGGTGGCCCATGAAGCCCCTGCTCCTCCTGCTGCCCCTGGCGCTGAGCGCCTGTTCGCTGTCGCCCAAGGCCCCGCCTCGCGCCGTCTACGACCTCGGCCCCGCGCCGGCCGCCATCGCCACCGGCGGTGCGCTCGGCTGGCGCATTGCCGACGTCAGCGCCGCCCCGTCGCTGGCCGGGGACGGCATCGCCTACCGCCTGGCCTTCCAGCAGGCCCAGCGCCTGGAGCACTACCGCGACAGCGCCTGGGCCGCGCCGCCCGCCGCCCTGCTGACGCAGCGTCTGCGCGCACAGCTCGCCACCACGCCGGCCTGCGCTGGCCGCCCGGCAGCCCAGTTGGCGGTCCACCTCGACGAGTTCGAGCAGGTCTTCGGCAACCCGTCCGCCAGCCATGTCGTGCTGCGCGTGCATGCGACGCTGTGGCCGGCCGCCGGCGCGGCCCAGCAGCAGCACTGGCGGCTGGAGCGCCCTGCCCCGTCGGCCGACGCCGTCGGCGCGGTGCGCGCCCTGTCGCAGGCCATCGACGACTGGCTGCCTGCGCTCTCCACCTGGCTGGCGACGGCGGCCTGCCGCTGAAGCCGCCGGGCCCGGCCACGGCCGCCGGCAACGCTGCCGCCGCCGGCTGCGAAGGCTGGCCGGGGGTCATTCATGACCAAAGGCAGAGCGGCCCGCCGTGCCCATGATGGCGAGCCATGCGCACCCTTGTCGTCGCCCGTCTGGACAGCCCCGCCTGTGCCCTGGCCCAGCGCCTCATCGAAGGCGCCGCGCTGCCGGTGCTCGGCCATGCCCAGGCCGCCACCGAAGCCCTGGCCATGGCCCTGGCGCTGCAGCCCGAGCTGCTGCTGCTCGACCCCGGCCTCAAGCCCGTCGGCGCGGCCGAGCTGGCCGCCTCTCTGCATGACCCCGCGCCGCGGCTCGTCTGGCTCAGCCACGAGCTCGTGCGGCGCTGCCTGGCCGCACCGGACCCGCTGCGCCGGCGCGCGCTGCTGGCCGAGCTGCCGCGGCGCCGCCTGGGCGTGGAGGTGCGGCGCCTCGTCGTGCTCGAGCATGGCCGCTTCGTGACCCTGGATGTCGACGAGATCCGCTGGCTGGAGCTGCCGGACGCCCGCCACCCCGCGCTGTCGCTGTTGCACGGCTTCAGCGAACAGCATGTGCTGCACCGCCGCCTGGCCGACCTGCTGGACGACCTGCCGCCCGGCCGCATGCTGCGCTGCCAGACCCGCGTCGCCGTGGCGCCGGCCCATGTGCTGGAGGCCCTGCCGCACGAGAAGCGCGGCGCGACCCTGCTGCTGGACAACGGCACACGCCTGGCCTGCGGTCCGCAGTTCTGGCCCGCCCTGGAGACGGCGCTGCGCGTGGCCGAGGCCCATGTCGCCAGCACCGACCAGCCCGACACGCCCAGCCGCTGGAGCGCGCCCTGGCGGCTGGACGCCGCGCCACCGCCGGATGACGGCGCCATGGGCTGACCGCTTCAGGCGCCGCGCCGACGGCGCCTGAAGGCCACCAGCGCCATGACGCCCAGGCCCGCCATGGCCCAGCTCGACGGCTCGGGCACGGCGCTGGTCATGAACTGCCCGGACGCCGAGCTCACCGTCACGCCCTCGGGCAGCACCCAGTTGAAATGCAGGGTGTTGCCGAAGTCGGCGCTCGTCTGCTGGCCGGGCATGTGATAGGACGCCAGCGCCGAGGTGTAGAGCTCCGCGAAGATGAAGACCGTGGTGTCGCCCAGGGGAATGGCCAGCTCGTCGCCCAGCACCGTGGTGCCCGACTTCAGCGCAACGGACGGAGCGTACTGGTCCAGGCGACTGAAGAAGTCGGCGTGGGCAGCGCCCACATAGAAGCGCGCCGAAGCCTGGGCAAAGCCACCGGGCGTGAGCGTCCCGTCAATGCTGACGCTGAGCTGGGCCAGACCGATGTTCTGGCCGTTGTGGAAGGTGACGGTGTCCCAGTAACGTGCCATCGACTGAGCGCTGGTATGGGCGCGGCAGGGCGGGCAGGAGACGGCGCTGGAAGCTGCATGCAGGGTGCCGTCTCCGAGCCCGGCCTGGGCCCAGCCATAGGAGTACTTGTAGTAGGACGGCGTGTTGGCCATGGCCGCAAAGCTGCCTTCGCCGCCGCTGCGGCTGCCGCCGCTCGTGCCGGCATAGCTGCCGTAGCCGGGCAGCGCGGCTTGCGCGGCGGTGGTCAGCAGGGTGGCGCTGGCGAGGGCGAGGGCCAGGGTCAGACAGGTCTTGTTCATGGGGTTCTCCGGTTCATCGGTTCAGGGCTTGGGATTCATCAGCGCCCGCACGCGGGCGGCGATCTGTTCGGGCTGGGGGACGGCGGCCTGCTCCAGCGGCCAGCTGGCCAGCGCCGGCGCGTCGGGGCCGGTCAGGCGCTGGGGCGCGGCCTTGAGCGCGGCGAAGGCCTGCTCGGCGACGACGGCGCAGAGCTCCGCGGCCAGGCCGCACAGGCCGCTGGCTTCGGTGACGCACAGCAGCCGGCCGGTCCGGCGCACCGAGGCGAGCACGCTGGCCGTGTCCAGCGGCTTGAGGCTGCGCAGGTCGATGACCTCGGCCTCGACGCCCTCGGCCTGCAAGGCGTGCGCGGCGGCCAGGCAGTGCCCGACGGTCTTGCCATAACCGACCAGCGTGACGGCGTCGCCACGGCGGCGCACGGCGGCGCGGCCGGGCAGCAGCAGCTCGCTGCCGGCCACCTCGCCGGCCTCGTGGGCCAGGCCGATGTCGCTGAAGAGCAGCGTCGGCAGCGCCTGCGTCAGCGCGCCCGCCAGCAGGCCGGCGGTGTCGGCCGGCGTGCTCGGCATCAGCACCTGCAGGCCCGGCGTGTGCACGAACATCGCCTCCAGGTTGTGGTTGTGCTGGCCGCCGATGCTCCAGCCGGCGCCGCTCTGGGCCAGCACGACCAGCGGGAAGTCGAACTGGCCGCCGCTCAGCGCCCCCAGCTTGCCTGCGCTGTTGACGAGGGCGTCCATGGCCAGCATGAGGAAGGGCGAGAACAGCAGGTCCACCACCGGGCGCAGGCCCATGGCCGCGGCGCCCGCGGCGCAGCCGGCGATGCTGGCCTCGGCCAGCGGCGTGTTGCGCACGCGCTCGGCGCCGAAGGCCGCGAGCAGCTCGGGGTTCTTGGTGGCCACGCCCTCGCCGAGGAAGATGACGCGCTCGTCGGCGGCCATCGCGCGGTGCAGGGCGGCGATCAGGGCCTGTCGGGAATTCAGTGGCATGTCGTCGCCCTCCTTCAGGCGGTTTGCGGCCAGGGCGCCGCGGCGGCGCGGGCATGGGCCTGGGCGACGCGCTCGCGCACCTCGGCCTCGCGGCGGGCCAGGTCGGCGGCGCCCAGGCGCAGGCGCTCGGCCTGGCGCCGGATGGGGTCGCGCGCCAGCCAGTGGGCGTGCTCGGTGGCGCAGACATAGGCCTGGTCGTCGGGCTCGAAATGGCCGCGCTGGCGGTAGGTCGTCAGCTCCAGCAGGCGCGGGCGGCCGCTGGCGCGGATGGCGGCGACGGCCTGGCAGGCCGCGGCATGCACGGCCTCGACGTCGTTGCCGTCGACGACCTCGGCCACCAGGCCATGGCCCTGCACCCAGTCGGCGACATGCTCGCCGGGCATGGTCTCGCGGCGGTGCACATAGGCCTGCCACTGGTTGTTCTCGCAGACGAAGAGCAGCGGCAGGCGCCAGGTGACGGCGAGGTTCACGGCCTCGTGGAAGATGCCCTGGCAGGCCGCGCCGTCGCCGAAGACGACGGTCGTGATGCCGCCGGGCTGGGCGCCCATCTTCTGCGCCAGGGCCACGCCAGGCGCGAGGCCGAGGCCGCCACCGACGATGGTGGAGGTCAGCACCACGCCCAGCTCGCGGGCCGAGATGTGCAGGGAGCCGGCATGGCCGCCGCAGTAGCCGGTCGCGCGGCCCAGCACCTCGGCGAACAGGCGCTCGGGGTCGGCGCCGCGGGCCAGCAGATGGCCGGCGCTGCGGTGGTTGGTGAGGATGCGGTCGTCGGCCGCCAGTGCGCCGACGACGCCGACGGCACAGGCCTCCTGGCCGACCGAGGTGCAGGTGCCGGGCTGCTGGGCCGAGGCGGTGGCGGCGAGCTGCTCCTCGCAGGCGCGGATCAGCAGCATGGCGTCGAGGCGGTCGAGTTCGGTTTGCATGGCGTCTCCTTCAGTTCAGCAGGGCGGCGAGGCGGCCGAGGTCGAGCGCCGCGACGGCTGCGCGCATCGGCTCGGCATAGGCCGGGTTGTTGGGATGGCTGCTGGCGCAGACGGTCAGCAACTGGATGCGCGTGCGGCTGCGGCCGTCCCAGGGAAAGGACGGGTCCAGCTTGACGAGGCGCTTCAGCGGCCTGCCCGACTCGGCCGGCGTGGGCAGGCGATGGCGGCCGCTGCCGAGGCGGTAGGGCTCGGCCAGCTGCTCGGCGCTCAGGGCGGCGCGCGTGCGGCGCAGGTCTTCGAGTTCGTCGACCTGCATCTGCCGGCCGCGCGCCAGCCGGGCGTGGTGCTCGCCCTCGCCGGCCTTGCGCTGGCGGGCCGCCATCAGCAGGGCCTCGGCGCCCTGGGCGTTGTGCGCGCGGATCTGCGCCGCACGGCGCTCGGCGGCCGCCAGGTCGAAGGGCTGCAGCGCGCGCTCGTTGCCGCGGTCCGTCTCGGCCAGCTTGCGCTGCTGCTCGCGCTCGAAGTAGGCCAGCATCTCGCCGACCGTGACGGGCACCCAGGGCAGGCGGCGCTCGGGCCCGATGACGGCGCAGCCGCGGAACACCGGCCAGCCCTGCAGGGCTTCGCCGCGCTCGCCTTCGAGGTAGGCGCTGAGCTGCTCGTCATGGGCCCAGCGGTTCAGCGTCGTCAGCGGCGAGTTGATGAAGACGCTGAAGCCGGCGCGCGGGCCGATGCGCTGGGCGGCCTCGGCATGGATGCCGCAGTCCGGGCCCGTCCAGGTCTTGGGGCCGAAGCCCTGGGCGTGGATGACGGCCTCGCGCGGGCGGCGGCCGGGCTCGTCGGAGTCCATGACCTGCCGGGTGATGCGCAGGCGCACCTCGGGCAGGGCCAGCAGGCCGGGGTTGGGCCGGGCCTGGGCCTCGAAGACGTCCATGGCCGCATGCAGGGGCTTGAAGGCCGCATGATGGACCGGCAGGCCGTCATTGCTGATGGGCTCGGCGGCGCTGGGCGCCCAGCAGTGGGCCTGCGCGGTGGCGGCGGCGAGCAGCAGCGAAGTGACAAGCGCTTGCGGGCCGAGCGCCGGGCCGCCCGAAGACGGCCCGTCCCCTCGGGGGACCGGCCGGGCGAGCGCGCGTTCAGCGCCGCGGGAGTGGACGAGGGGCTTCATTGCGGCACGAGCGACCAGCGCAGGCGCGAGGCGCCGGAGACGCCTTCGAACTCGCGATGGCTGTCGGGATCGACGAACTCGGCGTTGATGCGCCGGCCCAGTTCGGCGGGCAGCAGGCGCTCCTCGCCGAACTGGCGCCGCCCGGCCAGCGCATGGCCGGCGATGCGGAAGGACAGGCCGCTGAGCTTGGCCTCCATGACCGTCGTGCCCTGGCTGTGCGTGCGCACATGCCGCGCGGCGACCGGCACATAGCCGGTGAAGTCCAGCTTGCAGGTCTGCAGGTCGACGAAGGCGCGCAGCGTCGGCACCTCGGCATGGGTCAGCGGCGCGCCCTGGCCGGTGACCTGGATGGTGTCGGGCACGATGGCGCTGCTGTAGAACTGGTCGACGCTGACGCTGCCCGTGTCGGCGGCACCGGCGAACCAGACCTGGCCGACCGGCGAGACCGCATCGCGCAGCAGCTTGCCGCCGACGCGCGCACGGTGGGCATAGCGGGCGCTGCCCTGGTCGTCGGCGCCGGCCCAGTGGTAGTCCTGCTCGAGCTCGACGTTCAGCTGGCCGACGCCCTTGAGCCAGTCGCAGCCGGCATGGGGGTCGATGACGGTCAGGTGGGCGACGAGGTCGACGGGGCCGTCGACGTTGTCGAAGGGGTCCTGGTATTTCACCGAGACCGCGACCGGGTTCTGCGCCGGCAGCGCGGCCGGTGCGCGGTAGGTGCGTTTGGTGGGGCCCAGGCTGTCGGTGCCGCTCAGCGTGCCGACGCTGGCATTGCCGCCGGTCATGCCGTTGACGGCCCAGGCATTGCTGCCGAGGGCCGCGCGGCCGTCGCTGTCGCAGGCGAAATGCAGGTCCTGGCCCGGCAGGGCCGCATCGCCGGCGCGGCCGCAGATCATGACCGTCAGGTCCTGGGCCTGCTGCAGGCCGACGTCGGCGGCGCCGGGGCGCAACTGCACGCCGGCCACCAGCGACCAGTCGCTGAAGTGCTGCGTGGTGGTGCGCACCACGCCGTTGCTGTCGCTGCCCGACTGCGCGCTGCGCCAGATGCCGTCGGCCCCCTGGGTGGCAATGCGCAGGTGCTTGGCGCCATGGCGCTCGGCCGCGCTGGGCAGCCATTCCAGCGTGATCGGCTTGGCGGCCTGCAGGCCTTCGGGCCGGATGCGCCAGGCGCCGCCGCGGGCGCCGGGCGCGGTGTTGGCGATGGGTTGCAGCGTGACCGTCTGCTCGCTGGCAAAGGCACCAGCCGGCACGATGACCGCCAGGCCGTAGTCGGGTGCATCGAGGCGGCCGCCGGCGGCGCCGATGCGCGCGCTGGCGACGACGGCACCGAGGGGGGCACCCACGGGGGTGACGGCCGGTGTGGGTGCCGGTGCGGGTGTTGGCGCGGGGACGGGGACGGGGACGGGGGCTGGAGCCGGCGCAGGCGCAGGCGCAGGGCCGGGTGCGGGTGCGGGTGCGGG
>Ga0164290_1002394_pt1 | contig 13453 bp, 11 predicted proteins | sample Micstemetagenome_FD_108782 | JGI IMG/M metagenome (GOLD analysis project Ga0164290, IMG submission 108782) | Contaminated culture microbial community from soil near Moab, Utah, USA - Microcoleus steenstrupii SON62 (Illumina Assembly) | ecosystem: Environmental > Terrestrial > Soil > Soil crust... | reverse complement strand
CATGATCCCGGTGTTAGCCAACGGCTGCACCATCAGGAAGCGCCCGTCGACCCCGTCCTGTCAATCACCGGAACGCCGCACCCATGCCCTCCCGCCCCGATCCCGTCGCCACCCCCGATGACGCAGCACGCAGCCTCGCCCGCCGCCTTCTGGCCGAGGCAACCCATGCCGGGCTTGCCGTCATCGACGCCCGTGACGGCCTGCCCGGCATAAGTCGCATCGCCTTTGCCCGCCTGCCGGATGGCACGCTCTGTTCGCTGATCTCCGGCCTCGCCCCGCATTACGCCGCCTTGCAGGCCACCCCGTCCTGCGCCCTGATGGTGGGAGAGGTCGGCGCAAAGGGCGATCCGCTCACCTCCCCGCGCCTGATGATCAAGGCCGAGGCGCGCTTCGTGGCAGCGACCGACCCCGCGCGTCCGCAATTGCGCGCCGAATGGCTCGCGCTGCGGCCCAGATCGACGGTCTATGTCGATCTGGGGGATTTCGCCTTCATCCGCTTCCGCCCCCTTTCGGCGCTTCTCAACGGCGGTTTCGGAAAGGCCTTCTCCTTCGGGCCCGACGATCTGGCCTGACCCGTCTCAGGTGGGATTGTCCGCCCGGATCGTGGTCAGGATCCGGCCCTTTACCGCCTCCGGCCAGCGCACCTGGATCTGCGTCTGCCCCGTGCCCCGTTCGGTCAGCACATTCGGCAGGACATAGCGGGTCGCGTTCGCCGCCGTGGTGATCGCGCCCTCGGTCACCAGTCCCGTCACGTTCCGCGCCCGGCCGCCAAAGGGCAGGAACGGCCCCGCCTCGACCGTCCAGGTATCCGACGCGGTCGCCTGATCGTGCTGGATGACCAGCGGGCTCTGGGTGATCTGGGTGATCCCGTGAAAGACGTTCTGGGTAAAGTCGATCACCCGGAAACGCCCCGGATCCAGCGTGGCAAAGCTGTCATCCACCTCTTCCACCCGGTCGATGGAGCCGTTGAGCGTGCGAAAGACATTCCCCGTCACCGACAGGCCATGGATGAAATGCCCGGCACCGCGCGGCGTGATGACGATCCATCGGAAATGTGACGCAACATCGTTCACCGTAAAGATGTTGCCGGTCACGGTCAGACCGCCGAAGGAAAACCCGCTTTCAAAGGCCGGGTCGGCGTCATGCTCGTTCGACCATTCGATAAAGCTGTTGTCGATATAATTCCCGGTGAAAAGCGTCTTCACATTCGGCGTCGTCAGGACGACACCCGCCCTGCGCGTGCCGCCCGTCGTATCATCGCCCTGAAAGAAGTGGTTGCCGACGAACAGGTGCCCGGTCCCCGCCATGACCGCGAAATTGGCAAAGCGGACGATCCTGTTGCCACGGATCTTTGCATCATTGGCATTCACATTGACCGCGATGGTGGTCCTGTCCTGCACGGCAAGGGCCTGTTCATTCGACAGGAACTGCGACTGGTCAATCATCAACCCCTGGCATCCACTGCCGATGGAGGTGATGGCCCGGTCCAGCGGGCGCTGGAAGTTGCACTGATCCACGCGCAGCGCCAGCCCGACACGCGGCAGCATCAGGCCGCTCGCAATCCCGCCGCAATCGAACTCGACCTGCCGCACCTCCAGACGGCTCAGGTTCTCGAACCCGCTCAGGTCCAGAAGATAGCGATAGCGCTGGAAGGTGAAGCTGCGCGTCCCCTCGGCCCCGAAAAGCGGCTGGCTGAGGTCAAGCGTGCCCGCCGCCACATTCACCGCACGGACATAGACCTCGCGCCCGACACCGGTGCCACTGATGCGGGCGCCAACCGGGATATTGGCGATGTTCGCGACCGCCGTCAGGCGGTTCGGCTGCGCTGTGGAATAGGTGGCCACCGATGTGACCGTCTGGGTGGTCCAGTCCGCATTCGCCACGGCCTCAAGCTGGCCGTTCCGGATGACCCTGCGCTGGTGGAAACTCGACAGGCCCGTGATCCCGCCGACATCGACAGGCCCGGTCAGGGCGACCCGACGCCCCGACATGTCGAATTCGACATGGTCGGTGAAGAAGAACAGCGCCTGAAGCGCGCGGCGGAACCCTTCCTCTTCGCTTCCGAACGCCGCCGAATAGGTGTTCAGGTCAAAGTTGCGGGTGCAGGCAAGGCGGTTGCTGGCGGGCATCGTGACCGTGCCTTCAAACCGCACATCGCTTTCCAGCGTGACATTCGCAGCCAGCCTGTAGCTGCCGGCAGAGACCAGCACGGAACGTTGACCCGCCGCCGCATCCGCCGCCTCGAACGCGGCGCTGTCATCGGTGACACCATCCCCCAGCGCGCCATAGTCGCGCACATCGACCCAGGTCATCATGTTGCGATGGAAGACCTCCGTCGCATCCTCGATCTCGATATCGTCGATGCGGAGGATCCCGCCCGTCGCGCCCGTCAGGTCCAGCCCGATATGGCCATAGGCGGGCGCCGTGCCCCAGACCATATCCACCCCGCCACGATTGCCCGATCCGATGATGGCGCGGATGGTGACGACCTCCCCATAGGCATCGATCGCGGTCGCCGGTCCGACCTGAACCGCCGACGCGACATTCGCGCCACTCGACGTTGCCGCGAAGGCGGCAATGCGGACAGAGGGAAAGGAACCCGAAAGGCATTTCACCCGGGCCGTCACCCGAAGGTAGAGCCCGGGTTCGAACGGGATGCGCCGGAAACAGCGCAGCTTCAGCGTGGCAGTGGTTTTCTGGACCTCAAGGCATCCCCCGAAATCCTGATCGGCCGGGACATAGGCCGCATTGGACTGGTTGGCCCAGCTTCCCTGACCGGAAAGCCCGTCCTCGCGCGACCAAAGATCCATCCCCTCCTCGAATGCCGGGGGCATCAGGACCAGCCCCTCCGTCACTGCCTTGTTCATCACTCGCCTCCGCTTGATCCACGGGGCAGAGGGGTAGCGATGCAGGGTTAACGGAACTTCAGCACAGCGTTCGGTCAGGCGCAGGCATCACGCCCCCACGCCCGGCTCCGGCAAGAGTTGCACACCATTGATCTGCCAGCCCTCGGGCGTCTGGATCATCTGGTAATCCAGCACATGGGTCCGCCCCGACTGATCGGTGATCATCACCTTCTGCCACAGGTTCCCGGCGATCTCGCGCTGTTCCAGCATCCGCACCGATCCGGGGCGATGCACCATCGGATAGCCGTTCTTCACCATCATCCCGAAATTCTCGGGCGACATGAAGATCGACTTGATGGAAGGCGAGGCAAAGGTGAAGGCGGTGGCAAAGTCATCGGCCCTGAAAGCCTCGATCTGGTTCAGGATCGTCTGTTGCACCGGGTCCTCCTGCGCGACGGCAGGCAGGGTCAGTGCAGGCAGGCCAAGGCAAAGGGCAGTGATCAGTCCAAAGGCTGTGCGGCGCATGTCGGCCCCTCTCGAACGTCCCCGCCGGAAAGGATAGGTCGCCGCCCCGGCAGGTCAATGCCGGCGGTCTGATGCGGCAGCGGTTGCGGTGGCGGCCCTCCTGCCCCTGTGCGCTGCCGCACGCTTAACCATGAAATCGCCGGTCACTCTGCCAGAATTTGTATGAACACTTTGCGGCACAAGATCCGGCACGGTTTCCGGTGTGGACATTTTCGCCCTCACCGGAAAATTTTCCCGCAATTCCCGAAAGTTAACCTTCCGCTCCGGTCCCCGCCAATTCCCCCGCCAGCCCCCGGTCGATCAGCGCAATGGTCTCCGCCACACCATAGAGCGCGATGAACCCGCCAAAGCGCGGCCCTTCGCTGGCCCCCAGGAACACCTCGTACAGCGCCTTGAACCAGTCACGCAGCGGCTCGAATCCGTGATCCTTGCCCACCGCGAAAACCATGCTCTGCAAGGCATCCCCATCCAGCCCGCCCTCCCATGCGGCCAGCCGTGCCCGCAGATCCTCCATCGCCGCCCGCTCCTTCGCGTCCGGCGCGCGGAACTGGCGGGTGGGGGCGATGCGGTCGGTGAAATAGCGCACGGCAAAGCCCGCCGCCGCATCCAGATCGGGATGCGTCTCGGGGCTCGCCTCGGGCGCATAGGCCCGGATATAGCCCCACAACCCCTTGGAATCCTTGGCCCCAGCCACGCTCGCAAGGTTCAGCAACATGCTGAAAGGCACCACCATCTTCGACTCGGGCGGGTTCCCCCCGTGGATGTGCCAGACCGGGTTGTTCACCTGCCCGTCCACATCCTGCGTCGGATAGGCGCGCAACTGCTGGTGGTATTCATCCACCGCCCGCGGGATCACGTCGAAATGCATCCGCTTCGCCGTCTTGGGCTTTTGATACATGAAATAGGACAGGCTCTCGGTCGCGGCATAGGTCAGCCATTCGTCGATGGTCAGCCCGTTCCCCTTCGACTTGGAAATCTTCTGCCCCTGATCATCCAGGAACAGCTCATAGGTCATATGGTTCGGCTTCCGCCCGCCCAGCACCTCGCAGATGCCGTCATAGATGGGGGTGTTGGTGGAATGGTCCTTCCCATACATCTCGAAATCCACACCCAAAGCCGCCCACCGCGCCCCGAAATCCGGCTTCCACTGCAGCTTCACATGGCCCCCGGTCACGGGCAGCGTCCACTCCCGACCATCCTCGTCATCAAAGGTGATCTCGCCCCGCGCGGCATCGACATTCTTCATCGGCACATACAGCACGCGCCCCGTTTCCGGATGGATCGGCAGGAAGCAGCTATAGGTCTGCTGCCGCTCCTCCCGCAAAGACGCCAGCATGATCGCCATGATCGCGTCATAGCGTTCCGCCGCCAGCCGCAGCGTCGCGTCGAACTGGCCGGACTTGTAGAACTCCGTCGCGCTGATGAATTCGTACTCGAACCCGAAAGTATCCAGGAACCGCCGCAGCATCGCGTTGTTGTGGTGGCCGAAGCTGTCATATTGGCCGTAAGGGTCCGGCACCGAAGTCAGCGGCTTCTGCATGTGCTGGCGCAGCATGTCCTGCTGGGGCACGTTCTCGGGCACCTTCCGCATCCCGTCCACATCGTCGGAAAAACAGATCAGCCGCGTCGGGATGTCTGAAATCACCTCGAAGGCGCGGCGGATCATCGTCGTCCGCGCCACCTCGCCAAAGGTGCCGATATGCGGCAGGCCCGACGGGCCATAGCCCGTCTCGAACAGGACATGGCCCTTTTCGGGGTCTTTCTTCTCGTACCGTTTCAGGATGGCGCGGGCCTCTTCAAAGGGCCAGGCTTTCGATTTCATCGCAGCATCGCGCAGGGCAGACATTGCACTCATCCTTCGGCATGTGCCGCGGGGCCCCATGCCCCCGGAAACCCCCGTCCTCTATTGCCGCCCCTGCGGGACGTCAATAATGTCTGGCGGTGAAGCGGGAGGAGTTCTTCCCGGAAACGCCCGCAGATTGCCAAGGATTGAAGCGATGTCCGATACTTCCCCGATGTCCCCCCAGGATGCGCTGGTCGCCGTGATGGTGGCCTGTTCCGCCTCGGACCAGAACATGCGGACGGCAGAGCTTGTCGCGATCCAGCGCATGGTCAACCATATGCCGGTCTTTGCCGATTACGATCAAGACCGCATCCGCCGCATCAGCCAGATCGTGTTTGACCTTTTCGAGGAAGAAGACGGCCTCGACGCCCTTTTCGGCCTGATCCGCGAAGCCCTGCCCGAACGCCTGAACGAAACCGCCTATGCGCTGGCCTGCGATGTCGTCACCGCCGATGGTAAGCATAACGAGGTGGAACTGCGCATGCTGGAAGAGGTGCGCGAGGAGTTGAAGGTCGACCGCCTCCACGCCGCCGCCATCGAATGGGGCGCGCGGGTGCGGCATCTGAAGCCCTAAACCGTTCGCCCGGACCTACGCGGTAGGGCGGGGTTCACCCCGCCACTGCAGACCAACGTTGTAGGGCGGGGTTCACCCCGCCGCCCCCATCACGCGTAAAGCCCCGCCCAGCGCGCAATCAGCTGCCCTTGCAACCGCCGCGCCCGCCGCGTCCAGGCTTTGCCACCCTCGGGCTGTTCCCGCTGCGCCACGGGGATGCGGTCGCGCCGCGCCGGATCGGCGCAGAAGATGGCAAAGGCCAGCTCCCGCCCCGAAGGCGGCTGGACATAGCCCACCAGCGCCGAAACGAAATTCAGCGTTCCCGTCTTGCCGATCACCGTCACGGAACTGTCGATGGCATCGCCATCCCCGTCCCGCATCCCCAGATCGCGCAATTGCGGCTTCAACGCCTGCCCCGCCGGAGTGGACTGCGCCGCGACGAGCGCTTGGACCATCTGCTCGGCGCTGATCCGGCTTTCGCCCCCCAGCCCCGAATGATCCACAAAGCGCCCGGCCGCCCCGAGCCTTGTGCGTGTCCAGTCCGACATCGCCCCGGCGGACGCGCGCAGCCCTCCGGCCCCCGACGCGGTCAGCCCGACGACTTCGGCAGTCAGGTTCGTAGACCAGCGCAGCATCCGGCGCAGCAGGTCGGGCAGCGGGTCGCCCACCCATTCCGCCACGACCTGTGCCCCCTGCGGCAGCCGGTCAAGGCGGCGGCCGTCCGGCAAGTCGATCCCCTGCGCGCGGGCGAGGGCCTGAAACACCTCGCCGACATAGGTACCGGGGTTGCGAACCGGCAGCCAGCGGCTCCCGCCTTTTCCAAGCGCGGCGCTGGCCACGGTCCATTCTTCGGCCCCGGACCGTTCGCGATAGGTGAACAGCGGCGCGTCGCGGCGCACCACTTCCATCCGTGCCAGCCGGACCTGAGGCGAAAAGCGCTCGCCGCGCGCATCCATCACGATGCCATAGCCGTCCTGTCCGCGCTTCCATTCGAAATGGACGCGGTTGTAATTCAGGTTCAACCCGCAGATCGCCGGGTTGTAGCCCACATGATCCGGCTGGTCGTCCGCAATTCTGGGAATGGGGGGCAGCGCCCCGTCAAAGATCAGGAACGCCCCCCGAACCTGACGGATCCCGGTGGCAGCAAGGCGTGCCGCCAAATCGCCAAGTTTGTCGGTATCCATTTCCGGATCGCCCGACCCGGCAAGGATCAGATCCCCCTCGACGGTTCCGCCATTGACCGGTCCCGTCGCAAGGATACGGGTGGTGAAGCGATGACCGGTGCCAAGCCGTTCCAGCGCGTAGAGCGAGGTGATCGTCTTGGCGGTGCTTGCGGGGGGCAGCGCTTCGCGCGGGTTCACCGCTTCCAGGATCTTGCCGCTGCGGGCATCGGCGACGGCATACCCAATGGCGCCGCCCAGTTGTGCTTCGTCAATCAGCGGGCGTGCATCGGGGGCAGATTGTGCCGGGGACGTCCCGGTTGCGGGCCGTGCCATCGGGCGCGGGCTGACGGCAAGCCCCTCGGCCAGCGCAGGGGAGGCGAGACCGGCGATGACGCCACCCAGAACGAAACGCCGCGATACCATTCCATCCCCCAGAAAAGACGCCTGACCCTAGCCAAGTCACCGCGCCAGCGGCAAGCCCTCTGACACGTCTAGCGCCGCCATTCCCCCCGCGCGCGGATGGCGGTGGAGGAGGATCCGTCCATCGGCAGGTTCACGAAGCACCAGGCAGGGGCGCGTTTCGTTCGCAGGACCTCGCCCCGGTCGACAAGATCGCCACCATAGATGCGGGCAGCTTTGGACATGCGGGCGCGGACACCCCAGCCGGGGCGGGCCAGAACCCCCACCGGCACCATGCGTAGGATATCCTCCCACCGTTCCCAGCGGTGGAACTGCCCAAGGTTGTCCGCCCCCATCAGCCAGACGAAGCGCACACCGGGGTAGATCGCCCGCAGCCGTTCCAGCGTTTCCGCCGTGAAACGCGTGCCGAGGCGGGCCTCAAGGTCACTGACCACTACGCGCGGATCGCGCATCACCGCCCGCGCGCGCGCCATCCGGTCGGCCAGCGGTGCCGGCCCATGCGCCTTCAGCGGATTGCCGGGGCTGACCAGCCACCACACCCGGTCCAGCCCCATCCGCTTGAGCGCTTCGCGGGTGATATGGACATGGCCCCGATGGGCCGGATCGAAGCTTCCACCCAGAAGCCCGATCACCATGCCCTTCCGCGCCACGGGGAAACCTGCCCGCACGCCCATCCTCCGCCCTTGTTGCCGGAAAAAGCCCAACCACCCTGCGTTGCCACTGTCCAGCATTATCGCTACATGGAGCGCCAACACATCCAAGGATTCATGGCAGGAGCGGCAAGATGGCCTCGTATCAATATGTCTACCACATGGATGGCGTCTCCAAGACCTATCCCGGCGGCAAGAAGGTGTTCGAGAACATCCGACTGAACTTCCTGCCCGGCGTGAAGATCGGCGTCGTTGGTGTAAACGGGGCCGGGAAATCCACCCTGTTGCGCGTCATGGCGGGCTGGGACAAGGATTTCCAGGGCGAGGCATGGGCCGCCAAGGGCGCCAAGGTGGGCTACCTTCCGCAGGAACCGCAACTCGACCCGACCCTGAACGTGCGCGAGAATGTGCGTCTTGGCGTCGCCGAAAAGCAGGCGAAACTGGACCGCTATAACGAACTGGCCATGAACTACTCCGACGAAACAGCGGATGAAATGGCCCAGCTTCAGGACCAGATCGACGCCGAGAACCTCTGGGACCTGGACAGCCAGATCGACGTCGCGATGGAGGCGCTGCGCTGCCCCCCCGATGACGCCAATGTCGAAACCCTTTCGGGCGGCGAACGCCGCCGCGTGGCCTTGTGCAAACTGCTGCTCGAAGCGCCGGACATGCTGCTGCTGGACGAACCGACCAACCACCTTGATGCAGAGACCATCGCTTGGCTGCAGAAGCATCTGATCGAATACAAGGGCACGATCCTGACGGTCACCCACGACCGCTATTTCCTTGACGACATCACCACCTGGATCCTCGAACTCGAACGCGGCAAGGGCCTTCCGCACGAGGGCAACTATTCGTCCTGGCTCGATGCCAAGGCCAAGCGGCTGGCCCAGGAGGCGCGCGAGGACAAGGCCAAGCAGAAGGTGCTGGAAAAGGAACTCGAATGGATCCGCGCCGGGGCCAAGGCCCGTCAGGCCAAATCCAAGGCCCGTATCCAGGCCTATGAGAAGATGGCCGACGAGTCGGTCAAGGAACTGGTCGGTCGCGCCCAGATCATCATCCCGCACGGGCCGCGCCTGGGTTCCAAGGTCATCGAATTCGAGAATGTCACCAAGGCGCTGGGCGACAAGCAACTGATCGAGAACCTCAGCTTCTCGCTGCCCCCGGGCGGCATCGTGGGCGTGATCGGGCCAAACGGCGCGGGCAAGTCCACGCTGATGAAGATGATCACCGGTCAGGAAAAGCCCGACAGCGGCACGATCACGCTCGGCGACACGGTCCAGCTGTCTTATGTCGACCAGTCGCGCGACTCGCTCGATCCCAACAAGAACGTCTGGGAAGAGATCACCGATGCGCTCGATATCGTGGTGCTGGGGGATGCCGAGGTCAACAGCCGCGCCTATTGCTCCTCCTTCAACTTCAAGGGGTCGGACCAGCAGAAGAAGGTGGGCATCCTGTCGGGCGGGGAACGCAACCGCGTCCATATGGCCAAGCTGCTGAAATCCGGCGGCAACGTCCTTTTGCTTGACGAACCGACCAACGACCTTGACGTGGAAACACTTCAGGCGCTGGAAGCGGCGATCGAGGAATTCGCGGGCTGCGCGGTCATCATCTCGCACGACCGCTTCTTCCTTGACCGGCTCTGCACCCATATCCTCGCCTTTGAAGGCGATGCCCATGTGGAATGGTTCGAAGGCAACTTCCAGGATTACGAGGATGACAAGATCCGCCGCCTCGGCCCGGATTCCGTCGAACCCAAGCGGGTCAAGTACAAGAAGTTCACGCGCTGACCTTCGGGCGGGCCCGGGCAACGCCCCGGCCTGCCTATTATCCCTGCGGGGTCGTGACCTTGCGCTGCGGTGCACGGTCCTTGCCCAGTTTGCGTTCGCGCAGGATGATCAGGATGCCCGCTATGATGATCAGCGTGGCCCCGGCCAGCATTGTTGCGGTCGGCACCTCGGAAAAGACGAACCAGCCGATCGCAAGGGCAAAAAGCATCGACGCATAGTCGAAGGGTGCCACCAGCGAGGCATCTGCCTCGCGGTAGCTGGAGGTCAGCAGGATCTGCCCCAGGCCACCCAGAAGGCCGGCACCGATCAGCAAGGCAAGCTCCAGCGGTTCCGGCCAGACCCAGCCGAAGGGAATGGTCACAAGCGACAGGATCGTCGCGGTCAGCGAGAAGTAGAAGACGATGGCCGGAGTCTTTTCCGTCTGAACCAGCTTGCGCACGAAGACCTGCGCCAGCGCGGCAAAGACCGCGCCCCCCAGCACCAGCATGGCACCCAGCGCCTCGGCATGGCCCGCGCCACCTTCCAGAATGGTCAGACGGGGTGACAGGACGATCAACACCCCGACCATCCCCAGCGCCACGCAGGACAGGCGGAACAGGCGCACATCCTCGTTCAGGAACATCGCGGCGAAGATCACGGTCAGCAGCGGTGCCGCATAGCCGATGGCCGTCACCTCGGGCAGCGGCAGATAACCCAAGCCTGCAAAGCCCAGACCCATCGCGCAGGTCCCGGCAAAGCCGCGCCAGACATGGCCGATGGGGCTTGCCGCGCGCAGTCCCGTGGAAAGCTCGCGCCGCAGGATCAGCCAGACCACGATGACCGGGATCGCGAAAAAGGACCGGAAGAACACCGCCTGCCCGGCGGGCACGTGGTCGGCCGTGGCCTTGATCATCGAGGACATCACGATGAAGACCAGAACCGAGGCAAGCTTGAAGGAAATGCCGCGCAGGGGGCGCATTGGAAACTCCGGCGTTGCCCTGTTGGACCATCCTTCGCCCCGCTCTGCAAGGGGGGCTGGACGGGGGCGGGGGCTTGGGCTTTGCTGGCGCGAAAGGAGATGCCCGATGCCCCATATCGCCCACAAGGCCGCCCTGTCTGACCGGATCGCCCAAGGACGCGGCGCCGTTCCAGCCGATCTGGTGCTGCGCGGCGGACAGGTCCTGGATCTGATCACCGGGGATCTTGTGGAAACCGACGTGGCGATCTGTGGCGACACGATCGTCGGGGTGTTCGGCCACTACGAAGGCCGGCGCGTCATCGACGTGACGGGCAAGGTTCTGGTGCCCGGCTTCATCGACACGCACCTCCACATCGAATCCTCGCTGGTGACGCCCTTCGAATTCGACCGCTGCGTCGCCCCGCGTGGCGTGACGACCGCCATCTGCGACCCGCATGAAATCGCCAATGTCTGCGGGCTGGAGGGGATCGGCTATTTCCTCGATGCCTCGACGCGCACCTTGATGGACATCCGGGTGCAGTTGTCGTCCTGCGTTCCCTCCACCCATATGGAGACTGCCGGCGCAAGGCTGGAAGCGGCGGACCTGATTCCCTTGATGGACCATCCGCGCGGCATCGGTCTGGCCGAGTTCATGAACTTCCCCGGTGTCTTGATGCAGGATCCAGGCTGCATGGCAAAGCTGGAAGCCTGGCAAGGCCGGCATATTGACGGACACGCGCCCCTGCTTCGGGGCAACGACCTGAACGGCTACATCGCCGCCGGCATCCGGACCGAACACGAGGCGACCAGTGCAGAAGAGGCATTGGAAAAACTGCGCAAGGGGATGCGGGTGCTGATCCGCGAGGGGTCCGTCTCCAAGGACCTGCACGCGCTCGCCCCGCTTCTGGTAGAACGGTTCGCGCCCTATCTGTGTCTCTGCACCGATGACCGCAATCCTCTGGACATCGCCGAACATGGCCATCTGGACCACATGATCCGCACGGCCATCGCCCTGGGGGCCGAGCCACTGGCCGTCTATCGCGCCGCGAGCCTTTCGGCCGCCGAGGCCTTTGGATTGAAGGACCGTGGGCTGATCGCCCCGGGGAAACGCGCCGACATCGTGGTCATCGACAGCCTCGAAGGCTGCCATGCCGCGACCGTGTTTGCGGGTGGGGTGGAAGTGACGGAGGCCGCTTTTGCCGGGCGGTCGGTCATCCCGCCCGTGGCACGGCATTCGGTGAAGGCGCCGAAGATGGAGCCGCATCACTTCCGCTGTGGCGGGAACCGGGTGGACACGCCGGTGATCGGCATCCTGCCGGGAAAGATCATCACCGAACATCTGACCTTCGACATTGCCCCGCAGGACGGGGACAAGCGTCCCGATCTGACCCGCGACCTCATCCGCATTGCCGTGATCGAACGGCATGGCAAGAACGGCAACCGCGCGACCGGCTTTGTCCAGGGCTTCGGGTTGAAGCGGGGGGCCATCGCCTCGACCGTTTGCCATGACCATCACAATATCGCGGTCGTTGGCGCGGATTATGCAGACATGGCGCTGGCAGCGAACCGTCTCGGCGAGATCGAGGGGGGCTTTGTCGTGGTTGAAGGGGGGCGGGTTCTGGCCGAATTGGCGCTGCCTGTTGCGGGATTGATGTCGCTCGACCCGTTTGAGGTGGTGCGCGAAAGGCTGGTTTCATTGCGTGCGGCCGCGGCCGGGCTGGGTGTCGTGCTGGAAGAACCCTTCCTGCAACTGGCTTTCCTGGCCCTGCCGGTGATCCCGCATCTTAAGATCACGGATCACGGCATGGTGGATGTGGATCGTTTTGAAGTGATCCCATGACGACATGCCCCGCAGCTTTCGCCCAAGGACGGGGTTGCACTTTGAAGGGCGAGGGTGAAGGTTGGCCCTAGACACGGGGAGGATGCACGCCCGATGGGCAGGGGACGCAAGATCGCCAAACGCTTTCGCAGGATCGAGGGGCCGCAGCCCGAAGGGAAGAAGCGGTTTTCCCAGATCCTCGATGCGATCGGCGCGGATGAACGGCGCGAGCGCGTATCGGTTTCCGACCTGATGCAGGCGATGGATGCGCGTGCCGTGGCGGCGCTTATCCTGCTGTTTGCCCTGCCAAATGTGGTGCCGACGCCACCGGGAACATCATCGATCCTGGGCCTGCCACTGCTCTATCTGACGGCGCAGATGATGCTGGGCAAATTGCCATGGCTGCCCGCAATCATCGCCGACCGATCCATGACGCGGGGTGATTTCAACACCTTTGTCGGGCGGGTCACGCCGCTTCTGGCGCGGGCCGAGCGGCTGCTGAAGCCGCGCTTCCTGTTCATGACATCGGCCACGGGCGAAAGGATCATCGGCGGCCTCTGCCTTGTGTTGGCCATCGTGCTGGCCTTGCCGATCCCGCTTGGCAACATGCTGCCTGCCTTCGCCATCTCGTTGATGGCGCTGGGGGTGCTGGAGCGGGACGGGTTCTGGGTGGTGATCGGCGCGCTGGTCGGGGCCTTGTCCATGGTGGTGGTGTCAGGCGTCATCTGGGCGCTGGGCAAGGCGGCGATCTTCCTGATCGTCAATGCCTTCTAATCCGGCAGCAGCGCGGGAAACTGACAGCGGATAATGTGACCTCGCCCGGTTGCGGAGGGAAGGAAATCAAGCCGCGCCTCGAACAGGCGGGCAATCTCTGCAACAACGGCAAGGCCGAGGCCATGGGTGCCCT
>Ga0164290_1002393_pt1 | contig 13468 bp, 6 predicted proteins | sample Micstemetagenome_FD_108782 | JGI IMG/M metagenome (GOLD analysis project Ga0164290, IMG submission 108782) | Contaminated culture microbial community from soil near Moab, Utah, USA - Microcoleus steenstrupii SON62 (Illumina Assembly) | ecosystem: Environmental > Terrestrial > Soil > Soil crust... | reverse complement strand
GACCCGGCCCGCTGCCGGGGCGGCAGCAACACGGCGACGCTCAAGCGCTATCCGTAGACGAAAAAAAGCGGGCGCCCGAGGCGCCCGTCAAAGGGTGTCACCGGAAAGAACTCGGGTGCTCAGCCCGCCTCTTGGGCCAGGCGCTCCTCGATGCGCGCCTTGACGGCCGGCAGGGCGGCGGGCAGGTGGAAGGCGAGCTGGGCGAACAGCTCGTCGTGCAGCTTCATCTCGGCCTGCCATTCGGCGGCGTCGATGCGGGTGACGGTGTCGAACTTCTCCTGCGGGAAGTCCAGGCCTTCCCAATTCAGGTCCTGGTAGCGCGGCGTCACGCCGAAGACATGGTCCTCGCCGCCGCCCTGGCCTTCCAGACGGTCCAGCATCCACTTCAGCACGCGCATGTTCTCGCCATAGCCGGGCCAGACGAACTTGCCGTCGGCGCCCTTGCGGAACCAGTTGACGCAGTAGATGGCGGGCAGCTTGGCGCCCGAGGCCTGCAGCCGCGCGCCCAGGTCCAGCCAGTGCTGGAAGTAGTCGCTCATGTTGTAGCCCATGAAGGGCAGCATGGCGAAGGGGTCGCGGCGCACCACGCCCTGCTGGCCGGCGGCCGCGGCGGTGGTCTCGCTGCCCATGGTGGCGGCCATGTAGACGCCCTCGGTCCAGTCGCGCGCCTCGGTCACCAGCGGCACGGTCGTCGAGCGACGGCCGCCGAAGATGAAGGCGTCGATGGGCACGCCGGCGGGGTTGTCCCAGTTCTCGTCCAGGGCCGGGTTGTTGGTTGCCGCCACCGTGAAGCGGGCATTCGGATGGGCGGCCTTGGCGCCGGTGGCCTTGGCGATCTCGGGCGTCCAGTCCTTGCCCTGCCAGTCGATGCAGTGGGCCGGCGGCGTGTCCGTCATGCCTTCCCACCAGACGTCGCCGTCATCGGTCAGCGCCACGTTGGTGAAGATCACGTCGCGCTGCAGGCTGGCCATGCAGTTGGGGTTGGTGTGGGCATTGGTGCCCGGGGCGACGCCGAAATAGCCGGCTTCGGGGTTGATGGCGTACAGGCGTCCGTCGGCGTGGGGCTTGATCCAGGCGATGTCGTCGCCGATGGTCGTGATCTTCCAGCCCTTGAACGCAGAGGGCGGGATCAGCATGGCGAAGTTGGTCTTGCCGCAGGCGCTGGGGAAGGCGGCGGCGACGTGGTACTTCTTGCCGGCCGGGCTCTCGACGCCCAGCACCAGCATGTGCTCGGCCAGCCAGCCCTGGTCGCGGCCCATGGTGGAGGCGATGCGCAGCGCGAAGCACTTCTTGCCCAGCAGGGCGTTGCCGCCATAGCCCGAGCCATAGGACCAGATCTCGCGCGTCTCGGGGTAGTGGACGATGTATTTGGTGGGGTTGCAGGGCCAGGAGACATCCTGCTGGCCGGCCTGCAGTGGGGCGCCGACGGTGTGAACGCAGGGCACGAAGTCGCCTTCGGTGCCGAGCAACTCGATGACGGCGCGGCCCATGCGGGTCATCGTGCGCATGTTGACGGCCACATAGGGGCTGTCCGACAGCTCCACGCCGATGTGGGCGATGGGGCTGCCCAGCGGGCCCATGGAGAAGGGCACGACATACAGCGTGCGACCGCGCATGCAGCCCTTGAACAGCGCGTTCTCACCGGTCTGCAGCAGTTCGCGCATGGCGGCCGGAGCCATCCAGTTGTTCGTCGGGCCGGCGTCTTCCTTGTTCTCGCTGCAGATGAAGGTGCGGTCCTCGACGCGCGCCACGTCGCTCGGGTCGGAATTGGCCAGATAGCTGCCGGGGCGCAGCTCGGGGTTGAGCTTCTTGAAGGTGCCGGCGGCGACGAGCTGCTCGCACAGGCGCTGGTATTCCTCGGTGCTGCCGTCGCACCAGTAGACGTCGGCCGCCTCGGTCAGCGCCGCGATCTCGGCGACCCAGGCGATCAGCCGGGCGTGTTTGACATAGGCAGGCAGGTTCAGCCGCAGGCCCTGCATGGCGGGTTGGTTCATGGTGGGAGCTCCGATCATGGTGATGTGTTTGGGGCAGCCGTCAGGGCTGGCCCAAGCACACCCGGCCCGGGGAGGCGAATTGTCGAATCCAATGTAATCACGTCGTAACCACCCGGGTCGGTGGGGTCATGCAAAACAGGAATAAGCCCATGCTGTCATGGGAGAAGGGCCTGCGGCGGCGGCGAAGCGGCGCTAGGCATTGCGCGAAGGCGGAGTGAAATCGGCCGCAACTTCCGGGGTTGGCGGTGGTCGCTGAATGGCACCTACAAGCCTTGGTAGTGGCGCAGCCGTCAGCGCGCAAGGACAGTTCAGCAAGGTGTCGACCGAAGAGCCGGGCCCTGCCCGGTACGTAGCTGCCACGAACGAAGCGCGCAGCGCAAGCCTGGGAGGAAAAATGAAGAATCGAGAGAAAGTTTCTCGAATTGCTTTTGCAACAGCCGCGCTGGGCGCACAGTTTTCCGGCGCCGGCTTGGTGGAAGCCGCTCCGCCGGGTGCGACGTATGCAAGCGAGTGCGTCCAAAACGGCGGGACAGTCAAATGCATTCCGCCCGATGACCCCGAGCCGGTCAGGGGGCCGCGGATTACAAACTTAACGTTGCGGCTGGCGTGCGACACCTTGCCAGTAGGTGGTGAAGCAAATGATGGGTGGCAAAGCTATCTGCTTGAGGCTGCGGCGCCGGGAGCGCCATTGCCGCCGCCGTACGCGGACATCACGACGTACTGCACTAACCGTTCGCCGATAGGCCCCTATTTCCCGAGGCTGCTGAGGTTTGTGTCAAGTTGCGGGGTCGGATATTCGGTAGTTGCGAATGATCCGGCGCTCTGCGCGCCGAGGTGCCCTGAAGGTGAAGAGTGGTCCCCGGAGAGAGGCAGTTGCATCATCATTCGGGAAGAGGACCACACCGATAAACAGCCGGATTGCCCGGAAACCTCGGGGAACCCCATCGTTACCGCACTTGGAGTCAAGCGGCAATCCTTGAGTCTGGGCTTGGCGTTGGGAGGCATCGAGCTTCAGTTGAACTACAACAGCTCTCCGCTGCTTGCGACTCAGCTGAACAAGTTCGCTGCCCACGCAGCCCCGTATTGGCGCCTCAACATTGCTCGCCAGCTGTACCGAAACAGCGATGGAACATCAATCTCGGCAGTGAGAGGTGATGGCTCGGTCTTGAATTTCCGCAAGGACGGGGCCGGCTATGTCGGAAGCCCCGATGCAAGCGAGCGTCTGGTTGCGGACGGTGCAAACTTGCTGCTCTTCTCGGACAAGGAAGGTCTCGTCGAGAAGTACGGCGGTGCAGACTACAAATTGCTTTCCATCAGCGCCGCATCCGGCCGGACGATCCAGTTCGCATATAGCGATGGCGGCACACCGTCTGAGACGGCCTCGAAACCCGGCGTTCTTATCACCCTATCCGATGACCGAGGCACGTCCCTGCAACTGGGACGTGAGAGCGGAAGTGACAGGTTGATATTTCTGCGCCAGTCAGGCGGGCCGGCCACCGTCGATCTTGCCTACGACAATGCCGGCCGGCTATCCACGGTCTCGTTCGCAGATGGCACCTACAAGGCTCTGGAATATGGCGATGCGGCGCACCCGACCGCGCTGACCGGCTTGCGTCACGAAGGCGGTTTGGGGCGGTCGGTCTACGGCTACGACGCATACGGTCGGGCGACGACGACCGGAGTTGAAGGGTTTGCCGGCGTCGCCATTGGCTTCAGTGGCACGCCATCCGTAAGCACGACCGAGTCGTACAACCCCTACACGCGCGTTCTCACGCGGAGGCACGAATGGTCGGTTCCGCTGTCGGTCAGTGTGACCCGCCCAAATGGCGCGGTCTCCGACCAAACCTTCGCTTCCGTCTACGGCTTTCCGCGCCTCAAACGCAGCACCCAGCCTGCCGGGTCCGGGTGCAGCGCAGCGACCAAAACGCAGGAGCGCGACGCCTACGGCAACGTGATCCAACGCGACGACTTCAATGGCAACCGCAGCTGCCATGGTTTCGACATCGCACGCAAACTCGAAACCTCCCGGGTTGAAGGTCTTGGTTCAACGGCTGCGTGCACCGCCGTCTTGCCCGCCGGCAGCACGTTGCCCGCTGGCAGCCGCAAAACCACCACGCAATGGCATCCCACTTGGCGGCTGGAAACCAAGCGTGCGGAACCGCGCCGGCTGACGACGCGGGTCTACAACGGCCAGCCCGACCCGTTCAAAGGCGGTGCCACTGCCTGGTGCGCGCCGACCGGTGCGACGCTGCCTGACGGCAGCCCTGTCGCCGTGCTGTGCAAACAAGTCGAGCAGGCAACCACAGACGCCAATGGCGCCAGCGGCGTGAGCGCCACCGTAGACAGCGCCGTGCCCTCGCGCATCCAGCACTGGACCTACAACGCGACCGGCCAAGTGCTCACCGCGACCGATCCGCTCGGAAACTCCACGAGTTACGCCTACTACAGCGACACCACCGCCGACCACACCAAGGGCGATCTGGAAACCGTCACCAACGCCAAGGGCCACGTCACGCGCTTCACCAAATACAACGCTGCCGGCCGCTGGCTGGAAATGAAGGACGGCAACAACGTGCTGACCACCCGCACCTTCGACTTGCGTGAGCGCCTGAAGTCGGTCACGGTCGGTGGAGGCACGACGAGCTACGACTACTGGCCCACCGGCCTGCTCAAGAAGGTGATCCTGCCGGACAACAGCAGCCTCAGCTATGGCTACGACGGCGCGCAGCGCCTGACAAGCATCACCGACCAACTCGGCAACAGCATCACCTACACGCTGGACAACGCCGGCAACCGCACCGCGGAAGCCGCCAAGGACCCCAACGGCGTCCTCGCCCGGTCCCTCTCGCGCATCCCCGACGCGCTGAACCGCATCCAACAAGTCACGGGGAGGGAATGAACATGCGCCGCGAGATCATCAAACCTGCCCCGCCCGCATTGCAGAACCCACCGCGCCTCGCGACAGCTCTGGCCTGTGCGGTCGCCGTCGGCCTTGCTGGCGCAACGAACCTGCCGCCTCCCCCCGTCTCGCCCGTGCCCGTGACCAACTACGAGTACGACGCCGAAGGCAACCCCACCAAGGTCGTCGTCGACCCGGCGACCCGCGCCTACGCCACCCGGCACGCCTATGACGGGCTGGGCCGCCGCAGCGCGACGACCGACGCCAAGAACGGCGTGGTGCGGTTCGGCTATGACCTGGTGGACCACCTGACCACGGTGACCGACCCGCGCAAGCTGGTCACCAAATACCAGCCGGACGGCCTGGGCAGCGTCAAGCAGCTGGTCAGCCCCGACACCGGCACGACGACCAGCACCTACGACGCCGCAGGCAACCTCAAGACCCGGCTCAGCGCGCGCAATGTGCTGGCCACCTACACCTACGACGCCCTGAACCGGCCGACGCAGGTGGCGTACACCCGCTCCGACGCATCGACCTTCACGCAGAGTTGGGTCTACGACCAAACCGGCCCAGCCTTCGGCTACGGCGTCGGCCGCCTCACCACCGCCAACTCGCTCAACGTCAGCACGACATTGCGCTACGACGAACTGGGACGCGTCACCCAGACCGTGCAGACCACGACCCAGGCCAAGGCGCTCACCGTCGGCACCACCTACGACGCGGCAGGTCACGTCACCAGCGTGACCTATCCGTCCGGCCGGGTCGTGCGCTACACCTGGGCCAATGGCCAGCTGCAGGCGGTCGGCGTCGCAAGCAACGCCGCCAGCGCGGCGCAGCCGCTGCTCGATCAGATCTCCTACACGCCGTTCGGGGCCGTTCAAGGCTGGGTCTGGCAGCTCGGCACGCCTCGCCCCCACGTGCGCGTGTACGACACCAGCGGGCGCCTCGTGCGCCACAGCCTCGGCCCGCTGGTGCGAGACATCAGCTACGACACCGCCGACCGCATCAGCCGCTTTACCCACTACACGGCCGCCACGGCCCAGGCGGCGCCGGCCTACGACCAGAGCTTCGGCTACGACGAGCTCGACCGGCTGCAGACGGTGACGGGCGCCAACACCAGCTGGACCTATGCCTACGATGCCAACGGCAACCGCACGGCCTCAGCCGCCGGCGTCATGGCGCGTGCCTACAACGTGGCGGCCACCAGCAACCGGCTGAACTCGCTCACCAACCCCGACCGCAGCATCGGCTACGACTCCACGGGCAACACGCTGAGCGACGCCCAGGCCGGCGCCAGCACGAGCTTCACGGCCACCTATGGCATCCAGGGCTGGCTGGCGACCATGGCCAAAGGGACCACCGCCGGCGTCGAGTTCACCTACGACGCTTTTGCCCGGCGCATCAAGCGCGGCATGTGGACGGGCAGCAGCAGCAACCCGCGCACCATCACCGTCTACGCCTACGACCAGGACAACCACCTGCTCGGCGAGTACAACGCCGATGGCACGACGATCACCGAGTACGTGTGGCTCAATGACACGCCCATCGGCGTCATCAAGCCCAACGGCGCGGGCATGCTGGTCTACGCCGTCCACACCGACCACCTGGACACGCCGCGCATGGTGCTCGACGCGGCGGGCAATGTGCGCTGGCGCTGGATGGGCGACCCCTTTGGCGCGATGCCGGCCGAGGAGCAGCCCACCGCGGGGCAGGAGGCGCTGGTGCAGCACCTGCGCTTTACGGGACAGGAGTACGACAGCTTTGCGGGCAAGCACCACAACTACTTCCGGGTGTATGACCCGAGTATTGGGCGGTATGTTCAATCTGACCCCATCGGCCTAGACGGTGGCATCAACACGTACGCATACGTGGGTGGCAATCCATTGAGCTATGTGGACCCTGAGGGGCTCCAGCAGGCACGACCCGGTCGCTTCCCATTCATTTGGCCGATGAATCCACGACCGAGGCAGGAATATCCAGAATTCCCACCTGGCGAAGGCCCTAACGCTCCTTCTCCGCAGCCTCTTCTTCCTAGTTGGAATAGTCCGGAACCAGCGTATCCCAGCACGACGACAGAGGTTGCATTGCCGCCAGCAGCGGCAGCAAATTCGCCCGCAGAGTACTGCCCGCCAACCAATGCGGAATGCGATGCCGAGTGGCTCCGCGCGCGTAACGTCTGCTTCGAGTGGATGAATGAATTGGGACGGCCGGACATCTCATCCAGCAGGCGGCGGCAGTTGATGGACCTTACTGGCGGCGATATGGGAAGTTGCGTGCGCGGCCAAGTGTCTCAAGCGTGCGGCGGCAATCGTGTTGACAAACCGCCCAAGCGCGGAAAGAGAAAATTCCTCTAATGAGCTCAAAAAAGGAAACTGAATCTACGGTGGTTGCAAAAGCTCTCAGGCAGGCTAAAGCAGGTTCGTTTGAACAGGCGCTCGCGCTTGTTGAAAGCCTTGACGCTGACCAACTGGGCATAGCAGACCTGCGTTCGTTGGCGCTCGTTTACTCCTACTCTGGAAAAGAGGATGCGGCCGTTGAAGTCTGGGTGAAGGTTTGCGAATGCAGTGAGGTAAGCCCGGGCGATTACTACATGTTGGGCTCAACCCAAATGGGCCTGGGCCAGTCAGACGCTGCCATCGAGAGTCTTCAACGAGGCTTGGAGGCCGGAGACAGTGCGGGCAACGCTGGCTATTCGGGAGTGACGGCCCTGAGCCTCGCCCACCTGCTTATTCGTCGCAATCGCGTTGCCGATGCGCGCTTGGTTATCAATCGCCTGACAGACGACGACTCGACGTACATCAAGGAAGTTGGCGTTGTGACGAAGCGGCAACTGCTGGAACTGCTTCGCTGAGCTGAGTAGCCATGTCCAGGCTGGCCGCCAGGCCACCCGAAGGGCTTGGCCTTGACGCTGCAGCGCAACACCTGACGCTCGCCGTTCGGGGGGGCTTGCAGACGTGGCAGGCCCCGGTGACGGCAGAGGGCGACTCGCTCCCTTCCCCGGGGAAGGGCGGGGAAGGGTCGGAGCCGCTGCCGCAAGACAGCGGGCAGGCCCAGCAGCAGCTGGGACTGGCGCAAAGGCGCACTCGCCCCCAGGCGGGTTGCCGCAGCGCTGCGGGGAGCCGACCTTGCTCAGGCGCGGTCCTAGCGCCGGTTCGCGCCCACGCGAAGAACAAGGTTGGGGTGCAGGGAGCGCCAGCGACCGAAGGCCGCCGCCGCCAAAGCGCAGCGCAGGAAGCCACCCTGGATGGCGTCGAAGCGTCCAGCGCAGAGCCAGGGCAACGGCACGTTTCGCAGGAAGGCGACCGCCAGGATCATGCCGAGGGGCAGCAGCCGCGCCGACCAAGCGCCCCGCGCCGAGACCGCCAAGTTGCCGTTGCCCTACTTCCGCACGTTGTCCAAATCCGGCGGCGGCGTATACCCCAACTCCCTGGCCCGCGCCTCGAACTGCGAGGCCAGCAGCGGCTGGCCGTTGCGGCGGAAATGCAGGGCCAGCTCGTAGCTGGCGATGCCGTTGCCCAGGGCCACGGCGAACTGCAGCCAGCCCTCGTAGCGTGACTGCGCCGCCGAGGCCGCATAGCCGCCGCCATAGCCACCACCCCCGCCCGCGTCGCGGAAGCGCCAGGCCATGCGGGCGGCGGCGTCCTTGTCGCCGCGGCCGCAGCGCAGCAGGTCCTGGCGCTGCTCGGTGGGCATGCCGTCGCTCATCGCGAAGGCCGCGCGGAACAGCCGCACGTCGCTGCGCTGCAGGGCCTTCAGCGCCGTGCGCGCGCCGTCGCGCGCCACCTGCACGCCGGGCGCGAAGGGGCTGTCGGGCCGGGCCTTCAGAAAGGCCTCGGCGACCTGCACGACCTCGGCCGGCCAGGCGGCGCGCTCGAGCTTCTTCAGCTCGGCCTCCTCGTCGATGTCGGGCAGGGCCGGGGCGGGCGCGCCCTCGCGCCGGGGCTCGACGGTCAGGCGCACGCGGGTGTGGTCGGCGATGAAGGGGTCCTGGGCCAGCTCGCGGATGGCGGCCACCGGATGGTTGAGCATGGTCTCGCGCACATCGCTGCGCACCAGCTGCATCAGCTCGGGGAAGGTGGTCTGGTCGGACACGCTGCCCATCAGCTTGACCAGGCTGCCGGTGTAGAAGGTGTTCTGGGTCTCGACGGCCGGCGCGATGGCCGGCTTGCCGGCGCCGGTGGAGAAGGTGATGAGGCAGCCGGGCGGCGCCTCGACCTGGTTCAGGCCCACCACCTCGCCGCTGCGCAGCCCGGTGCGGCAGGCGTCGACGACGGCGATGATCATGCCGTCGCGCCGCGGCGGCAGGCGGCGCACGACGTCGCCGAGCAGCTGCATGCTGCTGTTCTGCAGCAGTTCGCCCCGGGCCGAGGGGTTGAGGCCGGCCGGCAGCAGCAGATTGCTCGCATCCACCTGCACGCCATGGCCGCCGAAGTAGAAGAACACCGTCGCATCCGGCGGGCTTGCAGCGGCCTGGGCGATGAAGGCATCGAGCGCGCGGCGCGCGGCGGGCAGGTCCAGGTCCAGGGCCGAGGTGACCTGGAAGCCGCGTCGCTCCAGCACCGCCTCGAGGTCGCGCAGGTTCTTGGGGATGGGCGGCAGGTCGAAGGGCTGGGGATAGCTGCGGTTGCCCAGCAGCAGGGCCAGGCGCACCTCGGTGCTGGGCGGCAGGGCGGCCTGGGCACGGGCAGGCAGCGGGCGCGCGGCCAGGCCCGCGCCGAGCAGGGCGCCCCACAGGAAGCGGCGGCGCGCCAGCGCGGGATGGGGTCGGAGAACGGGGTTCATGGGGTCGGCTTGGCGGGCTTGCAGCTCAGCGCGGGTTGCTCGGCGGGGTCGCAGGCCTCGGGCAGTTTCGCGCCCTCGCTGCCCTGCGTCGAGGGCCGGCCGGGGCCGACCTCGGAGATGACGCCGGCGCGCAGGCGCACCGTGACGTTCTCGGTGCGCACCGTCTCCTGGAAGCGGGCGCGGCGGGCGTCCTCGGCGTCGCCGTTGATGGAGGACAGGGCGCCCGAGGCGGCCGGCGTCAGCGGCAGCACGCCGTTGTAGACGACGGGGATCTCGACCGGCTGACTGGCGCCGTCGTGGAAGAAGCGGTAGGGCGGGCTGCCGGCCGTCGCGGCGCTGCCGACCTTGGGGCCGGCCAGCACGATGGCCGTGCCGCCCTGGGCGCCGGCCTTGGGCAGCACCGTCACCCAGCCGGCGTTGGGGCCGCTCGTGCGGCCGCCGGTGTCGGTGCTGCCGACCTCGATCTGGATGGGCTGGCCGCCCAGGCTGCCGAAGCTGCCCGCCTGGCCGAAGGCGCCCGGCGCCAGCTCCAGCGTCAGCCCGGGCGCCGACAGGGCGCGGCCGAGCAGGATCTCGTCATAGGGCAGGCGCGCGACGATGCGGGCGCCGTCGGCCGTGGCAAGCTGGTCGGCCCGCAGATGGACGAGGTCGGCCTCGATGCCCGCGCCGCCGAGGTTCACCTGCTGGCCCGACACCTTGACCAGCGACTGCTGGGCCTGACCCCCCTTGGCATTCGGCGCCCAGGCGGTGTTGGCGGTCGCGCCGCTGAGCACCGCGAGCTGGCCCTTGAAGCTGTTGGCGTCCTGGGCCAGCAGCACCGAGCCGCCGCCGCTGGCGTGCACGCTGAAGAGCGCGCCCTCGGCGACGCTGATGGCGCCGGCACTGCCCTGCCGGACCGTCGCCTCGGCCACCGCCAGCGGCAGGCCGGCCACTGGCACCTGGGCCGTGCCGAGCAGCGTGGCCTTGGCCTCGTCGGGGGTCGCGCTGGCGACCAACACGAGGCTGCCGCCGCCGAGCGTGAGCTTGCCGTCCAGGCCCAGGCGCTCGGCCTCGATGCGGCCGCCCTGGGCGAGGTTGACGTCGCCGAGCTGCAAGCTCTCCTTCACCGTCACCCGCGCCTCGCCGCCCGCCAGGCCCAGCGGCGCCGTGCCGAACTGGTTGCTGCTGCGGCTGGCGTCGATGAGCGTGCCGGTCAGTGTGGTACCGGCGGCGTGGGTCAGGGTGAGGCTGCCGATGTAGACCTGCTCGCCCGTCGTCGTGAAGTTGCCGGCCAGGCTCACGCTGCCGGCCGCCTGCAGGGACGCGACGGTCTCGTTGCCGCCGAGCTGCAGCCGGGCGCCGGCGGCGACCTGCACGGCCGATGCGTCGGACAGGCGCTCGGCCGCCGTCGTCACGAGCGTGCCGCCCAGCACTTGCGTGGCGCCCCTGTAGCGGTTGCCGGCGTTGGCCAGCGTGACCTCGCCCTGGGTGACGACCAGGCCGCCGCGGCCGCTGACGGCGGGGGCCAGCGTGAAGGCATCGGCACGCGAGAGCTGCAGCTGGCCGTCGTTGACGATGTCGCCGCTGCCCAGGGCGCCGCTGCCGCTGAGGGCCAGGGTGCCGGCCTCGATGCGGGTGCCGCCGCTGTGGCTGTTGGCGGCCGTCAGCGTCAGCGTGCCGGCGCCCTGCTTGGCGAGGGCGCCGCTGCCGCTGACGAGGCCGTCGAAGCGGCTGTCCCGGCCGTCGGCACCGGCGGCCAGGGAGGCGCCGTCCAGCAGCAGGGCGCCGTCGCCGCTGAGCGAGGCCACCGTCTGCGCGGCCCGGACCTGGACCTGGGCCGGCGCCTGGATGACGAGGCCGCTGGCCGCGGCCAGGGCCTGGGGCGCGTCCAGCACCAGGCTGCCGCCGGCGGCGACGGTGGCGCCGGTGTAGAGGTTGGCGCCGCCCAGGGTCAGCATGCCGCTGCCGGCCTTGGCCAGGCTGCCGCTGCCCTGGATGACGCCGTCGAAGCGGCTGCTGCGGCCGGTGGCGCCGACGCCCAGCGTGTGCGTATTGAGCTGCACCTGGCCGGCACCGCTCAGCGCGCCGAGGTCGATGTCGGTCAGCAGCTCCAGCAGGGCACCGCCGGCCACGTCGACGCTGGCCGAGGCCGGCAGCACCGGCCCGGCCCCACCGGCGGCGGCCAGGGCGCGCACGCCGCCGCCTTCCAGCTGCAGCGTACCGCCGCGCACCTGCAGGTCGCCGCCCAGGGTGTTGCGGCCGGCCAGCGTGAAGACGCCGGCGCCGCGCTTGGCCAGGCCGCCGGTACCGCCGATGGCGCCGTCCCAGCGCGTGGACAGGCCGTTGCCGCCGACGCCGAGCCGGGCCGCCTGCACGTCCACCGTGCCGGCGCCGGCCAGGGAGCCGAGGTCGAGGCTGTGCTGCACCGTCAGCCGGGCGCCGGCGTCGACGCTCACGGCCGTGACCTCGTTCAGGGCCGTGGCGCTGGCCAGCACCAGCTCGCCGGCGGCCACGCGCGTGGCGCCGCTGTGCGCGGCGCTGCCGGCCAGCGTGAGGCGGCCGCCGTCCAGCCTCAGGCCGCCGCTGCCGACGATGCTGCCGCTGAACCGCGTGTCGCGCTCGTCGCCGCCCATGCCCAGGGTGAAGCTGCCGAGGTCGACGAGGCCGGCGCCGCTCAGCGAGCCGGCGGCCTGGTCGGCGCCCAGGGCCAGTACCGCGCCGGCCGCCAGCTGCACGGCGCTGCCCGACGGCAGCGCGCCCTCGGCCGCCGCGTGCAGGGTGCCGCTCGCGATGTCGGTGAGGCCGCTGTAGCGGTTGCGGCCCGACAGGGTCAGCGTGCCGGTGCCGGCGGCCTGCAGGCCGAAGCCGGCGCCGCCGTCGCTCACGTCACCGCTGACCGTCAGGCCGCCCGCGCCGGCCAGGAAGCGGGTGTCGGCCTGCAGGGTCACGGCGCCGGCCAGGGTGCCGCTGCCGGAACCGTTCAGCACGCTGCCGCCCTGGGCCACGAGCTCGGCGGCCATGGCGGCGCCGTCGCGCAGGTCGAGCTGGCCGGCCGCGCCCAGCTGCACGGCGCCGCTGCCGGCCTGGGCGGCGGGGCCCTGCAGCACCAGCGTGCCGGACTCGATGCGCGTGCCGCCGCTGTAGGTCTGGGCCGTCGTCACGGTGAGGCTGCCGCTGCCCTTCATGACCAGCTCGCCCGTGCCCGCCAGCGGGCCGGCCAGGGCGATGGCGCCGGCCCCGGCCAGCTCGAGGCGGCGCGAGACGTTGCTGGCCTGGAGGGTGTAGTCGCCCACGCTGGCGAGGCTGGCGCCGGCGGCGCTGGCTATGGCCAGGCTGGGCAGGCGGTTGTCGGCGCGGTCCAGCGTGATGTCGCCGCTGCCGGCCTTCAGCAGCGTCGACCCGCCGACGACGAGGGCGGCGGTCTGCGTGATGGCGGCACCGGTGGCCGCCGTGTCGGCCAGCAGGCTGCCGTAGTTGCCGCCGCCCAGCTGCAGGGCGCCGGCCGACGTGACCTCGAGCTGGGCCGCGTCGCCGCTGATCTGCAGGCCGTCGCGGCGCGCGGCGTCGCTGTCGCGGATCTGCACGCGGCCCAGGCTGCCGCCGGCCTGCGCCTTGAGCTCCACGCGGTTGAAGTCGTTGCCGGCGCCGCCCATGTCGACCGGCATGGCCGCGCCGCCATGGGCGATCAGCGTCATCAGGCCGCTGACCTCCAGCGGGCCGGTCAGCACGATGGCCTTGTTGGCGCCGGCCGTCAGCGTCGTGTTGTGGCCCCCGCCCAGGGTCAGGGTGCCGCCGCTGTTCAGCGTCAGCGTCT
>Ga0164290_1002392_pt1 | contig 13472 bp, 13 predicted proteins | sample Micstemetagenome_FD_108782 | JGI IMG/M metagenome (GOLD analysis project Ga0164290, IMG submission 108782) | Contaminated culture microbial community from soil near Moab, Utah, USA - Microcoleus steenstrupii SON62 (Illumina Assembly) | ecosystem: Environmental > Terrestrial > Soil > Soil crust... | reverse complement strand
CATCCGCATCAACCAGGAAACCCACCGTATCTCGCTCGGCATGAAGCAGCTCGAGTCGGATCCCTGGGGCGATATCGGTGCCAAGTACCCGACCGGCAAGAAGATCACCGGCACGGTTACCAACATCACCGATTACGGCGCATTCGTCGAGCTGGAGCCGGGCATCGAAGGCCTGATCCATATCTCGGAAATGTCCTGGACCAAGAAGAACGTCCACCCCGGCAAGATCCTCTCGACGACCCAGGAAGTCGATGTGGTCGTGCTTGAGGTCGATCCGTCCAAGCGCCGCATCTCGCTGGGCCTCAAGCAGACGCTTGAAAATCCGTGGGAAGCATTCGCCAACTCGCATCCGGCTGGCTCGGTTGTTGAAGGCGAAGTCAAGAACAAGACCGAATTCGGCCTGTTCATCGGCCTCGACGGTGATGTCGACGGCATGGTTCATCTCTCCGACCTCGACTGGAACCGTCCGGGCGAACAGGTCATCGAGGAGTTCAACAAGGGCGACATGGTGCGTGCCCAGGTTCTCGACGTTGATGTCGAGAAGGAACGCATCTCGCTCGGCATCAAGCAGCTCGGCAAGGATGCCGTTGGCGATGCGGCGACCTCGGGCGACCTACGCAAGAACGCAGTCGTCTCGTGCGAAGTCACCGGAATCTCCGATGGCGGTATCGAAGTGAAGCTCGTCAACCACGAGGACCTCACCTCCTTCATCCGTCGTGCGGACCTCTCGCGTGACCGCGACGAACAGAAGCCGGAGCGTTTCCAGGTTGGCCAGATTGTTGACGCCCGCGTCACCAATTTCTCCAAGAAGGACCGTAAGGTACAGCTGTCGATCAAGGCGCTCGAAATTGCCGAAGAGAAGGAAGCCGTCGCGCAGTTCGGTTCGTCCGATTCGGGCGCCTCGCTCGGCGACATCCTCGGCGCGGCTCTCAAGAACCGCGGCAGCGAATAAGCCCTTAGGCCTTATGCCCAGAATAACGAAACCCGCCGGATCGCTCCGGCGGGTTTTTTGCTGGACGGCGCGGCCCCTATTCAACGCGCTATCCGGCAGCTACTCGGCACTGGTCAGAACCCACCCATCCGCTGGTAGAGCGCGAAGGCGCGGTCAGCTTCGGATGAATCTCGCGTGATCACGATCGCCGGCTCTTCCTCCGGCTGCGGATCCTTCATTGCGTCATATTCGTCGCGCGGGCGGCGTTTCTCGCCATCTGCTTCATCCTCGTCCCGCATGCTGTCCTGCTCGTCAGGGTCGCGGGAATCCTCTTCCTCGACCTTTGGCGCGAACGCGTCCTTGCCCGGCTGCACCACGGCATAGGCAAACGGTACGCCCTCATGCGTAACGGCAGGCCTGGTAATGGCAGGATTGATGTCCGCTTGCGTGGCGGCATTCTGTCGGGCAACCGCGGCAGCCTTGCCATGTGCGAGTTCGGTCGCGTCGTCATCGTCGACGACCACATCCGATGCCGGATCGCCATGGCTGGCGGTAACCGATCTCTCGGCAATTTCCTCAGGATTGCGCAACGGGATTTCGCTGGCGAATTCGGGCGAGCCAGCCGTTTTGACAATCGTCTTCAGATCGGCGGGATTGGGGATCGCCGCAGGCTCGGCCTGTGCCGCCTCCGTCGGGGCCGCGAACAGTTCGGCCGCCTTGCCGGGAAGCGATGTGATGACCTCGGCGAGACCTTTGAGCGTCAGCATGGTCTGCATGCGATGATCGGTCGCTTCGGCCTTCGCGGTGAATTTTGTCTCGACCGTGTCCTGATGGGCGAGTTGCTCGTGAACGATGGTTTTTGCGATCTGGTGAAGCTTCTCCGCGGTCGGCGCATCGATCTTCAAGTTTTCGGCATGGATCATCGTGCTGTCGGCACGCGCCACAGTCGAGACAGTCGTCGCCAGCCTCGACTCGGAGCCGTCGGCGCGGGGGGCAACTTTGGCTGCGGCAGCATTGCCGGGGGTAGCCTTGGCGTCGCCGGACTCGGTCCTGCGTTCGGATGCGCCCGGCTCGAACAGCGTCTTGAGCTGGTTCTGCAAACCCTTCGCGTCAACCGGCATACGGTCCGAGCCGTGCGACTTGTTTTCCGGGGAGAAGAGGCCGAGTCCGGCGGCGTTGCTGCGCGCGGCCGCCCGCATCGCCAGCGTTTCCTCGGTCTGGCCAGTCGTGGTGCCCTGTTGCAGATAGGTGCTCGTCGCGGCATTGGCGGAGGTTTTGCTGGGAGTCGCGAGTGGCGCCTCGATCATCGCCGTCAATCTAGCTGCTTCGGCACCGTCGGGACTGCGCAAAGCGGCAGCGAGTTCCCAGAGCGTGATCTTCATGCCTTTGAGGCCGGTACGAACTTCCGTCTGCAGCCGCTCGGATTGCGGCATGGCTTCGATCGCGGCGATGATGCGGATGAAGAGGCCGGTCAGATTCTCATCGTTCCGCGTCAGCTTGAGAAGGTTTGCCAGATTGAGCGTGAGATTCTGTAGCACCGTGCGGCTGGCGACGGTGGCGGTGAAGGCATTGACGGTGGTGAGAGCCGAACTGGACGGTAGTTCGGGTTCGATGTTGTTCGCCTCGGGGGCCGGGATCGCTACCGGCGGCAGCGCCAGATTCTTGCCTGCACTGGCATCCGCGCCAGTCGCGTGCGCCTTCAGGCCCGCAACACTATGAGTGGGAATGGCGACGTTCACCGGTGACGTCAGCATGGGAAAACCTATCGGGTCGAATACGGGCAATCATGACACAAGGTCGCTCATGCGGCCCTTTGGCTTCCACCCGCGCTACGTTTCGCGGATCGGCGCTGCTTTGCATTGCGCCTGAGTGAGCCTATATGTGCAAAACAAGCTACTGAACAATGGTTAATGTAAGGCTAATCCGATCGATGTCTTTGCGTCCGCCGTCCTCCTATCTCGAAAACGCATCCGGGACATCCCCGATCAATGTGCTTGAATATGAGCTGATGGCCGAGCGAGCCGACAGTCTCGGCCGCGCCGGACAACGCGCCGAAGCAGCGTTGCTGAAGCTGAAAGACGCCTCTGCCGAGGATCGGGAAGACCTCCTCGATGAGGCGGCGCGAGAAGTCTATGCGCTCTTCATCCAGCGCGAGATATGCGGATTGAGGAACGGCCGCGAGGTGATTGCCCGCTATGGCATATCAGGCACTGTGCTCGCCCGTCTCGGCGTCACCCGCAAGAGGCCGCGACCGGAATCATAGGCTCGCGGCCAGTTCCTTGAGCGCCTTGACGGTGTTCCAGTTGCGCGCCGTCATAGGCACTTTCAGAGTGCGCTCGACGAGATTGCCGAGCACCGATTTGCCGAAACCATCCGGCGTGTGGAGATAGAGCGCATCACCCGCGATCGTCCATTCCTCCGATCCGGCCTCCTTGGCCCTAAGGATGGCAATCCGGTCCTTGCCGGGCTGGTCGTCGAGGATGAACGCATGCACGGTCTTCGGTTTGTCCTCGGCCTGGGGGTACGGATTGCCTGTGATAACGCGGTCCCATTCGTGGCCGCTGCGTACCATGATCTTCACGTCCATCGCCATATGCGACTGGATGGCGGATGCGATCCGGCCGGCGAGGTCGGCGTTGGAAGCCCTGGCTGCCTTGAAGACCATGTTACCGCTTTGTAGATAGGTCGTGACGCAATCGAAGCCGAGCCCCGCGACAGCTTGTTTGAGATCGGCCATTTTCAGCACCTTGCCGCCGACATTGATGCCGCGCAGAAGGGCGATATACGTTTCCTCGCTCATTGTTTGCTCCGTCAGGCAGCCTTCTTCTGTCGGAGAAGATCATAGATGCCGATTTCATCGACATAAAGCGTCAGGATCGGCTTGTCTGGCTGGTCGCCGGGCTCGATCTCAGGCTCAGCCGATGGCTCAAGCCCGGCATCGATCTGGGCGGACTTTGCGTCGGTTTCAGGATCGATTGCCTTGGTTTTGATGGCTTCGGCATCTGCCTCGCCCTGCGCATCCGCAGCCATTCCGGCGTCGGCGGCACCGACCAGGACCTGGATCAGGTCGAGGCTGTCGTCGACGGCAGAGCCCGGCTCGACCCCGCTTCTTGCCTCCGCCTTTACCGTCTCGTCGTGATTGTCCTTGATCGCTTTCTGGAGTTCCGTGACATCGTCGAGCTTCTTCATCGCCTGCTTGTCGCCGATCTCCTCGACGCGCTCCTGCCGGACCTCGTCGTCCTCGATGCGGGTCGGGTCGTTGAGGCTGGGCTCGAGCTTCAGCTCCTCGACCGATTTGGGATTTGCAATGCTTTCGAGCCGCTGCAGGACCTTCGACTGCGCAACGTGGGAATCCTTTCTGCCGCCGGCCTGCTTTTCCAGCGCAAGTTCCAGCCGGTCACTGTCGTCGGCGTAAGGGTTCTTGATGGCGCCGATCATCACGTCTATCGAAATATCGAGATCGTCGAGCCCGACCTCTTTCTCCAATGCGCGCTTTTGGGCGTAATCCATGGTCGAAAGGATGGATTCGAGCTTCTTGCCGTAGCTGAAGCCGGACTCCGCATCCTCCTTCTTCAGCCCCAGCGCCATGCCGAGCTTGTCGATGAGCCGTATCTTGAGTTCGTTCGTGCTCACATGGCCCGCATCGAAAAGATAGGTGTCGATCTTCTCTTTGGCGCGCGCCTGCGCCGTATCGATCGCCATCCGGGCCTTGAGGACCGGATCTTCCTTCTTTCCCCTGGTCTTTTCCTCTTCTTCGATGCGGCGTTTCTCGGCGATGTCTATCGCCGATTGCAGCAAGTTTGTGGCGGCCAAACCCGCGGACTGTTGTGTCGGCAGCAACATGCCACGAACCCCGATCGCACGTCTCTTGAGGCGGCAGAATAGCCGGACGCCATTAACCGGAAGTTACCTCCGAAGCAACGTGGATGCTCTGTGCTGCGGGCGGGCGTGGCTTCAGCACCAGCGTCACCAGCACGAAACTGACATAGAGCAGCAGGTACCATGAGCCCAGTTTGCCGAAGGACACCATGTGCCACACCTTCTGCGATGGATAGATCCATGTGCCCGTGACGGTGCCTATATTCTCGGCGAGCCACAGAAATAGAGCCGATAGGAAAGGCGGCCACCGTCAGCGGCATGTAAAGCGTCGTACGGTCCGTCGTGAAATGGATATTGACCCGCCAGAAGATGATGACCGTTGCCGCGAACAGGCCGTAGCGGATATCCGTCAGATAGTGATGGCTGAAGAAGTTGGCATAGATCGCGATTGCCAGCGCTCCTGTCAACCACATCGGTGGATAATGTGTGAAGCGCATATCGAAGATGCGGATGGTGCGCGCGATGAACGAGCCGACCGCCGCATAGAGGAAGCCCGAAAACAGCGGCACGCCGGCAATCTGAAAGATCGACGGTTCAGGATAGGCCCATGAACCGATATGAACCTTGAAAATTTCCATGACCGTGCCGGTGACGTGATAAACGAGGATGACCTTTGCCTCGTCCCAGCTTTCGAGTTTAAAGCGCAGGAACAGAACCTGGATGGTCAGTGCCGCGAATAGCAGGAAATCATAGCGATGAATCAGCCAGCCCGGCTGCCATATGAACTTGGTCGATATCATCAGGCCGAGCATGATCGCCGCAAACAGGCAGGCCCAGGCCTGTTTCAGGCCGAACAGAATGAATTCCGCAAGCCACCAGGGCAGGCGCGCGAGCTGGCCGTGGATCAGGAGGCGCACCGGCTCGAGACAGGGGCCGGTCTCGTGTGCATTTCGCTCATGCATGTTCATTCTTCTGCTGCCCCCGTCATTTTAGACATGACGGATGACATCGGCGGATCGAATGATGCGCGCCGGACAAAGCAGGAGCACGCGCTCAGCTATGCGCGAAAATATCCGTCTCTTCCCAGCCGAGCAGGTCGAGCTTGGCGCGGGTGGGCAGGAATTCGAAGCAGGCGGTCGCGATGTCCCAGCGGCCGTCGCGGATCAGGCGTTCGGTGAGTTTTTCGCGCAGCGCATGGAGATAGAGCACATCCGAAGCGGCATATTCCAGCTGCGCCGGCGTGAGAGTCTCGGCGGCCCAGTCCGATGATTGTTGCACCTTGGAAATATCGATATCCAGCATTTCCTTGAGATTGTCCTTCAATCCGTGCCGGTCGGTATAGGTGCGGATCAGGCGTGATGCAATCTTGGTGCAGAACACAGGCGTGGTGGTGACTCCAAAAGTGTGAAAGAGCACCGCGATATCGAAACGGCCGAAATGGAAGATTTTCTGCCGCGTCGGATCTTCCATCATGGCGACGAGGTTGGGTGCTTCCTTCTGGCCCTTGGCGATCTGGATCACATCGGCGGTGCCGTCGCCGGGCGAAAGCTGCACGAGGCAAAGGCGGTCGCGGCGCGGGATCAGGCCGAGCGTCTCGCTGTCGATGGCGATTGCACCGGTATAGCGTGCCGCCGCCTCCGCCGAGATGTCACCCTTATGCAGCCTGATCGAATCGCTCATCGTCCTGTCCCCGGAATGTGTTGTGAGGCCGCTATAGTCGATATCCGGCGAAATAAAAATATGGCAATCCGTGTAACGCCCTGTTGTCTTTACCTTGGCCCAGTCAATTCCTATGTTGACTGCATGCGGGGTTTTTCAATGGTACGTCGTTCAGGATTTCTATGCGCTTGTTTGTTGCTGGTGGCACCATCAGTGCTGGCCGATCCCTACAAGGATCTGCCCGGCGTCAAGGACCCGGCAAGGGCCAGGAAGGCGGCGGCGGACGTCGTCTGTACCTCGCAGCTGGTCCGCCAGCACCCGATGTCACCGACCTTCAGGCGCAACGGCCTCGCTTATCGCGCCTATTCCTGCGACTACGGCCGGGTTCGCGTCGGTTCGGGCCGCCAGCCTGACATGATCGAGTACCGGAAGTTCAAGGAACATTATCGGGATAGATAGGACGTCAGAACGCCTTGAAGGTCATGGTCGTCAACGACCGCACGATGCCTTCTATGTTGAGCACCTTGTTGTTGATGAAGTGGCCGACATCGGTCTCGTCAGGCATGTAGATCTTGGCGAGCAGGTCGAATTCGCCGCTGGTCGAATAGAGTTCCGAGACGATCTCGCGCTCGTAGAGCTTGTCGGCGACCTCGTAGGCAGTGCCGGGCCGGCACTGCAACTGCACGAAAACACAGATCATATTCCTTGCTCCTTCTGAAGCTTGCCGCGCATCGGGTGGGCTCGATAGGTGCCGAGAATCCGCAACTGTGTCGAGAAGAACCGGAGCTCGTCCATGGCGTGCTTGACGTTGTCGTCGTCCGGATGGCCTTCGATATCGGCATAAAACTGGGTTGCCACGAACTTGCCGCCGATCTGGTAGCTTTCGAGCTTGGTCATGTTAATGCCGTTGGTGGCAAAGCCGCCCATCGCCTTGTAGAGCGCGGCGGGAATGTTGCGGACGTTGAAGATGAAGGTAGTGACGATTTTCTCGTCGTCCGATGTCCGCTTGGGAATGATCTCGTCACGGGACAGCACCACGAAGCGGGTCACGTTGTTTTCCGAATCCTCGACATTTTCCTCGATGATATCGAGGCCGTAGAGATCGGCGGCGAGACGTGGCGCGAGGGCGGCCATCGAACGGTCTCTGGTCTCGGCGACGAGCTTGGCGGCGCCGGCGGTATCGCCCGCTATCACCGGTTTCCAGCCGTTGCGGCGCACAATCTTGCGGCATTGGCCGAGCGCGTGGATGTGGCTGTGAACGGTCATGATCTCGTCATGCTTAACACCTGGAACCACCATCAGCTGGAAACGGATCGGCATGAAATATTCGCCGATGATATGCAGGCTCGATTCCGGCAGCAACAGGTGAATATCGGCGACGCGGCCGGCCAGCGTGTTCTCGATCGGAATCATCGCGAGATCCGCCTCACCGTTCTCGACCGCAGCAAAGGCATCCTCGAAGGTGGCGCACGGAAGCGGCGAAAGGTCCGGATATTGGTCCCGGGACGCCATGTCGGAATTGGCGCCATATTCGCCCTGGAAGGCGATGCGGTTGGTCTTGAATGTCATTGGATAGGATTCCGCCCTGGTTCTTATTTATGGCCGAGGATAGCCCTGGCTCGTTCGAGGTCGGCGGGAGTATCGACACCGAGCGGGACCGAGTCAACGATTTCCGCGTCGATGCGCATGCCCGCTTCGAGAGCCCTGAGCTGCTCTAGCGATTCCCGTTTTTCGAGCGTCGACTGCGGAAGGGATACGAAGCGCTCGAGCGCCGTGCGCCTATAGGCATAAAGCCCGATGTGATGGTAAAGCGGGCCATTGCCATAGGGTGCGGTGGCGCGGGTGAAATAAAGCGCCCGCAGGCGCGATGCCGATAGCGCCGAGCCGACGATCTTCACCACGTTCGGATTGGTCTTCTCCTCCTCGTGGGTGATCTCAACTGTCAGCGTGGCGATGTCGGTCGCCTCCTCCGACAACGGGCGGAGGCTGGCGCGGATCGTTTCCGGCTCTATTGTCGGCAGATCGCCCTGCACATTGACGATGAACTCCGCCCGCCGTTCGGGATCGGCATGGCCGAGCGCCTCGAAGATCCGGTCCGAACCGGACTGGTGCGTGAGCTTGGTCATGACGGCGTCGAAACCATGCGCGCGAACCGCATCGAATATGTCCTGATGATCGACCGCGACCGTCACCCTGCCGATCCCAGCTTCGAAGGCGCGCTTGGCGACCTGGACGATCATCGGAAGGCCAGCGATATCGGCAAGCGGCTTGCCCGGCAGCCGTGTCGAGGCCATGCGCGCGGGGATTAGGACGATGGTGTTGTCGAAAGTGGAAATCGTCATCGATGGGCCTTCAAATCTTTCAGAAAAAGTGTCAATTAGTCTCACCACGGGGCGCGGTTTGGCGGTTGCACTTTCAACCCAAAAGACATAGGTTCCGCGCGATTTCAAGATGCGCCGTCGTCGCGGCGGCAAGGGGAGCTTTGCAAGATGAGTGGTTATATGAATATGGCATTGGGCGCGCTGCTCGGGACGGTGTTCGTGCTGTTCTCGGTCTCAATCGCGTCCGAGGGGCTGTATCATTCGGAAAATCCCGAAAAGCCGGGCTTTATCATCGAAGCAACTGAAGAAGCCAGCGCCGAGGTTGCCAAGGCGGACGTTCCCGCCATTCCGATCGCCGACCTGATGGCCAAGGCCGACCCTGCCAAGGGCGAGCAGCTCTTCAAGAAATGTGCGAGCTGTCATAGCACCGAGAAGGACGGGGGCAACAAGGTTGGCCCCAACCTTTATGGCGTCGTTGGCCGTCCGATCGCACAGCTTGATTTCGGATATTCCACCGCGATGAAGAATTTCTCCGAAGGCGGCAAGCAGGTCTGGAACTGGGAACATCTCAACCATTTCCTGCTGGCACCGAAGAAATACATCAAGGGCACGGCCATGGGCTTTGCGGGCGACAAGAAGGACCAGGAGCGCGCCGACATCATGGCGTATCTGAACTCCAAGTCAGACGCCCCGCTGCCGCTGCCGACGAAATAAGAGTTGCTTGATTTGGGTGATACGGAAGGCTCGGATTTGTCCGGGCCTTTCTGTTTGATGGAATTCCGGCTGGAAAATCTGTCTTGATGCCGCGATCGGCAGACGATGAGCGAAATTCGCAGGATAAGGATCGATCCAGGAGAATGTGGCGGACAACCAATTGTCCGCGATCTCAGGATTCGTGTGAAGGATATTCTCGATCTGCTGGTGCACGGAGCGCACCGTGAAGAGATATTCGCCGATCATCGTTTTCGGAAAGACGGCGACATCGCGGCGGCGCTTGAATACGCTTCGCGGCAAAGCCGCCATCCAACGTCGTCTATTGCATGATTCTGCTCAATACGGCCTGACATCCCCAGGTTTGCCGTCGCGGATGTGGTCTTCAACCACAGCATTATCCTCCTCGAACTTCGGATCGAGCCGCTCTGCGAAAGTTGCTTCAGGACGTTCCTCTGGTTCGACCTGGGAATTATCGTCCGTATCCATCGAACGGATCGGCTCGGCGACTGCGACGCCATCCACTTCAACCACCGGTGCTGACCTCCTCGCGGCCGGTTCTGGTTCCCTCGCGGCAGGCGTCACGAACGGGTCAGGCCTCACCGGCTCGGCTTTCTTCGGAAAGCGCTTGTCCATGAAATCGTCCCACGCCCGGCCGAACCGTGTCCGCCTGTCGGGGAAAGGCGCGAGCAGCGCGAAGAGCAGGCCGAGCACCGCAGGCGAAAAGTCCAGCGCCAGCTGCAGCGCGATATAGCCCATCAGGCTGCCGGCATACGACACGACCGCCCAGAAAGGACGCAGCGGCACGAAGACCGGGACACTGTCCGTCGGCGTCTGAGCCTCCTGCAAGGCCGCGTCTGCGGCCTGGCGCTCGCCGTGGAAATAGCGGTCGATGAGGGGAATGGTCTCGATGCGGTTTTCGACCGGGATGCGGAATTCCGGGCTCGATTTGCGCGCATCGATATCGCGCGTGGCGCTGTTGGCGGCCTCCTCGACCGAATCCACCAGCGTGTTGAGCTGACTGAGAATGACGTCCTTCTTGGTCAGCGTGCAGGCGGACCAGCCGGAGAAAAAGGCTTCGGAATTGACTGTGGCGCGCGTCTCGGTGACGAAGGTCTTGACACTTGGAAGCGTCGAGGAATTGTCGGTTTCGACGATTTTCTTGCGGATGCGGTCTGCCTGCGCGGCGAGGTCCGGCTGGATATCCTCGAGTTTGCCCTCTGGCTTGCGGATGCGGGCGCGCAGTTGTTCGATTTCGGACTTGATGTCCTGATTGGCATTCTTGCGGTTGGTCACGACATTGAGGATCGTCGCGGTGCGCGCAGCGCTGTCGGTGTAGAAGGTAAAGAGCGAACCGCGCCCCGCGCCGCAACCTTGGCCGGTCGTTTCCTCGTTGGCCGCCGCAGCCTTGAGCTGGTTCGACATGTAGGATAGCGCCCCGTCCAGCCGGCTGGCCTCGATCGCGCGGATGCCATCGACGCGCCGCTCGTAGGCGTCCAGCACGTCGGAATACCAGAGGTTATGGGCCCGCAGGCCTTCGGTGCCGCCGACGCCGATAATGCCGAACACGGTGTGGATGGCGAGCGTCAGCGGCACAAGCACGATGCAGCCGACGATAAAGCCAAACAAGCGCGAGACCGTGTTGGATGCGATGCGGATCCGGAGGAATACGAAGTTCCAGCCGGCCCAGATGATCAGCGCCGCCAGTGCCGAAAGTCCGATCGGGATTCCGTATTGTATGAGCGGCGGATCAAGCGGATCGACGATCTCGTGATGGAAACCGATCGCTGTCGTGGCGAATGAACCAACCATCGCAGCGCCCGTGACGAAGGATGCAAGCTCGTACCAGCCATTGGAGGGCAGGCTCTTGAGTTCGGCCTTGCGCCGCGCGCCAGCCGCCTTGGCCGCGAGATATTCGATGCGTTCCTCCTCAGTCATTGCCTCGAGCCGCCGTGAGGGCTTGAGCCAGTAGAGGCACCAGCGATAGACAAGAACAAAGATGGCGGTGAAGATCAGCCAGAGCTGCCACTCGGGAAGTGGCGCGCTGGGATCGGCAATCGTGTTGTAGACGGCAAGCGAGCCCGCGAAACCACCGGCATAGATGGCAAGCGTGCTGATAGCCGATTGCAGCCGCATCTCGCCACCACGGACCCATAGGCCGGCAGCGAGGCCGGCAAGGCAGACGATCAGCAGAACGATCTCGATGGTGGAAAGCGGCGTCGCAAGGTTCAGAACATGCCAGGCGACGACGATGCCCAATATGAATGCCGATATCGCATAGACCACGCCATGCCAGCGCTGCACGACGCGATTGGCGGCATCGAGAAAGTTTTCCGTCCCAGTTGTCATCCTGGCCCTGCCCAAACCCTCGGCCTTACCCCACGTCCGGCCGGGTTCTCCCTGTATTCGCGGTCTTTGCGGCCATTGCAAGGAATTTCGTTTTTCCTCCGAATAAGCCCACCGGCCATTTCGTTTTCGATATTGCGGCGGTGGCGAATATGCTATTTCTGGCGGCGGAATGTGGTCAGGAAATCCTGACTCTCGGGCAGGGGATACGATCATGACTTATACGGAAACCACCCGCACATCGTGGTTCGCCAAGCTCAAGAATGGCCTGGTGGGAACGCTGATCGGGATCGTGCTCATCCTGGTCGCGATCTATTTCCTGTTTTGGAACGAGGGTCGCGCGATCCAGACCTATCGCGCGCTCGTCGAGGGCGCGGGCCTGGTTGTCTCGGCCGACAGCGCCAACGTCAGCCCTGCCAATGAAGGCAAACTCGTCCACATCACCGGCCCGGTGAAGGCCGACAGTATGATCTCGGACCAGCAATTCGGCATCAGGGCCGATGGCGCGCTGCGGATCAACCGCGAGGTCGAGATGTACCAGTGGAAGGAAAAGAGCGAGAGCAAGACGGAGAAGAACGTCGGCGGCAGCGAGGACACAACCACGACCTATTCCTATTCAAAGGAATGGAGCACCCGCCGCAACGACTCGTCGAATTTCAAGGTTCCGGGCGGCCATGAAAATCCTGATTTCGCCGTCTCGTCCAGCGTCCAGACCGTCGAAAGCGCTCATGTCGGCGCCTATAAGCTTGATGGCGCCAGGATCGCCAGCCTGGGCGATGAGGCGGCCATTCCGCTGACGCAGGCCGATGTCGACCGCATGGCCGATTCCATCGCCACGACCCGTCCGGTGAAGCTCAATCAGGGCGAGGTCTATATCGGCAATTCCGCCACTTCGCCGCAGATCGGCGATCTGCGCGTGCGCTTCGAGCGCACCGATCTCGCGGAAGCGAGCTTCGTCGGCAAGCAGCAGGGTGACTCGATTGTGGGCTACACGACCTCGAATGGTCGCGAGATATTCCTGAGCGCGGCCGGCAAGAAGGACGCGCCCGCGATGTTCGATCAGGCACAGACCGAAAACACCATCATCACCTGGGTGATCCGCGCTGCAGGCCTGGTCGGCATCTTCATCGGCTTCCAGCTGTTCTTGGGCCTGTTCGGCGTGGTCGGCGATCTCATCCCGTTCATCGGCTCGCTGGTCCGCGGCGGCACGGCAATCATTGCGCTGGTTCTGACGCTGATCGTCGGCCCTGTTGCCATCGCGATCGGCTGGTTCGCCTATCGGCCGCTGTTGGCAATCGGGATCATCGCCGGTGGCGTGCTGATCGCAGTCGCCGTGATTTTCCTGCGCCGCAAGGGCGCGGCGACCGCCGTGGCTCCTACCGAGCGCGTGGTGCTGGGACGGGGTACGGGCGCTTGAGCCGCTCCCTCGCCAGCGGAATCTGAGGCATGTTCATTACAGGCAAGCTTCTATGGATCGTCGTGCAGCCGCTGACGCTGGCGTTGATCGTCAAGGTCCTCGCCTTCCTGATGCTCATCATCGGGCGCCGCAAGCTTGCGGGCTTCCTGTCGCTCCTGGCCGGTGCGATCCTGTTCGTGACGCTCTTCACCACGACAGGGGCTTGGAGCCTGCAGAAGCTGGAGGCACGCTATCCGCGCCCCTCGCCGCCGGGGGACGTCAGCTGCAT
>Ga0164290_1002391_pt1 | contig 13473 bp, 12 predicted proteins | sample Micstemetagenome_FD_108782 | JGI IMG/M metagenome (GOLD analysis project Ga0164290, IMG submission 108782) | Contaminated culture microbial community from soil near Moab, Utah, USA - Microcoleus steenstrupii SON62 (Illumina Assembly) | ecosystem: Environmental > Terrestrial > Soil > Soil crust... | reverse complement strand
GTCGTAGGCGGCGATGTCGGGCACCACCACGCGCAGCAGGTAATCCACCTCGCCGCTCATGCGGTAGAACTCGACGACCTCGGGGATCAGCTCGACCACCGCCTTGAAGCGGTCGAACCAGGCCTGGCTGTGGTTGCGCGTGCGCACCGCCACGAACACGGTGACGCCGACGTTGACCTGCTGCGGGTCCACCAGCACCACGCTGCGGCGGATCACCCCGGCCTCCTTCAGGCGCTGGATGCGCCGCCAGCAGGGCGTGGCCGACAGCCCGACCTGCGCCGCCACCTGCGCCACCTGCAACTCGGCGTCCTGCTGCAGCAGTTCGAGGATCCGGCGATCGATCGCGTCCAGCTTCATGCCCTGCTCTGCACGGGGGTTGCGCCGCCCGGCACACAGCCGAGGGTCGCGCGCCATTCAATTCCTGTTTGCATCGGTTTATTGGAATCCATTTACCACGCCTCCTGCATACCATCGGTAGCGACTCATCGCCAATCGGCAAAGCGCAGCATGGAAATCTATCTCGACGCCAACGCCACCACCCCGGTGCTGCCCCAGGCCCGCGACGCCGCCCTGGCCGCCATGGCCGACGACTACGGCAACCCCAGCAGCGTCCACAGCACCGGGCTGAAGGCGCGTGCGCTGATGGACGGCGTGCGCGCCCGCGCCCGCCAGGTGCTGGGCGCGCCCGACGGCCGGCTGCTGTTCGTCAGCGGCGCCACCGAGGGCATCCAGACCGCGGTGCTGTCAGCGCTGGACGCGCTGCGCCAGCGCCGCGCCGAAGGCCGCGCGATGCCCCCGCTGCTGCTCTCCGGCGCCACCGAGCACAAGGCGGTGCCCGAGGCGCTGCGGCACTGGAACGCGCTGCTCGGCCTGGACCTTCAGATCGAGGCGATCCCGGTCGGCCGCGACGGTCGCCACGACCTCGACTGGCTGCGGCGCCACGCGCCGCAGGCCGGCCTGGTCTGCACGATGGCGGCGAACAACGAGACCGGCGTCATCTCCGACCTCGACGGCATCGCCGCCGCACTGCAGGGCAGCCCGGCGCTCTGGCTCGTCGACGGCGTGCAGGCGCTGGGCAAGCTGCCGCTGCGCCTGCAGGAACGCCGCATCGACTACGCGCCGTTCTCCGGCCACAAGCTCTACGCGCCCAAGGGCATCGGCCTGCTCTACGTGCGCGACGGCGCGCCGTTCACGCCGCTGCTCGCCGGCGGCGGCCAGGAAGGCGCGCTGCGCGCCGGCACCGAGAACATGTCGGGCATCGCCGCGCTCGGCGCGGTGCTGGCCGCGCTCGACGACGGCGGTGCCACGTTCCGCGACGCCGCCACGCTGGCCGCCTACCGCGACCGCCTCGCCGCCGCGCTGCAGGCCGCGTTTCCCGGCCTGGTGTTCAACGCGCCGCTCGAGCACAGCCTGCCGACGACGCTGAACTTCGCCGTGCCCGGCATTGCCTCCAAGCTGCTGCTCGACCTGTTCGACGCCGCCGAGCTGCGCCTCAGCGGCGGCTCCGCCTGCCAGGCCGCCAAGGCGGCGCCCAGCCATGTGCTGGAGGCGATGGGCCTGCCCGAATGGCAGAGCGCCGGCGCGCTGCGCCTGTCCTTCGGCCCCGCCGCCGACGACGCCTTCATCGCAGAAGCCTGCGCGCGCATCCAGGCCTGCGGCGACTCGCTGCGCGACAGCTGCCTGAACCCCAACGAGCCGGCGATCGGCCAGCGCAGCGACGGCCTGATCCGCTACGTCGTCGACGGCGCCTGCTGCTATGTGCTGGCCGACGCCGCCAGCCGCCGCTGCGTCATCGTCGACCCGCTGCCCGAGCTCGGCGATCGCCTGCTGCAATGGCTGGCCTGCCAGCGCTACACGGTGGCGGCGATCCTGGACACGCACAGCCATGGCGACCACGAATCGTCGGTCGCGGCGCTGCGCGCGGCGCTGCCGCCGAGCGCCCGGCCGGTGCAGGCCGAAACCCTGGACCCGCTCGGCTGGCCGCTGGGCCGCGAGCACATCGCGCTCGGCACGCAATGGCTGACGCGCCTGCCCATCCCCGGTCACACCGAGGACTCCGTCGCCTACCTGCTGCACGGCCCGGCCGGCCTGCGGCTGGCCTTCGTCGGCGACACCGTGATGCCCGGCGCGCTCGGCCGCAGCGACTTCGCGCAGAGCGCGCCGCTGCAGTTCGCGCCGTCGCTGCGCCGGCTCGCCAAGGCCGTCGGCGCCACCACCCTGCTGCTGCCCGGCCACGACTACGACAACCGCCTGGCCAGCACGCTGGAGACCGAGTGCACGCTGCAGCCGCTGCTGGCCGGCGTGCTGGCCGGTCGCCTGGACGCCGAGCAGTTCGCCGCCGCCAAGGCCGGGCTGGAGAAGCATCTCGGCCTCACCGCCTACCAGACCCTGGCCTGCGGCGCGCGCGCCGACGTCTGCAGCGCCGACAAGCCGCGCGTCGAGCTCACGCCCGCCGAGCTGCCGGCGCTGCTCGCCGCCCACCCCGACATGCGCCTGGTCGACGTGCGCGAGCCCTACGAGCAGCGTCTGGGCGCCGCGCCCGACTTCGGCCTGGCGCCGCAGCGGGTGCCGCTCTCTGGCCTGATCGACGCGCTGCCCGACTGGCTCGCGCTGCCGAGCAACACGCCGCTGCTCTTCTACTGCCGCAGCGGCAACCGCAGCAGCCAGGCCGCCGAGGCGCTGCGCCGGCTCGGCCGCAGCCAGAGCTGGAGCCTGGCCGGCGGCCTGGCGCTGTGGCCCGGCGCGCGGCAGTAAGGCTCAGTGGCTGAACAGCACCGGCACCGTCATGCTGCGCAGCAGCTCGCGGGTGACGCCGCCGAGCACCAGCTCCCAGGCCCGCGGGTGGCCGTAGGCGCCGCAGACGATGAGGTCGGCGCCGCTGTCGGCGGCGCGTGATAGCAGGGTCTCGGCCACCGACGCGTCGGGGCTCCAGGCGCGCGCCAGGCGCTCGCCGATCGAACCCTGGGCCGCCGGCGGCAGCAGGCTGAACACGGCGCCGGCCACGCCATGGCGCTGCAGGTGCGCCGGCAGCTCGCCCCAGGCCGGCGGTGCGTCGGCCGACAGGCTCAGCAGCTCCACCCGGCGCGCCACGCGCAGCCAGGGCAGCGCGTCGGCCAGCGCCCGCGCGCTCTCGCGGCTGCCCGACCAGGCGAGCAGGATCGACTGCCCGACGCCCTCGGCCGCGGCGCCCACATGCGGCACCACCAGCACCGGGCAGCTGGCCTGCACCAGCAACCGCGCCACCGCGTCGACACGCAGGCCGCGCGTGGCCTCGGGCTGCGTCAGCACCAGCAGGTCGGCGCTGCGGCTGGCCTCGATGAGCTGCGTCACCGGGTCGGTGGCGCGCACCTGCAGCTCGCGCTCCAGGCCGTCGGCCAGCTCCTGCAGCGCCGCCTCGGCGGCGCCGCGCAGCGTCTTCGTCTGCTCCACCGCCAGCTGTGCGGCCAGCGCCGCCGCTTCCGGACTCAGGTAGGCGCCGGACGCCGCCGACTCGACGATGGCCTGCAGGCTCAGGCGCGCGCCCTGCGCTCGCGCCAGCGCCGTGGCCACGGCCAGGGTCTGGCGGCTGGCCGGTTCGTTGTCGCCGAAATGGACCACGAGCTGACGGATGCTGCGCATGAGAGGCTCCGGAACGGGGGAGCGGCGATCCTAGGCCGCTGGCTGCCCGGCGGCTTGCGCCGCATCAAGGCCAGCGTGTCAGCCGGTACACCGAGGCCGGCGGCAGGTTCAGCCAGGTGCCACCCAGGCGCTGCGCACGCAGGCCCAGGCGCTGCAGCACCGCCGGCGCGATCGGGCAGCGCGCGGTGTAGGTGAACTGCAGCATCGTGCCGCCCGGGCGCAGCGCGCGGAACGCGGCGCCCACGATCGCCAGCTGCGCGCGCGGCCCCATGGTCAGCAGCGGCAGGCCGGAGAGCACCGCTTGCGCCTGCAGCCCGTCCCAGGGCTCGGCCTGGCGGCGCATCGCCGTGGCGTCCATCTGCAGCACGCGGGCCTGCGGGTGCTGCCGGCGCAGCAGCGCGGCAAAGCGCGGGTTGCTCTCCACCAGCACCAGCTCGCGCTCGGGCAGGCCGCGCGCCAGCATGGCGCGGGTGAACGCGCCGGTGCCCGGTCCGAGCTCCAGCACCGGGCCGCCATCGGGCTGCAGGCCTTCGGTCATCAGCGCCGCCAGGCGGCGGCTTGACGGGCTGATCGCCCCGGTGGCCGCCGGCTCGCGGATCCAGGCGCCGAGAAAGGTCGAGAACTCTTGCAGGCGCGGGCGGAGCAGGTGCATGGGCCGCTAATGTGGCGGCGGCGCATGACAGCGGCGAGACAGCGCGCCGGGCTCAGGGCCTGGATGCTGGCTGCGCGGGCGGCGCAGGAGGGGCCGGCCGCCGCGGCAGCGCGTTCAGGTTGTCCATGTCGGCGACGATGCGCCACGAGCCGCCGGCCACGCGCTGCAGCACCAGCACGAACTTGCCGGCGTCGGCGTCGCCCGGGCGCTGGCTGAAGCCGCCGATGACATAGGCGAGATCCTGCGACTGCGCAAACGCCAGCGCGCGCAGCGCCAGCGGGCCGCCGGCGTTCTTCGCGTACTCGGCGGCAATCGCCGCCGCGCCCTGCGCCGGCGGACTGCCGTTGGCCAGCGCCATGCCGTTGGGCGCGAACAAGGCGGCCAGTGCCGCCACGTCCTTGGCCGCCCAGGCGCGCTCGTAGCTGCGCAGCAGGGCATCGACCTCGGCCGGCACCGCGACCGAGGGCAGCGGCTGGGACGCCTCGGCCTGCGCCTGGGTCAATGAGGCGCAGAGCAGCAGCGCGGCGAGAAGGCGGGCGATGGGCATGGCGGGCAATGGCAGCGCAGCGGAGTGGTCGCGCCAGTGTTCCGCGGCGCCGCGCGTCTGCCAATCGGCATGGGTGCGCGGGCCGTCGCCTCAGGCGAGGGCGAGCCGCACCGGCATCACGCCGGGCTACGCGCTGCCGCCGCCGACGGCGGGCTGTCCACCTTGATCGGCGCCGACGGCGCGCCGAGGTAGCTGCGACCGACGTAGGTCATGATCAGCGCGAGGATCAGCGCGGTCAGCCCGGCCATCATGCGAAAGCCCGAGACCGGCCGGATCACCTGGTCAGGCGACAGCAGCTTGCTGATCGCCGCGTCCGCCTTCGACAGGATGTAGCCGGACACGAAGGCGGTGACCGCCGCCCCCAGCTCCTTGAAGTGCGACGCCTCGCCGTCGTACGGCGAGATGAAGATGCCCAGCAGCCAGCCGGTACTGAGCCCGAGCACCACCACCGCCAGGTTCGTCCACTTGTCGTCGTCCTTCTCGACGATGCGCAGCGACAGGAACACCAGCACCGCCACGAGGCTGGCGGCGAGGAACAGGGCGAGGCCTTGCTTGAGATTGAAGAAGTCCATGCGATCTCCGGTTCAAGGGGGATGGGCTCAGTGCGCAAAGCCGTGCCGCACCAGCGCAAAGCCGAGGGCGAAAAGATAGCCGTAGGCGAAGCGGTCAATGCGCCAGAGCAGCTCGCCGCGCTTCGCGCGCCAGGCCCCGAGCAGCACCATGCAGGCGCCCACCGCCACGGGAGTCAGCAGCAGATGGGCGGTGCGTGCCAAGCCCGCCGGCGTCAGGTGCTCGGGCAGCAGCAGCAGGCTTAAGGCCCCGAGGATGGCGCCGAACAGCGCGTAGCCCAGCGCCGCCAGCCAGGGGTTGGGCGGACGGCGCAGCGGTTCGGCGAGCGAGTGCAGGCCGAGTTCGACGAGCGCCTCGACGGCGATCTGCAGCAGGAACTCGCCGAGGATCTCGAAGAGGAACTGCATCATGGCGGGGCGGGGCGACGGGGATCGGTCGACGCCGCCTCTGCTCAGTAGGGTCTGGCGACCATCAGTTCGACGGGCACCTCATGCGTCGTGAGTTCGCTGTACACGGCGACCTCGATCCGGCCCGCTGAGATCGGGCCATTGAAGCGCCACTGCGACGCCACCACGGTCTTGTCGGTACCACCTTGCCGCGAATAGGCCCCGCGCTCCCCGACCAGCGAAGTGCCGTCGGGCTTCAGCAACTTGATGGCTGCGATTCCCGTCAACCGGTCATCGCCGCTCAGGGTCACCGAATCGGATTCGACGCTTTGCACCAGCGCATCGCCGAGACCGATGGCGAGCCGGCTGCCGACCTTGGGCTTGAACTCCACCGTGCTCCGCTTGAGCGCGCGTGCGACCGGGATCTTGACCGTGCCGCGAAACATCACGCCGGTCACCGCGCTATCCGGCAGGCGCGAAACGGTGAGCGATATCAGCGTTTTCTTGCCATCCTCGCTGAGCTTGCGGAAGCGAGAGCCACTCGCCGCTCCCAGCGCCACCTGGGTCTTGTTAGGCAGGAAGGCCGTCGCGTTGACCTTGGACTCGTCGCCGAAGCTCGGAATATCGGCGATCAATCGGTTTTCGAATTGGATGACCGCATGAGCCTCTACCTTCTCCTGGCTGCCCATCGTCCCGAATGGCACGAGATTCTTCTCCCGTCCCGGTGGCGCCTCCAGGAATGTGGCGCCAATCTGCTTGACAGATACGACGGGGCTGTCGGCGATGGCAAGGCCACCCAGCAAGAGCAGGAACCAGGGAGCAAGGTACTTGAAGGTCATAGATAAGGTTTGTTTTGCGCTGATGCAATCAGCGCCAATGTAATCTCACGGCGAAACCATGAGCGCGAGCCTGCCGGCAAAACTTGTGCGGCGCCGCTGAGGTCTGCGCCAATGAATATCACGGTGTATGGCTTACAGCGAACGTTTGGGTTAAGGCTGCGCTGACACACCAGAGCCAGGTTGGTGTTTCGGCCCGTCCGCACCGTCAGCCTTCAACGAATTGTTAGGCCCGATCGCACCATTACTTGCCGGTACGTGCATAGTCATATGCCCGAAGCGCCCAATGCGACAAATCCGGCTTCGGCCAGTTTTTTTGAAATAGTGTGATCTCAACCCACTCCGGACCGAGTTCTGTGCGTCGTGCGCCAGTAGCCACAGCGATTTCAACGTCATCTGGCCGCAGACGCCAGAATGTGGAGCCCATCCCCGCAGCTCCACAAAATACGATGTTCTTCGTTACACAGTAGGTGGCCGTGTAATTGGGGCCGCCGCCACAAACCTCGTACTCTCCCAGGCGCTTTACGGCCGAATACAACTCAGAGGAAACATCTGAGTGCGCCCCGAGCGTCTCGAAATGTCTCTGTATTTCTGGATTCAGGAGCATGCTTCTGAGGGCCTAACGTTGGATATCAGCCGACCAAGCCAGCGCAACTGGCTCGGGGCGGCTGCAGCGACTGGTTGGCCGAGGTGCAAGCAACCCTCTTCGCTTCCCGGTGCTCAGCAAATGCCAAGAACCAACCTATGACCGCCAAGAAAAACCCCAATCCCACGATAAGCATATAAATTCGCGCGAGCTTGTGCCCCGCCAATGCTAAATCCCATATCTTGTGAAAGTTGGCGGTCTTCTCCTTTACAAGGATGTAGACAGCAAGTGGCAGCGCGCATGCGAGAAGCGCTACAACACACCAGAGCACAAGGGTCGTTGAATTCATGCGGTCTATCCGACTAACTTTGGAGGTAAGCGGATGCCGCAGGCGATCCGCGCTTTACCAGAATGTTAGACACCATAGCCCTCATTTCTGCACTCAACGTTTTTACCAGACTGGGCAATGAAGCGCCCCGCCGTTGGATCAGCGATCCATACGGCTTCGACTTCCTTCGACCACTCACGTGCCTGTACGTGGCGAACCATGGCGACCAAGTCATGGCGGATAACACCGCCAATGCGGCATTCACCAAAATTGAAGGTGTAACCTGGCTTCAATCGTGGTTGCCCCATTTCAACTATGAGTACCCCATCGGGACGTAACAGTCTCCACGGTCCTTCTTCAGTAGGAACCTCAATGCTTGGACTCCCCGCCTGAGCTGGATAGATAACCCAGCTAACAAAGTTCTGATTCTTTGCTGCAACTGCATCTGAGATAAGCGCGAGAGTCAAGAGGACGCAGCGGAGGATCGTCATGGCGACTAACGTTTGAATTCAGCGGACCAGCCAGCGAAGCTGGCGCAGTTCCGCTGCAATGAGAGGTTAGACCTCATACTCAGGTCGCCAAGTGATTTCTAGTTCCCGGGAGTACCAACCAGGAACCGGCCACCGCTTTCCAATTAGCGGCTTCGATACGCGCTCCCTCTCGGGAGAAGTTGAGAACTCAGCACCTAATGAGTATTGACGCGAAAGCTTGCCGACCTGTTGCTCCAGGTAGCTCAAAAGGCTCTTATATCTCGAGTCACCAACCTCGCCGTTCGGATGTGTGGAAAGTGGGACCACACCCGCGTAGTAATTCAGCTCCCAATCTCGCCAGATCTTTGCGATCTCCTGCACGCACGAGAACACATCATCTCCAACCGGAGCAAGATCGTAAACAAAGCGCTCCGGGATGATTGATCGTTGTTCATTCAAGCGAATGAAGTAAGGAATCCCCTCGCGATCCGCAAATCCGCTGGTTGGGATGTCGTCGAAATCATCTTCCGATTGAAGTGTGTCCAAACTGAAGTAGAGCCTTGACTTCATCGTGAGGTCTAACGTTGGAGCTCAGCCGACCAAGCCCGCGCAGCGGGCTCGGGTCGGCTGCAGCGAAGGGTTGAGCGGCATGGCAATATGGCCTCGATTTCAACGAAGCAGAAGGAGCAGACTAAGAATAGCTCCCAGCACAGCTGCAAGCAGCAAAAGCAGTCCAAATAAAAGTGGAATAAGTAGCGAAGCCAGCATCACAAGACCTGACGTCACGCCACCGAACAAAGCTATCGAATGGTTGCGGCGGGAATAAATATTAGGGTAATGCGCTTGGAAATATTTTTCCAATCCGAGCCTGGCGAACCAAAGGCAAGATAGCAGCCAAGCGTGGATGCCAAAAAACATGTGCAAGGCAAATCCATCTTTTGGAACCTTTATCTGGCGACACATGGAGTGCGCACACATGTTTGGCAGAAAGGTCTGAAATGCAAAAAACACAAGAGTAACCGAGTAGAAGACTGCAATCCCAAGCAGACTTCCAGATGCGATCCGCAGTAACGTGCCGCGAGTTGCACTCATCTCAAGCCGTTCAACGTGTTGTAGGCCGCAATGCGACCGGATAGATATAGCCATTAAAGGCTACATCTGCACAAATATGACTAGATCTGGATTCCATATCTATCCATTCTTACAAGTCGTTCCGTCGACGACCCGCCCCTTTAACCCCAAGGCCAGAACCTGGCTTCGGCGCAGCCACCAGACCCTGGCCGCCGCGTCCCACCGGCCACCCGCCTGCTGAATGCTCGCCCGCAAGGCTTGCTCGCCCATGGCCAGGCGCAGCGCGAGTTCCGGCTCTGCCCGCCCGCGCGAGCGGATCTCACTCACGTCGACGACCAACTCCACCGTGGTGATGCGTTGCCGCCCGCCGGCATCCACGCGATGCCGTACGCAAACGAGATCGGCACCGTAGCGCAGCGCCAGCTTCTGCGCGCCGGGGCTGCCGGGTGCCAGGGTCTTGATGACATGGGTGGCGCGCGGACCGGCTTCGCGGCCCGCCGCCGTGCCGGGCCGGGCGGCCTCGTGCCAACTGCTGCTGTTCATCTGGCTCTCCCATTCCGGCGGGCGTCTGGCCCAGGCTGGCCGGCGCGCTGCTCTTGTGCCGGCGACTTTGCCAGCACTCGGCCCGCCCCGCGCTGCGCGCTTCCCCTCGCTTGCGGGGCTGCGCCGCGCCAGCCGCGACACTCCCGCCATGGAGATCTACGAAGTCGGCGGCGCGGTGCGCGACGCCCTCATGGGCCTGACGCCCAGCGACCGCGACTGGGTGGTCGTCGGTGCCACGCCGGCGCAGCTGCTCGCGCTCGGCTACCAGCCGGTGGGCAAGGACTTCCCGGTGTTCCTGCACCCGCACACGCACGAGGAAGTGGCGCTCGCGCGCACCGAGCGCAAGACGGCGGCCGGGTATCACGGCTTCCAGTTCCATGCCGCGCCCGAGGTCACGCTGGCCGAGGACCTGGCGCGCCGCGACCTCACCATCAACGCCATCGCCCGCGCGGCCGACGGCACGCTGATCGACCCGTTCCACGGCCAGCAGGACCTGCAGGACCGGGTGCTGCGCCATGTCAGCCCGGCGTTCGCCGAGGACCCGGTGCGCATCCTGCGCCTGGCGCGCTTCTGCGCGCGCTGGCCGGCATTCACGGTGGCCGAGGAAACGCTGGCGCTGTGCCGGCAGATGGTCGACGCCGGCGAGGTCGACGCGCTGGTCGCCGAGCGCGTCTGGCAGGAGTTCGCCCGCGGGCTGATGGAGCCTGCCCCCGGCCGCATGCTGCTGCTGCTGCGCGAGGTCGGCGCGCTGGCCCGGCTGGCGCCCGAGCTCGACGCGCTCTGGGGCGTGCCGCAGCCGCTGGAACACCACCCCGAGGGCGACACCGGCGCGCACATGCTGCTGGTGCTCGAGCAGACCGTGCGCTTGCAGGCGCCGCTGGCCGTGCGCCTGGCCGCGCTGCTGCACGACCTGGGCAAGGCGCTCACGCCGGAGTCCGAATGGCCGCGCCACATCGGCCACGACGCCCGCGGCGTGCGCCTGGTGCGCGACGTGGCCGCGCGCTGGAAGCTGCCCAGCGACTGCAAGGAGCTCGCCGAGCTGGCTTGCGCCGAGCACATCCATGTGCACCAGAGCGGCGGTTTTGGCGCCGCCGCCGTGGCCCGGCTGCTGCAGCGCTGCGACGCGCTGCGCCGCCCCGAGCGCTTCCGCCTGCTGCTGCAGGTGTGCGAATGCGATGCGAAGGGTCGAGGTTTTGGCCGCGCCGGCGCGCAGGACCGCGACTACCCGCAAGCGGCGCGCCTGAGCCTGGCACTGGACGCCGCGCTGGCGGTGGACAGCGCCGCCATCAGCGGCCCGCTGCTCGCGGCGGGCGCGAAGGGCGACGCGATCGGCAAAGCGATCGCCGCCGCGCGCGAGGCGGCGATGACGGGCGCGTTGGCGTCGTTCGGTCTGCGCCAAGCCGCGACGCCCTGCGATTGACGCTCCGCCTTTAATGTAGCTACATTAAATCATGCGGATCGAGTTCGACCCGGCCAAGGATGCGAGCAATCGGGAGAAGCACGGTCTGTCGCTCGCTGTGGCGGCCGAGCTCGACTGGGATGCATCCCTGGTGTGGGTCGATGAACGATTCGGGTACGGGGAGGTGCGAATGATCGCGCTCGCGCCGGACACCGGGATCCTTTACTACGTGGCCTTCGTGGATCGTGGCGAGACACGAAGAATCATCAGCCTGCGCAAAGCCAACCGACGCGAGGTGAAGCACTATGTCCAAAGTCTCTAAGCGCCCTGCCATCGTCATGCCGACCGAGGCGGAAGACAAGGCGATCACGGCGGCCGCAAAGGCCGACCCGGACGCGCAACCGCTGACGCCCAAGCAACTGCTGGCGATGGTGCCCATGAAGGCCGTGCGGGGGCGACCCAAGTCGGAGAACAAGAAGCTGCTGGTGTCGGTCCGCTACAGCCCCGAAGTCGTGGCCTACTTCAAGTCGACCGGCGATGGCTGGCAGTCGCGCATGGACGGCGTACTCCAGCGCTACGTGGCGCGGCAATCGCGGAGAGCCTGAGATTGAAGAAGCAGACCACCGAGCAGGCCGCCGACGGCCCCAGCGCCCTGCAAGCGACGGGCAACGACGGCGCCCCTGCCGGCGGCCGCGGCGCCGTCAAGGCTGCCTTCGACGCATTCGCCGAACAGGGCATCCCGCTCAAGATCGTGCGCAGCTTCCTGAAGGCGAACAAGCCCGAGGGCTTCGACTGCCCGGGCTGCGCGTTCCCCGACCGGCCCGGCAGCTTCGGCCCCGACTCCTGCGAGCAGGGCCAGAAGGCGATCGCCTGGGAGATGACGCCGCGCCGTGCCGATGCCGGCTTCTTCGCCCAGCATTCGCTGGCCGAGCTGCGCCACTGGAAGCCGCGCGATCTTGAGGCCGCCGGCCGGCTCACCGAGCCGCTGCGCTACGACGCCGCCAGCGACCGCTACGTGCCCATCGACTGGCCGGAAGCGCTGCGCCTGGCCGCCAGCGCGATGAAGCGCCTGGAGCCGACGCGGGTCAGCTTCTACACCTCGGGCCGCAGCAGCAACGAGGCGGCGTTCCTGTGGCAGCTGTTCGCGCGCTGCTACGGCACGAACAACCTGCCCGACAGCAGCAACCTCTGCCACGAGCCCTCGGGCCTGGCGCTCAAGGCCCAGATCGGCACCGGCAAGGGCACCGCCCAGCTCAGCGACTTCGAGCTCGCCGACTGCATCCTGGTGGTGGGCCAGAACCCGGCCACCAACCACCCGCGGCTGATGGGCACGCTGCACGCGGCCAGCAAGCGCGGCGCCACGGTGCTGGCGCTGAACCCCATCGTCGAGCGCGGCTTCGTCAACTTTTCCGACCCCAAGGACATCGGCGAGATGCTGATGAACCGCGGCCACCGCGTTGCCAAGCGGGTGCTGCAGGTGGCCATCGGCGGCGACCTCGCGGCGCTCAAGGGCGTGGCCAAGCGCTGGTTCGAGCAGGAGGCGGCCGGCGACTCGATCTTCGATCTCGGCTTCATCCGCGAGCACTGCGACGGCTTCGACGCGCTGCGCGCCGATGTGGCCGCCGAGCCCTGGGACGCGATCGAGGCGCAGAGCGGGCTGGCGCGCGGCGTCATCCACGGCCTCGCCGCCGAGCTGGCCGCGAGCCGGCGCACGCTGATCACCTGGTGCATGGGCCTCACGCACCACGAGCACGCGGTCGCCACCGTGCAGATGCTGGTCAATCTGCAGCTGCTGCGCGGCCAGATCGGCGTGCCCGGCGCCGGCGTGGTGCCGGTGCGCGGCCACTCCAATGTGCAGGGCGACCGCACCATGGGCTGCACCTACAGCGTGCCCGAGCGCTGGCTGAAGAACCTGGAGCGCGAGTTCCCCGGCCTGCGCCTGTCGCGCGCCACCGGCCTGGATGCGAGCAGCACGCTGCAGGCGGCGGTGGACGGCGAGCTCGAGGGCCTGCTGACCCTGGGCGGCAACCTGGCGATGGCCGGGCCGGATGCGCCGCGCGTGCTGCCGGCGCTCTCCACGCTGCCGTTCACGCTGCACATCGCCACCAAGCCCAATCACACCCACCTCTACCCGGGCAAGGACGGCCTGCTGCTGCCCTGCCTGGCGCGCACCGACGACGACGGCCAGACGGTGACGGTGGAGGACTCGATGAGCATGGTGCACGCCAGCCGCGGCATGCAGGCGCCGCTGGCCGACACGCAATGGAGCGAGCCGCGCATCGTCGCGCTGCTGGCCGACGCGCTGCTGGGCAGCGGCAGCGTGCCCTGGCGCGGCTTCGCGCTCGACCACGTGCGCATCCGCAACGCCATCGAGCGCTGCCAGCGCGAGGTGTTCGACGGCTTCGACGGCTTCAACGCCAAGCTCGCCACCCCCGGCGGCTTCTGGCTGCCGAACCCGGCTAGCCGG
>Ga0164290_1002390_pt1 | contig 13484 bp, 12 predicted proteins | sample Micstemetagenome_FD_108782 | JGI IMG/M metagenome (GOLD analysis project Ga0164290, IMG submission 108782) | Contaminated culture microbial community from soil near Moab, Utah, USA - Microcoleus steenstrupii SON62 (Illumina Assembly) | ecosystem: Environmental > Terrestrial > Soil > Soil crust... | reverse complement strand
GGATAGATCTGATAGATCACCGCGCCCCGCCACCAGTCCCGATCCGCCATCCCGCACCCTCCCGCGACCCGAACCGTTTCGGCTTGCAGACTGTCCGATACGTTTCGGATTGGCAAGTGGGGCGTTTCCTGCAATCGTCCGGCCCGGAAAAAGGGGTGCCACGTGACGACATTGCGCGATCTCAGCCGCCATCTGGGGATTTCGGTCACGCAGGTGAGTCGGGCGCTGAACGGCCATTCCGACGTGGGCGCCGAAACCCGCGACCGCGTCATGGCGGCGGCGGCGGCCCTGAACTACCAGCCCAATCTCAGTGCGCGCAAACTTGTCAGTGGCCGGTCCGGCATCGTTGCCCTCGTCCTGCCCGAGATTTCCTCCACCCAATACGATTCCCTCTTCGTCCAGAGCGTCGGGGGCCTGTCCCGGCATTTCTCGGCCCGCGGGATGCAATTCGTGTTGCACATGTGCGGCCGCGAGGAAGACCCCGTCCGCGTCTATGAACGGCTGGTCAACAGCGGGTCGCTTGACGGGTTCATCGTGCAGGAACCGCTGGCCGGGGATGCCCGCATCCGTTTCCTGCAAGACCGAAAGGTGCCCTTCGTCCTGCACGGGCGGCATGTCGCCCAACCGGATTACCCCTTCTTCGACATCGACAACGAGGCCGTCGGTCACATGCTGACCTCGACCCTCCTGCAGAAAGGCCATCGGCGCATCGCTTTTCTCAATGGTCGAAAGGGTTTCGCCTATTGCGAGGCGCGGGCCGAAGGCTATCGCCGCGCCCATGCCGAGGCGGGCATCGCCGTGGATGACCGCATGATGATCTATGGCGAAATGACCGAAGGCCATGGCCTGATCTCGGTGGCGCAGCTCTGGGGCCGGGGGCGGCGCCCGCCCACCGCCATCGCCTGCGGGAACCTTTTCATCGCCAAGGGTGTCTTTCTCGCGCTCGATGCGCTGGGCCTGTCCGTTCCCGGGGATGTCTCGCTTGTTGCCCATGACGATGAATTGCCGGGGCTCAACAGCGAACGCCTGCCTGTCCCGCTGACCGTGTCGCATTCCCCCCTGCAGGAAAGCTGGAAACCCCTGGCCGACATCCTGACCCGCGCCGTCGAGGGCGCCCCCCTGGCCGAGCTTCAGCAACTCGGCACGGTCACCCTGCTGCAGCGCGCCTCCGTCGCGGGGCCATCCAAATCGCTTTGAAAAAGTCTTTGACGCATCGGCGCCTCTGCCGCTATCCTTCCGAAACGTTTCGGTAGAATCGGAGCCAACACCGCCCGTTTCTGCTGGCAATGTCAGGGTCGGCCGCGCGCCGCCCACAGGGAGGGAAGAAAATGTTCATGAAACTGAAGGGGGCCGCTCTGCGGTCCACGGCCGTCTGCACCCTGATCGCAGCCTCGGCCTCCATCGCCGCGGCGGCCGAAGTGACGGTCGTTTCCGGCGCCGTCGGCAATGCCGTCCAGAACTTCGCCGCACTGGTGAAGCCCTGGGAAGAGGCGACGGGCAACACCGTCAAGCTGGTGCCGATGCCCGCCTCCACCTCCGACCAGTTCGGGCAATACCGCCTCTGGCTGGCCGCGCAGAACGGCGACATCGACCTCTACCAGACCGACGTGATCTGGGCCCCGCAACTCGCCGACCATTTCGTCGACCTGTCCGAAGCGGCCAAGGACCTGATCCCGCAGCATTTCCCGTCGATCATCGAATCCCAGACGGTGAACGGCAAGCTGGTCGCGCTGCCCATCTTCACCGATGCGCCCGCGCTCTATTACCGCAAGGACCTGCTGGAAAAGCACGGCGTCGCCGTTCCCAAGACCTGGGAAGAACTCGCCGTTGCCGCCAAGACGGTGCAGGATGCCGAACGCGCCGCAGGCAATTCGGAAATCTGGGGCTTCGTCTGGCAGGGCAACGCCTATGAAGGCCTGACCTGCAACGCGCTGGAATGGGTGAAATCCTTCGGCGGCGGCCAGATCGTCGAGGCAGATGGCACCATCTCCATCAACAACGAAAAGGCCATCGCCGCGCTTGAAACCGCGAAATCCTGGGTCGGCACGATCAGCCCCGAAGGCGTCCTGGCCTATCAGGAAGAAGAGGCGCGTGGCCTGTGGCAGACCGGCAATGCCGTCTTCATGCGCAACTGGCCCTATGCCTATGGCCTTGGCAATGGCGACGACTCGGCCGTGAAGGGCCTGTTCGACGTCACCACCCTGCCCACGGGCGGCGGCAATGACACCTCGGCCGCCACGCTGGGGGGCTGGAACATCGCCGTCTCCAAATACGGCGACCAGCAGGACGCGGCGATCAGCCTTGCCCTCTATCTCGCCGGTCCCGAGGCGCAGAAACAGCGCGCGCTGAACGAATCCAACCTGCCCACCATCATGTCGCTCTATGACGATGCCGACATCGCGGCGAGCCAGCCGATCATTCCGCGCTGGAAAGAGGTCTTCCTTCAGGCCGTGCCCCGCCCCTCGGCCCCGACTCTGGGCGCCTATAACGAGGTGTCGTCCAAGTTCTGGTCGGCGGCGCATGACGTTCTGTCGGGCAATGCCGAAGCCGCCATCGCGCTGGAAGACCTCGAAGCCGATCTGTCCGACCTGAAGGGCGACGGCTGGAAGTGACCGGACCCGGCGGGCGACGGGATACGCCCCGTCCCCGCCGATGATGCCGCCCGTCCCCTTCCGAGCGGGCGGCATCGCTTCATGGGCAAGGGGGTAAGCCATGCCGACATCGCCGATCTCGTCGGGCCGCGAGCGCAGCCTGCAACAACAGCGGGCCCGCGCGGCCTTCTGGTTTCTGGTTCCGATGCTGGTGATGCTTTTCGTGGTGGCGGCCTGGCCGCTGGCCCGGTCGATCTGGTTTTCGCTCACCGATACGCGGCTCGACAATCTCTATGGCGGCGAATGGGTCGGCTTTGAAAACTACCTGCGCTGGCGGGTGATGGAGTCGGGCCGCATCCGCTGGGGCGGGACGCTGGCCGATCCTGACTGGTGGAACGCGGTCTGGAACACGGTCCGTTTCGCCGTCGTTTCCGTCACGCTGGAAACCGTGCTGGGTCTGATGGTCGCCCTGGTGCTGAACGCCGAATTCCGCGGCCGCGGCTTCGTGCGGGCCGCCATCCTCATCCCCTGGGCCATTCCCACCATCGTCTCGGCCAAGATGTGGGCCTGGATGCTGAACGACCAGTTCGGGATCATCAATGACATGATGCTGCGGGTCGGGCTGATCTCGGAAAACATCGCCTTCACCGCGCGGCCCGAAACCGCCATGTGGGCCGTCCTGGCCGTCGATGTCTGGAAAACCACGCCCTTCATGGCGCTGCTCTGCCTGGCCGGTCTGCAGATGATCCCCCGCGACATGTACGAAGCCGCCCGACTGGACGGCGTCCACCCCGTGCGCGTCTTCTTCAAGGTGACGCTGCCGCTGCTGAAACCGGCATTGATGGTGGCGGTGATCTTCCGCCTGCTGGATGCATTGCGGATCTTCGACCTGATCTATGTGCTGACGCCGAATTCCTCGGCCACCAAGACCATGTCGATCATCAGCCGCGAGAACATGATCGATTTCAACAACTTCGCCTATGGGTCGGCGCAATCCTCGCTGCTCTTCGCCATCATCGCGATCTTTGTGTCGCTGTATATCTGGCTGGGCAAGGTGGACCTGAGCGGGAGTGCAGGCAAATGACGGCACAGCAGGTTTTCTGGAAGGTGATGTTCTACATCGCCGTGGCGCTGATCTGCATCATCGCCATCTTCCCCTTCTACTACGCCGTGTTGACGAGCCTTGAATCCGGCACCGCGATCTTCCGGGTGAACTACCTGCCCGAAAGCTTCAATTTCGACAATTACATCGCGGTGATGAACGGGCGGAACTTCCTGCGCTCGGTGCTCAACTCCGTCTTCATCGCGACGACGACGGTGGTGGCCGCGCTCTTCCTGGCCGTCACCGCCTCCTATGCGCTGGCGCGGGTGCATTTCCGGGGCAGGGGGCTGCTTCTGATGACGATCCTCGCCGTCTCGATGTTCCCGCAGATTGCGGTCCTTGCGGGGCTTTTCGAACTGGTCCGCTTTCTGGGCATCTTCAACACGCCCTGGGCGATGATCCTGTCCTACACCATCTTCACGCTGCCCTTCACGGTCTGGGTGCTGACCACCTTCATGCGCGACCTGCCGGTCGAGATCGAAGAGGCCGCCATCGTCGACGGCGCCACGCCCTGGGTCATCATCACCCAGGTCTTCCTGCCGCTTCTGTGGCCCGCGCTGGTGACGACCGGCCTTCTGGCCTTCATCGGGGCCTGGAACGAATTCCTCTTCGCCTTGACCTTCACCAGTTCCGAAACCATGCGGACGGTGCCGGTGGCGATCGGCCTGCTCTCCGGGGCAAGCCAGCAGGAAATCCCCTGGGGCCCCATCATGGCGGCATCGGTCATCGTGACCGTCCCGCTGATCATCCTTGTCCTCATTTTCCAGCGCAAGATCGTGGCGGGCCTCACCGCCGGCGGTGTCAAGGGCTGACGGAGAACCATCATGGCGAACATCCAACTCAAGGCCGTCCGCAAATCCTATGGCGCGGTCGAGGTCATCAAGGGCGTCGATCTCGACATCCGCAAGGGCGAGTTCATGGTCTTCGTCGGCCCGTCGGGTTGCGGCAAGTCCACCCTGCTGCGGCTGGTCTCGGGGCTGGAAAACATCACCTCGGGCGACCTGCTCTTTGATGGTGAGCGGGTGAACAACGTCATCCCCTCCAAGCGCGGTATCGCGATGGTGTTCCAGTCCTACGCGCTCTACCCCCATATGAAGGTGCGCGAGAACATGGCCTTCGGGATGAAACTTTCCGGCGCGTCGCAGTCGGAACGGGATGACCGCGTGCTCAAGGCCGCGCGGATGCTGCAGATCGAACATCTGCTCGACCGCCTGCCCAAGGAACTGTCCGGCGGCCAGCGCCAGCGCGTCGCCATCGGCCGCGCCATCACCCGCGACCCGCGCGTCTTCCTCTTCGACGAACCGCTCTCCAACCTCGACGCCGCCCTGCGCGTGGCGACCCGGCTGGAAATCGCCAAGCTGCACCATGACATGAACGACGTCACCATGATCTACGTGACCCATGACCAGGTCGAAGCCATGACCCTCGCCGACCGCATCTGTGTCCTGCGCGACGGGCGGGTGGAACAGGTGGGCACCCCGGCCGAGCTTTATGAAAGCCCGAACTCCATCTTCGTCGCAGGCTTCATCGGCTCTCCCAAGATGAATTTCCTCGACGGCGCCTTTGCCGCCCGCCACGACTGCGCCACGCTGGGCATCCGCTCCGAACATGTCGAGATCGTCCCCGAAGGCACCGGCGAATGGTCGGGCACCGTGGTCCATGCCGAAGACCTCGGGTCCGACAACTATCTCTTCGTCCAGATCGGCGCGACCGAACCGCTCATCGTCCGCCGTGCGGGCAAGCTTGATATCTCGCTGGGCACCACCGTCGCCCTCCGCCCGCTGCCGCAACACCTGCACCGCTTCGGCGAGGATGGCAAACCGCTGCCCCGAGGCTGATGCCTGTGCCAGGGGGGCAGGGCGCTGTGCGGCCTTGCCCCGGCATCGAAAATCCGGCAACGATGCCCGCGTTAACTTAGGTGTTTACGAGAAAGGGTCGGGCCGATGATCCATCCGGTTCTGTTGTGCGGAGGGTCGGGCACGCGCCTCTGGCCGCTTTCGCGGAAAAGCTTTCCCAAGCAGTTCACCCGTCTGATCGGCGCGGAAAGCCTGTTCCAGGCCTCTGCCCGCCGCCTTGCGGGTGACGGCTTTGCCAAACCGGTCGTGATCACCGGGTCGGATTACCGCTTCATCGTCACCGAACAGCTGCAATCCGTGGGCATCGACCCCGGCACCGTGCTGATCGAACCCGAAGGGCGCAACACCGCCCCGGCCGTCCTGTCCGCCGCGCTGCATCTGGCCAAGGCCGACCCGGCTGCGCTGATGCTCGTCGCGCCCTCCGATCATGTCGTCCCCGATGCCGCCGCCTTCCGCGCCGCGGTGCAGGCGGGCATCCCGGCGGCCCGGTCCGGGCGCATCGTCACCTTCGGCATCCGCCCGACCCGCGCCGAAACCGGCTATGGCTGGCTGGAACTCTCCGCCCCGCCGCAGGACGGCACGCCCGTCGACCTCACGCGCTTTGTCGAAAAGCCCAGGCGCGAGGTGGCGGAAACCATGTTCGCCTCCGGCAACTTCCTGTGGAACGCGGGCATCTTCCTCTTCACCGCCGAAACCATCATCGCGGCCTTCCGCACCCACGCCCCCGCCCTTGTCCCCCCGGTGACGGCGGCGGTGGACAAGGCCCTGCCCGATCTCGGCTTCCTGCGTCTCGACCCTGCCGCATGGGCCGGGGCCGAGGCGATCTCGGTCGATTACGCCGTGATGGAACGGGCGGGCAACCTCGTCGCGGTGCCCTTTGGCGCGGGTTGGTCCGACCTCGGCGGCTGGGATGCGGTGGCGACCGAAATGGGCGGCGATGCGCGCGGCAATGCGCTGGGCGGCAATGCGGTGGCCATCGATTGCGACGGCTCCCTACTGCGGTCCGAGGAGGATGGGGTGGAACTGGTCGGCATCGGCCTGACCGACATCATCGCCATCGCCACGCCGGATGCCGTTCTGGTGGCCCACAAGTCCCGCGCGCAGGACGTCAAGAAGGCCGTGGAGGTGCTGCAAGCCAAAGGCGCCAAACAGGCCGAGGCCTTTGCCCGCGACCACCGCCCCTGGGGCTGGTTCGAAACGCTGGCCCTGTCCAACCGCTTTCAGGTCAAGCGCATTGTGGTCAAACCCGGCGCGGCGCTCTCGCTGCAATCGCACATGCACCGCTCGGAACATTGGATCGTGGTGAACGGCACCGCCAAGGTGACGGTGGATGATAGCGTGCAACTGGTGACGGAAAACCAGTCGGTCTACATCCCGCTGGGGGCCAAGCACCGGATGGAAAACCCCGGCAAGGTGCCCATGGTCCTGATCGAAGTGCAGACCGGCGCCTATCTGGGCGAGGATGACATCATCCGCTACGAAGACATCTATTCGCGCGGGCAGGGGGCCAAGGGCTGACCCCCGGGCTCACCGCCCGGCCCACAGCTCTTCATAGACGGCGCGGATCCCCGCCGCCTCGCGCCCCACGCCGAACAGCCGCACCGCCCGCTCGCGCGCGGCCACGGCCCAGGCCGCATGGCGCCCGGCATCCTGCAGCAGCGCCACCGCCGCCTCGGCCGCCGCCTGCCAATCCTCCAGGGCCAGGACCAGCCCCGCCTGGTCATTGCCCCCCGCGCGCCCCGCGAACTCCGCGAAATGCCCCGTCCGCGTGGCGATGATCGGCACGCCGCAGGCCATCGCCTCGATCGGCGTCACGCCATAGCCCTCATAGCGCGGCAGCGCCATCAGCAGCCGGCTCCCCTGCATCAGCGCGGGCATCCGCTCTGCCGCCACCTCGCCGGGAAAGAGGATGCGGTCGCCAAGCCCCGCCGCCGCCACTTCGGCCTTCAACCCGGCCAGGAAACCCTCATCCCCGCCCTTGGCCAGACCCGCCGCCACCGCCACCGCCCCCGGCAGCGCGGGCAAGGCCCGGATCATCGCCCGCACGAACAGATCCGTTCCCTTCTCGGGCCGGATGCGCCCCACGGTCAGGATGCCGTAATCCCCCGGAAACCCTGTCGCCCGCCATGCCGCCGCCCGGTCCGGTGCGGGGGAAAACCGCGCCGTATCCACCCCATGCGGCACCACTGCCCGGCATCCGGGAACGAAACCCGCCGCCGCCTCCGTCGTGGCAATCACCGCATCCATCCGCGAGATCAGCCAACGCGGCCAGGCCGAATGCCGCCGCTGCGCCGCCGAGGTAAAGACGATCCGCACCGGCAGCCGCAGCACATCCCGCGCGAACAGCGCCAGTTGCATCTCGGGGTTGCGCCGCACATGCCAGATCGAAAAGGCCCGCCCCTCCGGCGCCACCCGGGCCAGCGCAAGCGCCTGCCGCCGGGTGATCGGCGCCGGGCAACCGGGCAGCGCATGCCCCACCAGAACCGCCGCCATGTCCCGCGCCTGTTCCGCCAGCACCGCCGCCGCCGTGGCCGAGACCCCGGTAAAGCGCGGGTTCAGGTTCGTGACATAGAGTTCCGGTCGCATCGCCCATCCCTTGCGGCTCGCGCCTCATAGACCGCGCGTCAACCGGCGCTGTCAACGCCCGCCATCAGCCGTCGATCTGCCGCAGGATCAGCCCCGCCACCTCGGCCACACCATCCCGCTCGGCCTCCAGCACGCCCCGCGCCGCCGCGACCAGCGCCCCGCGCGCTGCCCCGTCCGGCAACAGCCGCCGCAGCGCATCGGCCAGATCCGCAGCCCCCGTCACCACCCGCGCCCCGCCCGCCGCATCCAGCCGGGCATAGAGATCCGCGAAATTCCCCACCTCTGGCCCATGCAGGATGGCCGATCCGTGCAGGGCCGGCTCATAGGCATTGTGCCCCCCGATCCCCGCCACCAGCGACCCGCCGACAAGGGCCACCGGGCACAGGTCGAACCACAAGCCCAGTTCGCCCAGCGTATCGGCCAGATAGACCGGCCCCGCCGGGGCCTCGCCCGCGCTGCGGCGGCTCGCGCGCAGCCCGGCCGCGCCGATCACCCCGGCCACCTCGTCCCCCCGCACCGGGTGGCGCGGCGCCAGGATCAGCAACGCCTCCGGCAGTGTCTGGCACAGCAGGCGATGCGCCGCCACGGCCACCGCCTCCTCGCCCGGATGGGTCGAGGCCGCCAGCCAGACCGGCCTTCCCGCCAGACCCTCGCGCAGCCGGGCCAGTTCCGCGCCATCCACCGGCAACCGCTCGGCCGCCCGTTTCAACGTTCCCGTCACCCGAACCCGTGCCGGATCCGCGCCCAGCGCCACCAGCCGCGCCGCCATCGCCTCATCCGGGGCCGCCAGCAGCGTGAACCGCCCCAGCAGCGCCACAGCCAACCCCCGCATCCGCCCCCAGCGCCGCGCCGACCGGTCGGAAATCCGTGCATTGGCCAGGATCATCGGAATGCCACGGGCATGGGTGTCATGCATCAGGCGCGGCCAGAATTCGCTTTCCACCATCACCGCCACATCCGGCCGCCAGCGCGACAGGAACCGCGCCACCGGCCCCGGAAAATCCAGCGGCAGATAGTGCAGGATCACCCCCTCCGGCACCCGCCCCTTCAGCAGGGCCATCGCCGTGACGGTGGTGCAGGTCATCAGGATCGACAGATCCCCCCGCCCCGCCAGCGCCTTCAGCAGCGGCAACACCGACAACCCTTCGCCCACGCTCACCGCATGCAGCCAGACCAGCCGCCCCGCCGGCCGTCGCCCGTCGCTTTCGCCCAGCTTCTCGCGCCAGCGGGCAGGGTCTTCCTTCCCCGCCTTCAGCCGCCGCCGCAGGATCACCCCGGCCAAAGGTGCCGCGATCCGCGTCACCAGCAGCCAGGCCGCCAGCGCCACGGATCGCGGCGGGGTCGGGCGCGCCGCATCGTCATGCCGGGGCGGAAGGGGATCGGGAAAGGCCGTCATGCCTGACCCTTACACCGCCGCACCGGGCCTGTCACTTCGACCCTTGCGCCCATCCGGCCTGCCGGGCTGCCACCGGCCAGGTCGGGCCCTGCTCATTTCGTCAGGATCAGCTTGCCCGCCCGCGTGATCCGAAGGGCATAGACCTGCCCGTCCAGCGCGATCCGCGCCTGCGCGCCCCCCTGCGTCAGCACCCGCGCATCATGCAGCGGCAGGGCAGACTGCACCGTCACCGCCTCGCCCCGCAGGGGTTGCAAGGCCTGCGCTCCGGCGCGGGCCAGGTCTGGACGCATGTTCATCGCAGGCCCTCCACCCGGTCGAACAGCGCCTCAAGGCTGCTGCCCGCGCTGAAGGGAAGGGCGGTCATGCCACCGCCCAGCGCAAGGCGCAGCGCTTCGCCAAGACGGTCGGCAAGGTCACCCCGTGACGGGTCGGGCTCGCGGGGACGCAATAGGGTCTGGGTCATCGGACATCTCTCGGAGCAAGGGGAAAGGCCGGGCTGACACAAGGGGCTGGCTGAGTGGATATGGATACCCTATCAAAACAGTCGGAAATGTAAACCCCTCCCGCGAGATGCCCCTTTTCCGCCCGATCCCGGCCCTTTCCGCGCCGCGCCTGCCCTGTTAACCAAGGCCAACCGCCAGAGGGACGACCCGATGACCGCACCGCTTTCCTGCTTCAAGGCCTATGACATCCGGGGCCGGTTGGGCCCGGAACTGAACGAAGACATCGCCCGCCGCATCGGCCGCGCCTTTGGCGAGGTGCTCGGGGCCCGCCGTGTCGTGCTGGGCCGCGACATCCGCGCCACTTCCGAGGCGCTGGCGCAGGCCGTGGCCGAAGGTCTTCTGGCCACCGGGGCCGAAGTGCTCGACCTCGGTCTTGCCGGCACGGAAGAGGTCTATTTCGCCACCGGCCATCTGGGCGCGGATGGCGGCATCTGCGTCACCGCCTCGCACAACCCGATGGATTACAACGGGATGAAACTGGTGAAGGCGGGCTCTGCCCCGCTCGACCCCGCCACCACGATGCAGGCGATCCGCGCCCTCGCCGAATCGCAGGATTTCGCCGCCCCAAGCAGCGGGGGCCGCGTGACCGACGCCTCGGCCACCCGCGCCGCCTATGTCGACCGCGTGCTCTCCTTCGTCGATCTCGCCGCCCTGCGCCCGCTGCACATCCTCGTCAACGCGGGCAATGGCGCGGCCGGCCCGACCTTCGATGCCATCGCCGCCGCGCTGCAGGCGAAGGGTGCGCCGCTCACCTTCACGCGGATGCACCATGCCCCGGACGGCACCTTCCCCAACGGCATACCCAACCCCCTCCTGCCGGAAAACCAGCCCCCCACGGCCGAGGCCACCCTGCGTGAAAAGGCCGACATGGCCGTGGCCTTCGACGGCGATTTCGACCGTTGCTTCTTCTTTGACCATGAGGGCCGCTTCGTCCCCGGCGAATATGTCGTGGGCCTGCTGGCCGAGGTCTTCTGCGCCAAGGAACCCGGCGCCACCATCATCCACGACCCCCGCGTCATCCTCGCCACGCAATCCGCCGTCGCCCGCGCCGGGGGCCGCGCCGTGATGGCCCGCACCGGCCACGCCTTCCTGAAACAGGCCCTGCGCGACACTGGCGCCGTCTATGGCGGCGAGATGTCGGCCCACCACTATTTCCGCGACTTCTTCGCCTGCGACAGCGGCATGATCCCCTGGCTTCTGGTGGCCGAACTCATGGGCCGCTCCGGCCAGTCCCTCGCCGCCCTGCTGGCCGAACGCCGCGCGGCCTTCCCCTCCTCGGGCGAGATCAACTTCCGCGTCCCCGACGTGAAGGCCGCCATCGCCACCGTCGAATCCCGCTACGCGCCCCGCGCCGAAAGCCGGGATGATACCGATGGGCTCTCGCTCGATTTCGGGACCTGGCGGATGAACCTGCGCGGCTCCAACACCGAACCGCTGCTGCGCCTGAACGTCGAATCCCGCGCCCGCCCCGACCTGGTCGACCATGCCGTGGCCGAGATCAGCGCGCTGTTCACCTGACATCTCCCGGCCCGACCCGCCGGGAGGGCCCTCTGCCCTCCCGGACCCACCCGAGAGTATTTTTGCCAAGATGAAGCAGCCATCTTCATCCCGGCCCAATGACGCGCGGCGGGGGGAATGGATACCTTTGGCCAGAGGGGGCGGAACGCCCCCTGACGGCAGGGCCGGTCGCGCGGGAGACGCGTCGCTCTGGCCTTCTTTCGCGGGATTAGTTATACCTTTGTGTAACAATTAAACCTATGGACGCATCCCATGGCCCCGCTTGCCGCGCTGAATTCCCCCTCTCCCGCCGATTTGTGGGAGATGGACCACAGCCATCACATGCATCCCTGGACGAATTTCGGCAGTTTCCAGAAGGAAGGCGCGCTCGTCATCACGCGGGGCGAAGGCTGCTGGCTCTGGGATGCCGACGGGCGGCGCTATCTGGATGCCGTGGGGGGCCTCTGGTGCACGAATATCGGGCTGGGGCGGCGCGAGATGGCGCAGGCCATCGCCGATCAGGCGGAACGGCTGGCTTTCTCCAACACCTTCGTGGACATGGCCAATGATCCCTCTGCCCGGCTGGCGGGCAAGATCGCCGCGCTCGCCCCCGGCGATCTGAACCGCGTGATGTTCACCACTGGCGGCTCCACCGCCGTGGATACTGCCGTCCGCATGGTGGCCTATGTGCAATCCTGCCTCGGCTTCCCGGAAAAGACCGGCATCGTCGCGCGGGATTACAGCTATCACGGCTCCACCTACCTGTCGCAGAGCGTGGGCAAGCGGCCCGGCGACCGCGTGCCGGAATTCCGCTACAAGGAAGACGGCATCTGGCACCTCTCGCCGCCCAACCCCTATCGCCGCCCGGCCGGCATGACCGAGGCGGAGTTCTGCGACGCGCTGGTGCAGGAATTCGAAGACCTGATCGCCCGCGTTGGAGCGGGCCGCATCGGCGGCTTCATTGCCGAACCGATCCAGGCCTCCGGCGGCGTCATCGTCCCGCCCGACGGCTACCTCCGCCGCATGTGGGAGGTCTGCCAGCGCCACGGCATCCTCTTCATCGCCGATGAGGTGGTCACCGCCTTCGGCCGCCTTGGCCACTGGTTCGCGTCCGAGGCGGAATTCGGCGTCATCCCCGACATCATCACCACCGCCAAGGGCCTGACCTCGGGCTATATCCCCCTTGGCGCGATGATCTTTTCCGACCGCCTGTGGGAGATCATGGGGCAGGACCCCGACCGCTGGTTCACCGCCGGTTTCACTTATTCGGGCCATCCCGTCGCCTGCGCGGCGGGGCTGAAGAACATCGAGATCATGGAACGCGAAGACCTGCTGGGCAATGCTGCCCGCATCGGCGCGCTGTTCCAATCGCGGCTCAAGGCGCTGGAGGCGCTGCCGCTGGTGGGGCAGGTGCGGGGCAGGGGGCTGATGATCTGTTCCGAGAATGTCCGCGACAAGGCCACGAAGGAACCGCTGCCCGACGGGGTGAATGAAAGCAAGCGCATCTCCAACGCAGCCGAGGCGATGGGTCTGATCGTCCGCCCGATGGCGCATCTGAACGTGATGTCACCCCCCCTGACGATCACGGAAGGCGAGGTGGAGTTCATCGCCGTCACGCTGGAAAAGGCGATCCGCCAGGTGACGGATGAACTGGTCCGCGAAGGGTTCCGGCTGGGCTGATCCGGGGACGGGTTTCCCCGGCCAGGCTCGATTCGCCGCGACCGGTTAATCCGGCGCGCGGCCTGCGCCAGCGCGCGCTGCGTATGTACAGTCTGCGGTACGGACCACGGCACGGCTTGCGGTACGGTCGTTTTCCGCAAAACCCTTCCGGATCAACAGGGTAAACGGCAGACTCGCGCGCCCGCCCGCCGCCCCGCTTGACAACGTCCTGCGCCGGGGTATCCCTCGATGCACCCGATCCGCGCGTCTCGGCCATCCAAACGACTGCGCTGC
>Ga0164290_1002389_pt1 | contig 13487 bp, 13 predicted proteins | sample Micstemetagenome_FD_108782 | JGI IMG/M metagenome (GOLD analysis project Ga0164290, IMG submission 108782) | Contaminated culture microbial community from soil near Moab, Utah, USA - Microcoleus steenstrupii SON62 (Illumina Assembly) | ecosystem: Environmental > Terrestrial > Soil > Soil crust... | reverse complement strand
TCGTCGTAGACGAAGAGCATGCCCTCGTCGTGCGGCATGGAAGTGCGATGCATCAGGCCGCGCTCGCGCTCGGCGTCGGAGCGGGCGACCAGGGCATGGATGGCGTGGGAGCCGGCGGTGAGGTGGACACGGGGAAGCGACATGGCGCCAGCGTATGCCGCACCGGCGGCGGGCACTCCCCGCCGAAGGCGGACTTGGGTGTAGGAAAAGCCCGGGAGGTGCGCCTGTCCTGCGGCCCTACAGGGCGGTCTTCACGACCTGGGGCAGGTCGGACAGCCGGATGAGCAGCCAGGGCACGGCCAGCTGCATGGCGCCGGCCAGGAGCGCCACGGCACCTGCCGAGGCGAGAAGCAATGCGAGATGTCTCGGTGTCATGCGCGCAGGTTAGTCCTCGGGCATTGCGCTGTCTTGAACGATTCGGACAAGCTCCGGCTGCAGCGTCCAGTAGCCCTGGCCGCGGTCCAGCTCCTGGCGCAGGCGTGCCGGGGACCTGCCCGAGATCGCGCGGGTCTCACGCGTCATGTGCGCCTGGTCCGCGTACCCCGCGGCGGCCGCCAGTTCGCCGAGCCGCACTGCGCCTGGCGCCTGGGCGAGGCCCGCCTTCAGCGCCTCTTCCCATCGCGTCAGCCGCAGCCAGGCCGCAGGCCCCAAGCCCATGTGCTGCTGGTACCGCCGGCGGTACTGGCGTGAACTGCAGCCCGCAGCCTTGGCGGCCGCTTCCGCACCGCCTGTGCGCAGGTCCGCGAGGGCCAGGGCCGGCTCCGATGCCTCGGCGCAGGCTTCGCGCAGGAGTTGCCAGAGGGGCGACAGCGCCTGCGGGCTGGCGCAGGCTGCTGCGGCGGCATCGCAGAGCGCATGCAGCAGCGGGTGCGGGAGGCTGCGAACGTCCACCAGCCGCTCGGCCAGGCGATCGGCCGTGATGGCGAACAGCGGGGCCAGCAGCCAGGGCTGGAGCACCAGGCTGAGGGAACGAACGTGGCCTGGCACCCTCGTCTCCAACGGCGCGGACCAGGGTCCGGTGAGGAACCGTTGGGGAAGCCGTTCGGCACCCGCCCAGACCTCGCCGTCGGTGATGACGTTCAGGCAGGCGTAGGGGTTGGCCTGGATGATGGTGTGAAGCGGCGGCTCGCCGGCGGCCGGCGAGACCTCGCGCACGACCACACAGGGACATTGCCGGCGCAAGTCCGCGGGTGCCCCATGCACCGCGACACGTTCGCGCCGGGCTGCGTCGATCGCCATCATTGCCGCGGCAGGTTACCGCAGCGCAGGGCTCCCTACAATCGCCCGCATGAAACCCATCCTGGTGTCGGGCAAGCCCCTCGCCCAAGGTGCGCTGCCGGCGGTGTGCGCGCCCCTGGTGGCCACCGACCGCGCCGGCCTGCTCGCCGAAGCTGCGGCCGTGGCGGCCCTAGGGCCCGACCTGCTGGAGTGGCGGGTCGATTTCTTCGAAGGCATTGCGCGCACGCAGGAAGTGGTGGCGCTGGTGCAGGAGATCCGCGGCTCAGCGGGCCTGCCCCTGCTCTTCACCCGGCGCTCGGCGCGGGAAGGCGGGCAGCCGACCAGCCTGCCGGAGCCGCAGGTGGTGGCGCTCTACCAGGCCGTGTGCGAGCAGGGCCGGCCTGAACTGGTGGACTTCGAGATGGACAGCGACCCCGCGCACCTGGCCGCGGTGCGCGAAGCCGCGCACGCTTACGGCTTGGGGCTGGTGCTGTCCTTCCATGACTTCCAACGCACGCCGTCCCGCGAGGCGATCGTCGGCCGCTTCGCCCAGGCCCAGCGGCTCGGTGCCGACGTGGCCAAGGTGGCGGTGATGCCGCGCAGCATGGAGGACGTGGTCACGCTGCTGGGCGCCACGCAGGAAGCGAGCGCCTCGCTGCCGATTCCGGTGGTGAGCATGGCCATGGGCCCGCTGGGCACGATCACGCGGCTGGGCGGCGGTGTTTTCGGCTCTGCGCTGCGCTTCGGCAGGGGCCAGGGCGCCTCGGCGCCGGGTCAGCTGCCGATCGCCGACCTGCGCGCGGGCCTGGCGATCCTCGCCCGCGCCGCGGCCTAGTCGTCGGCGACGGCGTTCCTCACGTCGGTCAGCAGGTTCCAGCTGACCAGGAACATGGCGGCGATCACCGGGCCGATGACGAAGCCGTTGAGGCCGAACAGGGCGATACCGCCCACGGTGGCGACCAGCACCAGGTAGTCGGGCATGCGGGTGTCGCGGCCGACGAGGATGGGCCGCAGCACGTTGTCCACCAGGCCGATCACCAGCACGCCCCAGGCCGTCAGGCCCAGCCCCGCCAGCAGCTGGCCGGTGAACAGGTAGTACAGCGCCACCGGCAGCCAGACCAGCGCGGCGCCCACGGCGGGCAGCAGGGACAGCAGCGCCATCAGTGCGCCCCACAGCAGCGGACCGGGCAGCCCCAGCACCCAGAACGCCATCGCCCCGAGCGCGCCCTGGATCAGTGCCACCACGATGTTGCCCTTGACGGTGGCACGCACCACGGTAACGAACTGGGTGAGCAGCCGCCGGGTCTGGTTCGGCTCCAGCGGGATGGCCCGGGCGATCGCCGCCGACAGGGGCTTGCCGTCGCGCAGCAGGAAGAACAGCACGTACAGCATGATGAAGAACGCGACCAGGAAGTCCAGCGTGACCTGACCGATGCCCAGCAGCCCGGAGGTGATGGACTGGCCGCTGCGGCCGAGCAGTTCCCCGAGTCGGCGCTGCATGGTCGGCACGTCGCTCAGCCCGAAACGCTGGAGGACGGTTTGGGCCCAGGAGGGCAGGGCGTCCACCACCTGCTGCAGGTACTGCACCGGCTGGATCTCGCCCGAGCGCACCTTCTGCACCACGAACGAGGCCTGCTCGACCACCGAAGCGCCCGTCATGACCAGCGGCAGGATCACGATCAGCACGATCAGCACCAGCGTGATGATCGCGGCGGTGGAAGGGCCGCCGCGCTTGAGGCGCTGCTGAACCCGGAGGTGCACCGGCCAGAACACGATGGCGATGAACATGGCCCACAACACGGCCCCGGCCACGGGCCACAGCACGAACGCAAACGCGACGCTGAAGCCAACGACCAGCCACAGCAAGGCCTTGTGTTCCAGGGTCGGGGTGCGTAGCGGGTCCGGCGGCGTGGTCATGGGCCGCGAGGTTAACACTGGCTGTTCTGTACGGGAACCTCGCCCGGGCGAGCGCGACGCCAGCTGCGGGTGCGGGGTCTTCGCCTACGCCTATGCCCCGCCTGAAGGCTTAGATTGAGGCTAAAGGAACGACCTATGCAAACAGAAACCCCGATGGCACTTGCCACTCCCCTTCCCGTGCCCGACGTTGACAGCGAAGTGCCCGTTGTCGTCGTTCCGGTCGCCAGTGTCGCTCCGCTGGACGGACCCGGCGATGGCGAACGAATCAACGTCTTCGCCCTCGCACCCAAGCACGCGCGCACGGCTGTCGATGCCGTGGACGACATGCGCAACCGGGTTTTCGTCAGGCCACTCACCTACGTTGCCGCAGCGTTCTCGCTGGGGTGGGTCATCGGCCGGTTGCTGCGCTGACGAGCTCGCCTGTTGGGCGCTACCAATGCCCATGCGGGGGCTGCCTTCAACTCCTGAGCGGACCCAAGCTCAGCACCCGGGGTTGTCCCGCTGCAGCCTGATCGCAAGATGCAGCAACACGACCATGCAAGGGATGCGGTCGCTCCTTTCCCATTCGCAGCGGCATCCCTCTGCAGTCCTGCTCGCTGTCCAGCTCCTGGGCGTCCTGATCTATCCGTTCGCGGAAAACACGGCCGAGGGGCACGTTGCACTGAACATCTTCGGCCTGCTCGTGCTTGCGTTCACCACGAATATGGTGCGAAGCACACGTGGCTGGACCTGGCTGAGTGTTCTTCTCGCTTCTTCGATCGTGGTTCTGCTGACGCTGCAGATGACTCGAGGCATGTCCCATCTTCTGCCCTGGTCATCAGCACTGGAGGCCGTGTTCTATTTCTACGCGGCTGGCAGCCTCATCATTTACATGATGAGCGACTACAACGCGACTGTCGACGAGCTGTTCGCAGCGGCCGCGACGTTCACCTTGATCGTCTGGGGCTTCACGCACCTGTTCGTCATGACCCAGGCGCTTCAGCCGCATGCTTTCGTGGAGGCGAGCTCCGGCGCAGGGCCACGCACCTGGTCCGAGCTGAATCACCTGAGCTTTGCCCTGCTGACGAGCACGGGCATGGGGAACGTCGTGGCAGTGTCGCCGCCTGCGCGCGCCCTGGCCAGCATCGAGATGATGACGGGCTTGATGTACCTGGCCGCCGTTGTCACGAGGCTGATCGGGTTCACTGCGCACCCCGAAAAAGGTAGGGAACATCACGACAAGTGATGTCGATGTCGATGGGCTTCTGGACCTTGTCACCGGTCCGCCAGCCGCTACCGTCACACTGCTGAGCATGCCAGCAGACTACCTCCGAACCAGCCTCGTGCGCGCCGCTAAGCGGGGGAGCAAGGGGAGGGTCAATGCGCCGGGCGGTGCACCCGGGCGGAGGCATGCAACGTCAGGAGCGAATACGCGAATCCAGCCGTAAAGGCTACGAAGATGAAGACGTTGAGCCATCCACTGGGGCTCGCGTCAGCTTGGAACTGCCGCAGCAGTGCGACAGCAAGTGCAAGGGCGGAGGCGACCAGGTTGCCCAGGACCACCGGGCGCAATGCGTCCTCCACCCTGATGCCGCTTGCGCCCCAATTGATGATCGCAAGCCCGAGCAGGAATGCGCCGTACAGCTGAGTGTTGTAGGTCCCCGAGCTGTTCATCGCAGGCACGCCGTAGAGTACGGCAAGCTGCCCAGGTGCCAGCAAAAGTAGCGCGCCAAAGAGCGCCGCAACGATCGCAGCAGCCTTCAAGATTGCAGAGGGGGACATCACGTTCTCCTTCCCGCGTGGTGCCACTGTCGGCCGTTCGCGGGGTAACGGGCGGCAGGAGCATTGAGCGCCGGAAGCTGTTTCATGTCCTGCGAGGATTCGAAAGGAGCGTAACTGCGTGTCGATTGGCGGCACGACGGTTGTTCTGCTTCTGCTACTTAGTGAAGTGAAAGACCACGCTGCGAATGGAGCCGTCTGTCAGCTTGACGGACAGCGTACGGCACTGCCCTGACCATCCCTTCTCCGTCTTCCACACATAGGTGTAGAGCCTGGTGGCAGCGTCGTACTGAAGCGAGCTCCCCCCGGCTGTGCTCGTGAGTTCTTCGACCGCGTCAACCGCCGCGCTTCCGGGGCATGCCGTCTGCGCTGAACTGGGCGACCCGGCCGCCATCACTCCCATTGCCTGGTCGCCCCCCAAGCCGAACTTGATGGGAACGGCTCCTCCTGCCTTCATCCGATTGACGGTGGGTGCGTTGTCGACCGGTGAGAAGAACCCCGCAAATTGAAATTGTGGTGCGCCCTTGTGGCTTGAGATGAAGTTGCCCAGGCTGTAAGGCGCAGCCCCTACGGGGATGCTTGCTGTAACCATGCGCGTCAACGTATCGATCACCGCGACGCGGTTCTCGCCGTTAATTGCGACATAGACGCTCTTGCCGTCCTGAGTGACGGCCAGCCCCACCGGACCTGCTCCAACTTGGATGGTGGCCAGAATCGCGTGCGAGGCGAGGTCGATAGCCGCAACCGTGCCAGCACTGTAGTTTGCGGCGTACAGATGTTTGCCATCGGGCGTGACGGCCATCCCGGCAGGCCCACCAGTGCCCGTGATGGTTGGGAGCTGTTGCACGAAAGATGCAGGGTTGATCGCGCTGATGTAGTCCGAATTCAGCGAAGCACCGTACAGGCGGTTGTCATCCGGTGTGAGGGCCACGTTGTAGAAACTTCCCACCTGCGCAATCACTTCGAGTGTCGACGCATTCAGTACCACCGAGTTGCCTGAAGTGTTCGTCACGAACAGCCGTGCGCCATCGTTCGAGACGACGAGGCCGTAGGGTGACTGTCCGACGCTTTGAACCGCGATGAAGCTCTTACCAGACCGATGGAAAGCGTAAACGGCGCCGTCGAGCCGACTGGACACATAGATGCGTGCCCCATCGGGCGACACGGCGATACCCGTAGGACCCGGGACGTTCGCGATCGTGTGCGTCACCTGGTTCGTGGCCGCCGAGATCACCGAGACGGAGCTTGAGTCGTAGTTGGTGACGTAGATTTCCTGGTTGTCCGGCGTGACGGCAACCCCGAGTGGCCGGGATTGGACCGGAACTGTCGCGACAGGCTGATTCCCCGCGCCAATGTCCAGCACGGTCACGGTGTTGGACGCCGAGTTGGCGATGTAGGCAAAAGGCGCTGCCAAAGCGGCGGGCACGACGGTAAGTGCCGCCGCGGCGAGGGCCCATTTCACCAATGAAGCCAGAGGCCTCGATCCGCGCCTATTGCGGGCTCTGTGACTGGCAAGCTGTGTGAGCGGTTCTGGAGAGTGCATGTGAAGACCCGTGGAACGAAGGGAGGCGGCCATCATCAAGACACCCCCCTCCGTCCCAGATAGAGCAACTCCCCTGGATTTTTTGAACGTTCGCGAGAACCGACAAAGCAGAGCTATCTAAGGCCGTGAGCTGCCTTCGTGGGTCAAGGTTCTCTCGGCGGCTCGATCGTGGCTGGCTGGAGCAGCTACACGACGAGGCGCATGGAAAAAGGCCGCCCGCAGGCGGCCTCTTCCCCGGGGAGCGCCTTGACTCAGGGCTTCACGTAGTCCGACACCACCTTCCACTTTCCGTCGGTGATCTGGGACAGGCGCGACAGGTCGTTGCCCAGGCGCTTTTGCGGGCCGAACTTCATCTCGGGGCCGCCGAAGATGTCGGGCGGGATCACCATGGTGTCCATGGCCTTGATGAAGGCGTCGGTGGTCAGGTTCGGGCCGGCCTTGCCCGCCGCGCGGGCGAAGGCGTCGATGGCCAGGTAGCCGTACACCGAGAACACCGTGGGGTCCTCGTTGAACTTGGTCTTGTACTTGTTGGCCCAGAAGGCGATGGGCTGCGAGGCCTCGTCCAAGTAGGGGTGCTGCGAGGTGTGGGTCGCATACAGCCCGTCCATCGCCTTGCCCCCCAGCTTGTGGATCAGGTCGGTGTAGGCCGCGCTGGAGCCGACGAAGACCGGGTTGTAGCCGGTCTTGCGCGCTTCGCCGATGGCGCCGATGGTCTCGCGGATGATGGTGCCCAGCACCACCATGTCGCAGCCGGCCGACTTCAGCCGGGCCACCTGCGACGAGAAGTCGGTGGCGCCCCGCTTGTACGTGGTCTTCTCGGCGAAGTCCATGCCGATGGTCTTGAGGCCGGCCTCGCCGCCGCGCATCACCTCCAGGCCGAACTCGTCGTCCTGGTACAGGGTGCAGACCTTCTTGGCGCCCTTGTCCTTCGCCAGCTTGGGCACCACCGTGCGCATCTGGTCGTAGTAGGTGGCGGCGAAGGAGAACTTCAGCCGGTGGAACGGCTCGTACATCTCGCGCGCCGCCGTCACCGGGAAGAAGTTGATGACGTTCTTCTCGAACTGCACGGGCATGGCGGCCAGGTTCTGGGCGGTTCCGATGTGGCCGACCATGGCGAAGATCTTGTCCTGGTTGACCAGTTTCTGGGCGGCCAGCACGGCCTTCTTCGGGTCGTAGCCGGAGTCCTCGATGACCAGCCGCATCTTGCGGCCGTTGATGCCGCCCTGCTCGTTGATCTCGTCGACCCGCAGCATCATGCCCAGGCGGACCTGCTTGCCGAATCCCGCCAGCGGGCCGGACAGGTCCTGGATGGAGCCCAGGGTGATTTCGGTCTTGCTCACGCCCTGGTTGGCGTTCTGGGCCAGCGCCAGGCTGGCAGCCAGGGCCAGCGAGGCCCCGGCGACGGCGGACTTGATGTTCATTGTGGTGTCTCCTGTCAAGTGGGGGTTGACGGAAACGCATTCTTGACCCGGCGCCGGCCGGATCAAGCTGGCGTAATCACCTAAGGGAAACGCCTCACTGGTCCTTGAGGAACTCCGATTCGACCTTCCATTTGCCATCCTTCTGCAGCACCGGCTTCAGGCCGGCGAAGGCCACGTAGTCGGAAGTCACCTTCCAGCGGCCGTCCTGGATCTGGGACAGGCGCGAGTAGGGGTTGCCCAGGCGCTTCGTCGGCGAGAAGGTCAGCTCAGCCGTACCGAACATGTTCCGGTTGAACGTCATGCTGTCCATGGTCTTGATGAAGTTGTCCGTGGTCAGCGCCGGGCCGGTCTTGAACGCAGCCTTGATGAACGAGTCCATGGTCGCGTAGCCGTACACCGAGAACACGGACGGGTCCTCGTTGAACTTGGTCTTGTACTTGTTGGCCCAGAAGCGCACCGGCTGCTCGGCCGCGTCCAGGTAGGGGTGCTGCGCGGTCATGGTGGCGTAGAGGCCGTCCATGAACTTGCCACCCAGCTTCGGGATGAGGTCGGTGTAGACCGCGCTGGAGCCGACGAACACCGGGTTGAAGCCGGTCTTGCGCGCTTCGGCAATGGTGCCGACGGTCTCGCGGATGATGGTCCCCAGGACCACCAGCTCGCAGCCCGCGGATTTCATCTTGGCCACCTGCGAGGAGAAGTCGGTGGCGCCGCGCTTGTACGAGGTCTTCTCGACGAACTGCATGCCGATGGTCTTGAGGCCTGCCTCGGCCCCGCGCATCACCTCCTGGCCGAAGTCGTCGTCCTGGTAGATGACGCAGGCCTTGGTGTGCTTGCCGTCCTTCATCAGGCGCGGCGCTGCGATGCGCATCTGGTCGTAGTAGGTGGCCGCGTTCGCGTACTTCAGCCGGTGGTGCGGCTCGTACATCTCGCGGGCGGCGGTGACGGGGAAGAAGTTGACGACGTTCTTCTCGAACTGCACCGGCATGGCGGCCATGTTCTGGGCGGTGCCCAGGTGCCCGACCATCGCGAAGATGCCGTTGTCCTGGCCCACCATCTTCTGCGCCGCGAGCACGGCCTTCTTCGGGTCGTAGCCCGAATCCTCGACCAGCAGCTTGAGCTTGCGGCCGTGCACGCCGCCCAAGTCGTTGGCTTCCTCGACGGCCATCAGCATGCCGTTGCGGATGTGCTTGCCGTAGCCGGCCAGCGGCCCCGAGAGGTCCTGGATCGTGCCCAGCACGATCTCGTTCTTGCTCACGCCGGGAGTGGCGCTCTGCGCGAAGGCGCTGCCGGCCACCAGGGCACAGGCGGCGATGAAAACGAGTCTGGTCGTCATGTCTTGTCTCCGGTTGTGCTGCGGTGACTCCCGCAGTCGCAACGAATTGTTTCGACGGGCTGCTGCTTTTTCTTTCACCTTGGCGACTCGTGAATGTAAAAAGCCGCCCTCGCGGGGCGGCTTTGTCACTCGTGCGACGCGGCGTCTCAGGGTTTCACATAGTCCGAGACCACCACCCACTTGCCGTCCTTGATCTGCGACAGGCGCGAGAGGTCGCTGCCCAGCCGCTTGGTCGGGCTGTAGCTGCTCGTCGCGCCGCCGAACATGTCGGGCTCGAAGGTCATGCTGTCCATCGTCTTGACGAAGGTGTCCGTGGTCAGGTTCGGGCCAGTCTTCTGTGCAGCCTTGATGAACTGGTCGATGATGAGATAGCCATACACCGAGAACACCGTCGGGTCTTCGTTGAACTTGGTCTTGTACTTGTTGGCCCAGAAGCGGATCGGCTGCGAGGCTTCGTCCAGGTACGGGTGCTGCACCGTCATGGTGGCGTACAGGCCGTCCATCGCCTTGCCGCCCAGCTTGTGGATCAGGTCGGTGTACGCGGCGCTGGAGCCCAGGAAGGTGGGATTGAAGCCGGTCTTGCGCGCCTCGGCGATGGTGCCGATGGTCTCGCGGATGATGGTGCCCAGCACCACCAGGTCGCAGCCCGAAGCCTTCATGCGCGCCACCTGCGAGGAGAAGTCCGTGGCGCCGCGCTTGTAGCTGGTCTTCTCGGCCAGCTCCATGCTCACGGTCTTGAGGCCCGCCTCCGCGCCGCGCAGCACTTCCAGCCCGAAGTCGTCGTCCTGGTAGATCGTGCAGACCTTCTTGGCCTGGCGGTCCTTCACCATCTTGGGCAGCGCCAGGCGGATCTGGTCGTAGTAGGTCGCGGCGAACGAGTACTTGAGCTTGTGGAAGGGCTCGTACATCTCGCGCGCGGCGGTGATCGGCATGAAGTTGACCACGCCTTTGTCGAACTGCACCGGCATGGCGGCCATGTTCTGGGCGGTGCCCAGGTGGCCGGCCATGATGAAGATCTTGTCCTGGTTCACCAGCTTCTGCGCGGCCAGCACGGCCTTCTTGGGGTCGTAGCCGTCGTCCTCGGCCACCAGCCGCAGCTTGCGGCCGTGGATGCTGCCCTGCTCGTTCAGTTCGTCGATGCGCAGCAGCATGCCGTTGCGTGCCTGCTTGCCGTAGCCGGCCAGGGGGCCGGACAAGTCCTGGATCGTGCCGATCAGGATCTCGTTCTTGGTCACGCCTTGCTGCTGCGCCTGCGCCAGCGAGGCACCCAGGGCCAGCACGGCCACGGCCAGGGTGGTCTTCAATTTCATGGGACTGCTCCTTCTGTTGGGAAAAGAAAAACTAGCGGTACATGGCCTCGATCTGGGCCGAGTACTTCTGCTGGACCAGCTTGCGCTTGAGCTTCATGGTCGGGGTGAGTTCCTCGTCCTCCGCCGACAGCTGGGTGTCCAGCAGGAAGAACTTCTTGATCTGCTCGACGCGGGCGAACTTCTTGTTCACGCGGTCGATCTCGCCCTGGATCAGCGCCTGCACTTCGGCAGCCCGGGTCAGGCTGGCGTAGTTGGAGAAGGGCACGTCGTGGTCCTGCGCGTACTTCTCCACGTTCTCCTGGTCGATCATCACGATCACCGTGAGGTACGGTCGCTTGTCGCCGATCACCACCGCGTCGGTGATGTAGGGCGAGAACTTCAGCTCGTTCTCCAGCTCGCTAGGCGTGATGTTCTTGCCGCCGGCCGTGATGATGATGTCCTTCATCCGGTCGGTGATGCGGAAGAAGCCTTCCTCGTCGACGGAGCCGACGTCGCCGGTGTGCAGCCAGCCTTCGGCGTCGATGGTCTCGCGGGTCTTCTCCGGCTGGTTCAGGTAGCCCATGAAGACGTTGGGGCCGCGCACCAGGATTTCGCCGGTGGCCGGGTCGACCTTCATCTCGGTGAACGAGGCCGGCTTGCCGATCGAGCCTGGCTTGATGCGGTTGGCGGGCATGCCGGTGGAGATGCCGCACTCGGTCATGCCCCACACCTCCAGCATCGGGACGCCCAGCGCGAGGTACCAGCGGATCAGGTCCGGCGAGATCGGCGCCGCGCCGGTGTTGAGGAAGCGCGCGCGGTGGATGCCGATCAGCTTGCGCACGTTGTCCAGCGCGAGCCAGCGCGCGAACTTGAACTGCACCTTCAGACCGGTGGGCACGGGCTGGCCGGCCAGCACCTTCTCGGCGATGCGGTTGCCCACGCCGATGGCCCACTGGTAGGTCGCCTGCTGTACCGGGGAGGCTTCCTTGAGCGCGATCATCACGGCCGAATAGAACTTCTCCCACACGCGCGGCACCGCGCCGAACACGGTGGGCGCGATCTCGCGCACGTTCTCGGGCACGGTCTCGGGGTTCTCCACGAAGTTCAGCACGGTGCCGGTGTAGAGCGCGAAGTACTCGCCGCCCGAGCGCTCCGCCACGTGGCACAGCGGCAGGAAGCACATGCGCTCGTCCTTCTCGTCCTGGCGGATCAGCGTGTTGTAGCCGCGCACGGTGTAGACCAGCGAGTGGTGCGAGTGCATCGCGCCCTTGGGCTTGCCGGTGGTGCCCGAGGTGTAGATCAGGATTGCCAGATCCTGCGGCTTCACGGCCGCGGAGCGCTCGCGCAGCTCCTGCGGGTGGGCCTCGTTGTAGGCGCGGCCGAGGGTGCGCAACTGCTCCAGGGAAATCACGCCAGGGTCGTTCAGCTCGCGCAGGCCCTCCATGTCGAAGACGACGATCTTCGCGAGAAGCGGCAGCCGCGCCCGCACCTCCAGGGCCTTGTCCAATTGCTCGTCGTCCTCGACGAACAGCACCGTGGTGGCGGAGTCTTCGCACAGGTAGTGCACCTGGGGCGCGGCGTCGGTGGGGTAGATGCCGCTGCACACGCCGCCGCAGGAGAGCACCGCCAGGTCGGCCAATACCCATTCGATGATGGTGTTGGACAGGATGGACGCGGTCTGGCCGGGCCGGAACCCCAGGCTCATCAGGCCGCCGGCGATCTCGGTGACGGCCTGGGCCGTCTGGTTCCAGGTCCAGCTGCGCCAGATGCCCAGCTTCTTCTGGCGCATCCAGACCTGCGGCCCGCGCTGCGCCACGCCGTTCCAGAACAGCGCCGGGATGGTGTCGCCTTCGAGGACGACGCGGGTGTCCGGCTGGATGTGGGAGAGGTCCCAGAGATTCGACATCTTTCCTACCTCCAGTTCTTCTTCTTCTTCCAGCGCCGCTCGCCGCGCACGCCGGCTTCCTTCATGCCGAGGTAGAACTCCTTGATGTCGTCCTTCTCGCGCAGCCGCGCGCAGGTGTCTTCCATGACGATGCGGCCGGTCTCCAGCACGTAGCCGTAGTCGGCTGCGTTGAGCGCCATGTTGGCGTTCTGCTCCACCAGCAGGATGGTGGTGCCGCGCTCCCGGTTGATCCGCACCACTATCTCGAAGATCTCCTTGGTCAGCTTGGGTGACAGGCCCAGGCTAGGCTCGTCCAGCAGGATCAGGTCCGGCGCGGCCATGATGGCGCGCGAGATCGCCAGCATCTGCTGCTGGCCGCCCGAGAGCAGGCCGGCGTCTTGGGTGGCGCGCTCCTTGAGGATGGGAAAGTAGCCGTACACCGCTTCCATGTCGCGGGCCACGCCGTCACGGTCCTTGCGGGTGTAGGCGCCCATCAGCAGGTTGTCGCGCACCGACAGCAGCGGGAACACCTCGCGGCCTTCCGGCACATGCGACAGGCCCTGCTGCACGATGAACGCCGGGTCGCGCGCGGTGATGTTGTCGCCCTTGAATTCCACGCTGCCCTTGCGCGGGTCGATGATCCCCGAGATGGTCTTGAGGATGGTGGTCTTGCCGGCGCCGTTGGAGCCCAGCACGGTGGCGATCTCGCCGCGCCGCACCTGCAGGCTCACGCCCCGGATGGCCTTGATCGGGCCGTAGGCGGATTCCACGTTCAGCAGCTTGAGGACAGGCGTGTCGCTCACGCCGGGCGGGTTCATGCTCATGCCGCCTCCCTGCGCAGCGACGACACGTCGTCCATGGTGCCGAGGTAGGCTTCGATCACGCCTGGGTGCGTCTGCACCTCGCGCGGCGTGCCCATGGCCAGCACCTCGCCCTGGTTCATGGCCAGCACGCGGTCCGACACCTTGGAGACCAGGCTCATGTCGTGCTCCACCATCAGCACGGTGATGCCCAGCTCGTGCTTGATGTCCTGGATCCAGAACGCCATGTCGTCCGTCTCTTCCACGTTCAACCCGGAGGAGGGCTCGTCCAGCAGCAAAAGCTGGGGCTCGGTGCACAGGGC
>Ga0164290_1002388_pt1 | contig 13498 bp, 11 predicted proteins | sample Micstemetagenome_FD_108782 | JGI IMG/M metagenome (GOLD analysis project Ga0164290, IMG submission 108782) | Contaminated culture microbial community from soil near Moab, Utah, USA - Microcoleus steenstrupii SON62 (Illumina Assembly) | ecosystem: Environmental > Terrestrial > Soil > Soil crust... | reverse complement strand
TGGGCTGTTTCATTGGCAGAACGCTATGATAACCTGAAAAGCGGGGGCTTCTGGTATAATATTCAACTGGCACTTGCCAATAAACTGATTTTTAGCAAATGGCGCGAAGCATTAGGAGGTAATGTTTCATTTATTGTAACGGGTGGAGCCGCCTGCCAGGTAAAACTCTTACGTATATTTAATGCAGCCCGAATTCCGGTATTTGAAGGCTACGGACCAACTGAAAACAGCCCGGTTATCAGTGTAAACCGCCAGGCTAAAGGACTTACAAAATTCGGTACTGTGGGGCCCTTAATCAACGGAGTAGAGCTCCGGCTGGCGGAAGATGGCGAGATTTGTGTAGCAGGCCCAAGTGTGATGGAAGGGTATTACAAACGTCCTGACCTTACTGCTGAAGCGGTAATAAATGGCTGGTTGCATACAGGCGATATTGGTGTATAGGAAGAGGGTAAATTCCTTAAAATTACAGACCGTAAAAAAGAATTATTTAAAACCAGCGGAGGTAAATATGTAGCCCCGCAACCCATCAAAAATAAACTAAAAGAAAGTCCTTTCATCGAACAGGTAATGGTGGTGGGCTCGGAAAGAAAATTTGTAGGAGCATTAATTGTTCCATCTTTTCTTACTTTAAAAGAATGGATGAAAGAAAAGGGTGTTAATTATACAACGAATGAAGATGCGATACATAATCCTCATGTTCTGGAGCTGTATCGTGAACTGGTAGAAAGCTATAACAGCTATTTTAACCATGTGGAGCAGATTAAAAAATTTGAATTACTGCCACAGGAATGGACCATCGATACCGGCGAAATGACGCCCAAAATGAGCCTGAAACGAAAAGTGGTGATGGAAAAATTCAAAACGGCAATTGAACATATTTATGCCTGATACGTCTTCTTTATTTCCCCAAAATGAATGCGTAGAATGGTTCAATATTTTTCTGGCATAGGAATAAATCAGCCGGAATTATTGTCATTTTAATAAAAGTGACTTAAAATATCGTACACAAGTATACCAAAAGAATATGATTGAACCAGGCATTTATCGTGCAATGATTGAAAATGCAATGGATGCATTTTTTCTTACCAAAACAGATGGCACCATACTGGATGCCAATGCTGCTGCATGTGCAATGTTTGGCTATACACAGGAAGAATTGCGGGGTGCTGAGCGCAGACAGATTATCGATGTTGAATCACCTGGCCTTGAAGAACACCTTAAAGAAAGACAGGAAAAAGGGAAAGTTATTTGTGAATTAATTGGCATCAGAAAAAATGGAGAAAAATTTCCGATCTGGGTTTCTTCAGTCATTTTCAGCGGAAACGAAGGAGAGCAAAATACGTTTACGATTATACAGGATATCTCGGAACTGAAACTGAAAGAGAAAGAGTTGAAAGAAGCCGAGATGAATATGAGGATGGTATTGAATCACACAGAAGAGCTGTTCATAATATTGGATAAAGATCTCAGGATCGTGAACTTTAATAAAGCGACAGAGGAAAAATCAAAAAAACTACTGGGCGTTCCATTCGAAAAAGGAAAATCAATATTTGATAGCGCAGCTCCTGAAAGACTGGCATACCTGAAAGAGTTATATGCCGATGTTTTGAATGGTTCAACTCGCCGCAACATTTTAGAAATATCTGCCACAGCCGAGCATGCTAAGTTTATAATAGACATTCGTTACTCACCTCTTTATGATAAAGGTCAGGTAACTGGAGTGATTATTAATGTGCATGACATTACAGAAACAAAGGAAAAAGAAGAAACACTCCTGAAAACCAATGAACGGTTTTATTACGCTACTAAAGCAACCAACGATGCAATATGGGATTGGGATATACAAAATGATATGGTATTGCGTGTTGGTGATGGACTGAAGAATATGTTCGGATATGAAATAGAAGATGCAGAAAAGGATAAGAACTTTTGGATAGACCGGGTGCATATGGATGATGTAAAGAAGATGGTTGAAAAACGGAGTCGTATTCTATTTCATACCAATGAACTGTATTGGGAAGATGATTATAGGTTCAGAAGAGCAGATGGAACATATGCGTATGTTTTCGACAAAGGGTACATTATTCGAAGTGCGGACGGAAAACCAGAAAGAATGATTGGCGCAACACAGGATGTATCAGAGCGAAAAGAATCGGAGGCCTTATTGCTCGAATTAAATAACCGGCTTAAGAAAAGAGCCGAGGAACTGGTAAATTCAAATATTGAACTGGAGCGTTTTGCCTATGTGGCCTCACACGATTTACAGGAACCATTGAGAATGGTAACGAGCTTTTTGCAGTTATTCAGGAAAAGATATGAAGGGAAAATCGACGAAACTGCCGATCAGTATATTCATTTTGCCGTAGATGGCGCGGAACGTATGAAAACACTGATAATGGACCTGCTTGAATATTCAAGGGTAGGTTCCAGTGCAGAAGTATTTCAGGAAACTGACCTGAATATTCTTCTAAAAGAGTTGCAGGCTGTTTTTTATAAAACATGTGAAGACACCGGTGCAACAATTCATCTCGATCCAATGCCAACTGTTAAAGCCAATAAAACCCAGTTGTTTCAGTTATTTCAGAACCTCGTAAGTAACGCTCTAAAATATCACAGTGATCGCACACCTGTAATCACGATCAACTATGAGGAAAAAGAAGAAGAATATGTGTTTGTGGTAAAAGATAATGGAATTGGAATTGATCCGTCATTCCATGAAAAAATATTTGTCATATTTCATCGGTTACACAGCCGTTCGGAATATAGCGGAACCGGAATTGGCCTTGCTATCTGTAAGAAAATCGTTGAAAGGCATGGAGGAAAAATATGGATAGAATCAGTACCAGGCTCGGGCAGTAGTTTTTTCTTTTCTATTTCAAAAAGAATATAAAGACTGAGCATTGTTTTCATTTCTTTAAATGTTTAGTATATTGTTATAGTAACACATGAAAGCCCTGAAATATTCTATCACCCAAATGGCCGGCCATGTCCGAGAGTAGTCACCAAGCATTGACGATACTGATTGTGGAGGACAATCCCGGAGATCTATTTCTTCTGGAAGAATTGCTGAAAAGCACATCATTACCTATACGCCGGTTAATTAAAGTAATAAGTGCTACAGAGGCCAAGCTGGCCTTGCAGCAGGAAGAAGTAAACCTTGTTTTACTTGATTTAAGTTTACCTGATAGCAATGGCCTTGAATCTTACGAATCGATAAACGAATATGCCGCTTCAATACCGATTATTGTCCTTACAGGGTTAATAGATATGGAAGTAGCACTCGAAACCATGGCAAGCGGTGCGCAGGACTATCTTATTAAAGGAGAATTTGACGAAAAACTGCTGGATAAATCGGTACAATATAGTATTGAACGTAAGAAAAGCCAGGAAAATTTAAGGGAAAGCAATGATCGATACAGGTTTGTTACAAGAGCTAAAAATGATGTGGTATGGGACATGAACCTTGAGTCGAAAATAATACTCTGGGCAGGCGAAAATCTTCAAAGACTCTTTGGCTATGCCTTACCTGATGATGAAAGTGATTTTAATTTCTGGGCAGAAAAAATACACGAAGATGAAAGAACCGCAGTAGTAAACAGATTGCTTGACACCTGCAATGGCAATAGAGGTGAATTATGGAGCGATGAATACCGGTTTAAACGGGCTGATGGAACAGATGCTTATGTACTTGATAAAGGATACCTGTTGTATAAAAACGGAAGAGCCATTCGAATGATTGGCTCTATGCAGGATATAACAGAAAGAAAACTGGCAGAACTGCAGGTAATGAATAGTGAAAGAAGATTTCGTTCATTGGTGCAAAACGGCTCAGACATGATTAAAATACTCGATAAAAATGGGGTATTTATATTTTCTAGTCCGAGTGTTGAACAGGTGCTCGGTTATGCTTCAGATCAAATTGTAGGGAAGACTTTTTTTGAGTTCATGCATCCTGATGAAGTTATAGATATGAGGAAACATTTTGAAATCATCAAAGACTCCGATTATCATGAGATACAGTATTTCCAGTTTAGAAATGCAGCAGGAGAATGGCGGTGGCTGGAAACAAAGCTTACTAACTTATTAAATGATCCGGCTGTAAAAGGCATAGTTTCCAATTCAAGAGATGTAACTGAAAAGAAAAAAGCAGAAGAAGCGATTCGCGCTTCTGAAGAAAGGTACAGGAACCTGTTTTTTTATAATCCAATGTCGATTTATATCTGGGATATTGAAACATTTGAAATATTGGAAGTTAATGATACAGCTCCAAGAGAATATGGTTATACAAGAGAAGAATTCCTCGGATTGACCATGTTGAAATTAAGAAAGAAGGAAGATGTTCCAAAATATCTTGAATTTACAAAACAACTAATTGGTGCAGGCCCTGATAAAGTTACTCAGGGTGTATGGAAGCACATCCATAAGAATGGAGAACCTATTTTTATGGAGATCTATTCGCAAAAAATAACTTTTAAAGACCGGAATGCAGTGATAGCTCTGGCAAATAATGTAACAGAAAAAATTCGACTGGAGAAAAAACTGGAAGAAGAGAGAAATGCCAGGCAAAAAGAAATTACAGAAGCAGTAATACGTGTGCAGGAAAAAGAACGATATGAAATAAGCCGTGAATTGCATGATAATGTAAATCAGCAATTAACGGTGGCCATGATGTATATCGCTACGGCAGAGAAAGGAACAGGCAACGCTGAAGCCTTATTAAAACAATCGTCAGGGTTTATTTATAATGCAATTGAGGAGATTAGAAAATTATCAAAAGCACTGGTTACACCATTAATCAAAGATTTTGGTCTCTGTAAAGCCATAGATGGTTTAATGGAAGATATACAGATGGCTAATACGATACAGCTCGATTTCTTTTATGGTAATTTTCACGAAGAAGATATCAGCTATGAATTTAAGCTGAATATATTCAGTATTGTACAGGAACAGATGAACAACATCATTAAACACGCTCAGGCAAAACAAGTGGTGATAGAATTATACCGCGATGAGAAAATAATACTTTCAGTTAGTGATGACGGAAAAGGTTTCGATACAAAAATTAAGAGAAATGGAATCGGGCTTAATAATATTCAAACGAGAACTGAATTGTACACCGGTAGTATTGCAATACAATCTGAGCCAGGTAAAGGCTGTAAGATTAAAATTGAATTTCCAGTTACAAATGACATACTTGTAGCCGGATAATTTCTTGCCGGGGTGCAAAAAAAGAAGCCGCAGATTCACAGATTAATTTTACTAATCTTTGAACCTGTGGCTTAAATAGAGAAGAAGTGTAATGTTTATTCCAGGATTACTCAATACCCGGCTGTTTCAATTTCCAACCGGTTTTAGCTTTCTCTGCATCAACTATTTTCTTTACATCAGCCAGTAATTTCTTTGCGTCGTATACAATGCCATCTTTTATGGTAAACTGAACACCCCCAGTTCGCACAATCTTATTTTCTTTAGTCAGTTCAATAGCACCGGTACCATAGAGTACCTGTAAATTTTTTAACGGGTTGGCATTTACAATTACTATATCGGCCAGTTTACCTACTTCAATACTGCCAATTTCTTTTTCCATGCCCAATGCCTGTGCACCATATAATGTAGCTGAACGTATTACTTCCAGTGGATGAAAACCAGCTTCACGTAAGAGTTCCAGTTCGCGTATATAACCAAAACCATAAGTCTGGTAAATAAAACCATTATCGGAACCGGCAGTTACACGACCACCACGATTTTTATATTCGTTAATAAAACTCATCCATAACCTGTAGTTGTTTTTCCACTCTACTTCCTGCTCCGTTCCCCAATTATGCTAGTACGATCCGTGACTCTGGTAACTGGGCTCATAAAATTTCCAGAGAGAAGGCAATGTATAATCCTCATGCCACTCAGCTCTTCTTGCGCGGTGCAGGTCGCGGTTGGCTTCGTAAATATTAAAAGTAGGATCCAGTGTAAAATCAAGCGCAATCAATTCATTCATTACTTTGTTCCAGTGATCAGAATAGGGAGGGGCTGCCTGTTTCCATAATTTGCCGGCTTCTTCAAAACGGTGTTGCTCATTATTATAGTTATAATCTGCAGGATAGTTTTGAATGGTTTTATCAGTGAATAAAGCCTCGGGTAATCCATACCAGTGTTCCATACTTGTCATACCTGCCCTTGCTGAGTTTAATACATTCCACCTGGCAACATCGGTTTGTGCATGGTGAGCAGTAGAACGTAACCCCAGTGCTTTGTTTTCACGAACAGCAGCATCCATTACTTCAGGGGATGCTCCAAAAAATTTAATACCATCGGCACCTTTTTTTGCATTCTCACGAACCCAGTTACGGGCCTGTTCGGCATTGGTAATCGGACCACGGTTACCCTGACCAAAAGAAGTATAAGCAAAAATGCGGGGAGCAGTAATGGAATTGGCTGCGCTTTTACGTTTGTGTTCGAGAACCCAGTCTAAACCATTACCGGCCGAAGGGTCGCGTATAGTGGTAATACCATGTGCCATCCACAATTTAAAAACATATTCGGCAGGAGTGCCCTGCGCCGTACCTCCAATATGACCATGCATATCAATTAATCCGGGCAGCGCATACATGCCTTCGCAGTTCAGTTCTTTACCGCCTGCTTTGAGTACAGGTCTTCTGTTTTGGTTAATCGGTAATCCCGGACTACCCACCCCCTGTATCTGAACAATACGGTTGTTTTCAATTACAATATCCATAGGCCCAAGCGGAGGTGCACCGGTACCATTGATGAGGGTAACACCGCGAATGATGAGCTGTGTGTATGGACCGTCACCATCTTTTACCTCAGGAGCTTTTGCTATCTGGGCGTAGAGGGTGAAAAGGGAAAGGTGAAAAGTGAAAAGAAGAGCAAATACTTTTTTCATGGCAATTTGAATTGGAGAATGAAAATAGGAAAGAAAATATATTTATTGTGTATGAACTATTTTACAATAACTCAGAATTGTTATTTACTTCAACATTATGAAGTATCGAAATAATGAGCATTCAGATTAATGTATCAATTTGTAATAGAGCTATTGGGTAATTTGCGGTTTTAACTAAATACTAACTCTGATTTAACGTAACAGCTCTTTCATTGATCAAATGCGCAGCTTCAACTAGTTTTTCCATTTGTTCATAACAAAAGATTAGATTTTCACGCGTTATCTTTCTTTTGGCATTGCTTGACGTAATCGCAATAGTAAACCACTCCCATAACATCTCTTTCTGATCAGTTAAGTTGGCATAGTTGAATATATCTTGAAAAGCCAGATTTGGATTCTCACGCTCAGGCGGCGTAAGTCGAAATATTTGTGATGTTCTTTCATTTTGCATAATGAATAAGTTTATGAGTTTAATAATATGACCCTAATAATAACGTAAAAATATGATTTTTATACGTAAAAAGTGTATATAAATACATTATAAGGCTTTTTAGGTATAAATCGACCGTATTATTACCTATTCCAATAAACCTCCAAACATTATTAAATTTGTAGTATGAAGAAAATCAATAGGATTAAAGTGATTTTGGCGGAACAGGGTAAAACAAATAAATGGTTGGCGGAACAGCTAAATGTAACCACAAATACGGTATCGCGGTGGTGTAGAAATGAAATGCAGCCATCGTTGGAAACTTTAGTTCAAATTGCGGATGTTTTAGAAGAAGATGTACGGCTTCTTCTAATTGCTACAAAAAATAATTAAAAGATAATCTTTTAACTCATGACTCAAATTACCTATTTATTAGGTGCAGGTGCAAGTGCAAATGTATTACCAGTTGTTAATAATTTGAGAGATAGATTATCTGATTTAGTTCAATACTTATCAAATTTTTCAGACAAAAAATTGAACCCTGATGCTTATTTAATTAAAGGGTTTGATAAAAAGTACCAACAAGTTTATGATTCTTTGATTACTGAGCTTAAGTGGTTAAATGACGAATCAGAATATCATCAAACAATAGATACGCTTGCGAAGAAATTTTATAATACCGATGCTAGTTCATTATTAAGATTAAAGAGAGCACTTATAAGTTTCTTCATTTTAGAACAATTACTAAATTCAAATAGTGGGAAACTTCGATTTGATAAAAGGTATGATAGTTTTATTGCTTCAATTCTTGAGAATGAAAAAGGTGCTGTAGAATTAAATGGTAATGTCAAGATTGTTACTTGGAATTATGATGTTCAATTTGAGCTTGCGTTTAAAAACTACATGATTGGGTCTAAAAGTTATTTTTTTAATATTCAGACTAACTTGCAAGTGACTCCTTCGCGAAGATCGATATCTGATATTAATTACATCAAAGAATTAGATATAAATAAATTCTCAATTGTAAAACTTAATGGGCAAGCATTTTTTGATCGTGTGGAAACTGATCCTCATAAAGATTATCGAACAATTTTCGATGAAGTACAAGAATCAGACAAGAAGAATTTAGATCGCTTTTTTAGTTTTTATGAAGAACTTTTTGATGCTAATTGGGAAAAACGTGATTGTTTAAAACTATTCAACTTTGCTTGGGAAAAAGGGTATTTTTCAAATGATGAAGAAGTTTCCTTGTTAGAAGATTATCTAATTAAGATTGCAAAGGAAACAGAAGTATTGGTTGTTATAGGATACTCCTTTCCCTTTTTTAATAGAAATGTTGATAGGTTGCTAATAAACAATATGTGTAATCTTAGGAAAATATATATTCAAAATACTGAATCAGAGATTGACAAACTTAAGTCTTTAATGCAAAGCTCTTTTTATATTGAATTTTCTCCAGAAAGGGGAGAAGACGTGCTAGCTTATATCGGAGTAACTAATGTTGACTCTTTCTTTCTCCCTCCTGATTTATAATAAGTATTTTAAAAATAGTTCTTAGAGTTTTTAGCCTGCCTTTGAATACATATATTTTTCCCTAATCACATCCTGCACTGGCTTCCCTTCAATCTTACTCTCTAACCATGAAATAACATCGAGGTACATAAATGCACGGTTTTCAAGACTGTTTTTTTCAAGTGGTCTGAGTTTGTTTAATAACTGCTCAAACTGGGGCTTTAGTTTACGCGGTGTAAGTTTGAAGGATTGTTTGAGGAAAGAAAATATTTCTAATTCAACCGTACTCAGGTTTTGCATCTTGGCCATAAACCGGTAGACCGACTTCAACAGGTACTCTAATAAATCAAAGTTACCCAGTTCATAATGTGCAATAAGGTGTAACAAACGGGCATAACATTGAAGGTCGGTTCGCAGGTCAACTTTCAGGTTGATAATCTTATTCAGGTAATCAATACTTTTCTCATGATCGCCCGAGCCAAAATAAAGCGAAGCAAATTTGTAATAGAAAACCAGTATGCGATGCCTGTCTAAATAAATCTCATACTCTTTCAGCTTCTCTTCAATCTCCGGCACCAGTAATAAACCTTTTGTAAAACTGCCTTCCATAAAATGTTTGTTCAACTTGGCAGTATACAGGTACAAAAAAGTTTGTATCAGGTTATTGTGGTTATGCTGAACTACAGGTTCATGTGTAAAACGTTCAAACTGCTGAATGGTTTCTTCAAATTTTTTGTGGTTGCGTAAATCAAAATGTGCACTTAACAGTTTATGCATACCCTTGATATAGTGAGCCGTTTCCACTTCAATCATTTTTGGGGAACTATTAAAAAGGTCAACCCATTTCTGACAATACCGGTAATACAGCAAAAAATCCTGTATAATAAAACCATACCAGCAATAAGACTGATAACGATAAAGTTTCTCATAAAACCCGTCGCAGTTTTTAACCTGTTCGAGCAGCTCCTGTTTAAATATCTGGTCTACTTCTGCCCTGTCTTTTTCATTTCTGGCATGACCATTCTGAATATACCAACTGTACAATAGCAGGGAAAGATCAGATAACTGACCGATCAGGCGTAAGCGGCCATTGATTTCTTCCGATTCTGCACTCAGCTTCTCGGCCCTGTCCTGCATGCTCCTGGTAATATGAAGTGCCTCAATTTTTTTCTCCAGAAAAACAACCTGTAAAATATATGTAACCTGGTGGTGGTTACGGGCCAAATCCTTGATTTTATCCAGCACTTTCAAACTCTGCAGGTATAAACCTTTATTGTATAAGAGTCGTGCAAAATCGAGCTGTTCATGTAACTGAAGATCAATATTCTCTTCTTTTTTCAGTGAGCGCAGGCTTGTAAGTACTTCCTGGTACAAGCGGGCTTTGAGATTCGATAGCTGTTGTTTTTGTATACCGGGATGTTTTTTTAACAGGGTTTCTTCATCATAATGCTTCATTTTATCAAGTGCATCGAATAACTGAACCACTTTCAGATCGCCTGAACCACCGGAAGAACTTTTCATATACAGTTTAAAATGACGCTTTTCGGCCGTTTCGAGTGACTGTATCAACTGAAAAAGGGTATCTGTACTTCGGTTAGGCATGGTAAATCTTACTGGTTAAAATCCTTTACTGACAAGGGTTTTATTGGAATTGGGGTTGCTTATACAGTGTAAAATAACATCAATTTTGATCTGAAACCCCTCAATATCTCATCTAAATTCGAAGATAAGCAGGCTGTTGATTTGTTAATACAGGCAATCATTAACAAAATTCTTCAGCTTGCTTTTTTATCCCAATTATAAAAACGAAGACGAAATGGGTCATCAGGTTTATATTTTCGATACCACATTACGCGATGGTGAGCAGGTGCCCGGTTGTAAACTCAATACCAAGGAGAAGCTCGAACTGGCACTAAAACTGGAGGCCCTGGGTGTGGATATCATAGAAGCGGGATTCCCCATTTCTTCACCCGGCGATTTTGAATCGGTGGAACAAATAGCCAAAGCTGTAAAGAATGCAACCGTATGCGGTTTAAGCCGGGCCGTGCAAAAAGATATTGAAGTAGCGGCACAGGCATTAAAATATGCCAAACGTCCACGTATCCATACAGGTATTGGCACATCCGATTTCCATATTAAAGCCAAATTCAATGCTACGCAGGATGAAATACTCAGCCGTGCTGTACAGGCTGTAAAATGGGCCCGCAATTTTACCGATGATGTTGAATTTTATGCAGAAGATGCCGGCAGAACAGAAAATACTTACCTGGCCAGGGTTATTGAAGCAGTTATTGCTGCCGGGGCTACGGTCGTAAATATTCCAGATACAACAGGTTATTGTTTACCACATCAGTATGGTGAAAAAATCGCTTTCCTGAAAAATAATGTACCCAATATTGATAAAGCTGTAATCTCCTGTCATTGTCATAACGATCTTGTTCTGGCAACAGCCAATGCAATTGCAGGTGTAATAAACGGTGCAAGACAAATAGAGTGTACTGTAAATGGACTGGGGGAAAGAGCAGGCAATACTTCACTGGAGGAAGTGGTTATGGTATTGCAACAGCATAAAGACCTGGGTTTTTACACGCAGGTGCAAACACAACAGTTAAATCACATCAGCAGAGAGGTTTCAGATATAATGCGGATGCCCGTTCAACCCAATAAAGCTATAGTGGGTGCCAATGCATTCTCACATTCATCAGGTATTCACCAGGATGGGTTCCTGAAAGATGCACAAACCTATGAGATCATTAACCCGGAAGAAGTAGGTGCAGAAGGAAGTAAGATTGTATTAACAGCAAGGAGTGGAAGAAGTGCACTGGCACATCGTTTTCAGAAATTAGGTTACCAATATAACAGGAATGATATCGACGTTTTATATCAGTCATTCTTACAGGTAGCAGACAGAAAAAAAGAAGTGGAGGAGAGCGATCTGCATGCAATGGCACAGGCCTATAAACCTGAGCCGGCAATGGCATAGGATTTTCTCATCAGCATAGTTTTAGTTTTTCTCAGCCTGGCATTTTTTAAATGCCAGGCAATTTTAAAGAAGTATGGCAAAGACATTATTTGAAAAAATTTGGGACAAGCATGTTGTCAAACAGATCGACGGAGGTCCGTCGGTATTGTATATTGATAAACATTTCATTCATGAAGTAACAAGTCCCCAGGCATTAAAGGGTATTGAAAAGCGGGGGCTTTCTGTTTTCAGACCTGACCAGGTTGTAGCCACGGCTGATCATAATGTACCTACACTGAACCAGCATCTGCCTATTAAAGATGAATTATCGCGTTTACAGGTACAGCAACTGATTGAAAATTGCAAGAAACACAATATTGAGTTGTATGGTTTAGGTCATCCTTTTCAGGGTATTGTACATGTAATCGGACCTGAACTGGGTATTACACAACCGGGTATGACGATTGTTTGTGGCGACAGTCATACATCAACACATGGGGCTTTCGGAGCCATTGCTTTTGGTATCGGCACCAGTGAAGTAGAAATGGTATTTGCATCACAATGTTTGATGCAGAGCAAGCCTAAACTGATGCGCATTAATATTGAAGGAGAACTGAATAAAGGAGTGGTATCGAAAGATATTATTCTTTATATCATCTCCAAAATATCTGCAAGTGGTGCAACGGGCTATTTTGTAGAGTATGCAGGCTCGGCCATCCGATCACTTTCGATGGAAGCAAGAATGACCATTTGTAATATGAGTATTGAAATGGGTGCCCGTGGTGGTATGATAGCTCCCGATGAAATTACTTTCAGTTATATAAAAGGAAGGCAGTTTGCGCCATCAGGAGAACAATGGGAAAAGAAAATTGCAGACTGGAAAGAATTATACAGTGATGCTGAAGCAAAATTTGATGAAGAAATTCATATTGATGCATCGGCTATTGAACCTATGATAACTTATGGAACCAACCCGGGTTTGGGTATTGCTATCAACGGACTCGTTCCTGTTGCAGAAAGTATTCCTGATGAAGGCGAGCGCAACAATATCATGAAAGCATTACAATACATGGGATTGGAAAGCGGCAAATCATTACTGGGTATGCCTGTACAACATGTTTTTATTGGAAGCTGTACCAATTCGAGGATCGAAGACCTGCGAATGGTGGCGTCACTGATTAAAGGAAGAAAAAAACATGATCAGGTACAGGTGATGATTGTTCCCGGCTCACAACAGGTATCGAAACAGGTGCAGGCAGAAGGACTGGATAAGGTTTTCCGGGAAGCAGGTTTCGAAATACGACAGGCAGGTTGCAGTGCATGTCTGGGTATGAATGAAGACAAAATACCTGCAGGTGAATATTGTATCAGTACCAGTAACCGAAATTTTGAAGGCAGACAGGGTGCAGGTGCGAGAACATTGCTTGCCAGCCCGCTAACAGCAGCAGCAGCAGCAATAACAGGAGTAGTAACAGATGTAAGAGAACTAATATAAGCTGTGAGTTATGGGCTATGAGCCACGAGCATATTTTGCTCATAGCTTGTAGCTCACAGCTCATAGCCCCAAAGAAACATGAATAAAGTAACAACAATACAAAACAGGTTTGTTCCGGTTACAATGGAGAACATTGATACCGATCAGATTATTCCTGCGCGCTTTTTGAAAGCGACGACCAGAGATGGGTTTGGTAAAAAT
>Ga0164290_1002387_pt1 | contig 13516 bp, 15 predicted proteins | sample Micstemetagenome_FD_108782 | JGI IMG/M metagenome (GOLD analysis project Ga0164290, IMG submission 108782) | Contaminated culture microbial community from soil near Moab, Utah, USA - Microcoleus steenstrupii SON62 (Illumina Assembly) | ecosystem: Environmental > Terrestrial > Soil > Soil crust... | reverse complement strand
TCGTGGCGATGTCCTCTTGTCTTGCGTCCTGAGCTTGTAGAGCGATTGCCATGAATCTACCGTAGGAGATGATTTTTCATATCATATGATATACACGTCCCACATGGTCCTTGTCAAACAAGCCGTCAGGGCCGCCCAAACCGTCGCATAACACTTCCCACCGCGCGCACGGATGCGCTATTGATCGCCCATGCCACAGAAACTCCCCATCCGACCGCTTACCAGGTCCGCCTTCGCGCCTTTCGGCGACGTGATCGAGGCCGACCCGGCCACCATGCGATTCATCAATGGCGGCACGACCGAGCGGTTCCATGCGCTGGGCCACGCGGAGGCACTGGGCGAGGGGGCGGAGACTATCATCAGCCTGTTTCGCGGCCAGCCGCGCATGCTGCCCTATCTCGTTACCATGATGGAGCGCCATCCCCTCGGCAGCCAGAGTTTCCACCCCCTGCAAAATCGTCCCTGGCTGGTGGTGGTTGCCGAGGATGAGAATGGGCGCCCGGGCGTTCCGCTAGTATTTCTGGCGCGCGGAGACCAAGGTATCAATTACCGCGGGAATACCTGGCATCATCCCTTGATGGCTCTTGAAGAAACCAGCGACTTTCTCGTCGTCGACCGTAGCGGGCCGGGCAACAATCTGGAAGAATATGTCTATTCTACACCATTCATCATTGCGGAGATTGCCCGATGACCGGCCTTACCACGCATGTCCTCGATACCGGCCTTGGCCAGCCTGCCAAGGGCGTGATGATCGATGTCTTCCGGATCAAGGACGAGGTGCGGGAATATGTCAGGACCGTGCATACCAACGCCGATGGCCGGATCGATGGCGGGGCGATACTTGATGGCGAGTCCTTTACAAAGGGCAATTATGAACTGATTTTCCATGTCGGACCGTATCTGCGCTTCCATGGCCATAAGCTGACCGACCCGCCTTTCCTCGATATCGTGCCGATCCGCTTCGGCATCTCCGATCCGGCGGCGCACTATCACGTGCCGCTGCTGATCTCGGCCTTCGGCTATTCCACCTACCGCGGCAGCTGATATTCGGCAGCCGTGGACCGTCCACGTCAATCGCGGATCGCCACAGCCGGACGGTGGACTTTAACTCTTCTACGACCGGAATTTCCATACTGCCGGCCGAGTCCGTGAATAATTCGGGTCGACCATCATCCTCAGGAACACAACGGAGGCCGAGCTCCAGGCCGGCGATTTCCTAGCATTGACTGATAGTTCAAGATTCCACGTGATCTTCGAATTCGACAAATGGCCCCCCCCGCAGGAAATCTCGAATAACAGCCGCAGTCATCCCGTCATAGAGCGTGCTCCTCGTCCTCCGATGCCTTCGTTGCTCGTGGCGTTCGGAGGCGCCCCGGCAAGGCGGACCACTCATTGCCGGGGCGCGCTGGGGATCGCATGCGATCAACCCAGGTCGATCTCCCCTTCGTGAAATGACGCACCGGTTCGGCCATGCCCGAAACCACCGCAGTGCCTGCGTTGCGCGCGCTTCGCGAACGCGGCTCTCACTCATACGCCTGTTTCAGGGGTAACACGGTTGCCGTTCGACGGAATAATCGGGACAGGCCATCCGTCAATCCCTTCGAACCATGAAACGAACGCTTCAAAGCGGCGAAAGCCGTGGGGGAGAGATTTCGCTGCTATGAGCCCCGCCCCGAGGTCGCCACGACGATCTCGGGCGATGCCGCATTTCTGCGTAAGTAATTGAAATATTTAATAATAATCAATTTTCTGTGTTACCTGCGGAACTACGTCAGCGGATTTTTCCTGTAGCTTTTGTTTCAAGGAAGCCGGACGGCATTCTGAAAACGAAACCCAACCTACAAAGGAAAACCACGATGGGAACGATAAAACAGATTCAGGATCTCGAAACGACCTGGGTGATCAACAGCTCGAACGACACCTATATCCTTGAAGAGAACGCCCAGATCACGACTGATGGCGATTACGGGGTCCAAGTCGTTTGGGGCAACAACAACGACAATATCATCCTCAAGGGTGACGTGAAGGCGAGCAACACCAGCCGGGCCGTCAGCGTCGAAGGCAACGGACACCATCTGCAGGTTGCCAAGACCTCGCATATCGACGGAACCGATGCAAATGTCGGCGTCTACTCGAACGGTGCGAATTTCACCATGATGAATGCGGGCGTGATCGAGGGCAACTCGTCGGCCGTTACGGTCGATGATTTCGCCGAGATCACCAATTCCGGCAAGATCCTGAGCGCCCAGGTCGGCATCGGCGGCGGTGAAGGCCTGCAGCTGACCAACAGCGGCAAGGTCGAGGGCGACGTCTACGGTGTGCTCGCCGACAGCGCGGGTACCGCGATCAACAATCTGCAGGACGGCAAGATCATGTCCGCCGGCACGGCCGTCTACCTGATGGACGGCGGCGACGCGTTGATCAAGAATGCCGGGCTGATCAAGGGTACAAACGCCATCATCGACGGCGACGGTGATGCGGAAATCATCAACAAGGGCACGATCGACGGCAACGTCAATCTCGGCGAAGGCAACGATCTCTTCAACACTCGTGGCGGCGAGTTCGACGGCGTGGTCAATGGCGGCGACGGCAACGACATCTATGTCATCGGCGACACGCAGACCCAGATCGTGGAGCAGCCGGGCTTCGGCTACGACAAGGTCAAGTCCACTGTGTCCTTCACGCTCGGCGAAAACCTGGAGGACCTCATCCTGCAGGGCAAGAAGAACGCCAATGGCACCGGTAACGAAGGCAGCAACGTACTGACTGGCAACGCCGGCAACAACGTGCTCAAGGGCATGGACGGCGACGACTACCTGATCGGCGGCAAGGGCAATGACCGGCTGTTCGGCGGTGCCGACGAGGATATGTTCGACTTCCGCAAGGGTGGTGGCGACGATGTGGTCGAAGATTTCGTCAATGGCGAAGACCTGATCTTCACTCCGTTTGCCGACGACGGTCCGTCGATCCAGGATCTGATCGAGAACCACGCGGTCGCCAAGAATGGCGGCGTGCTGATCAGCTATGGCGAGGACTCTCTGTTCATCAAGAACATGTCGCTTAACCAGCTCGACGAAAGCGACTTCTTCTCTGGTCTCTAGGCACCTCGTCTCGCGAATTCTGCCCCGGCGGTTGGAACCGCCGGGGTTTTCGCTTGGGATTTCGGGTCGGCGACGACCTGGTCATCCACCTCGACGACGGCGACAGGATCATCATCGAGGATATGCTGAAGGCCAATTTCGACAACAACGATCTCCTCCCCCGTGTGACCCGCTCACCGCCGGCGCCTTTGCGTCGTTCAACGCGGCCAGATTCCGTATTGAAACAAACTTCATCCTTTTCGACACGGCGATGAAACAAAATGCCGCGACGCTAGTTTGAGGGACAAGGAAATGATCGGCGACACCGAATAAACGGTTCCCCGCAATCGTTTACCAGCCAAGTAACGGAGCGCGCCAAGCCGGCGGTAACTGCTCCAAGCCAAGAGGATGAGACAATGACACTTGCGCTCGGCCTGTTCGCCACACTGATTACCGCCATGTTCGTGGCGACCTTCGCATCCTCGATCGTCGCTTCCAGCCGCGAGGCGCGCGAAGATCAGGAACGCCGTCTTTCGATTTTCTGAAGCCTCCCCCAAGGCTTGTACCCCCGGTCCCGGAATGGTGTTCCCCTGCGCCATTCCGGGATTTTTTTGCCCGATTCACCCGGTTAGGTGGATAGCCTCTTGCATTGAAATGGTAGGCAGGTGACGCCGCGCGCTCCTGATTCCGATCGTCCGTTTCACACGCCCCGCCCACTGGACAACGGCGTCCCCAGGTTGCAGATTGCGGAGAAACGGGACAGGGGGGAATATGGCCAAGAAGTACATCGCCACCGCGGATCAGTCCGCGCAGCAGAATATCACGGAATCCGGCCACACATGGATCCTTCCCTGGGACGTGAAGATTACATCCGCCGGCAATGGCGTTTATGAATCCGGTGCCTATTCCGGCAATCAGATCGTGATCGATGGCCAGATTGTATGCAACAACCCCACATATTCGGCCGTGTATTCGGATTCTGTCGCGCCAGATATCAGCATTGGTAAAAGCGGCTATATCAGCGCCGCTTACGGCGTTCAGGTGTTGAATATCCAGGCTTCCGCGTCCATTGCCAATGCAGGCATAGTCGAGGCGAGTGTCATCGGTCTTCTCGCCGCGGGGCTCGACAACATGGTCGAGAACACCGGCATCATCAATGCGGATTATCTCGGCATCTCCGCAGGCGCATGGTCCGGCGCCGAGCGGGCCAAGGTCTTCAATTCCGGAACCATCCAGGCCGACAACGGCATCATGGCCTGGGCGCCAGACATGGAGATCGAGCTGTCGGCCGCGAGCCGCATCATCGCCGATGTCTGCATCGACGCGAAGAACTCCTATGGCTGGGCCGCTGATGTCGTGAATGCCGGGCTTCTGCGCGGCGCCAATAGCGTCTATCTGGGCGGGAACGGTGTCGACACATTCGTCAACAAGGGGACGATTTTCGGCGACATCCTGCTCGACGCCGGCGCTGACATATTCAGGAGCAAGGGCGGCGCGATGCGCGGCACTGTCTACGGCGGTACAGGCGACGACACGTTCCATATCGACCACGCCCGGGTCCAGATTCAGGAATTCGGTGGCGGCGGCTCCGACACGGTCTATTCCAGTGTCTCCTACACGCTCACCGCGAGCGAGGTGGAGTTCTTCACCCTGACCGGCAAGGCTGATATCGATGGGGTGGGCACTGCCTTCGGCGAGATCATTTCCGGCAATTCCGGAAAGAACGCCCTGGACGGTCTCGGCGGCGCCGATCGTCTTAGCGGCGGCAAGGGCAATGACGTCCTCAAGGGCGGCGGCGGTGCCGACATCTTCGTCTTTTCCACCGGCTTTGCCAAGGACCGGATCATCGACTTCACCGACGGAGAGGACAGGATCGATCTCTCGGGCTTCAAGGCGATCAAGAACTTCAGCGACCTCACGAAAAACCATATGGTCGAGAAATCAGCCGGCGTGGTGATCAAATCAGGCGACGATCAGCTGACGGTCGATGGGACCGCAATCGCCGGTTTCCAGGAGAGCGACTTCATCTTCGGGTGAGGCGACCTACCGCTTCGTCCCCGCAGCCCGTCTCCGCCCAAACGCCGGCCGTTCCATGGTCTGTGGCAGGGCAGGGGCGTCGTTGGTATTGGCCGCCTTCTCGTCTTCGGGCGTCCGGCCCTCGGTATAGTCGTCGGCGCGAAGCCAGGCGCGCATCTTGTCTTCGCAGCGCTCCAGATCGAGGCCCGACCACAGCGCCACGACGCGCGTCTGCCGGCCGACGGTTTCGCTGAGATGCGGATAGAACTGGGTGAGAATGAAAATTCCGTCGGCATCGTCCATGCCAAGCGCGAAAAGCGCGGTCGCCAGTTGCTGGCCCGACAGGTCGAGCATGATGCGTTCCGACAACCAGCGGCTGGAACCCAGCGCATCGGCCAGCGTGAAGGAGAAACTGCGCCCTTCCTTGAGCCGCGCAAAGCGGACCAGCAGGCTGGTGCGGGTATCGTCCACGCTTTCCGCCGTCTCGGCGTCGCGCGCCAGCGTGTCGCGATGCACCAGTGACTTGAGCTGCTGACGGAGCTGCTCTTCGCGGGTCACGACGAAACCCTGTTCCTCCATCAGCGCGCTTTCCGCATCACGCGGCGCGGCCAGGTCCTCGCCCTTGCGCCTTTCGAGCGCGGTATGCAGCGAGACCAGCGCATCCACCACATCGACCGACAGGTTGTCGCGTGCCGCCACGGCCTTGGCATGCAGCGGGCCCTGGGTCTGCGCGATCCGGATCAGCATTTCGTCCGAAATAGCGGGACTCGTGGTGATGAAGATGGCGGCAAGCGCGATCGGCTGTGTCGCGATGAACCAGGCGACCTGCTCGGGCACGGCGGCACAGCGCGAGATCGCTGCGATGGCGTTGCGCCGGGCCTCGATGCGCGACGCCTTGAAGACCGGCTCGAAGAGCTCGGAAAACTGCTTCATCTCATGGCGGCCCGGTTGCGCCATGTTCTCGAAGCTCGACACAGTTGCCATGAGCACCACATCTTTCATCCGCATGAGCGGGATTTCCAATTCTCTAAATCGGTCAGACACGCGAAAGTTACCTGCAATACGCATAAACATGAGGTCGCTTTGAAAATTATATGCAAATTGTTTAGGAGGTGTTAACTATGCCATGATGTGATCACGAGTGTTATGGGAGCGTTAATGTTCGGCGCTCAACGTGTTTCATGCGTAACAGACTGGCCGCCCGGGATAGAGGTACAAAGTATCCTGACGGCTGAAGAAAGGAGAAAGGCGCGACTGTCCCGCTCCCGCATTCAGGTTGAGGGAAAGCGTCTGCCGGCCATCGGCAGGATGAGATCGATCTCAAGTTCATCCGTCTCAAATCCTTTTTGGGAGACGAGAGAATGGCAGAAGTAGTACGATTACAGGAAAGGCTCGACAAGCTGCCCAAGCGGGTCAGCGAGCCATGCGAAGCCAGGATTTTGCTTTTTACCGGCGTCCGTTACGAACGCTGGACCGATGAAGGCCACCGCCCCGAGACGCGGACGAGCGGCGCCAAGCGGAAGAAGCACTGAGTTGAATGGCAAATTGATGCTCCGGGCCGCCACCCGGAATTTTCACGCCTCACCGCGTGCCTGACGACCCGACCTCGGGGACGAATCGAATAATCCCCGCCGCGTGATTGCGGTTTTGCGCCTTCATGCGCTAGGACAGTTCCAGAGCCTCATTCTGGAATCATCACCATGCAAAAGTCCGAAATCATCATTGCCGGCGATACGCCTGGTGTCGAATTCCGCTTGCCGGTCGTTACGTTTACGGGCACCGATGCCGCCGCGCCGAAGACCTACATGCAGGCCGCACTCCATGCCGAGGAACTGCCCGGCGTTGCGGCGCTGCATTTCCTGATCCCGATGCTGGAAGCGGCCGAGAAGCGGGGCGACATCCTTGGCGCCATCACAGTCGTGCCCAAGGCCAATCCGATCGGCGCCAGCCAATATGTCAACGGCGCCAATGAGGGCCGCTTCGATCTTGGCTCCCGCACCAATTTCAACCGCGATTATCCGCTGATCTCGGGCGACGAGCGCGAAACGCTGCTCGACGATCTCGACGAAATGCTGGCCACCGAGCAGCTCAAGCACCAACTGCTGCACATGGCCTCGGGCGCCGATCTGATGCTGGATCTCCATTGCGACGACGAGAGCCAGCTCTACGCCTATCTGCACGAAGTCTGGTGGCCGGAGTCGACCGATCTCGCAGAAAGCATGGGCCTCGAAGCCGTGCTGCTCTCCGATGGCAAGAGCTCCGCCTTCGAGGATGCGGTGACTCACGCCTGGCAACACGGCCCGCTTGGATCCCGCAAGGCCTGGCACGAAGGGCGCATCTCGCTGACGATGGAATTCCGGGGGCTAGCCGATGTCGATCCCGTGCTCGGCCGCATGGATGCCGAGGGCCTGTACGCTTTCCTGCAGCGCCGTGGCGTGATTGCGGGCGAGCCCATCCGTAAGGAGACTTTCGACGGCGCCGTCGCCGGTCTCGACTATGTCCAGATGGTCAATGCACCGGTGACCGGCATGGTGCTCTTCGAGCGCGAATATGGCGAAACCGTCGAAAAGGGCGATCACCTCGCCACCATCGTCACCACGCCCGGCGATGCTACAGGCGACGTGGTGGTCACTGCGCCCACCGGGGGCACGATCGTCACCCGCATCACGAAGCGCTTCGTGCGCCGCACCGAAAATCTGATGAAGATCGCAAGTTCGGAGCTTTCGCAGGCAAAACGCAAGAAGGGTGGGGCGCTGGAGGATTGAGGAACATCCTCGCTCGCTGCATCGTGATCGCGTTGCCGGTTGACCGGCGTCGTCAATCTGGGATCAGATAACGTTCGAGATACCTGTTCGGTGTATTGTGGGAACATGAGATCTGGCACTGCATGTGCCCGATGGTATCCGGAGGACTTGGCGGAGTGACTTTGGCGATGCAGGATGGGGACGCTGACGAGCAGACGCGCGAAACGATCTGCGACCAGCTCGAATCCCTGGTCCACGAGTCCCACGGCGAGAGCGTCAGTCTCGGAGAGCTTCTGCACCGGCTTCAGGAAGCCGGTTTCGGCATGCTGATGATCGTGCTCGTGCTGCCGAATTGCGTGCCGATACCGGTTCCGCCAGGCATGTCCACAATCTTCTCGATCCCGCTGCTGTTTCTCACGCTGCAAATGATGTTCGGGCGCCACGAGCCCTGGATCCCCGCCCGGCTGGCCGGCAAGCAGATCAAGTTCCACTATCTGCGATTGGTCGTGGCCCGCCTCTCAAAGCATCTGCGCCGTATCGAACGCTATGTGAAACCGCGCCTTCTGTTCATGACCACGAATGCCGGGGAGAGACTGATCGGCCTTTGCTGGTTCTTCTTCGCCGTATCGATCGCCGTGCCGCTGCCGATGACCAATTTCCTTCCGGGGCTCGGCATTCTGGTGAGCGGGTTCGGGTTGCTCAACCGCGATGGATATGTGGTCGCCGTCGGCATCGGCATCGGGTTGCTCGGGATACTCGGTACCCTCCTGGTCCTCACGGTCGGCGGCAGTATCATCCAATCGATGATGTTCTAGATCCGGCATCGGTAACCATTAGCACCCTCTCATAATCCAGCCTGGCACAGCCTTTGCATCTTACTTCTCGGCGGCTGAAGCGCAAGCGACCGCCTTTGCCAGGGGAAGTCACGCTGATCACCGGTAAGTGATTGAGATGTTACCGGTTTTTCGGTGGAACCTTTGCCCGTTCATCGCGTTTACGCGCCGGAGAATGAGCATGACAGACGATAAATTTTTCAGCGTACCAGTAACCCTGAGTTCGGGTGGGGCCCGAAAAATCACCATCAGAAGCGCCGGCGAGGCCGCCTGGTTCCTCGCCGAGCGGTGGCCGAGGCTCGACGGTTCCGCTTTCATGAAGGCGTTGCGCGCCTGTGCAGCCGTCATCGATGGCCGCCGCCCCGCCGTCCATGCCCGCCGCGCGCTGTTGCTCGCCGCGCGCGAGGCCGACCTGGCGATCGACGGGCGTTGAGCCTGAAAGATGAAGGGTCATATCATGGCCGGAGGGTTGCTCCGTCCGGCCGGTTGAATTTGGCCGAAATCGCACCGGCCCGAACGCCGCGACAGTCTTTGCCCAAATCGAGCAATAATATTTCCCATCTGCCGCATTTTTGCGCAACGCCCTTCGCAACGTTTGCGGTCGCGCTTTGTTATTCTGCTGCCTCCCAAGACGTGGAAATGGAGAATGACAATGAATTGGCTCAAGACAATAGCCGGCGCGGCCCTGCTGCAGGCAGCGCTATTCGCGCCCGCCCAGGCCGGCGAGAACCTCGACGCGATCAAATCATCGGGCACGCTGAAAATCGGCACCGAGGGCACCTATGCACCCTTCACCTTCCACGCCCCTGATGGCAAGCTGGTCGGCTTCGATGTCGAGATCGGCGAGGCCGTCGCCCAGAGGCTCGGCGTCAAGGCCGAATTCCTCGAAGGCAAATGGGACGGCCTGATCGCGGGCCTCGATGCCAACCGCTACGACGTGGTGGTCAACCAGGTCGGCATCACCGATGCCCGCAAACAGAAATACGATTTCTCCGAACCCTATATCGCCTCCAAGGCCGTACTGATCGTGCGTTCCGACGATGACAGCATCAAGGGCTTTGCCGATCTCAAGGGCAAGAAGTCGGCGCAGTCGCTGACCTCGAATTTCGGCAAGCTGGCCCAGGAATCCGGCGCCGAACTGGTCGGCACCGACGGCTTCGATCAGTCGATCCAACTGGTCCTGACCGGCCGCGCCGATGCAACGATCAATGACAGCCTGTCTTTCCTCGATTTCAAGAAGCAGAAGCCCGACGCGCCGGTAAAGATCGCCGCCGAACAGGCGGACGCCGACTATTCCGGCATCATCTTCCGCAAGGGCGATGCCGAGCTCAAGGCCGCGATCGACAAGGCGCTTGCCGATATCAAGGCGGACGGGACGTATCAGAAAATTTCAGATAAGTATTTTGGAGCGGATGTGTCGAAGTAGGGTCTGCTGCGCAAGTAGTGAGGGCGGTTGCACCCCTCACCAACTTCGGCCAAGGGCTCGCTTTGCTCACCCGGCCTGCGTATCCTCTCCCACAAGGGGAGAGGTAAACTCGCGGCGCTGCTTCGCCTGAAACAAGGCCGCCGCATGTGGCACCTACCTCTCCCCTTGGGCGCGCTTGGTGAGGGGTGAATCTCTCGGCAACCACGCCAAACCGAAAGGACAACACCGTGCCACCCTGGCTCCAACTGATGCTGGATTCGCTGCCCTCGCTCCTCTGGGCGGGGCTGATCTTCACCATCCCGCTGACGCTGCTATCCTTCGTGCTCGGCCTTTCGCTCGGCCTCGTCACCGCTGTCACGCGCCTTTTCGCACCGAAGCCGCTTGTGTGGCTGGCTCGTTTCTATGTCTGGATTTTTCGGGGCACGCCGCTGCTCGTGCAACTCTTCGTGATCTTCTATGGCCTGCCTGCCGTGGGCATCCTGCTCGACGCGTTCCCGGCCGCGCTGATCGGGTTCACGCTCAATGTTGGCGCCTATACGTCCGAGATCATTCGCGCCGCCATCTCATCGGTGCCGCGCGGCCAGTGGGAGGCGGCCTATTCGATCGGCATGAGCTGGAGCCAGGCGATGCGCCGCACCATCCTGCCGCAGGCCACCCGCGTCTCTGTGCCGCCGCTGTCGAATACCTTTATTTCGCTGGTCAAGGATACCTCGCTTGCCGCCGCGATCACCGTGCCGGAACTGTTCCAGACTGCCCAGCGTATCGTCGCCACGACTTACGAACCGCTGATACTCTACATCGAGGCGGCGCTAATCTATCTCGCGCTGAGTTCGGTCCTCTCAGCCCTGCAGGAGCGGCTGGAGAAGCGCTTCGAGCGCTATGGCGGCTACCTGGAGGCGCGAACATGATCGAGCTTTCCCATATCGAAAAGACGTTCGGTGACAATCGCGTGCTGAAGGATATCAGCCTGACGCTTACCGAGGGCTCGGTCACCGCGCTGGTCGGCCCCTCCGGCGGCGGCAAATCGACATTGCTCCGATGCGTCAACCTGCTCGAAATCCCGACCTCCGGCATCATCCGCATCGGCGAGGCCGCGCTCGAATTCGCGCCCGGCCGCAAGCCCGCATGGACCGATGTACAGAAGCTCCGCCGCCAGACGGGAATGGTGTTCCAGAACTTCCAGCTCTTCCCGCATCAGACCGCCATCGGCAATGTCATGGAAGGCCTGGTCACCGTGCTGAAGTGGCCGGACGACAAGGCGCGCGCGAGGGCGCTGGAACTGCTCGAAAAGGTCGGAATGGCGCACAAGGCTGATGCCTGGCCCTCGACGCTGTCGGGCGGCCAGCAGCAGCGCGTCGCGATCGCCCGGGCGCTCGCGCCATCGCCCCGGGTACTGCTCTGCGACGAGCCCACCTCGGCGCTCGACCCGGAGCTGGCCGAAGAGGTCGTCGAGGTCCTGTCGCGGCTCGCCCGCGAAGGCACCACCATGGTCATGGCCACCCACGACCTGCGCCTCGCCTCCCGCGTCGCCGACCACGTCGTCTTCCTCGATGCCGGAACGGTGGTGGAAAGCGGCGCGCCGAGGGACATTTTCCAGACGCCCGAGCGGGAACGGACGAAGCGGTTCATTGCCTCGCTGAACACGGCGGTTAGCTACGACATCTGATTAGAGTGCCCATGTCTCGTCGTGGAGAATATGGGCACCAGACTTCCGGTGCGGGATTTGCTCCGATCGCCGCAAGCCCTATGTCACATCCCAATAATCGATGAACTGCGCCCTTGTAACGTCCTTGATCAGGATCGTCCCTCCGGTGTCCAGTTCGAGGCGCGTGTCGTCGCCTCCGTTCGCGGACTTGATGCTAAGCACGGCGACATCGCTGGATATATAGAGGGTGTCGGCGTCTTTGCCCTTGATGTCGAGATCGCGGATGACGTCCCGCCCGCCGGGCTCGTCATAGAAAAGGAACGAGTCGGCGCCCTTGCCGCCCCACATTTTGTCATTGCCGGCCTGGCCGAAAATAGTATCCTTGCCGCCGCCGGCATGGATCTCGTCGTCACCCAAGCCACCCCAGATGCTCTGGCCGTGGCCGGATCCGAATATCCTGTCGTTGCCCTCGAACAGGACGTCGTAATAGATCCCGTAGGCACCGTTGGGAATCGCTGCGTCACCGATGGCCGCGGCATCATATTTGCCGACGACGGTCATCCCTAGGCTGCCGTCCTCGTTCTTGAATACGACCCGCTCGACCGTCCCGGAGCCGAGTTCACCCGGATTGCCCGGATCGGCCTTCAGTTTCTCGCCTATAATGACAATACTGCCGCCGTCGGCGAGATCGTATACCGCCTTCGTGCGGTTCTCGCTGATCCCTGTCAGTGTCGCTGCGCCTTCCATCTGAAGGTCTTTGACGTACCACTGGATCTTGGACATTGAATCCTCCGTTCATCGCCCATACAGCGTTCAGAATGAAGCCATTCGGGCTCTAAGGCAAGGGTCAGGGGCTCGCCGGTTCGCTTGCCCCCTCATACGCCTCGCAGCTTGCCTCCGTCAGAAAAGCCTTTGCCGCCTCTTCGAAGCTGGGTGAGGGGCTGAGTGCTCTGATCACCACATAGCCCTCGGGCCGGGGCATTTCGATCAGCACGCTTTCGCTGATCACATCGGGATCGCTCTTGCGGATCGCGGCCAGTTGCTGCGGCGAGGCGATGATGGCGTCGAGATCGCCGCCGGCGGCCGAGCGGTCGTTCATCGAAAACACCTCGTTGGATGAGGAATCATAGACCGCGAAGGACCAGAACGGGACCGAACCCGCCGCCATCAGATGCATTGGCCGCTCGCCGACATCGAAGACGCAGGCTGCGATCCGCAGGTAGGGGTCGCCGTTGGAAAAACCCATCTCATCGGGCGTGTCGCTGAAAATGATGAAGCGGTTGGCCGCATCGTAGCTCGCAAGTCTTGTATAGGCGTCGAGCCCGGTAAAGGACGGCAGCGCCAGGATGATGATGATATGGAGCACGGCGGCGCCCGCAAGGCCGGTGAGGATGGCGAAAAGGCTGGCGCGGATCATGAGCAGCTCACGCGGGTGAGCGTCGGCATCTTGATCTCCAGTACGCCCGAGGAGCCGGCGGTCGGCGTATCGAGCAGCGTCAGCACCAGCCTGAAGGCGGTGTCGCGCCGGATCGCCAGCCAGTTACCGGGCTGTGCTGCAGCTGAAATCAAAACGCGGAAACTGCCGTCCGGCCGACGCTGCACGTTCCAGGCATTGTAGGCGCCCGGCAGGTTCTCGGCGGGCGTCAGCGGCTCCATCTCGTGGGTTGCGGCATACAATGTCCAGAACCTAGCCGGCGGCGTCAGCCCATCCATCGCATAGGTGCAGCGCGGCGAAAGCCGCGCGCCGTCATCGTCGACAGCGGCCTGAAATT
>Ga0164290_1002386_pt1 | contig 13523 bp, 10 predicted proteins | sample Micstemetagenome_FD_108782 | JGI IMG/M metagenome (GOLD analysis project Ga0164290, IMG submission 108782) | Contaminated culture microbial community from soil near Moab, Utah, USA - Microcoleus steenstrupii SON62 (Illumina Assembly) | ecosystem: Environmental > Terrestrial > Soil > Soil crust... | reverse complement strand
GCCAGCCAGCGCGCCATCGGTACCGGCGTCATGGGCGGCATGATCTCCGCTACCGCCCTGGCCGTCTTCCTCGTCCCGGTGTTCTTCGTGCTGGTGCGCCGCTTCTGCCCCGGCAGCGAAAGGCAGCGCCGGCGCGATGCCCACGAGTCCGAGGAAGCCTCGGGGAGCCAGTCATGAAGGCGGCGCTCTCGCTGATCACCGCCGCCCTGCTCGCCGCCTGCGCCGGGCCCGAGCCCAAGAAGCCGACGGCGGCCGAAGCGGCCGAGGCCGCCCTGCCTGCCGCCAGCTTCCCGAATGCCAGCGGCGCGGGTGCCACGGCGGCGGCCGCCCTGCCCTGGGCCCAGGCCTTTCGCGGTGAGCGGCTGCAGCAGCTGATCCCGCTGGCCCTGGCCAACAACCGCGACCTGCGCGTGGCCGCGGCCAACATCGAAAGCGCCCGCGCCACCGCCGCGGCCCGTGATGCCGACCTCTGGCCCACCGTCAACGCCGGCATCAGCGGCTCGCGAACCCCCACAGCGAGCGGCGGCATCAACAGCAGCTACCAGGCCGGCCTGCAGGTCACGGCCTATGAGCTCGACCTGTTCGGCCGCCTGCGCAGCGGCAGCAGCGCCGCCCGGGCCCAGCTGCTGGCCGCCGAGGCCAACCAGCAGGCGGTACGCAACGCCCTGGTCGCCGCCGTGGCCACCGCCGAGATCGCGCTGCAGGCCGACGAGGCCCTGCTGAAGCTGACCCGCGACACCCTGGCCAGCCGCGAGCAGTCGCTGGCCCTGATCCGCCAGCGCTTCGAGGGCGGCATCACCAGCGAACTCGATTTGCGCGCCGGCGAATCGGCCCTGCAGGCCGCCCGCGTGGCCCTGGCCCAGACCCAGCGCCAGCGCGCGCTGGACGAGAACGCCCTGGTGCTGCTGCTGGGCTCGGCCCTGCCCGCCGGCCTGCCGGCGCCGACCGGCCTGCTGGCCGATTTCGAGCCCCTGGCCGAACTGCCTGCCGGCATCCCCAGCGAGGTGCTGACGCGCCGCCCCGACATCCGCCAGGCCGAGGCCCAGCTGGCCGCGGCCGACGCCAACATCGCCGCCGCCCGCGCCGCCTTCTTCCCGCGCATCACGCTGACCGGCAGCGTGGGCACCACCAGCCACCAGCTCGACGGCCTGTTCAGGAACTCGGCCTGGAGCTTTGCGCCCGCCCTGGTCCAGCCGCTGTTCGACGCCGGCCGCAACCGCGCCAACCTGGCCGGCGCGCGCGCCCAGCGCGATGCCGCCACGGCCCAGTACGAGCGCGCCATCCAGAGCGCCTTCCGCGACGTCGCCGATGCCCTGGCCGGCCGCGCCACGCTGGCCGAGCAGCGCAGCGCCCAGGCCGCCCTGGTCGACGCCGAGGCGCGCCGTCTCGCCCTGGCCGAGGAGCGCTACCGCGCCGGCGTCTCCAGCTCGCTGGACGTGCTGGACGCGCAGCGCTCGCTGTTCGCCGCCCGCCAGGCCCTGGTGCAGGTGCAGAGCCAGCGGGCCCAGAATCTGGTCGCCGTCTACCGTGTGCTGGGCGGAGGAAGCTGATCCCATGAAGCGTCTCGTCATCGCGCTGGCCGCCGCCCTGCTGCTGCCGGCCGCCCAGGCCGAGGACACGCTGCGCGAGCGCCTGAAGGCCCGCGTCGAGCAGCGCCGCGCTGACCACGGCGGCCTGCAGGAGTTGCAGGTCCAGGGCCGCAAGGTCCTCGTCCACCTGCCGGCCGGCCAAGACGCCAGCCGCCCGCTGCCCCTGGTGCTGGCCTTCCACGGCGGTGGCGGCCATGCCGAGTACATGGCCGACGACGCGAAATACGGCCTGCAACGCAAGGCCGACGAGGCCGGCTTCATCGTCGCCTTCCCCAATGGCTACAGCAAGCTGCCATCGGCCAAGTTCGCCACCTGGAATGCCGGCGGCTGCTGCGGCGACGCGCGCGACCGCGGCAGCGACGACGTCGGCTTCGCCCGCGCCATCGTGGCTGCGGTGAAAGGCCGCTACAACGTCGATGCCGGCCGCGTCTTCGCCACCGGCATGTCCAACGGCGGCATGCTCAGCCACCGCCTGGCCTGCGAGGCCGCCGACGTCTTCCGTGCCGTGGCCTCCGTCGCCGGCACCGATGCCACCAGCGCCTGCACGCCGAGCCGCCCGGTCGCCGTGCTGCACATCCATGCCAAGGACGACGACCACGTGCTCTTCAACGGCGGCGCTGGCGCGGCCGCCTTCCGCGACGAGAGCAAGGTCATGGCCTTCACCTCGGTGCCCGAGACGGTGTCGCGCTGGGTGCAGCGCAACCACTGCGCCGCCACGCCGCGGCGCACCCTGGAGCGGCCCGGCGCCTACTGCGAGGCCTACAGCGGCTGCAGCGGCGGCGCCGGCGTGCAGCTCTGCGTCACCGACAGTGGCGGGCATTCCTGGCCCGGCGCCGACAGCGTGCGGCGCGGCAAGCCGCCGGCCACGCAGGCCCTGGACGCCAACGACGTGATCTGGCGTTTCTTCGAGCAGGCATCCCGTTAGCCCTTCGACCCACGAGCCCTTCACCATGCGTTTCCTGACCCCCTCCCTCCTGCTGGCACTGGCCCTCACCGCGGCCCATGCCGGCCCGCCGGCCATCTACGACGAAGGCGCCGACGCCAAGGCCGCCATCAAGGCCACGCTGGCCGAAGCAGAGAAGGCCAAGGTCCCCGTCCTCGTCGTCTTCGGCGCCAACTGGTGCGGCGACTGCCGCATGCTGGACGCGACCTTCAAGAACGGACCCAGCACACCGCTGATCGCCAGGAGCTTCAAGCTCGTCAAGGTCGACGTCGGCCGCTTCGACCGCAATGTCGACATCGCCGAGGCCTACCGCGTGCCCCTGAAGAAGGGCATCCCCGCCATCGCCGTGCTGTCGCCCGAAGGCAGGCTGCTCTACGCCACCGAAGGCGGCGAGCTGGCCGACGCCCGCAAGATGGGCGACCAGGGCGTCTATGACTTCTTCACCCGGGTCGCTGCGACCGCGAAATAGCCTTCCGTGACCCTCGCCCCTCTGGCCGGCGCCTCGGCGGCGCTGCGCGTGCAGTTCTTCGTCGCAGGCATGCTGTTCGCCACCTGGGGCGTGCATGTGCCCACCGTCAAGGCCCACTACGGCATCGGTGAACAGGCCCTGGCCCTGGCCATGCTGGCGGGTGGCGTCGGCGCCCTGGCCGCGCTGATGTGGGCCGGCCGCATCGTCGGCCGCTGGGGGCCGCGTGCGGTGGCGGCGGTCACCAGCGTGCTGAGTTGCGCCTCCATCGCCAGCGTCATCGCCACGCCGCACTACGGCGCCCTCATCGCCGCCATGCTGGTGTTCGGCAGCTGCGGCAGCCTGTTCGACGTCGCCCTGAACGCCGAAGCCAGCGAGATCGAGCGCCTGGCCGCGCGGCCGCTGATGAGCGGCTTCCACGGCATGTTCAGCCTGGGCGGCATGGTGGGTGCGGGCCTGGGGAGCCTGGCGCATCAATGGCAGATGGCCGCCCAGGTTCAGCTGCTGCTGGCCACCGGCGCCTGCGCAGCGGCCGCCCTGCTCGCCTGCCGGGCCATGCTGCCGGTGCCCGAAGGCCCGGCCGGCGAGCCGCATCCCCTCAGCCTGCCGCGCGGCCCGCTGCTGCTGCTCGGCGTGCTGGCGTCCATGGGCCTGATGGCCGAGGGCGCGATGTACGACTGGAGCGTGCTCTTTCTCAAGCAGGAGCGGGCCAGCGACGCCGGCACCGCGGCCCTGGCCTATGCCAGCTTCAGCGCCGCCATGGCTGCCGGCCGCTTCGGCGGCGACTGGGTGCGCGCCCGTCTCGCCCCGCGCCGGCTGATGCGCCTGAGCGGCTGGCTGGCGGCCGCCGGCATGACGCTGAGCCTGCTGGTGCCCTCGCCGCTGGCCGGCCTGGTGGGCTTCGCGCTGGTGGGGCTGGGCCTGTCCAACGTCGTGCCCGTGCTGTTCAGCGCCGCGTCCCAGGTGCCCGGCGTGCCGCCGGCCCACGGCATCGCGGCGGTTTCCAGCGTCGGCTACCTGGGCATGATGGCCGGCCCGCCCCTCATCGGCCTGATCGCCGAGCGCTTCTCGCTGACCGCCGGCCTGGTCGTCGTCGTCGTGTTCGCCGCCTTCATGGCCTTGTCGGCGAAGCGGGCGATGCGGGCCTGAGCTGGCGCGAGGCCACGGCCTGGGCCACCGTGATCTGCGCAACGCTGAGGCCGAGGTCGCGCCCCGCGCGGGCGGCCACGCCCTCCTGCACCGCGCGCAGGGCCGCGTCGTCCACCGGCACCACGCCATCGCGGCCTGGCTTCAGTCCAGCGTCAGCACGGACGGCAGCCCCGGCTCGACCAGGCGCAGCAGTGCATAGCTGGCGCCGGCCAGGCCGGTGAACAGGCCCAGGGCCTGCTGCGACCCGGGAGCACCCGGCAACATCGAGAAGCCGCCTCGCGCCCGGGCCCGGCCCAGCACGCGGGCCGCACGCTGCTCGGCCTGCGCCATCAGCCCCGCATCGTCCAGAGACTCGGCCAGCAGCTGGGTGCAGGCCACCAGGCCGAAGTTGCCGCAGCACAGATGGTCCAGCACCGCATCGGGCTCGGCGGCGGTCGTTTGCGCGGCCATGCGCAGGTCCTCGGCCAGGGCCGGGTCGGCCTCGCCGCGGTCGCGCAGCACGGCCCGCACCAGCCCGATGCCCGGCGCGCCATGGCACCAGGCGCAGCTGCAGGGATCGGCCACGTCGGGCCGCAGGTCCAGCCAGTTGCCGGCCACCCGGTCGCGCTGCTCGCGCTCGAAGGCCAGGGCGGCATGGGCCATGGGCCGCAGGGCCGCCGCGCCGTCGCCCTCGCGCAGGCGGGCGATGGCCAGGGCGAAGCCGGACTGTCCGTGCGACAGCCCCGTCAGCACCCGCCCGGCCACGGTGGGCAGCAGGCCGCCGCGGGCCTGGGCGCCGGCCGCGGCCAGGCGCGCAGCGCAGGCCCCGATGTGCAGCGTCGCCGCCTGGGCCACGCCGGCCTCGCCCCTGGCTTCGGCGATGCGGCGCACGCTGCTCAGGCACAGCAGCGTGCCGGCCACGCCGCCGACCACGTCGAACACCTCGTCGGCGGCAATGGCCTCCAGCGGGATGGCGGCGACGACGCGGCCGGCCAGCTCGAGGGCCGCGCTGTCGCCGGTCAGCGCAGCGACCTGGGCCAGGGCGTAGGCCACCGACGGCGCGCCGGTGACGCCGCCCAGGGGCTGCACGGCCAGTTGTGCCAGCCCCAGCGCCAGATGCTGCTGGGCCCCGCGGCGCAGACGCCGGATGCGCAGCCTGTCGGCCGTCGGGGCGCTGCGCTCCAGCGCCGCCAGCACCAGGGCCAGGCCGGCGACGCCGTCGCCCAGCCAGGGCGACAGCGGGCGCCAGCTCAGGCAGTCATGGGTGACATCCAGCATGGCGTCCATCCAGGTGGCGGAGCCGTCATCGCCCCAGACCGCGGTGGCTTCCAGGCGTTCGAGCAGGCTCATCGCGGCGGCACGCAGCGCGGGCGCGTCGACGGGCGCTGCAGCCGCGGGCAGCGCGGGCGCGGCCGCCGCCAGCGGACGGACCAGGGCGCTGTCGATGAAGCCGAGTTCACGCGCCATGTCGCGCTCGCTGAAAGCCAGCAGGCGGCTGCGCAGGCGAGCCATGCCGGCCTCCTGCAGATAGCCGGCGATCGGCGGCCCGCCGTCCACGCGCAGCACCGCCTCGCCCACCGGGGCATGGAAATGCGGCACGTCCAGCCGGGCCATGGCCGCCCGCTCGGCGGCCAGCAGCGGCCAGATCGCAGGAGCGGTGTCGGCGCCCAGCAGGGGGCGGGCCAGGGCTTCCAGCAGCAGGCTGCGGTCCACCCCCTCCTGCGACAGCTCGGGCGCGGTGAAGCGGTTCAACAGCGCGCCGTAGACCAGGGTGCCGCGGAAGACAAAGCGCGCCTCGCAGGCCGCGAAGGCCTCGAGGGGGCCGCCCGGCGCGCACCAGGCCTCGCGCCGGGCCATGGCGTGGCAGGCCATGCGCGTGAAGCCGCGGCGCAGGGCCGGGCCGTGGTCGCGCACCGACACCGCCTGGCCGTCCAGCAGCAGCTGGTGCGCACCGTCGCCGACAAGCTGGGGCGACAGTTCCATGCGCATGCTGTCCCGGCCCAGGTCGACCCAGCGCGCCGTCTCGATCTGCTGCGAGGCATCGCGGCCCGGCGACAGGCCGCCCAGCTCGACGCGCAGCTCGCCTTCCATGCGCGCCTCGGGCAGCAGGCCGCTGCCCAGCACCGAGGCGGCGAGGGTCTGGCGCGCGCGGCGCTCGGCGTCGGAATAGCGCTCGTCGAGATCGCGGGCCCGCTGGTGGCAGACGGTCTCGAGGTCGATCAGTACCGGCTGGTCGCCGACGGCGATGACATTGCCGGAATGGCAGTCGGTGATGTCCAGCAGATGGGCCAGGCACAGCAGGGCACCACCGCGCTCGAAATAGCGCTCCACTTCAGCGGCATCCGCGGCCGGCCGGCCGACGATGCCTTCCACCCAGCCGTAGCCGGGCCGGGCCAGCAGGGCCGGCAGCTGCAGGTCGACCCGAAGGCCATCCGGCGCCCGGTCGTCGCGCAGCTGGGCCAGCAGGGCGGCATAGGCCTGGTCCAGGCCGAGGCTGCGAGGCTTGTAGTAGAGCTCGAGACCGCTGGCGAAGCGCAGCCGCGCCACCGTGCGGCCGCCGCGGTGCGGGTCGCCCAGGCCGGTCTTCAGCTCGACGGGCTGGCCGGCCGCGCGCGGACCGAAGGCCTGCACCAGGGCTGAGGCATCGGCCTGCCAGCGCCGCAGCATCTCGGCGCTGGCCTCCACCCAGTGAAGGGCGGCGACGGCCAGGCCGCGGGCCAGCGCGGCATGCGTGAGCCAGAAGTCGGCGGCGGCGGCACCCGTCGTCTGCTGCAGCAGGCGCTGGTAGCAGCCCTTGGCCTGCTGCCCGCGCTCGGCCTCGAAGCGGGCGGCCAGGGTCGGCCCCGCCTGCTCGCACAGGCGCTCGGCCAGGCCACGGGCGCAGCCCAGGCGCAAGGCCGGCACGTCGACGGCATGTTGCGCGTCCAGGCGGCGCTGCGCGGCGCGCAGGAAGGGTGCGAGCACGGCGCCGAAGGGCATGCCCGCCTCGACCTCGTCGAGCAGCGGGTCCACGCCTGCACCGGCATCCGCCAGGGCCTCGGCCAGCAGATCGAACTCCGGCGGCAAGGCCGCCTCGGGATGCGCGGCCACGTTGCCCAGCAGCGGCCGCACGCGCGCCTCGTCCAGGCCGTCGAAGGCCAGGCGCCGCGCCAGGCGCCGTTCATCGCCTTCCGCCGCCAGGGCCAGCCAGGCGGACCAGCGCAGCTCGGCCTCGGCCTCGCCGCCGCTGACCGGCAGGAAGGCCCCGGACAGGCGTTCGTCCAGGGTGCTGGCCCGTGCCCACAGGGCGCGCAGGGTGTGGTCAATGGCAGTCATGTTCGCGGCGTTCGGCAGGGGAAAGGGTCGTGGCCATCTGGGCCTTCATCAGCTCGGCGTAATAGCGGCCGCGCTGCATCAGCTCCTCGTGGCGGCCGACCTCGACGACGCGGCCGGCCTCCATCACGACGATCTGGTCGGCATGGCGGATGGTGCTGAGGCGGTGGGCCAGCACGATGCGGGTGCAGCGCAGGGCCGACAGGGCCTGCTGGATGTGGCGCTCGGACAGGCTGTCCAGCGCGCTGGTGGCCTCGTCCAGCACGACGATGCGCGGCTTGGCGACCAGGGCGCGTGCCAGGGCCAAGCGCTGGATCTGGCCGCCCGAGAAGGTGGCGCCGCCGCTGTGCAGCACGGTCTGGTAGCCCATCGGCAGGGCGGCGATGTCGTCATGGATGGCGGCCTGGCGGCAGGCGTCCTCGACCTCGGCCTGGGTGGCATCGGGCGCGCTCAGGCGCAGCGCGTCGAGCAGGCTGGCGCCCAGCAGCTCGGGCCGCTGCGGCACGACGCCGATCTGGCGGCGCACGGCGCCGAGGTCCAGCTCGCCCAGGTCCCAGCCGTCGAAGCGGACCTGGCCGGAGGTGGGCAGGTAGAGGCCCGACATCAGCCGCGCCAACGTCGACTTGCCGGCGCCGGACGCGCCGACGATGGCGACGAAGCTGCCAGCGGGAATGTCCAGGTCGATGCCGTGCAGCACCTCGTCGCGCAGCGGCGTGAAGCGGAAGCTGACCTGGCAGAGGCTCAGGGCCCCGGTCAGCAGCGGCGCGGGCCGGGTCTGGCCCGGCGCCTGCTCGGGCGCCGCCTGCAGCACATCGTCGATGCGCTCGACATAGGTGCCCAGCAGGCCCAGCTGGGCCGCGCTGGCGGCGAGGTTGGCGATGGGGGCCAGGGCACCGACGGCCAGGGCGTTCAGGCTCAGCATCTCCCCCAGCGTCAGCTCGCCCTGCAGCACCTGGTCGACGCCGTAGAACAGCAGGGCCAGCGGCGCGGCGGTGCGCAGGGCCGCGCCGACGGCATCGGTGATGGCGTCCAGCCAGCCGCGCTCGCGCTCGATGGCCAGGCTGGTGTCGAACAGGCCGCGCCAGTGCGCCTCGACGCGGCTCTCGGCGCCGGAGGACTTGACCGTCTCCATGTTGGCCAGCAGCAGGGATTCGTACTCGGCGCGCGCGGATTGCGCCGCCTGGGAGCGGCTCAGCAGTTCCTGGCGCTGGCGCCGCGTCAGCAGGAAGACGGCCAGTTGCAGCCCGCCCAGCGCGGCCGCGGCCAGGGCCATGCCCGGCGAGCGCCAGGCCAGCAGGGCGGCATAACTGAGCAGCAGCGTGGTGTCCATCAGGCCGGACAGCACGGCCGCACTCAGGATCTGGCGGATGACGGTATTGCCCTGCAGGCGGGTCATCATGTCGCCGGCCGTGCGGCGCAGGAAATACCCATAGGGCAGGCGCATCAGATGCTGCAGCAGGCGGCGGCCGAGGTCGGCGTCCAGGCGCTCGCGCAGGTCCAGCAGCAGGCGGCCGCGCAGCAGGCCCACCACGGGGTGCGCGATGACGAGGGCCAGGGCGGACAGGGCCAGCAGCAGGGCCAGGCCGCGGTCCGCCGCGGGCAGCACCTGGTCGACCAGCGCGCCGGTCAGCAGCGGCAGGCCCAGGCCCAGGGCCTGCAGGGCCAGGCAGGCGATGCCGATGCGACCCCACTGGCCGCATTGCCAGGCCAGCTGCAGCAGGCCCACCAGGCCGCTGCGGCCGGGCCGGCCGTCGGCCACGAAGGCCGGCCCGGGCTCGAACACCAGGGCCATGCCGGAATAGGCGTGCGCCAGGGCCTGCGCGTCCACCCGGCGCCGGCCGCGGGCCGGGTCGAGCAGCAGCGCGCCTTGCGCATCGGCCTGCAGCAGGACGACGAAATGGCCGCCTTCCCAATGCAGGATGCTGCCGCGGGGCAGCTCGTTCAGATGGGCCGTCGGCACGGCATACCCGCCGCCCTCCAGCCCGTGGGCGCGCGCCGCCCGCACGATGTCCAGCGCGGTCACGCCGTCGCGGCCACCGTCCAGCACGGTGCGCATCCGGGCCAGCGGCACATGCTTGCCATGCGCCGCCAGCACCATGGTCAGACAGGACGCACCGCAGTCGGCGCGTTCCATCTGCAGGACGGGGCGGATGCGACGGGGCCAGCGTCGCCGGGTGCCGGCGACGAACGCGGCAGCCGCGTTCGCGAGCGTTGCCATGGAGGCGATGGAGCCGGTACCGGTCGTCATCACGCCCGCCTCCTCAAGCCCAGCAGCAGGGGGTCAGGGCACGCGTCGTGGCGGTCATCGTCTTCTCGGACGGACGGGCGCCGGCGACGGCCTTCAGTTGCGCATCGGTCAGGCCGAGCTTGCGCAGGTCGAAGCGGGGAGTGAGGGGTTTGTGCATGTCGATCTCGGGATGGTGAGACGCGGCGCCCTGAGCGTTCAGCTCAGAAACCCCAGCAGCACTTGGTGACGCCGGGCGACGTGACCGAGGAGGTCTTGTCGGCCGGACGGGCGCCGGCGATGGCCTTCAGCTGGGCCTCGGTCAGGCCGGTGTTGCGCAGGTCGAAACGGGGGGCGAGGGTCTTTTGCATGGTGATCTCGATGGTGTTGAACAGAGGGGTGGAGAGGTGCCTCGGGCTCAGAAGCCCCAGCAGCACTTGGTGATGCCGGCGGACGTGACCATCTGGGTCTTGTCCGCGGGGCGGGCACCGGCGATGGTCTTCAGCTGGTCTTCCGTCAGGCCGGTGCTGTTCAGGTCGAAGCGGTTGACGTTGATCAGGGTGAGTTGCTTGTTCATGGTGGTTTCCTTGAGGGGGGTTGGGGAGTGGTTCGTGTCCTCTGCGCTCGCTGCGTCTTGCTGTCTGGCTCGTCGCGTTGAAGTTCAGAAGGAACGGGATGAATCTTCAAAGCCAGTCGTTTCACGCGCGTTCCATGCGATGGGGCGCTTGGTTTCAAATGTTCGGCACGCGCCGCCGGCGTGCATCGGTTGAAACGTCGGGGCCTGCTCAGGCCCCCGTCCTACAGCAGCGACTGCGGTTTCGCCGCATCTTTGAAACCCATGAAACCGAGATCCGATCCCGCCTCCGGCACCGCAGGCCTGGTGCGCGTGCGCGGCGCGCGCGAGCACAACCTGAAGAACGTCGATGTCGACATCCCGCGCGATGCCCTGGTCGTGTTCAGCGGTGTCTCGGGCTCGGGCAAGTCCTCGCTCGCCTTCGCGACCCTCTATGCCGAGGCCCAGCGCCGCTATTTCGAATCCGTCGCCCCCTATGCGCGCCGCCTCATCGACCAGGTCGGCGTGCCGGCGGTCGACAGCATCGACGGCCTGCCGCCGGCCGTCGCGCTGCAGCAGCAGCGGGGCACGCCCAGCGCGCGCTCGTCGGTGGGCAGCGCCACCTCGCTGTCCAGCCTGCTGCGCATGCTGTACTCGCGCGCCGGCCACTACCCGCCCCGGCAGCCCATGCTCTATGCGGAGGACTTCTCGCCCAACACACCCCAGGGCGCCTGCCCCCACTGCCACGGCCTGGGCCGGGTCTACGAGGTGACGGCGGCCTCCATGGTGCCCGACCCCTCGCTGAGCATCCGCGAGCGCGCCATCGCCGCCTGGCCGCCGGCCTGGCATGGCCAGAACCTGCGCGACATCCTCGTCACCCTGGGCCATGACGTCGACAAGCCCTGGCGCGAGCTGCCGAAGAAGACGCGCGACTGGATCCTGTTCACCGACGAGCAGCCCACCGTGCCGGTCTATGCCGGCTTCACGCCGGCCGAGACGCATGCCGCGCTGAAGAGCGGCATGGAGCCCAGCTACCAGGGCACCTTCATGGGCGCGCGCAAATACGTGCTGCACACCTTCGCGACGACGCAGAGCGCGCTGATGAAGCGCCGCGTGTCGCGCTACATGGTGGCCAGCGACTGCCCGGTCTGCGAGGGCAAGCGCCTCAAGCGCGAGGCGCTGTCCGTCACCTTCGAAGGGCGGGACATCGGCGAGCTGTCGCACCTGCCGCTGCGCGAGCTTGCCGAGGTGCTGAGGCCGGTGGCCGAGGGCCGCGCGCATCAAGCCGCGCAAGGCCATGGCGTCAGCCGCGCGACGTCCCGTGCGCACACGGCCCGGCGCGTCGCGGCGGGCGGCCATGCGCACGCGGCGGCGCCGGACGTGAGGCGCACGCCCAACCTGTCGGAGGAAAAGCTCATCGCCGCCCAGCGCATCGCCCACGACATGCTGGAGCGGCTGACGACGCTGAACGAGCTGGGCCTGGGCTATCTGTCGCTGGACCGCGGCACGCCGACGCTGTCCAGCGGCGAACTGCAGCGGCTGCGCCTGGCCACGCAGATCCGCTCCAACCTGTTCGGCGTCATCTATGTGCTGGACGAGCCCTCCGCCGGCCTGCATCCGGCCGATGGCGAGGCCTTGCTGAAGGCGCTGAGGGACCTGAAGGCCGCCGGCAATTCCCTCTTCATCGTCGAGCACGACCTCGGCCTGATGCGCGAGGCCGACTGGCTCGTCGACGTCGGCCCCGACGCCGGCGAACGCGGCGGCCAGGTGCTGTACAGCGGGCCGCCGGCCGGCCTCGAAGCGGTGACGGCCTCACGCACGGCCGCCTACTTGTTCCCGCGCGGCCAGCAGCAGGCGGGCAGCCGCCGCGAGCCGCGCGGCTGGCTGCGGCTCGAGGGCGTCAGGCGCAACAACCTCGGCGGCGTCGACGTCGATTTCCCCCTCGGCTGCTTCACCGCCGTGACCGGCATCTCGGGCTCGGGCAAGTCCAGCCTCGTCAGCCAGGCCCTGGTCGATCTCGTCAGTCAGCACCTGGGCCACGAGCCGCCCGCACCGGACGGCGACGAGGACGACGGCGAGGCCTCGCGGGAAGTCACGCAGGGCCGCATCGCGGCCGGCGCGGAATCCATCCGGCGCCTCGTGCAGGTCGACCAGAAGCCCATCGGCCGCACGCCGCGTTCCAACCTGGCCACCTACACCGGCCTGTTCGACCAGGTGCGAAAGCTCTTCGCCGCCACACCCGCGGCGCGTGCCAAGCGCTTCGATGCCGGCCGCTTCTCCTTCAATGTCGCCAAGGGCCGCTGCGAGACCTGCGAGGGCGAGGGCTTCGTCAGCGTCGAGCTGCTCTTCATGCCCAGCGTCTATGCGCCCTGCCCGGCCTGCCACGGCGCGCGCTACAACGAGGCGACGCTGCAGGTGAAGCTGCGCGAGCACAGCATCGCCGACGTGCTGCGCATGACGGTGGACGAAGCCCTGGCCTTCTTCGCGGAAGACACGGCGCTGGCGCGGCCGCTCGGCCTGCTGCAGCAGATCGGCCTGGGCTATCTGCGCCTGGGCCAGCCGGCCACCGAGCTGTCCGGCGGCGAGGCCCAGCGCATCAAGCTGGCGACCGAACTGCAGCGGGCCCAGCGGGGCAGCACCCTGTATGTGCTGGACGAGCCGACGACGGGCCTGCATCCGTCGGACGTGGACAAGCTGCTGGCCCAGCTCAACGGGCTGGTGGACGCAGGCAACAGCGTCGTCGTCGTCGAGCACGAGATGCGCGTCGTCGCGGCCTGCGACTGGGTCATCGACGTCGGCCCCGGCGCGGGCGCGGAGGGCGGCCGGATGGTGGCGAGCGGCACGCCGGAAGCCGTGGCGGGGCATCCGCGCAGCCGGACGGCGCGCTTCCTCGGTGCCGCCCTGTCGCAGCGCTAACCGCGTGGTCGAGTGGCCAGCGCCACGATGGCCGCGCCCGCCGCGACGATGAGGGCGTCCTCGATCAGGCCGCTGCGCGTCTGGCCGATGCGGGCCATGGCGCGCTTGCGGGCGGCGAGCGTGGCATAGGCCAGCGGCACGGCGGTGGCGACGGCCACCGCGGCACCGCTGCGCTCGCGGCCGAGCGGCGCCAGGGCCGCGCCGGCAATGCCGGCGCTGGCGACACGTGCGACGAGGCCCAGGGCGACGGTGCGGTCGGGCGCCGTCTTCATCTTGTCGCCCAGCAGCTCGCCGACACCCATCAGCATCGCGCCCAGCCGCATCAGCGGGCCGTTCAGCAGGGCCAGCTGCCCGGGCGTTCGCCGCCCCACCAGCCGCGCCACCGCCAGGCT
>Ga0164290_1002385_pt1 | contig 13527 bp, 9 predicted proteins | sample Micstemetagenome_FD_108782 | JGI IMG/M metagenome (GOLD analysis project Ga0164290, IMG submission 108782) | Contaminated culture microbial community from soil near Moab, Utah, USA - Microcoleus steenstrupii SON62 (Illumina Assembly) | ecosystem: Environmental > Terrestrial > Soil > Soil crust... | reverse complement strand
GAGCGCGACGTACTGCTCTGTACCTCGGCTCATCAGGTGGTCAACTTGCTGCGAATGGCGGATAAGCTCGGCGTGGAGCAGCGGCTGCGGAGTGCGCTCAAGCGGATGGTGATCGGCTCGGTCGGCCCCACGACGAGCGAAACGATCCGCGACCATGACTTGCAGGTCGACGTAGAGCCGGAACATCCCAAGATGGGCCCGCTGATCGCGGCCGCTTCGGAGCAAGCCAACGAAATCCTAGCCACCAAGCGACGACCGGCGATTTGGATGACAAGCAACAACCCGCAGCCGCTCGACGTGAATGCCGCCTGGTATAACAGCCCGTTCATGAAGGCCTGTCGTCACGAACCAACCGACGTGACGCCCGTTTGGCTCATGCGGCAGGCGGGGCGCTACATGGAAGAGTACCGCCAGGTCCGTGGTCAAACGACGTTCCTCGAACTGTGCAAGAATCCGCAGCTTTGCAGCGAGATCATGCTCACCGCGGTGAACAAGCTCGGGGTCGACGCGGCGATTATCTTCTCCGACCTGCTGCCGATTCTCGAGCCGATGGGGCTCGATCTGGAGTTCGCCAAAGGCGAGGGGCCGGTGATCTGGAATCCGGTGCGAGCGCCGGCCGACGTCGACCGCGTCGATGAGCTGGAAGACCTCGGTGAACTCGACTTTGTCTTCGAGACGGTGAAGCTCACTCGCGCCGCTTTGCCCGCTGGTATGCCGCTGATCGGTTTCGCCGGCGCGCCGTTCACGCTGGCCAGTTACGCGATCGAAGGGGGCAGCAGCCGTAGCTACCTGCACACGAAGTCGCTGATGTACCGCGACGAAGGCGCCTGGCGAACGCTCATGGAGCGGTTCGTGCGAGCGATCACGAAGTACCTGAACGCCCAGATCGCATCCGGCGCTCAGTGCGTGCAGATCTTCGACTCGTGGGTCGGCTGCCTCGGACCCGAGGACTATCGCCGCTACGTGCTGCCGTATCTAAAGCAAATTATCGACGGACTCACGCCCAGTGTGCCGGTGATCAACTTCGCCGCCGGCAACCCGGCTCTGCTGCCGCTCGTGAGTGAAGCCGGGGGCGACGTGATCGGCATCGACTGGCGGGTGCGACTCGACGACGCCTGGAACGCGGTCGGCCCGAATAAGGCCGTGCAAGGCAACATGGACCCGCTCGTGCTCCTCTCCGAGCCCGAAACGATCCGCCGACGGGTTAAGGAAGTGCTCGACCAGGCCGCCGGCCGGCCCGGGCACATCTTCAACCTCGGCCACGGCGTGGTCCAGCAAACGCCGGTAGAGAATGCTATCGAAGCGGTCCGGGCCGTACACGAGCTAAGCCGGCGGTAGGATACTACTTCTATTCACAGCCGCGGCGTTGAGCAATTCGATGTCGTCCGCGAGCCGGACGAAGTATTATGTTCGGTACTTCCGGGCTTCCGCTGGAAGCTTGCCGAACTGTTCACCGAGCCAGTTCCGGACCAGGTCCATGCTCCGGTCTAATTGGGCCTGATTGAGTCTGAGCGGCCAAAAACGGTAGACAAACGTAGGCAGACTGCGGTAATACGGTTAGACCTTCCTGTCACTTGCTGTCACCAAGCAACAGGTTATCGAACATGCTTTCGTCGCGAACGATTTCTATCTCGCTGCTGTTGCTGCTCATCTGCTGCTGCACGGTCGTTGCTCAGCCCCGGCGGCCGGCGCCCCCGAACATCAAGCCGGGTACCATCGTCGACGTCGACGACTGGGGGGAAATCAAGGTCGGCGAGTTTGTCGAAGTGACGCGGCAGGGCTGGATCAAAGTCCGTTTCGAAAATGGCGAAGAGAAGGATTTTTGGGCCAAAGACGTCCGCGTTTCCAAGACCAAAAAGCTCAAGGGCAAAACCGCGAAGGGCGCTGGCGCTATCGGAGCATTGAGCGGACCACGGACATGGTCCGATGCCAGCGGCAAGTTCAAAATTGAGGCTTCCTTCGTCAGCCTGGCCGGCGGGAAGGTGGAACTCAAAAAGACGGACGGTAGCACAGTCGCTGTTCCGCTCGACAAACTCAGCAGCGCCGATCAAGACATCGCCCGCTCGCTGGCCAGCGGCGGCGGGAGCGGAGCGAGCGGCGGAGATGAGAATCCGTTCGAGGCGGCGGGCGCCAGTTCAGGGACCGGTTCAACCGTCGCCGCTTCGCAGCCAGAAGGAGCGGCAAGCGATGAACCAGCGGTGATCCAAGGAAATGCATCGGATGCGCGATTGATCGATCTTACGGCCAGCGAGTATCGGGTTCCGGCTCTCGAAGCGAAAGCAACACCCAAGCTGACGGACAAAGGCATCGCCCTGCCGAATAAGAAAGTCGATCCACGCAATCACGCGGCATTCCGAGAAGTTTTCCTAGAAACTCCTGGCGACTATCTGTTTGTCGATGCGTACCGCAACCAGATGTGGTGCCCGATTCAGTCCGAACCGGGCCCACGTAAAGTGCCGGTGCGGATCGAACGGATCGATCTTGCGAACGGTAAGCACGTCGGCTCGCTGGAATTTCCGCCAATCAAGGAGATCCTCGCCGTCGACGCGAGCGGCAAGCTGGTCATTGCCCGCTCGTTCCATGAAATCACCGAATCGTCGATGGCGTTGGATCTCTACCGAGTTACCGGTAGCAAAGTCGCGCGTGTCATGCAGTTTCAACCCGCTGGCAATGGTGGCACCTTCCGCGGAGATTCAATTATCGCAGCGAGCGTCGTCGGCACCGCACACTTGCTCACCAGCACATCCACCGGCGAAACGGTACTTTGGAAGTTGCCTGAGATGAGCGGCGTTTACCGTCTGTCTCTTGGCACCGCTTGTTCCCCACCCGCCCTTTCGGCCGATCAAAAGGTCATGGCAGTCGGCACCGAATCGGGTGTGTATGTGCTTGACCCGCTCACCGGGCAAGTTCTGGGGAAGATGGAGGGGGATGGAGCCAGTCGGGACGGCCAATTAGCGTTCGATCCTAGCGGTACCAGGCTACTTCACGCTCATGGTTCCGGCGTGAGCATCTATGACGTATCCACTGGCAAGCTGATACGTCACGCCAAGACCCCAGTGGTGTTTCAGGAGCGCACCCCGATTGGGATTATTTCGGACCGGTATGTTTACGCCGGAAACTCGCTCATCGATATGGAACTTGCCATCGTACTGTGCAAATACAGCCCATCGGTCGTCGGCGGGATGACCTACTACGGCGGCCGGCTGTGGGCCTTGCTAGTGGCCCAAGGGGATGGAGCGCTTTCACAAAAAGGGCTCGCGCATTTTGCGCTGCCTCAACCCGAAGCGGTGGCCAAGACGGACGGCCTCACGCGGGAATCATTCCTGGCTGTAAAGCCGGGTGAGAAGGTCGGTTTGCAGCTTAATCTTTCCTTCTCATCCGGGGAGATGGAGCAGATCAAGCAAGCGCTGGTCAAGACGATCCAAGACAACGGCTGGGTTTATTCGGACGACTCGCCCGTGGCGGTAATCACTTCCGAAGTGCGAAATGAAAGTCGACAGGCGACTTTCCGCTCCTTCCGCGGCGAAACACAGAACGTGACGCTGACCGACTACTTCGGCAGTGTTCAGCTCAAGAAGGGGGACAAAACTGTCTGGCAAACCGGCGCCGCCTGGCATGCACCGACGACCGTCTTCGCAAAGGAAGGGGGAGCGGCCGAGGAGGTCGCCAAACATAAGCCGGATTGGAAGTTTTTCCAGGGTGCCAAAGTCCCCAAGGAAGCGATCGTGTATCCAGAAGGCGGAGCGCTATGTTCCGCCACCATCACAGCCAAAGGCGTGGAAACGAAGTAACGGCCCGGCCTGGCGCAACCCGGCTGCACAGCGGGCAGGGTCATAGTTATGGGCCAACCTGACAGGGCATCGAGTCCACTTCCTCGCGAATCTGGCCCTCAAACTTCTTTACAAGTTTATCCATACGTGATAAACTTACGGCGTCACTGACCACCTTGGACGGGCTATCGTTCGAGACGCTCAGTGCGACCCCAACCCCCGGAAGGGGTATTGTGGGAGGCTAGGCCGCTTCCCGTCATCCGTTTGCTCGTCCTAACCAGCGGAGCTTTTGCAAGGCATTGCTTCGTCGGCCGTTCCGACGAGGCAGTGTGGCGTAAGTTAGCGTTATGCAAGCTGCGACGCACCTTGTTCTGCTCTAGTAGAGCTGTTGTAGGAAACGTGAAGGAGTGGAGAACAGGCTGTGATGGACAATGCGAACCACGGGGCCCTTAAGGCGGCGGTCGCGAACGGCCAGCTGACACAAGCGGCGGCAGCGAATCTCTCGCTTTGGTTGTCCGAGCCTCGTTACTCCGATTACGCGCCGGAACTGCTCGATCACATCGAACAGGGCAAGTGGAAGGAACTCGACGACGCCTTCTGGACCGTCATTCCGTTCGGTACCGGTGGTCGGCGGGGGCGGATGTATCCGATCGGCTGCAATGCGATCAACGACCGGACCATCGGCGAGAGTGCCCAGGGTCTCGCGGACTATGTTCGTAGCCAGTCGAGTTCCACGGACGGGCTGTCGTGTGCGATCGCGTACGACACGCGGCACAAATCGCGACGGTTTGCTGAACTCTGCGCGACGATCATGGCCGCCAATGGTTTTCGCGTTTACTTCCTGGACGACTATCGCAGCACGCCGCAGCTCTCGTTCCTGGTGCGCTACAAGCAATGCTCCTGCGGCATCATGGTCACGGCCAGCCACAATCCGCCGAGCGACAACGCGGTGAAGATTTATTGGTCGACCGGTGGTCAGGTCCTGCCGCCGCACGACCAGGGCATCATCGAGCGAGTGATGAACGTCGACCGGATCAGCACGGTCGATTTTGACCTGGCCGTCGCTGCTGGGCAGATTTCGATTTGCACAGCGGAAGCCGACACCGCGTTTCAGCAACAGGTGACGGCAGAGGCTTTCGCCGGCCCGCGCGATCTGAAACTGCTGTATTCGCCGCTGCACGGCGTCGGTGAGTCAGCCGTGGTTCCAGTCCTCAGGGCCACTGGTTTCACAGATATCGAAGTCTATGAACCGCACCGCGCGCCCGACGGCGACTTCCCAAATGTGCCTGGGCACGTGGCCAATCCCGAGAATCGTGCGGTCTTCGATGCGTTAATCGCGCACGCCAAAGCATCGGATGCCGATCTGGCGGTGGCTACCGACCCCGATTGCGACCGCATGGGTTGCGCAGCACCGAAGCACCTCAACCGCGCGAAAGAATGGGGCACCTTCACCGGCAACCAGATTGCGGCATTGCTCACCGACTTCGTCTGCCAGCAGCGGAGCAAAAAGGAGAAGCTGACGCGGCAGCACTTCCTCGTGACCACACTCGTTACCACACCAATGGTCCGCCGCATCGGCGATTCCTACGGCGTAACCACGCGAGACAATGTGCATGTCGGCTTCAAATGGATCGCCGAGCAAATCGATCTCGGCGGGCCCGACTGGTTTCTGTTCGGCACCGAAGAATCGCACGGCTTCCTGATCGGCAACTACGTGCGCGACAAAGACGGGCCAGCCGCCTGCCTGCTGATGGCGGAGTTGGCGGCCGACGTGAAGGCAAGGCAGAAGACGCTGCACGAACAACTTGAGTCGCTCTATTGGCAGCACGGTTACCACGGCGAACGTCAAGTCAATCTGGCGATGTCCGGCTCGGCTGGCATGGCGCGCATGCAGGCCCTCATGCAGGGGTTGCGCGAGTCGCCGCCCAAGTCGCTCGCTGGTCTCAAGGTGCGGCAAGTCCGCGACTACAAGGCCGGAAGCGTCACGAAGGTTAGCGGAGCGACGCTGGCGCTCGATGCCCCTGCCGGGGACATGGTGATTCTCGACCTGACCGAGGAAGGCAACTACGTGGCCGTACGCCCGAGTGGAACGGAGCCGAAGGCAAAGTTCTATCTCTTCACTTACGTGCCTGCCGAGCAGCTGCACTTACTGGAAGTGGCCAGGCAGGAGATGGACGAGCGGCTCGACCAGATGGAGGCCGACCTGCGCAAATTTGCCGACGCGGTGTGAGCTAACAACGGCGATTGCGGTTATGAAAGGCCCGCCATCTCATGCTGCAGCCCCGCCCGGCGTGTTTCCGCAAAACTCGTCCGCAGCTGACCTTACTACTACAATTCGACAACAGACGAACGGAATCCGCGAAACACTCTCCATGGCTGGAAGCAAGCGAGCAAAGCCCGATTCGAATACGTCCGCCAAGGCGGAGGCGGTCGAGCTGCGCACCGGTGACGAGACTCGCGAAAGCGAGAACGCCAGCGGAGTTTCAAAAAAAGCCCAAGAAAACGCGGGCGATTTGGCGGCTGAAAGCACCGATGCCAGCGCCGTCGGTGCCCTCGATTATCTGAACGATGAGTTGATCGAAGAGGACACGCTAGCAGCCGAGTTTGGCGAGGATGAGCTGATCGACGACGGCACGCCAGACGATTCCGAGAGCGACGATCTGCTCGAACCCGATGCGGACGACCCCGAGAAAGTCGAAGCAGCAGCCGCTGAAGTCGCCGAAGGGCAACCGCACTTATTTGCGTTCCGTCGGGCGGCAGCCAAAGTGCGAGAGTTTCCTCAGAAGCCCGGTTTGTACCTGATGAAGGACGCGGCCGGCCGAGTGATTTACGTCGGGAAGGCGAAGCGGCTTCGCAGCCGCGCCGGAAGCTACTTTCTCAAAGCCGCAGCACTCGACAAGCGCACGTCCTGGGTGCATGAAATTGCGGATGTCGATTTCATCGAGTGCGATAGCGAAGTCGACGCCCTGCTGATGGAATCGCGGCTGATCAAAGACATTCAGCCGAAGCACAACAAGGAACTGAAAGACGACAAGACCTTTCCCTACCTGATGATCACCACGCGCGAAGACTTTCCGCGAGTAACGGTCACCCGGTCGCCGGAGAAAGGCGGTCGCCTGTTCGGTCCGTTCGCGAGTGCCGGCGCCCTGCGCGGCGCAGTGCAGGTGATGCAGAAGATCTTTCAGTTCCGCACCTGCCACCTCGACATTGAAGCGAACGATCCGAAGTGGCGTTACTTCCGCCCCTGCTTGCTGGCGAGCATCAAGCAATGCACTGCTCCCTGCAATCTGCGGATCAGCCGCGACGACTACCGCAACGATATTCAGCGGCTGATCACCTTCCTGGAAGGGGGCAAGAAAAAGCTGCTCGCGGAGATGAAGGCTGAAATGCAAACGGCGTCGAAGGAGCTCGATTTCGAAAAAGCAGCCCGCCTGCGCGACGAAATCAAGATGATCGAGGCCTTGGAACGCCGAGGTGAGATCGACACACACGTTCAGCCTGAGGTTTTCTATATCGATCCCAAAAAGGGGCTCACGGGGCTGAAGAAGATTCTGAAGCTGGAGGAAACGCCGCGGACGATTGAGGGCATCGACATTGCGCACCTCGGGGGTGGGCAGACCGTCGCGAGCGTTGTGCAGTTCCTGGACGGTCTGCCGTTCAAACCCGGTTACCGACGCTACAAGGTAATCGGCGTCGAGGGGATTGACGACTTTCGCAGCATTCACGAAGTAGTCGCCCGCCGCTACCGTCGCCTAAGCGACGAGGATGAGGTTTTTCCGGACATCCTGCTAATCGACGGCGGTAAAGGCCAACTTAACGCCGCTCTAGCCGCCTTCCGGGACCAGGACATCCGGCCGCCAACACTGCTCTCCCTCGCCAAGCGCGAGGAGGAAGTCTTTTTGCCGGGCGAGTCGGAACCTTTGAGATTGTCGAAGCATTCCTACTCGTTGCGGCTCCTGCAAGCAGTGCGTGACGAAGCACACCGCTTTGCCCAGCACTACCATCACATCCTGCGGCGGAAATCGCAGATGGGCGAATGACCGAACCGCTTTGCGAAACCAATCGTAACGAGGCAGCATAATCCGTGAAAACGCTTCAAACCCTACATTTAGGCAACACAAGCGCGGCACTGGCCACCCCCGCCTGAGGGGCGCGATGCTCACTTAAGGATTAAGCGCGCCAAGTGCTGGCTGGAATAGCCTTGCGGTGTAGAATGTCCTTGAATCGTATACGTTTCGGTCACACAGCTAGGTGACCATGACCGCCCCAATTTCTGCCAGCGTGATTCGGACGGCCAATTCAACGGTACATACAGGAAGGGAAGACGAGGCCCCTCTGCGATGGGGAATCTGTCTTGGAGTAGAAGTGTATGCCTCAGATTTTGGTCATCGATGACGACCGCACCGTGCTTCGCTTCGCTCAGCAAGCTTTTGCTGACTCCGATGTGAAAGTGCAGACCGCCAGCAGTGCCGCCGAGGGCATTACGGCTATGAGCAGCGAGCTACCCGACGTCGTACTGCTCGACGTGATGCTGCCTCAGATCAGCGGTTTGGAGCTTGCAGCGCAGGTGCGCAACAAGGATCCAAAACTGCCCATCATTTTCATTACCGCCGCCGACGATAGCGATACGGCGATCGAAGCGATGAAAATGGGTGCGTACGATTATCTGCTCAAGCCGCTGGACATGCAGAATGTTCAAACGCTCGTGCACCGCGCGCTGACCACTCGCCGGCTGATGCAAGTGCCCGTGAAAATGGTGGACTCCAGCGCGGAGACGGTTTCGACCGACGACGTGCTCGTCGGCCGCAGCCCGCAGATGCTGAATGTCTATAAGGAAATCGGCCGCGTCGCCGCCCAGGACGTGACGGTGCTCATCCGCGGCGAAAGCGGAACGGGCAAGGAACTGGTGGCGCGTGCCATTTATCAGCACAGCAACCGCAATCAGCAAACGTTCATGGCGGTGAACTGTGCCGCCCTATCCGAGACGCTGCTCGAAAGCGAACTCTTCGGCCACGAAAAAGGGGCCTTCACCGGCGCCGACCGTCGGAAGATCGGTAAGTTCGAGCAGTGCAACGGAGGCACGCTGTTCCTCGACGAAATCGGCGACATGTCGCCGCTCGTGCAAAGCAAAGTGCTGCGGTTGCTGCAGGAGCAGTCGTTCGAGCGACTCGGCGGCACCGAGACCATTCGCACGAACGTGCGAATCATTTCGGCGACCAACCGCGACCTGAACAAGATGGTCGAAGAGGGCCAGTTCCGACTCGACCTCTATCACCGTTTGAACGGCTTCGAGATTCGCCTCCCGGCACTCAAAGATCGAACCGGCGATGTTGAACTGCTGCTTGAGCACTACCTGGCTCGGCTGCGTCAGCAGCTCAACAAGGACGTTGAAGGTATATCGCCGGAAGCGATGGAGAGGCTGTTGAGCTATGCATGGCCCGGCAACGTTCGAGAACTGCAGAATGTGCTTCGTCGCACGCTGCTGAAGTCGGCAGCCACCGTGATCGTGCCCGACTTCCTGCCCGACGAACTGCTTTCGGGTCAGACCAATGCTCCGCCGGTACCGGGCGAGCACGATGCCGACATGGCGGCCTTCGTCAGCCAGCGCCGGGCTCAGGGTTCGAACAATCTGTATGCAGAAACGCTCGAGTTCATGGAGCGCTACCTGCTCGTGCGAGTACTCCGCGATTGCGATGGCAATCAGTCGAAAGCGGCCGAACGCTTGGGAATCACCCGTGGCAGCCTACGCCACAAGATCCGGGCGCTTGGCATCACGATTGGTCAGGTCGTTAGCTCGGACGAAGACGACGAATAGCCAGACCGAGAGCACTCCCGTCTGACACAACCGGCTGGTTCATTTCTAAGGAATGAACCAGCTTTTTTTGCGCGCCATTAGGCCAATGTGCTGCATGGAGCGGCAGCGCACCTTGGTCGGCATTTTCGCAAAATCTTGCGCCAGCGCAGCTTGCACACCGCTTTCGCTTTGGCATCCGATCTGCACTGTTCTGGACCCGGTGTTCAGTACGGGGACGGATGGTGTAGCCATGAAAGACTTGCTTGTTCGCGTTGTGCTTGTAGTTGCGATCGCAGTTGCCGCAATGGCGTGGCTGGGCTGGCTGAGCTTTAGCCGGACGGACGACCGCGCGACCATTGAGGTGAACACCCAGAAGATCGAACAAGCTGCCGACCATGCAGCACAGGCTGGCCGCAACCTCGCCGAGGAAGCCAACGAGACGATTCATGAGGCGACGGCGCCCGAGCGCGTGAACACTGAGCAATAAATAGCGCGCATTGGTAAGTTGCATCGGGCCGGGATGACCCTGGGCGCAAACGACGGAACTTACGTTTTCGCACACTCCCTTGAATGGACAACTCCGTTGAAAACTCACCTTACTACCTTCCTCGGTCTGGCTATTCTCACGCTGCTCGGTTGCGAGACTCGAGTCGACGCTGATAGCCGCGGAGATGGCGGGACAGAGGTCGTGCGCGATCGCGATCCTGGCGTAGACGCGGATATCAACTTAATGGGACTGCGAGGCAATACAATTCGAATTGACGTCGATGAGGATCGTCGCGAGGGCACCGCCGACAACGATGTCGATGTCCGCGTGGATGCAGATCGTCCGCTACGACGCGATGAAGGAGATGTACGCGTTCGAGAGACTCGCCGCGGTGTACGAGTCGATGTAAAAGACTAGCGTACCCTTCCAGGTCAAGATTCCTGGGCGGCAAGCAACGGTTCGCCCAGCAGATCAAACCGAAGCGGCGTCCGGATAATTCAACACCGATTTACCGGCCGCGATACTATCTGCGACACCTTGGCGGATCCGACCAGCGAGAGGTCTGGCGCTCGCAAGATCTTTCTTGCGCAAAAGCTCCTCGATTTGCTTCGCGGGGACCGTCACCGCATGAGCATCGAAGTTGGACGCCAGCCCTTTGAGGCTATGTGCCGCGCGATAGGCCTCTTCGATATCTTCCTTGGCCAGCGAATCATCAAGCGTGTCGAGCAAGCCGGGAGCATCCTCGATGAAGAATTGAAACATGTCCTTGAGCAAGTCCAGGCTGCCGCCCAGTCGTTTCAATGCCGCCTGCTTGTCGAACAAACCGTTCGCGGCGTCGCCGGAGTTCATGAAGGCACCTCGGCCGATTTACTTGTAGGGTCTGCCCAAGCGTCTTGGCAATTCTTGTTCTTCAAGTGTGGTCTAAACGATTGCCGTTGTCGACCTCTCAGCCAGCACCTCGCCAATCTGCGAAACACGCCAGTCGACCAGTTGCAGTTCCACGGTCTGTCGTCCGCGAAAGTCGTTGATGACTGGACGATAAGCAATGTCGATCGGCGTTTCTGCGAGCGAGGTCAGCTCTTCAATCCGTTCGCCATGTCCAAAGCCGACGGCCCGCATCACGGTACGGTGTTGGCTAAGCTTTAGGGCGAGGTGGCGTTCGCCGCCGCCGATTTTCCGGGGCATTTCAGCGAGTCGCACGTCACTTGCGCAGAGAATCGGACGAGGATTACCGCAACCAAAAGGAGCCATGCTCTCGAGCTGCTGCACTAGTTGCGGCGTCAACTGGCTCAGCGGGCCCTCAGCATCGATGCAAACCTCAGCCTGGCAATCGACCGACTTGATGTCCCCGGCCGCACATTCACAGAGTGCCGCACGAAAGGCGTCGATCTTGGTTTCGTCGATCTTCAACCCAGCGGCCGCGGCGTGGCCACCGTAGCCGAGCAGATGTTCGCTGCATTGAGTGAGTGCTTCATGCAAATGAAAGCCGTTCGGCGAACGAGCGGATCCAACTCCGGGCTTCACTCCCAAAGCATCCAAGGCAATCAGGACGACGGGCCGATGATACTTTTCGGCCAAGCGGCCGGCGACCAATCCAATGACGCCGACATGCCACCCCCGGCCCGCCAGCACCAGGGCGGCATCGGAATCGGGATCGAACTGTTCTTTGATCTGCTTGCTCGCTGCAAGTTGAATGCTGCGTTCCAGGCTATCGCGACTGCTGTTGAGCTCGTGAATGTACTCAGCCAACTGAGTCGCCCGTTGCTGTGAGGTCGTCGTCAGTAACTCAATCGCCAGCTGAGCCTGTCCGAACCGACCCGCAGCATTCAGTCGAGGGGCCAGAGTGAAGGCGATATCCTCACTGCCGAGGGCCGTCTTCTTGGTGAGTCCGGTAATCTCCAAGAGTGCTCGCACGCCTAGCGGCGGCTGACGTAACAAGCTCACGAGCCCGTGTTTCACCAGTACCCGGTTTTCGTCAACAAGCGGAACGACATCGGCGACAGTGCCGATAGCTGCCAGACCAACGGCCGATAGCAACATTTCGCGCATAGCGTCGGTAACACGCTTGGCCTGACTCGCTCGTTGACAGACGGCCCAAGCCACTTTTAGCGCCACGCCCGCGCCACAGAGTCCGCCGAAAGGATAGGCGGTGCCGGGCAGTCGAGGATGTACGATCGCTGCCGCGGCAGGCAGTTGAGCACCTGGTTCGTGATGGTCCGTGATGATCAGTTCGACGCCCAACTGCCGCGCAAGATCTGCTTCTTTAACACTTGCGATTCCACAGTCGACGGACACGATCAGCGAGGTTCCGCGTTCCGCCAGATTCTTGAGCGCCTCGCAGCTCAGGCCGTAACCCTCTTCCAGACGGTTGGGTACGTAGTAGTTCGCATCGGCGCCGAGCAGCTTCAGGCAGGAGAGCAGAAGCGCTGTGCCGGTCATTCCATCGCAGTCGTAATCGCCATAGACCGTTATCTTTCGTCCGGCGCGAATTGCGGCGTGGATGCGGTCGGCTGCTTCGGCGACACCCGGCAGCAAATCAGGGTCACGCAGGCCGCTCAGCTTGGCATCGAGGAAAGCGCGAGCCTGGTCGGGTTCATACACGCCGCGGGCGACGAGCAACTGCGCGACGATCGGCGGCACTCCGGCAGATCGCTCCATCCGAGCGATTCGATCTGCATCGTGCTGAAAGATGCGCCAATGGGCCTTGCGCATTCGAAGAGAATCCATCCAGGAAAGAGAGCGATTGCCTCTCCGACGGTCCGAGAGGCATGCCATCAGTAGAGAGAGGTGGTCGGAAGCCAGCCTCCTTCAGGCAGCCCCCGCACGGAATTGTATCGTTCCGTCTCCCCATTGGGAGGCAAGCGAGGCCTCCGAATTTTAGCAGCGATCGAGTCAGCAAATTCGGCGGACTACTTCTTGCGCTCGTTATGCAAGGTGTGCTTGCGCAGACGGGGGCAATACTTCTTCAGCTTCAGCTTTTCGCCGCCCGGCTTGCGGGTCAGCACGTAGTTCAGATCGCCTGTTTCCTCGCAAACAAGGAACACCGTTTCCGCTTTTTTCTTGCTCTTAGCCATCGCCGCAAACCTTTGTTCGTCTCCGCCCCGCGAAATGGCCGGGCGGCCGTACTCCATCGAGAGATAGGAAACGCGTCATCCTACCGAAATGAGCCGCTTTCTAAAAGAGCCATCGGAAGAATCTGGCATTCTGCCCGATCCTCGCATGATAGACTCCAACCCACTTTTGGACGGTGCACCCTGCCATTAGTCGTACTAAGGGAACAATAGGCATGCGAGCAAGCTAAGATAGTGCAAAGCCAGCAGTTAACGTTCTAATGCAGCGCTCCTCTACAATACCCACTCCGGGTGGTTTTAAGTACGGAACTACTTAAAGCCAGTACTCAAAATGGCTAAACCCAGCCCAGGTGTGACGCCTGCGGTCACACTGCCCAATTGTTAAGCGGAGCCCGATCCGCCATT
>Ga0164290_1002384_pt1 | contig 13538 bp, 15 predicted proteins | sample Micstemetagenome_FD_108782 | JGI IMG/M metagenome (GOLD analysis project Ga0164290, IMG submission 108782) | Contaminated culture microbial community from soil near Moab, Utah, USA - Microcoleus steenstrupii SON62 (Illumina Assembly) | ecosystem: Environmental > Terrestrial > Soil > Soil crust... | reverse complement strand
TCTTCAGTTGTCGGGATGTCAATTCAGGACCTTCAGAATCACGTTTGGATATTCGTTAATAGATATAGTGCCGCCTCCCATGGTACAAACCCCAACGTAGAGGATTTTTTAACCGTAATATTCGATGGAATATTTCCAAAATATTGCAAGTTTTGTAGCGTAAATGACTGCTCAGTGACATGTATAGTAAACGAATAGTTGATTTGTTGAATATGTTGTTATCAAAATAACACAACATTGCCACGATTTATTCATGCTTTGGTAACTTCATTTACCCCATTTAAGGGGCATCAATTCTTTCAATCCGGGTGCGGGTTGGTGTTCAGAACTGGTGTTGGAAATGGCCGTCTGGCCGCTCTGGCATGAGACAATAAGGAGAGTAGTAAATGCGTAACCTCATCAAGGCCCTTGCGGCTTCGGTCATCCTCGTTTCCACCGCTGCCGGTGTCGCCCATGCAGCTGATGCCATCGACGAGATTCCCATGGCGCCGGAGGCGGTCGAAACCGTCACCAGCGGCAATTGGGAAGGCGCCTATGTCGGCGGCAAGCTCACCCACCAGTGGGGCAAGGTCAAATCGGGCAAGGATTACGATGCCAACGGCTTCGGCGGCGGCATCTATACCGGCTACAACAAGCAGGACGGCCAGATCGTGTACGGCGTTGAAGGCGACCTGAACTATTCGGGCATCGACAAGAGCTACAACGGCGTCGAATCCGAACAGGGTGTGAACGGCTCGCTGCGCGCCCGCGTCGGCTACGATCTCTCACCGGCCATGGTATACGCGACCGGCGGTCTGGCGGCCACCAACATGGAAGTCAAGGACGCAACCTCGAGCGACGACAAGACCCTTCTCGGCCTGACGCTCGGCGCCGGTGTGGAAACCAAGATCACCGAATCGATCACGGCGCGCACCGAATACCGTTTCACCAACTACCAGACTCAGACCTTCGGCCTGGATTCAGGCGCCACTGATCGCGGCCTGAAGGAACATCAGGTCAATGTCGGCTTGGGCGTGAAGTTCTGATCTGACAACACCCAATCGTTGGGGGACAGGGGCCGGGTGAAAACCCGGCCCCGATTTCATTGCGGCGCCTGCGGCTTCATGTCGGCATGGTCAGGGAAAAACCTCTCGAACTTTTTGATCCAGTTCTTGAGCTTTGGGCGACCCTTTTCCCACTGGCCGGAAAACCTGAGGTCGAGATAGCCGATCAGTGCCGCCAGCGCGAAATGACCGCCATGCAGGTTCTTGTTGGTCTTCGGCAGGTTGGCTTCCATATGGTCGAGCCCGCGCGTCACCTTAGCCCACTGCCTGTCAATCCAAGGTTGGTGGACGATCTCGGCGGGGCGCATGCGTTTCTCATAGACGATCGCCAGCAGGCAATCGGTGATCCCGTCGCAAAGTGCCTCGAACACTTCCGCCTCGGTCCGCTTCTCGGGATTGCGCGGATAAAGCCCATTCTTCGTCATGCGGTTGAAATATTGCGTGATCGCCCTGGAGTCATACACCGAAGGCGCATCCTCGCGGATCAGCACCGGGATCTTGCCGAGCGGATTGTTGCCGGTCAGCAGATCAGACGCCTCCTCGGTGCTGGTCGTGACGCTCTCGACATCGAGGCCGAGATATTTCGCCGCCATCCGCGCTTTGGCGGAATAGGGCGAGGTGGGCGAATAGAGCAGTTTCATGGTTGACCTCAAGGCAGGGCGGGAAGGTTGACGATCCGGGAGCGGCAGGCATTCCCGTCGACCTCGGCGCAGTCTCGAAAGGCAAGAGATTTCGTCATGCAGACCCGGATTTCCGCGAGCCGACCGTCTTCGCAGGTCACCGCTACGCCCTTGCGCGTCAGGCCGGGATTGGCCTTGGTTATCAGGGTCTCGATGTCGTCCACGGCAAGCCTGCGCGCGATCCGGCCGTCGAAGACGACAGGCGGCACCCGCACCTTCTGGTAGGCCGACCGCAGCGTCTGGAAATAGGCCCGCTGGTTGAGCCCCGAACAACTGCCATGCTTGCGCCATTCATGGCCCGAGAGCCCGGCCGACGGGATAATGTCGAACATCGCCCGCGCGAGCGCCTGTGGCACGCGCTCCGGCTCGCGGCTCGGACAATATTCCGGCCAGCCGCGCTCGTTCTGCGGCCACAGCCCGTGGACGATGAACGTATAGGGGCGGCGTCCGCTGCATTGTGCCGTGGACCCGTCGCGATCGTTGGTGGCGCACCAGCTCGGCGACCACGATAGCGCCAGGACATAGAAGTCGAAGTCCTGGGCAAACGCCCGGCCACCACTGGCAAGCAGGGCGATAAGCAGGAACAGCCGGGTAGCGATGCACATCATCCGTCGTTTCCGGGCTCCCAGCCGATCGTGTTGCGGATCGTCGAGCAATTCTTGCCATAGACGTGCCAGGGATCGAGCCCGGCGATACAGAATTCAAGCCCCGACAGCGGCGGAATGCCTGCAAAGCCCCACGGCTTTTCCAGGAGGTACCACATGTCGCGTATTGTGCCGTCGTTCATCCGGGCCTTGGCATGGCACCATTTTCGCGCGACTGTATGTGTCTCGTCGCGCTTGTGGTCGAGCCGCTCGCGCGGAAATTTGACCTCCACGAGAAACAGCTTGGACTTGGTATATTCGCGGAACTTGTGGTCCACCTTCTGCTTCAGCGTCTGAATGACCCAGGGCGTGGTGCAATAATCGGTCGGATCGGGCAGACGAAGACCGTCCGCTGCAACATTGCCGGCCGGCACAAATGTCGCGAGAGTCAGTGCGAACGAAAGCGCAATCCGGGCCAGAAGCATCATCGTCACTCCGTAGTTGAAAGTGCCGCACCTTGATCCGGATGCGAATGCGGGGTCAAGTGTAAACCTGTCACATCAGCCGGTGTATAGATCGGCCCACGGCGATTCTTGCCCAATGAAGGTCCGAAGCATGAAGCTCGTTCACATCTCCGATATTCATATCGACCCCAAACCGGTACTCGGCATCGATCCCATGTCCAATTTCAAGGCCTGCATGAACCACGTCGCCGAATTCCAATCCGATGCCGACCGCATCGTGATCACCGGTGACCTGACCCATCACGGCCTGCGCGAAAGCTACGAACAACTCAGAGATATGCTCGACCAAAGCCCGCTGAAGAACGGACTCGCACCACGCCTGCTCATCGGCAATCACGACGATCGCGACATGTTCCGTTCGGTCTTTCCGGAAGCCGCCGCCGACCACAACGGCCATGTCCAATGGTACGAGGATGTCGCGGCTGGACGCTTCATTTATCTCGACACAGCAGAGAAGGGCACTCATGCTGGCCACTATGGCGAAGGGCGCCGCGCATGGCTGTCCCATGTTCTCGATCTGGCCCGCGAAGACGGCGTGCCGGCCTGGCTGTTCATGCATCACAATCCGGCGGCCGTGCATGTCGCCAATGCCGACCAGATCGGCCTGGTCGACGAAGCCGCGTTCCAGGCATTGATTTCGGATTATCGCGATGTCGTACGCCACATATTCTTCGGCCACTGCCACTATACGCTGAGCGGCATGATCGATGGCGTGCCCTTCTCGGCGCCGCGGTCGACCTGTCACACCTGCTGGCCGGATTTCTCCGGCATTGCCAATCGAATGGGCTATGGCGACCTCGTGCCCAACTATAACGTTTGCATGATCAACGAGCGATCGACGGTAATTCATTCGGTTGATTTTCTCGATCAGCACAAGGTGAAGTGGCGACTGGATTGAATTGGAATGTTCGCGTGCGGTCTCATAGACATCTATGTCTATTCACGCCATAAACGCTTGGTCGGGCATTGTGATCGCCTCTGGCGCGCCAAACCCGGCGGAGTGCCTGCAGAGAAGGGGGGCGTTGTCGTGCCCCGGATAGGGAGAGAAAAACCATGCGAAAGCTTTTGATATTGGGTATGACATTCAGTCTGCTTGCTGCCACGGCGGCGCGCGCCGAGGATCTGGTCATCGCTGTGATCGGACCTTTGACTGGACCGCTTGCGGCCATTGGCGATCAGTTCAAGATAGGTGCGCAAAGTGCGGCCGATGCCATCAATGCGAAGGGTGGCGTAATGGGCCGCCAGATCAAGCTGCAGCTTGAGGACGATCAGTGCGATCCGAAGCAAGCGGTGTCGGTCGCGAACCGGGTTGCCGCGAACGGCGTGCGGTTCGTTGACGGACATGCCTGCTCCGGCTCCAGTATTCCGGCCTCCTCTGTCTATGCCGAAAACGCAACGCTGATGATGAGCCCCGCCTCGTCCAATCCGGCCTTGACTGACGAGGCGGCCGCGAAGGGCTGGCCGACCATCATGAGGCTGTACACCCGCGACGACGCGCAAGGTGCCTTCATCGGTCCCTGGATCGCAAAGCAGTATGCCGGCAAGAACGTCGCGATCCTGCATGACAAGACCGCCTATGGCCAGGGCATCGCAGATGCGGTTCGGGCAACGATGAATTCATCGGGGCTGAAGGAGGTCATGTATGATGGTCTCAACGCCGGCGAGAAAGACTTCAGCGCATTGCTCACCAAGCTGAAAGACTCAAAGGTCGATGTCGTCTATTTCGGAGGCTACCATCCGGAAGCGGGTCTCATGCTGCGTCAGGCAGAAGGCATCAGCTACAAGTTCCAGCTCATCATGCCCGACTCGATCGCTTCCCCTGAATTCTGGCAGGTTGCTGGTGATGCAGGTGAGGGCACGCTCTTCGTGTTCCCCGCCGATCCCCAGGCAAAACCGGAGGCGAAAGAAGCCGTAGCGAAGATTCAGGCGACTGGGTTCAAGCCGGAAGGCTTCACGCTGTTCTCCTACGCCGTGATCCAGGCCATCGCGCAAGGCGTGGAACGCGCGGGTTCAGACGATCCCTCCAAGGTCGCCGAGGCTCTGAAGAACGGCCAGCCGATCGATACCGTGGTCGGGCCGGTGACTTTTGACGAAAAAGGCGATCTGAAGGACGCGCGCTACGACATCAATCGGTGGAGCAAGGGCAGCTACTCGCCGATCAAGCAGTAAAGCGGATCGAATGCGTGACGGCGACACATGTCGCCGTCATTTCTTCCAAATGGTCGCTCTGCGCAATGAGGTCGAAAAGCGCCGGTTGGTTTCTATTCACTCGCCCCTGACCCACCAGCAGCGTGACAGCCCAAAGCGATCCTGTGCCAACCGTTCCTTGAGGAAGGGCAGCAGGAGGTCGAGTTCCGCTTTCAGCGTATAGGGTGGGTTGACGACGATCAACCCGGAGCCGATCAACCCTTCCTCGCGGTGGCCCTTCACGGTCAGTTCAGCGGCCAGGATCTTGGGAATATCGAGTTCGAACAGCGCCTCGTGGAATTCGCGGATCGGCGCGGTGTTTTTCAGCGGGTACCACAGGCAATACACACCGCCCGGAAACTTCCGCCACGCCTTGGCGAAATTATCCACCAGGCGCTTATACTCGTTCTGCTCTTCGAAAGGCGGATCGACCAGGATCAGCCCGCGCTTCTCCTTTGGCGGCAGATGTGCGTTAAGCGCCAGCCAGCCATCGAGATGGGTGACGCGGGTCTGGAAATCGCCTTGGAAATTGCCGTGAAGGGTCTCGTAATCCTCGGGGTGCAATTCCATCAGCGAGAGCCGGTCTTCCTTTCTGAGCAGCATGCGGGAAAGTTTGGGCGAACCAGGATAGAGCATGACGTTGGTCGCGGCGTTCAGCGCCTTGACCGCATCGAGATAGGGCGCCAGCAGCGGCGCGACGGTCCTGGGCAGGTCCTCGCCCATCAGCCTGCCGATGCCGCCGAGCCATTCGCCCGTCTTCTGCGCTTCCTCGCTCGAGAGGTCATAGAGCCCGATGCCGGCGTGCGTGTCGATCACCCGGAACGGCTTGTCCTTGAGCTTCAAATATTCGATCAGCCGCGCGAGTACCGCGTGCTTCAGCACATCGGCAAAATTCCCGGCATGGTAGATGTGGCGGTAATTCATGATTTCCTGTTATCGTCACATGATTTTTCGCAATTGCGAGATGATGCGCTTCTCGGCGCCCGTCGCTTCGCATATATAAATGCCATGAATATTGCGACCCCCAAGGCCCAGACACCGGCCTCCGCCATCGAAAAAGTCACCATCGGTCATACGGCCTGTCCGCACGACTGTCCCTCCACCTGCGCGCTCGATATCGAGATTGGCGCCGATGGCCGGATCGGTCGGGTGAGAGGCGCAGAAGCAAACAGCTACACGGCCGGCGTGATCTGCGCCAAGGTCGCCCGCTATGCCGAGCGGCTCTACCATCCCGACCGGCTGATGCACCCCATGCGCCGCACCGGCGCCAAGGGTGCAGGCAGCTGGCAGCAGATCAAGTGGGAAGACGCGCTCGACGAGATCGCAGATGCGTTCGTCAAGGCAGAGGCCCGGCATGGCTCGGAGGCGGTCTGGCCGTACTACTATGCTGGCACGATGGGCTGGGTGCAGCGCGATTCCATCGATCGCCTGCGCCATGCCAAGCGCTATTCCGGCTTCTTCGACTCGATTTGCGTCAACCAGGCCTGGACCGGCGTCGTCATGGGCACCGGCGCGCTGCGCGGTCCCGATCCACGCGAAATGGCGAAATCCGACTGCGTCGTGATCTGGGGCACCAATGCCGTCTCGACCCAGGTCAATGTGATGACGCATGCGATCCGCGCCCGTAAGGAGCGCGGGGCCAAGATCGTCGTCATCGACATCTACGACAATCCGACGATGAAGCAGGCCGACATGAAGCTGATCCTCAAGCCGGGATCGGATGCCGCGCTCGCCTGCGCCGTGATGCATATCGCCTTTCGCGATGGCCATGCCGACCGCCAATATCTCGCGAAATATTCTGATGATCCCCGGGGTCTCGAAGCGCATCTCCAGACGAGGACCCCGGAATGGGCCGCCGGCATCTCCGGCCTGTCGGTCGAGGAGATCGAGACATTCGCACGCCTCGTCGGCACGACGAAGAAGACCTATTTCCGCCTCGGCTACGGCTTCACCCGTTCGCGCAACGGCGCGGTATCGATGCATGCGGCGCTTTCGGTGCCGGTCGTGCTCGGCTCGTTTCAGCATGAGGGGGGCGGTGGTTTCCACTCCAATTCCGGCATATTCGGCATGGACAGCCGGCTGCTCACCGGCGCGTCGCTGGCCGATCCCTCGATCCGGCATCTGTCGCAGACCGAACTCGGACGCGTGCTGACCGGCGACAAGGCTTCGCTTCACGGCGGCCCCCCGGTTACCGCCATGCTGATCCAGAACACCAATCCGGCAAATGTCATTCCCGAACAGCGTCTTGTGCGGCAGGGCTTCGCCCGCGACGATCTCTTCGTCGCGGTGCATGAACAGTTCATGACCGAGACTGCCGACGTCGCCGATATCGTGCTGCCCGCCACCATGTTCGTCGAGCATGACGATATCTATCGCGCTGGCGGCCAGAGCCATATCCTGCTCGGCCCCAAGCTGGTCGAACCGCCCGAGGACGTGCGCAGCAATCTCTTCGTTATCGAGGAGCTCGCAAGGCGCCTCGGCGTCTCCGATATGCCCGGTTTCGGCCTGACCGAGCGCCAGCACATCGATGCGATCCTTTCGCCGGCAGGCCTGCCCAGCTATGAAGAGCTTGCGGCCGGCAAATGGTTCGACCGCCAGCCTGATTTCGAGACCGCGCATTTCCTCAACGGCTTCGCCCATCCGGATGGAAAATTCCGCTTCAAGCCGGACTGGAAGGGCCAGTGCGGCCCAACCCGTCCACCGGAAAGCATGGGCCTGATGGGGCCGGTCGAAACGCTGCCGGTTTTTCCGGATTACTGGGCCTCGATCGAGGAAGCCGATCCCGCGCATCCCTACCGTCTGGCCACCCCGCCGGCGCGCAATTTTCTCAATTCCAGCTTTTCCGAGACCCAGACCTCGCGCCAGAAGGAGGGCCGGCCCGAATTGATGATCGCGCCAGCCGATGCCGAGCGCGAGGGCATCGCGACCGGCGACGTGGTTACGATCGGCAATGTCAGGGCCTCGATCCGCATCCATGCCAGAGTCACGGACCTCACCAAGCCGGGCGTCGTCCTGGTCGAAGGATTATGGCCCAACAAGGCGCATCTCGACGGCGAGGGCATCAATGCGCTGACCAGCGCCGAACCTGCCGCCCCCTATGGCGGCGTTGGCCTGCATGACAATCACGTTTGGCTCAGGAAGTAGAGCATCCATGGATATGAAGATAGAGCCGAAGATCAGGATCCTGGCGCGCGAGACGCTGTCCAGGCGCTTCGTCAATCTGGAAAAAGTGACGGTCGAGCATGCAACGCTCGCCGGTGGACGGCAGGTCGTTGAACGCGAGATCCATGACCACGGTAACGCCGCGACGATCCTCCTCTACGATGCCTCGAAGAGGACAGTCGTGCTGGTCCGCCAGTTGCGCGTGCCCATCTTTCTCAATGGTGGCGAGGGATTCATGATCGAGGCGCCAGCCGGCCTCAACGATGGCGATCACCCCGCCGACGCCATCGCCCGTGAGGCGATGGAGGAAACCGGCTATCTGGTCGAGGATGCCGAATTCCTGTTTGACGCCTATATGTCGCCCGGCACGCTCACCGAGCGCGTCAGTTTCTTCGCCGCTGAGATCGACATGTCGAAAAGGATCGCCGAGGGCGGCGGCTTGGCCGGCGAGGGCGAGGACATCGAAGTCCTCGAAATCCCGCTCGACAAGGCCTTCGGCATGATCGCCACCGGCGAAATCTGCGACGGCAAGACGATCATGCTGCTGCAATGGGCGAAGATGAAGTATCTCTCGTAAGCTATTGCCAGGACTCCTGATTTTTAGGCAATCGTCTGTTCGGATCGTAGATCCTGACCCTGTTTTTCCGGTTTGTGTTCCAGCGCCAGAGAACAATATTCCGGAACTCCGGGCGCGCATTGCGCGCGAAGGACGGCACGACAATGCCTGGCCATGCCTTGTGCAGGTGGTCGTAAGCGATCCATGATCGCGGACGCATGCCATCCGATTTCTCAAGAAACCAGGCGCTGCCCAAGTCTTCTCTTGAAAGTTTGTTTTCATCGAGAAAGCGATCGTCGGTCAGATCGGCCAGGTCGATTGAGTCAACCTCATATGTGCAGATCGTCAGCGGTTCGAAGCGATAGGCAAATCCGTGGCTGGCCTCAAGAACCGCGCCTTCGAGGCTCGTCGCAAGGTAGAGCGCCGGGACGCCTTTCGGATTGAACCGTCCGCCATGGATGGATGCACCTTCGCCGGACAGCGGGTCGAATGCCCATTTCGGATCATGGGCGCGGTAGGCAAAGCCCGAAAAGTTCACGCAAAACCGCCGAGCGCCACGTGATCGAGATAGTCACGGACCGCGTTGGCCTTGCCTGACTTCACCAGACTCTCAGCGGTGCGGCCACCAAACTCGGCAAGCGGTTCCGAACGATACCAGGCGAATGCCTGTTTGAGGCCACCCGCCCAGGGCGTGATGCGGTAAAGAATCTCAGTGGTTTCGCGGAGCCGGCTCTGTGTGTGGAGGGCGTTGGCGCGTGTCTTCCGATTGAGATTGCCTGCCGGCAGTCCCGCCGTTTCCGCAAGCTCCCGTTTGCTGATCCCCAAGGCAACCGACAAATCGTCAGCAGACGTCTCCCCATATATGGCTAATATGTGCGCTGACATTGAGAATGCTCCTGTTTGTGCGCATAATATATGTCACATGGTGGCATTTTGCAATCTTCAGAATTTCCCTCTCAGCCCCAGCGACAACGTCATTGATTGATAATCTGCTCCGGCGCCGTCCGGAAATTTCTGCTTGCCGCCGGTGGTCTTGTCGATCATGTCGGTATCGGCCCGGGTCCTGAACATGTGGTCGAACGCGCCGGACACATAGAAGGCCGTGGCCGGCCGGATTTCATATTCGGCCGAGGCCGATATCATCACAGCGGGCGTCGCGTCGAAATGGTCGATGAAGCGCAGGTCGCGCATCCAGTGGTCGTCCGTCCCGTCGGCATCGATCGCGATGCCGCCCTGCAGTGCGCTGCCGAAGGTCCAGGCGCCTTCGGTATGCCGCGCATTGATGCCGATATAGGGCACCGGCCACTGTTGTTGATAGGAAATGCCTTTTTCCCCATCCGGGAAATTGCCGCGATCGGCGCGAAAGCCGCTGTCGGAATAGACATAGGAGCCGCCATAGGCGGACCATTTGACATCGGTATATTTGACGCCGCCGCCGAGGGCGACAGAGGTCCCATCGTGTGACAGGATTTCCCGTCCGACTTCCAGGCTCAGTTCGAAATAATGGTCGAGCCTTGTATCGGGATGTTGCGAGCGGTGGGTCCAGGGACCGCCGGGATTGAACCAGTCGTAATCGGCCATATGGCCGTCACCACTGAGGCCGATCGTGCCCGATGCCTTGACGTAGAACGATTTGTCGAGCGCGAATGTCGCGTCACCGGTGAAGGTGCTGATGCCCCGACTCTCCCAGATCAGTCGCGAGACCTTGGCCTTGCCCTCGTAGACCAGTTCATTGGCCTTGATGGCCGTGATGCCGTAGCTGCCGTGGAAAATGACGCTGCCGTCGGCCGAGGAGTGCAGCATATCGCCCGCGTGCGACAGGGTCGGCACCGAGGCAAGGACCATGCAGGCGGCCAATATGCGATATTTCATGGCGTGTCTCTCCAGATCACCGAGAGCTCGAGCCTATCACTGATTCGGTGAGCTTCAACGGGTGCTCGCGGTCACTTCCGATGCCCGCACAAGGCTGGCGTAAGCTGCGGACGCCGCGACCCGGGCCATCGGCGTGCCCCGGTCCAGCTTGGAGGCGACCGAGAGCGCCGTGATGCTGCAATTGCCGGATTTTTTGCGCATGGCGGCGCAGGTATCGGCGACATCCTGATAGATGCGCTGGCGCAGCGCCGTGGCCCTTTGGAAATAGACCCGCGCGGCCGTCGCGGCCTTGCCCGGGCTCGATTTGGTCACCAGGAATTCGTAGGACATCGTAGGATCGACCACGCCCAGCTTGTTTTTTTCGGCGAATGCGAGCTGCAACTGGTATTCATAGGCGTTGCTGCCGAGCGCGCGGCCGGTCGCCGACATCACGGTGCATTGGCTCGCGATGGTCGCCATCACAGCGGCGCATTCGCGTTCGCCTATGTCGTTGATCCTGTCGGCCGCGGCGTCCAGAAGCTGGTCTTCGGTGAATGTCTTGCCTGATTTCAGCTTCTTATCGCCGAGCGGCTCCTGGATGGTGACGATCACCCGGCGCTCGGCGACCATGTCGTTATGGACTTCCAGAAGTCTGTAGGCGAACTGGCTGGCGGGGCTCTTCAGGCTCTCGGGATCGACATTTGCGTTGAGCTTGGCGGCCGCGATCTTCCACTCGTTTTGCTTGATCGCGATATCGCTGCCGAGCTGGGTGAGGATGTAGGCGTTGTAGATCTGCAGGAACAGCAGCAGCACGAAGGGAATGACGATGAAAGTGGCGAGCACGACCAGAAACAGCTGCTGTCCCTTCGGCAAGACAGTCCATATGGACACCAGTTTCCGCATATATGCCCCTTTGAATATATCCCATTGGCCGACAACGCCGTTAAATTGATCTTAACACGGGGATTTTTGGTGGGGATGAGTGGGGCTGCGGTTTATTTGGAATTTTTTGGACAGGTCGAATTTTATCGATCTGTGTCAGCCGAGCGAGATAACCTGTGCTGCTTCGTCGGTCGACGCGCCGCCCCCCGCAAACTTGCGCAACGCCAGCGCATAGAGTCTGTGCTCCGCCGTCAGCACGCGGGCGGCCAGCGTTTCGGCGGTGTCGACCTCCAGAACCGGGACAGCCGCCTGCGCAACGATGGGGCCTTCATCAACGCCCTCGGTCACGACATGCACGCTGCAGCCGGCCAGCCTGGCGCCGGCATCGATCGCTCGCTGATGGGTGTGCAGGCCGGGATAGAGCGGCAGCAGGGAAGGGTGGATATTGATGATCCGGTTCCGCCACGCGCCAATGAAAACGGGAGAGAGCAGCCGCATGTAGCCTGCGAGGCAGATCAGGTCGAGGTTCAGGCTCGCGAGATGGTCGAGAATCGCAGCCTCATGCGCGGCCTTGGTAGCGTAATCCTTACGCTCGAATGCGACGGCCGGAACGCCTGATGCCTCGGCCTTGGCCAGTCCGCCGGCATTCGCATGGTCGGAGATCACACCCGCGAATTCCACGGGATAGCCGGGTTCCCGCGATGCCGCGATCAGGGCAGCCATGTTCGAGCCGCCACCCGAGATCATGATCGCGGCGCGTTTGCGGGGAGGCGTCATAATGCGAGCGTACCCTTGTAGCTGACACCGGCTGCCCCTTCGGCCCGCGCGATCATCCGGCCCAGCGTGACGACGGTCTCGCCTTCCGTCGTGAGCACGGCTGCGACTTCAGCCGCCCTGTTGGCCGCGACGACGCAGATCATGCCGATGCCGCAATTGAAAGTGCGCAGCATCTCCTTTTCCGCGACGCCGCCCGTCGATGCCAGCCAGCGGAATACCGGCTTGACCGGAATGGTGGTGAGATCAACTTCGGCGACGAGCGCCCTGGGAAGAACGCGCGGAATGTTTTCGGGAAATCCGCCGCCGGTGATATGGGCGAGCGCCTTGATCGCGCCGGTTTCGCGGATCGCCTTGAGCAGCGACTTGACATAGATTTTCGTTGGCTCCAGCAGCGCTTCGCCGAGCGTCCTGTCAGCGTCGAAGGGTGCCCTGGCATCCCAGCCGAGCCCGGAGAGTTCGACGATCTTGCGCACCAGCGAATAGCCGTTGGAATGGACGCCCGAAGAGGCAAGGCCGAGGATGACGTCGCCTTCGACAATATCGCCCGAGGGCAGCAATGTCCCGCGCTCGGCGGCACCGACGGCAAAGCCCGCCAGGTCATAGTCGCCATCGCGGTACATGCCCGGCATTTCGGCGGTCTCGCCGCCGATCAGCGCGCAGCCCGCCTGGCGGCAGCCCTCGGCGATACCGGCGACGATCGCGGCACCCTGATCGGGATCGAGCCTGCCGGTGGCGAAATAATCGAGGAACAGCAGGGGCTCGGCCGCCTGCACGACGAGATCGTTGACGCACATGGCGACGAGATCGATGCCGACCGTGTCATGCTTGCCCGCATCGATCGCCACCTTGAGCTTGGTGCCGACGCCATCATTGGCGGCGACCAGGATCGGATCGGTGAAGCCCGCGGCCTTGAGGTCGAACAGTCCGCCGAAGCCGCCGATCTCGGTATCGGCGCCGGGCCTCTTCGTGGAGCGCACCAGCGGCTTGATCTTCTCCACCATCAGATTGCCGGCATCGATATCGACGCCCGCATCGCTGTAGGTCAGGCCGTTTCTCTTGGCGTCGGTCATGTCGGGCTCCGGGCGATTGGCGGTTTCGGGGGGAATGGCATGTTGGGCCGATGGATTCAAGGTTTGTCTCGGTGCCTGGCCTGGCAATCCAGTGATTTTGCACGCCTGCGCCTTCACGCGAGCCGTTCCGCCCCGTGGTTTGACCATGCACGTTCCCGATCTTTCCGTATCGCACGGATGATCGGCCGGGGCACGTCTCCGTGCCGAGGTTAATGGCTGCCT